>Ga0194121_10005753_pt1 | contig 16983 bp, 10 predicted proteins | sample TA2MahCa50mmetaG_FD_148609 | JGI IMG/M metagenome (GOLD analysis project Ga0194121, IMG submission 148609) | Freshwater microbial communities from Lake Tanganyika, Tanzania - TA2015020 Mahale Deep Cast 50m | ecosystem: Environmental > Aquatic > Freshwater > Lake | place: Tanzania: Lake...
CTGACGCTGACGCCTGGATACGCGAGCGACAGCTCTGCGAGGTAGCGGTCGCTGTCGAGCGCCAGGTGTTTCTCGCGGCCGCGGGACCCGATCACGACCGTATGTCCGCGCTCGGCGAGCAGCCGGATGACCGATCCGTACGTGCGCATATAACTGTGATTACGCACCACGAACAGAACCCGCATGTGAAGGTCCATTGTACAGGCCGCCTCGACGGCCTGTCTTTCGAGAATACTCAGGAGCCGCTGTAAAGGCGGCCCACGCCGGCGAGGATCGGCCGCAGCACTCGCGCGCCAAGGGGGTCTCGTTGCGCAGTCGCCGTGATGCTGCCGACCTCCTCCATCGCAGCGGCGACGATGGGCGTGGCGGGAGTGGAAAGTCCGCGCGGGCGGACGAACTGTTCCAGAAAGGGCGCCAGCGCCGCCGGCGTGGACGGGGTCCGCAGTTCCGCGTCGAGCTGCGCGTGATGTTCGGCCATCGTCCGGGCGGTTCGCAGAAAGCCTGGCGCGGTGAGATGCGCGAAATGGAGGGTGCCGTGCTGCGTGGCGGCGAACTCCGGCGCCAGCACCGTGAAGCTCGCGCGCCCGGCGATGCCCGCCTCGATCATCCCCGTCGTGTTAATCGCCACGATGGCCGCTGAGTGAAAGAGCGAGTCGAAGTATGCGGCCTTGGCGTCCTCGAAGAGCGGCATGTCACCGCCGCGCGGCCACACAACGACATTGCCGAATGCGGACAGATCGACGTCGGCCCATGGACCGGCATGGCCTGGGTGGGGCCTGACCAGCACGCCGCACCCGCGAAGCGCGGGGAACGACGAGCGGCGAAGCTCGGCGATCCACTGCTGCACGAATGCGGCCTCCTCGGGCGCAATGAAGAGCGACGAGCACAAGTACAGGAAGAACGGTTTCGCCGGATCGAGCGCGACGCGGCGGCAGAACGCCTCGCGCGTGGTCGACGGCCGCCGCTCGAACCAGTCGTCGAACAGCTGCGCGCCGGTGACCCGCACGTGTGCCGGCCGCACGCCGTGGAGCTCGATCGCTTCGCGCTTCTGTGCCTCGTTCCACACCAAGACGCGGTCCGGCTGCACGGCGATGATCCCCTTGTTGGTCAGGTTGTCCCAGCTGGCGACCGCGGCGGCCACCGGAATCCCCAGGCGCCGCGCCGTCTTGACGTAGTCCACCTGATAGGAATCGAAGTCGACCAGCGGGGTGACGACGATCGCGTCTGGGGCCAGGGCCGCAACCGTGCGGTCGATCTCTGGATCGGTCGGGATCGCGGACTCGACGACGGCAGCCAGCGACGAGAGTGCACGCGCGACCGGCCACGGCGGAAGGGTCGAGGCGAGTCGCGGCGCCAGGCGATCGAGCTTCGCGTGCGCCCGTTCGGCCAGCCGCGCGGCGCCGTGGAAGCGCGGATGCCGATAGCGCAGCGCGTTCCGGTACGCGCGCGTCGTCTGCGCGATCAGGCGCCAGCCGTCGCGGCGCTTCGGCAGGATGGCCGTGCTAATCTGCGGATAGTCGCGCGACAACGCGGCCAGATACCCGTCCGTATCGACGGCCATGTGCCGCTCGCGTCCGCGCGATCCGATAATGACCGTATGGCCTCGCGATGCGAGCAGGCGCACGGTCCCCGCGTAGTTTCGCAGGTACCCGTGATTGCGCATCACGAACAGGATCCGCATTGACGTCCTATTCTAGCGGACAGGGTGGCCGCGCCCTGTTCGTCCTCCATGAGCCCGGCTACTACCGCTTCTACGGCAGCACCATTGTCGAAATGGAGCGGCGCGGGTGGGACGTGGTGCTTGCCTTCGACCGGCCGCACAAGCGCGGGCAGGAGCTGCGTACGCCGGCCGGCGCCGGCGCGAAGGTGCGATCGGTTGGCGCCCTGCCAGGACACATCACCGAGCCGGCGGCGACGCTGCGGCTGACGCTCGACTACGTGCGGTATCTCGAGCCGGCCTTCGCGTCGTCGGGCTATCTGCGGCGGCGCATGGGGAAGCGCCTGCCGGCGCGTCTGCGTTTTCTGACACGCCTCCCGCGGCTGCCCAGACCGATCGTGACGGCGGCCATCGCGCTCGGCCGCCTCATCGAGCGATGTCTTCCAGTCGATCGCGCCGTGCTCGAGTTCGTGCGCCGACTCGAGGCCGACGTCATCGTGGTCAGCCCGGTCGTCATGGTCGGCGAGCATGCCGGGCTGCAGACCGAGGTGATCAAGGCGGGACGCGCACTCGGCGTTCCCGTGATCGCCGGAGCCGCGAGCTGGGACCACCTGTCGAGCAAAGGCCTGCTGCGGGTCGTCCCTGACGCGGTGGCCGTCTGGAACGACACTCAGGCTCGTGAGGCGGAGTCCCTTCATCGCATCCGTCGTTCGCGCATCATGGTGACGGGCGCCCAGTCGCTCGATCACTGGTTTGACGCGCCCGCCCCCGGCGCGGTGGAAACGTTCCGCGGACAACTCGGCATCGCGCCAGGCCGCCGCGTGATCCTCCTTGTCGGGTCCTCGCTCAAGATGGCGCCCGGTGACACCGAAGTGCGGTTCGCGACGCAATGGCTCGCGGCGCTCCGCGCCTCGTCTTCTCCCGAGGTGCGCGACGCGTTCGTCATCGTCCGGCCGCACCCGAGCAATACGAGACAATGGCAGGACGTGGACCTGCAGGATCCGGCGGCCGTGATTACGCCGAGGGGCTATACGGGCATGCCGCTGAGTGACGGGGAAGTGGAGGCGTTCCGGCAAGCGCTCCTGGCGAGCAGCGCCGTTGTCGGGATCAACACGACCGCGATGATCGAGGCCGCCATCCTGCGACGCCCCGTCCTGACCGTGCGTGATGCCTCGTTCGATCACAGCCAGCAGGAGACGCTTCACTTCGGCTACCTCTCCGACGCGCAAAACGGGTGCGTCATGCTGGCGCACTCGCTATCCGAGCACGTCCGGCAGCTTGACGACGTGTTGAGCGGCCGCGGGCCCGGCCTCGACGCGAGTGACAGATTCGTTGCGCGCTTCGTGCGGCCGCACGGCGTCACGACGCCGGCGACCGCGCATCTCTGCGACGCGATTGAACAGCTCGCAGGCCATCGTCAACGGGCGCGTGTCACCGGTCACCGGGGACGTCCCGTTGCAACAGACCATTCCGTTGCACTCAGCGATTCCCGGCGTCACTGACGCCGATATCGCACGCGTCTTCGACCCGTGCGTCGTCGAGGAGTTCGCCGCCGACAGTCCCACGTGGTGGAAGGCGCTGCGCGACGTCGACGCGAAGCTCGAACGGCGCACGCCAACGTGGGATCATTGGCTGAACGCGGACGGGCAGCGGACGAGCGCGCTGGTTCAGCGCCAGTACGACGGCAAGTGGAGCCGCGTTGATTTCGAGGCGGAGCTGCGCGGCAGCCGCCTCGGATGGTTCGAGTGGGGCGATCGGCGCATGCGCGCCCGCACGGTCGGCTACAAAAAGGTGTTTCAGTTGTGGCTGGCGCGTGTGATCGACTGGCTGAAGCCCTCTTCCGTGGTGGAGATCGGGTTCGGGTGGGGCATGCACCTCCTCGCCCTCGCCGTTCAGTTTCCTGAGATCCGGTTCCGCGGCGTCGAGCTCACCGCGTCCGGCGTTCTGACCGCACGGGCACTGGCGCTCGATCCGGCAACGCCCCGTCTGCTGGAGGACTTCGTGGTCGACCCGCTGCGCGACGGCGGGGCCGCGGCGCGTCTCGACCTTTGCCAGGGCAGCGCCGAGGCGTTGCCGCTGCCGGACAAGTCCGTGGACATGGTGATGACGGTACTCGCCCTCGAGCAGATGGAACAGATTCGTGACAAGGCGCTGCGCGAGTTGGCCAGGGTCGCCCGCCGCCATGTCGTCATGATCGAGCCGTTCCGCGATTGGAACAGCCAGCCACGCCATCGCGAATACATCAGGCAGCTGGACTACTGGACGGCGGCGATCGAGGAGCTGCCGGCATACGGCCTCATTCCGGTGGCGGCCACTGCAGACGTCCCGCAGAAGCTCACCTCGCACGCCGGGATCGTGGTGACGGACGTGGAACGCGGATGAGCACGCTGAGCACACGAATTACGAGGGCGTTCCGGCGGCGAGGGCCTGCCGCGCGGCAGGTCTACGCGACCGCCCGCCGCGTGACCCGGTTCTTCAAGGACGCGCCGCGGCGATCCGCCCTCGCCCGCCTGCCCGCGACCGACCTCGTGCTCCCGGCCGACGCCGGGTTCATCATTCTCCCGCCGGCGCAGTTCGAGGAGACACCGACGGTGGTGGCCGACGCGCGGGCCGCACTGGCACGGTTCGACAGCTCGGCGCCGCCGGCAGGAAAGCGCAAGAAGCGCTTCCTGCAGAACGTCCTCGACGCCTCGACGCTGACGCTGGACTCTGCCGTCATCCGCTTCGCGCTCCGCGACGACGTGCTGGCCATGGTGTCGAAGTACCTCGGCGTGGTGCCGCTGCTCAGCACGATTACGGTGTTCCACTCGGACACGTCGGAAGGGGCGCCGACGAGCAGCCAGCTGTATCACTGCGACGGCGACGACATCACGCAGGTGAAGATTTTCGTCTACTGCACCGATGTCACGCCGGCATCGGGGCCGCTGACCGTGCTCGACGCCAGGAAAACGCGGCAGCTGCAGGAACGCACGGGGTATCAGTTCCGCGACCGGCTGTCGGACGAGAAGGTCCGCAAGATCATCGGCGACGCAACCGGTCACCCAATCCTGGGGCCCTCGGGGACGACCGCGTTCGTCGACACGAGCCGGTGCTTCCATTTCGGGTCGCGCGTCGCGCCTGCCGCGCCGCCCCGCCTCGCCACGATGATTCAGTACCAGACGCCGTACTCGTTCGTGATCGCCGCTGACGGCGAGGAGTCGTTGCCGTTCCGGCGCCTCCTCACCGGATCGCTGACGCCCCTGCAGCGGCTGGTCCTGGGGGAATAGGGCGGCCTCGGCCGGCTGCCGGTCATGCGTTTTCTCCTCGTCGTCAAGCAAAAGCGGAACGCAGAGGCGTTCGTCGGCACCATGCGCGCGCTGGTCGAGCGCGGGCACACCGTGGCGCTCGCCGTGCAGGACACGGACGAGAAGCGCGACGAGCGTCTTGCCGCCGCGCTGAACGCAGCGGGCGTGCAGGCCGTCCGCTGCCCGTCGGCGCGCATGGACGAGTGGAGCGACGTCGCGGCGCTCGTTCGCCGCCTGCGCGACGCCGTGCACTATCTGCGTCCGTCGATGCGGTCGGCCGCGAAGCTGCGTGCGCGGGCGCTCGATCGGCTGCGCCAGGATCTGCAGTTCGAGGGTGACACGCCGGGCGTGGCGCACGGGCTGCAGACGATTCCCCCATCACAGGTACTTCGACTGGAAGACGTCTTCGCGCTGGCGGAGCAGTCGCTGCCGAGCGACCCGCTGTTCGACGAGTTCCTCGCGTCACAGCAGCCCGACGTGCTGCTGGTCTCGCCGCTGATTCACTTCGGATCGGCGCAGGCCGACCTGGTGACGAGCGCGCAGCGGCTGCGCATTCCCGTCTGGATGCTGCTCTACAGCTGGGACAATCTCAGCACCAAGGGGTGCATGCATCGCGCTCCCGATCGCATCTTCGTGTGGAACGAGCAGCAGCGGCGCGAGGCACAGGCGCTGCACGATTTCCCGTCCGAGCGCGTCACCGTTGTCGGCGCGCCGAGGTTCGACGAGTTCTTCGCGCTGCGCCCGCTGATGACCCGTGCGGAGTTCCACGAGCCGCTCGGTCTCGATCCGGCGCGGCCGACGCTGCTCTACGTCTGTTCATCGCGGTTCGTGTCCGCGCAGGAGCGTCCGTTCGTCGAGCGATGGCTCCGTGCGCTGCGCGGATCCGGGTCCGAGGCCCTGCGGTCGTGCAACGTGGTCGTCCGGCCACATCCCGACATCCCAATCCTTCCCGACGATGCGCGGCTGACCCGGCATCGCTGGCCGGCGGCCCCAGAGCTGACGGCGAAGACGGCGCGTCTGTTCGACGATCCGGCGGCCGTCGTCCTGCAGACCGACTTCGGCGTCCCGCAAGGACTCTACGAGTCCATTACGCACAGCACCGCGGTCGTGGGACTGAACACGACCGCCGAGCTCGAAGCGGCGATCATCGGCCGGCCGGTCTTCACCGTGGTGGCCGACGATCCCGTCGTCGACGGCCAGAGCACGACGCTCCATTTCCACTACCTGACGAAGGAGCACGGCGGCATCGTGTCGCCTGCGGCCACCTTCGACGAGCACCTCGCCCAGCTCGATGCCGCGCTGACGCAGCCGGCCGACCCGGCGCCTGTTCGCGCCTTCGTCGAGTCGTTCCTGCGGCCGCATGGGATCGATCGGCCGGTGGCGCCGCTGTTTGCCGCTGCCCTGGAGCAGGCGGCGTCAGGCGAATCTCAGATCGCCGAACGCGCCGGACAGCCGGTGGTCGAGTCTGACAGGCCGCGTCCGGCGTCAGCCGCGACCGTGGAACGCGCGACCATGCCTGTTGGCGATGATGGGCTGTCGCTTCGTGTGTATGCCACGGCCGTTGCGACCCACGTCGCGCGTGAAGGACGGGTGCCGCTCGATCCCGCCACGGTGACATGGCTCGAGCAGGAAGTTGCGGCGGGCGACGTCGTCTATGACATCGGCGCCGGTATCGGTGAGTACGTGCTGCTGGCGGCGAAACGCCGCGGGGCCATCGTCGTCGCCTTCGAGCCCGCGTACAACGCCTACGGTGAGCTCTGTGAGAACGTGCTGCTGAACGGGTGCGAAGCGACGGTCGTGCCGATCGCGCTGGCCCTCGCCGCTCGTGACGGCCTGGCCGAGATCAAGTACGAGCATGGACGTCCGGGCGAGCCCGGGTATGCGGTGCGCGACGACATCGAGTGGCGCGTGAAGCATCGCGGCCGCAACAAACCGTACCTCCAGCCAGCGTGCCTGGTCCGCCTCGACACGGTCGTCGCGCAGTACCGCTTGCCTGCGCCGAACCACCTTCGGATCTCGCCGGCGATGGCGGCCGAGGCGGTGCTCGCGGGCGCGGCCGCGACGCTCGGCTTGCCGTCCGTGCGCTCGACGTTCCTCAACGGCAAGGCCGATATACTGGTGAGACGGACCTGAGGTCTCGCCAAGACACTTCGGAATGAAAATCCTGTTTTCCGTCGGCAGCTTCGGGTTCCTCCGGAACTTCGAGCCCGCGCTCCGACTGCTCGCCGAACGCGGGCACGACCTTCATCTGGTTGCCGACCGCAAGGACAGCGTTGGTGGCACGCGAACGCTCGAGCTCCTCGAGCGCGACTATCCGTCGCGGATTCGCCACAGCTATATGGCGCGCAACGAGTCGCTCTGGCACCCGCTGGCGACTCAGCTGCGTCTCTCGCAGGATTACTGGCGCTACCTCGATCCGCGCTACGACCATTCGCCGAGCCTGCGCGCCCGCGGCGCGTCGCAGGCGCCGCGGCTCGCGTCGGCGCTGACGCGCGCCGCCGCGATGCGCTCGCCCGGCGCCCTCGGCGTGCTGCGCCGCGTCACGCGACGGCTCGAGCGCGCGCTCCCGCCGGGCGAGGGGTTCGAGCGCCTCCTGAAGGCCGAAGCGCCCGACCTGCTGCTGCTCACACCGCTGCTGTACTTCGGATCGCCGCAGGCGGACTACGTCCGCGCGGCCCGGCGGCTCGGCATTCGCACGGCACTGGGCGTCGGCAGCTGGGATCATCTGACGACGAAGGGACTGATTCACGAGGTTCCCGACCGGCTGCTCGTCTGGAACGAGGCGCAGCGGGTCGAGGCGGCGGAGCTGCACGGGATCCCTGCCGAGCGTGTCACGGTGACCGGAGCGCAGTCCTACGATCACTGGTTCGTGCAGCGGCCGAGCACGTCGCGCGAGGCGTTCTGCGCCGCGGTCGCACTGCCGGCCGATCGGCCGATCCTGCTGTACCTGTGCTCGTCGCCGTTCATTACCCCGCACGAAGTGCCGTTCGTGCGCCGCTGGATCCAGGCGGTGCGCGCCGCGTCCGACCCCGAGGTGTCGCGCGCCGCGATTCTGATTCGCCCGCATCCCCAGAATGCGCTGCAGTGGACCGCCTTCGACGAACAGGAATACGAGGCGGTCGCGGTCTGGCCGCGCCAGGGTGCGAACCCGGTCGACCGCGATGCCCGCGCCGAGTACTTCGATTCGATGTTTCACAGCGCGGCCGTCGTCGGCGTCAACACGAGCGCGTTGATCGAATCGGGCATCGTCGGCCGCCGGGTGTACACGATCCTGACCGACGACTTCGCCGGGCAGCAGGAAGGCACGCTGCACTTTCAGCACCTCAAGAACGTCAATGGCGGCCTGCTGCATGTTGCCGGCACGCTCGCCGAGCATGTCGCCCAGCTCTCCGGCGCCATCCGGAACGCGGGCGCGGACGATCGGAGCGGCGCGTTCGTCCAGGCCTTCGTCCGGCCGTACGGCCTCGATGTGGCCGCCGCCCCGTGCTTCGTCGAAGCGCTCGAACAGCAGGTTCGCGAGCCGGCGCCGATGCCGGTCCGGGCGCGCGCCGCGGATGTGCTGCTTCGGAGCACCCTCTGGCCGTTCGCCGCGATGGCACGCGCCGCGGCCAGGGCGAAGAAGGGCAGGCGCAAGGACGATGGGGCGCCGCGGCCGTTGCGGGTGATGTTCGCGTTCCTCTCGCCCGAGTTCCTCCGGTTCTACGACTCGACGATGAAGGAGCTGGCGGACCGCGGGCACGAGGTCAGCGTCGGGGTGACGCGGCTCCGGGAGCGGAAGGAGGCGCGGCTCGAAGGGCTCGCCGACGAGCGCGTGCGGCTGGTCGGCCTGATCCCGAAGCGGACCGATGTGTGGACACCCACGGCGAGGGCCGTGCGGGGCACGTTCGACTTCGTGCGCTACTTCCATCCGCGGCTCGCCGAGGCCTCGAGCCTGCGCGCCCGCATGAAGCGGAAAGTGCTGCCGTCGTGGTTGTCGGCGCTCGATCGCATCGAGTCGCTCGACGATCGGGCCCTGACACGTCTGTTCGGCGTCCTGGCGGCGCTCGAGTCCGCCATTCCGATCAGCCGTCGCCTGCGCCGTTTCCTCGACACGCATCGGCCCGATCTCGTCGTCGTCTCGCCGCTCGTCGATGCGGCGTCCGACCAGGTGGATCTGGTGCGCGCGGCACAGGCGAAGGGAATCCCCGTCGCGGCGGCGATCGCGAGCTGGGACAACCTGACGAACAAGGGCCACCTGCGGGTGCAGCCCGACCTGGTCACGGTCTGGAACGAACAGCAGAAACGCGAGGCGCTCGAGTATCACGCCGTCGAGCCGGAGCGGGTCGCCGTCACCGGCGCACAGCTGTTCGACCGCTGGTTCGAGCGCCGGCCGGGCCAGTCGCGCGAGGAGTTCTGCGCGATGGTCGGATTGCCGGCGGAGCGGCCGATCATCCTCTACACGGGATCCTCGGTGTTCATTGCCCGTTCAGAGCTGGAGGAGCCGTTCGCCCGCAGGTGGATTGCGGCACTGCGGGCGAGCGACGATCCGGCGCTCCGCGACGCCTCAATCCTGATCCGGCCGCATCCGTACAACACGGCGGCCTGGGAAACGGCGGACTATCGCGAGTTCGGCGCGGTCGCGGTGTATCCCCGGCAGCGGTACACGCCGTCCGCCGAATCGGCGCGGTCGAGCTTCTTCGATTCGCTCTATTACTCCGCGGCGGTGGTCGGCGTGAACACCAGCGCGATGATCGAGGCCACGATTCTCGGGCGTCCGGTCTTCGCGATGCTGACGCCCGACTTCGCGGGCACGCAGGAGGGGACCGTTCATTTTCACTATCTGCTGCCCGAGAACGGTGGATTCCTGTACGTGGCGCGGTCGGTGGAGGAGCACACGGCGCAGCTGTCGGACGTGCTGCGGCACCCGGACGTGGCGCGCGCGCAGAGCGAGCGGTTCGTCGCGGCGTTCCTCCGTCCGCACGGCGCGGCGCGGCCGTGCACACCCATCCTGGCCGACGCGCTCGAGCGTGCGGCGCTGGCCGGACGCGCCGAGGCGCGGGAGACGGCTGGTGTGCGCCTGCGGCGCGTGGCCGTGTGGCCCTTCGCCGTTGCGCTGAAGATTGCGTCGCTCGGTGACCAGGCCGGAAGTGCGCTCGGCCGAGGGGCGTTCGAGGCCTATCGCGGCGTGAGTCGAGGGCGCCGCATCCTGCTGAAGGCCGTGACGCCGAGCCGGGCCGGCATCAGGGCACGGTTGCAGGACGTGCGCGCGCGGGTGGCGAGGCTGCCGAAGCAGGCCCTGCGCGCGGCGCGGCACGTGCGCTATCACGCGGCGGTCTGGATTCGCGGCGAGGCCCACGAGCGCTGATGCGGATCCTGTTTTCCACGCGCAACTTCTGGTACACGAGGCTGTTCGAGCCCGTCATCCGCGAGCTCGCCGAGCGCGGCCACCAGGTGCACGTGCTCGCCGAGCGCGGCGAGCGCAACCTGCTCTCGCGCGACTGGAACGCCGCCATGGCACGGCTGGCGGGCAGCCACCCCAACATCTCGTTCGACTGGGCGCCGCTGCGCATCGAGAACGACTGGATCGACTTGCGCCAGATGATCCGGCTGGGCATCGACCACCTGCGGTTCCTCGAGCCGGCGTACGCGGCCGCTCCGAAGCTGGCGGAACGGGCGCGGGTTCGCACGCCGGTGTGGGTCGTGCGGCTGGCTGACGCGCCCGTGCTGCGCACGCGCGCCGGACGCCGGCTCATCAAGTTCCTGCTCCGCCTGGCCGAGCGTGCCGTCCCCATCGACCCGGACCTGGCGGACTACATCGAGGCGCATCGCGCCGATGTGATCCTCGTGACGCCGCTGGTCGTCCTCGGATCCGAGCAGCAGGATGTCGTCCGGATCGCTCGCCGCATCGGTACCCCGACCGCGCTGTGCGTGGGCAGCTGGGACCATCTGTCCAGCAAGGCGCTCGTGCGCGATCAGCCGGATCGGATGTTCGTGTGGAACGAGACGCAGCGGCAGGAGGCCGTGGCGCTGCACCGCGTCCCGGCGGAGCGCGTGATCGTCACCGGCGCCCAGTGCTTCGACATCTGGTTCGGCCGGACCCCGACGCTCGATCGCGAGGCGTTCTGCCGCAAGGTGGGTCTCGACCCCTCGCGGCCGTTCCTGTTGTGGGTCTGCTCGGCGCTCTTCGAGGGAAGCCCGAGCGAAGCCGAGTTCGTGGCGCGGTGGATCGGAGAGCTGCGGGCGAGGGGGAACCCGATGCTGCGCGAGGCGGGGATCCTGGTACGGCCTCACCCCAAGCGCAAGTCCGAGTGGGACACCGTCGATCTCGGCGGCTTCGCGAACGTGGCGCTGTGGCCGCCGCGCGGCGCGGCGCCGATGGATCCGCCGACGCAGTCCGATTACTTCGATTCGATGTACCACGGCGCGGTGACTGTCGGCCTCAACACCAGCGCGCTCATCGAGGCGGGCATTGTCGGGCGCGCCGTGCACACGATTCTGCTGCCCGAGTTCTACGAGAATCAGGAAGGCACGCTGCACTTCCACTACCTGCTGCAGCAGGGACTGCTGCGATCGGCGCGCGACATGGCGTCGCATGTCGCGCAGCTCGATGCGTCGCTGGCCGGGGCCGACCCCGGCGTGCATCACAACCGCGCCTTCGTCGAGGGCTTCGTTCGTCCGCGCGGCCTCGACGTCGCCGCCACCCCCGTGTTTGCGGACTTCGTCGAGTCGATGGCGTCGCTGCCGATCCACCCCCGGCCCGATCCCGCCTGGGTGCCGGCCGTGCGCTGGGCACTGACGCCGCTGGCGCGCACCACGAGCGGCACCTTCGCCGAGCAGATCAGCCGCGAGCGGCGGCGGCGTGAAAAGCGCCGCCGGACGGACGAACGGCGGGCGGCGCTCGAGGACGCGCGCGCGGCGCAGAAGGCCCGCGTGGCCGACGAGCGGCGGCTGCGGCGCGAGGCCGAAGTGCGTGAGCGGCAGGAGCGCATCGCGCGCGAGCGGCAGGAGGCGCTGCTCGCCAAACAGCGGAAGCGCGAGGCGAAGCTGCAGCAGAAAGAGGAGCGGATGGCGCAGTGGCAGCGCGAGAAGCGGCGCCGCGCGTTCAACGCGCGGCTGGCCGGCTTCTACCGGCGCCTGCTGCGGCCCTTCTCGGCACATCAGTGAACGTTCTCTTCCTCGGGCGCCACTACACCTACTTCCGCAACTTCGACTCCGTGATCCGCGAGCTCGCCTCGCGGGGGCACAGGATCCACCTCGTCGTCGAGCGCGGCGACCCGGAAGGGCTCGGCGGGATCAAGCTGGTCGAGGCGATCGCCGCGGATCACCCCGCCGTCACCCATGGCGAGGCGCCGGGACGTACCGATGATCGCTGGGCGTGGACGGCGGGGCGGCTGCGCCTCGGCATCGACTACCTGCGCTACCAGCAGTCGCTGTTCGACCGCTCGCCCAAGCTGCGGGAGCGGTCACGCGAGCGGACGCCCGCGGTGTTTGTCGCCGCCGCCGCACCGCTGCGCGCGCTCGGCGGGTGGGCGCTCGACGCGTGCGCACGTCTGGTGCGCCGCCTCGAGGCCGCCATTCCGGAGGATCCGGCGGTTGGCGCGTTCCTCGACGCGCAGCACCCGGACCTGGTGCTGGTGACGCCGCTGCTCAGCCTCGGCTCGTCGCAAATCGACTACCTGCGTGCGGCCCGGGCGCGTCGCATCCCCACGGCCCTCTGCGTATGGAGCTGGGACCACTTGTCGAGCAAGGCGCTGATCCGCGAGCGGCCGGACCGCGTCTTCGTCTGGAACCAGACGCAGAAGCGCGAGGCCGTCGAGCTGCACGCCATGCCCGCCGACCGCGTCGTCGTCACCGGCGCGCAGTGTTTCGACCAATGGTTCGACCGCGCGCCATCGCGCACGCGCGAGGAGTTCTGCAGGCAGGTCGGACTGCCCGCAGACCGGCCGTTCGTCCTGTACGTGTGCTCGGCGCTGCTCTACGGCAGTCCGCCTGAGGCGCCGTTCGCCGTGGAATGGATTCGCCGTGTGCGGGCCAGTTCATCCTCGCGCCTGCGCGACGCCGGCATTCTCGTCCGGCCGCATCCGTCCCGGACGGCGGAGTGGCAGGGCGTCGAGACGCGCGACCTGCAGGCCGTCGTCTGGGGGGGCAATCCGGTCGACACGCAATCGAAGGCGGACTACTACGACTCGCTGTATCACGCCGCCGCCGTGGCCGGCATCAACACGAGCGCCTTCATCGAGGCGGCGATCGTCGGCCGCCCGGTTCACGCCCTGGTCCTGCCGGAGACCGAGGAGAACCAGACGGGCACGGTTCACTTCGAGTACCTGTTACGAGTTGGCGGCGGGTTCGTCGAGGTCGCACACAGCTTCGACGAGCACCTGGCGCAGCTCGACCGCGCCCTCGCTGCACCTCGCCACGAGGTGAAGCCCTTCGTCCGCGAGTTCGTCCGCCCGCACGGCCTGGACCGGCCGGCCACTCCGCTGTTTGCCGGTGAGGTCGAAGCGCTCGCCGGACGCGCGTCCGCGCCGCTGCGTCAGGATCGGCTGGCTCCGCTCTGGGCCTGGCTGCTCGAACGGATCGCGCGGCTGCAGGGCAGTGAACGGGCCGAGCGCTGGGTGTTGTCGCCGCGCGAGTACGAGAGCGCGCAGGGCCTGCGGCACATGCGGGAGGTCAAGGCAATCAGGCGAGCCCAGGCGCGCGCCGCCAAGGACGCCACGCGACTCGCCGATCTCGAGGCACGCGAGGCGCGGCTCGCCGAACGGCAGCGGCAGCGCGACGAGTGGCGCCGCGCGAAGCGCGAGGCAGAGGCACGAGGCTCATCGCGATGAAGCTGCTGTTCATCGCGCGGCATGCCGGCTATTTCCGCAACTACGACTCCGTGCTGCGCGAACTGGCACGGCGCGGCCACCACGTCCACCTCGCCGTCGAAAAGCAGGATTCGCTCGGTGCCCTCGAGGTCGTCGAGGCGCTGGCCCGCGACTGCCCCGGGATCAGCTCCGCGATGGTCCCCGAGGAGCGCATCGACATCTGGAGCACCGTCTCGAGGTTCCTGCGTCTCGGCCTCGACTACGTGCGCTACCTGGATCCGTTTTTCGACACGGCGCCGCTGCGCCGGCTGCGCGCGTACAACCGGACGCCGCGCTGGCTCACGCTGCTGGCCGATCCACCGCTGCTGCGTGGCCCGCGGTGGCGGCGCGTCGTCGGCCGGTTGCTGCACGGGATTGACACGTCCGTCGCGCCTCCGCCGGCCATGATCGAGTTCCTCCAACGGGAGCAGCCCGACGCCGTCCTGATCACGCCGTTCGTGGATCTCGGTTCGCTGCAGGTCGATTACCTCCGCGCCGCGCGCATGCTCGGCATTCCGTGCGGGCTGCCGATCTGGAGCTGGGACCATCTGACGACCAAGGCGCTGATCCGCGATCGGCCCGATCGCGTGTTCGTCTGGAACGACATCCAGCGGCGCGAGGCCGTGGACATCCACGGCATTCCCGCCGATCGCGTGGTCGTGACCGGGGCGCAGTGCTTCGACCACTGGTTTGCGCGCCGGCCGTCGCGCAGCCGGGAGGCCTTCTGCGCCAGCCTCCGGCTGCCGGCGGACCGGCCCCTGCTGCTGTATGTCTGCTCGGCCGTCATCGAGGGCAGCGCGCCCGAGCACGAGTTCGTGCCGGAGTGGCTGGAGTGGGTGCGTTCGAGCCCGGATCCGCGCGTCGCCGGCGCCGCGGTGCTCATTCGGCCGTACCCGACGAAATTGACGGTGTGGCACGACGTCGATCTCAGCGCGTACGGGCCGGTGGCGGTCTGGGGCGGCAACCCATTCGACGAACAGGCGCGCAGCGACTATTTTGACTCGCTCTTCCACAGCGCGGCCGTCGTCGGGCTCAATACCAGCGCGTTCCTCGAGGCGGGCATCGTCGGCCGCGACGTGCTCGCCATCCTGGTGCCGCGCTACCACGACAGCCAGGAAGGATCGCCGCACTTCAACTACCTGATGAAGATCGGCGGCGGCCTGCTGCAGGTCGCGAGGGACCGCGAGGGTCATCTGGGACAGATTGGTGCGGCGGTTCGACGTCCGTTGGCCGGGCCGCATCCGTACCGCGCGTTCGTCGAGACATTCATCCGGCCCGGCGGGTTCGACACCGACGCGACCACCGCGCTGGCTCAGGGGATCGAAGATCTCGCTGCATGCACCGTCACCGTCGACGCCGCGAGCCCGGCGGCGGTTCGGCGGCGCGCCGCGCTGGAACGGATCGTATGGATGTCGTCGCGACTGTTCTCGCCCGCGGCGAGCGAGTGGTCCCGCAAGGTCGGCGGGATGGAGCGGAAACGGCGCTTCAAGGAAGGGAAGGAGCGCGCCACCGAAGCGCGCCGGGCCGAGCGTCTTCGCGCCCACCAGGCGCGCCGTGCCGAGAAGGAGCAGGCGCGTGAACGCCGCACGCGCGAAAAACAGCAGCTACGCGAGGCTCGCCTGCATGAACAGGAGCGGCGTCAGCGCGCGGAACGGCAACGGGCCGCGCGCAGGCGCCGCACCGAGTTGAAACAGTTGATCAAGAAGAAGCTGGGGCTGGCGTCCTGACCGTCGCGACGACTTCGATCGTACCGCTCCGGCCGGCGAGCGCCGCTGCCGCCGACAACGCCACGGCGACGACCGCCGCGGCCGGCGCGATCGCATAGCTGAGCACGGAGCAGATGGTGGACCGCCACCGTGAGCCACGCGCTGGCTGCGGCATCCGCTGCCGCCAGCGCCTGTACAGGTAATTGCGCTCGGGGACGACGCGGTTCAGCAGCGTCTGCCACGCGCCGAACACGTTGTAGATCCACGAAAAGAAGTCAATCCGATCCACCGTGAAGCCGTGGTCGTCGAGCAAGTGGCTCAGCGTCTCGGGCGTGAAGTGATAGAGGTGCCGCGGCAGGTCGAGATGAAACCAGCGGGTGCCGCCGATGGCGGCTTCCCAGCTGGCGAAGTTCGGCACCGCGATGAACAGCGCGCCGCCCGGGCGCAGCAGCGTTGTCAGCTTCTCGATATCCGCCGCCGGTGACGGCAGGTGCTCGATCACGTGCCACAACGTGATGACGTCGAACGGGGCACCGGAAACGGCATCGAGGGTGTCCACGATTCGCTCTTGAAGCGACGCAGGCGCCCGGCGTCGTGCCTCGGCATTGGGTTCCACTCCGGCAACATCCCAGCCGGCCTCGTGCATCACGTTGAGGAAGTCTCCGGTTCCGCATCCGACGTCGAGCAGCCGGCGGCCGCGAGCGAGCCGTTCGATGCGGCGCTTGCGGGCGGTCAGGAAGAGCCGGGCACCCCACGTCGCGATGAGGCTCGCTCCAGTCGCGGCCGTGGCCGGCGAATACTGATCCCGGTAGGCGGCGGCGAGCTGTGCTGCGGATGGCGGAGGGTCGAGACGTACGAGGCCGCACCCCTGACAACGCACGAGCAGGAACTCGGGTCCGTCGCTGGCTTCCGGGCTGGTGGCCCCGAACAGCGGCAGGACGGGGCTCTTACCGCAGATCGGGCACACGAGAGGGAAGCGGGCGGACGGCCGTCAGGATGCGGTACTTGGCGATCAGCACGAGCATGCTGAGCCCCACGCGCAGCGCCACCAGCTTGTTTCCCGTCACCGACGACGTGCCGACGCGCGGCTGGTAATTGAGCGGCACCTCCACGAAGCGCAGCCCCGCCGCCTTGGCGAGAATCACCATTTCCGGATTGAACTGCGAACCGCCGATGGTGAAGTGCGGCGCGAGGGCGCGCAGCGCCTCGCGCCTGATCAATCGCATCGTGCACCCGACGTCGGTCAGCGACGGCGTGTTGAACAGCACCTCGACGAGCTTGGCGACGCAGTAGTTCCCCAGCCGAAGAAACCACCCCATGTTCGCGCCTTCCCAGATCATCTCGCGCGTCGTCCTGGTGCCCAGCACCAGGTCGAAATCGTCGGCGAACGCCAGCAGCTTGATGATGTCCTTCGGGGCGAACGTCCCATCCGGCTCCGACAGCACGATCAGATCGCCGCGCGCCTCGCTCAGCCCGCAGCGGACGCTGTAGCCGAATCCCTGCCGCCGCTC
>Ga0194121_10005754_pt1 | contig 16982 bp, 18 predicted proteins | sample TA2MahCa50mmetaG_FD_148609 | JGI IMG/M metagenome (GOLD analysis project Ga0194121, IMG submission 148609) | Freshwater microbial communities from Lake Tanganyika, Tanzania - TA2015020 Mahale Deep Cast 50m | ecosystem: Environmental > Aquatic > Freshwater > Lake | place: Tanzania: Lake...
CACCCCGCCGGCCGCGCCGGCGCTTCTTGCGCCGCGGCTGGCCGAGCGCGCCGCCCTCGGCCGGGATCTCGGTCGGCCGCTCCTGGCGTGGGATCTCGTCCGCGCCGTACGCCCCCACGCCCTTCGTGTGCGCGGGCACCGCGCCGAGCGCGATCCCGAGCTCCGCGGCGGTGTACTGGGCGCGGCCGCCGTCGGCGAGGCCGACGATGACGGCCTCCTTCGGGACGTTCGTGCCCTGGACCTGCGCGCATCCCGCGGTGCCGCATTGCCCGCCGACGCACGAGGGGATGTGGAACACGTCGCCGAGGCGCGGCAGCTTGCCCTTCACCTCCTGGTACGTCTCGAGCTCGTAGATGAGGCAGCACTTCAGGCGGCCGCACACCCCGGTGAGCTTGGCCATGTTCAGCGGGAGGTCCTGCTCCTTGGCCATGCGGATCGAGATGTTCGAGAAGCGATCGAGCCACGTGGCGCAGCAGAGCTCGCGCCCGCAGGTGCCGACGCCGCCGGTCGCGCGCGTCTCCTCGCGCGCGCCCATGCGCCGCATGTCGACGCGGACGCCGTTCCAGCGCGAGGCGAGGTCGTTCGCGTACGGAGCGAGGTCGAGCCGCTCGGTGCTCGCGTAGAAGACGGTGAGCACCGAGCCGTCGAAGGTCCAGTCGCAGCCGAGCACGCGCATCGGTATCGCGCGCATCGCCGCGACCTCCGCCGCGATGGCCCGCGCCTCCTCCTCCATGCGCTCGTGGCGCGCGAGCAGGAACTTGTCGGTCGCGGTCGCCTTCCGCACGACCCGCCCGAGCGGCGGGTCCACGTGCGCGAGCGGGGAGTCGGTCGGGAGGATGTGCACGCGCGCCGCGTCGAGGCCGAGCTCGGTCTCGACGATGACCCAGTCGTTCAGGCGCAGGTCACGCACGTCGCCCGGCGCGAAGAAGTACATGCGGCCGGCCTGCTGGATGCGCGCGCCGACCACGGTGCGACCGGCGACGGCGCTCACGACGGCTTCACCGCGGCGCTGTACGGCAGCTTCAGCGCGAAGAGCTCGAGCATCATGCGCGCGTTCGCGCTGAAGTCGAGGTCGCGCTGGAAGCGCTGGACGAGGAGCGAGACCTCGAGCCAGTCGTCCGCGCTCGCCGACGCGGCGAGCGTCCGCGTCTCGCTCTCCCGGTCGGGCCGGCTCGGGCGCACGAGGTCGCCGCGCGCGGCCACCGTCGCGTCGCGCAGCAGCTCGGACCAGGCGTCGAGCCGCCGGCGGATCTCGGCCGTCCGGCGGCGGCCGTGATCGAGGTCGTCGGGGAGGTCGTTCAGGTCGAGCGCCCACGCGAAGCGGTCGCTCAGCCCGCTCGAGACGAGGCGCAGGAGCTCGGCGTCGAGGCGCTCGCGCTCCTGGCGCTGCGCGTCGCCGCCGGCGAGCGAGACGGCGAGGCCGGGGCGGCCCGCGCTGGCGGCGGCCCAGAGCGCGGCGTCCTTCACGCCCCGCGTGGCGAGCCCGTCCGCGATCTCCTGCGTCGCGACGAGCCGGAACTCGAGCGGCTGGAGGCGCGAGCGGATGGTCTCGTGCAGCGCCGCCGGCGTCGTCGTGACGAGCAGGAGCACCGCGTGGACGGGCGGCTCCTCGAGCGTCTTCAGGAGCGCGTCCTGCCCGTGCTGGTTCAGCTCGCTCGCGTCGTCCACGATCACCACGCGGCGCGTCCCCTCGAGCGGCCGGAGCGCCAGGTCCACCTGCATCTCCCGGATCTGCTCGATCGTGATGTCCTTGCGCTCGGTCGCGCGCGTGATGAGGCGAACGTCCGGGTGGGTCCCGCGCTCGACCTTGCGGCACGAGAGGCAGGTCCCGCACCCGCCGGCCGTGCCCGAGGCGCAGTTCATCGTCTGCGCCAGGCGCAGCGCGACCGTGCGCTTCCCGAGCCCGCGCGCGCCGAACAGGCCGTACGCCTGCGCGACATCGCCGCGGACGGCGCGCGCGCCGAGCCGCTCGAGGAGCGCGCGCTGGCCGATGACATCCCTCATCTCCGCACCACGCTAAGGGCCGCCAGGTAGACGCGCTCCGTCCGCTCGGCGATGACCGGCCACGTGAAGCGCTCGAGGAGGCGGACGCGGCCCGCCTCGCCCATGCGCCGCGCCCCGGCGGGGTCGTCGATGATCCGCAGGACGGCCCGCGCGATGGCGCGCGGCTCGTTCGCCGCGTGCAGGCCGTCGATCCCCTCGCGCACGACCTCGCGGAGCGGCGGGATGTCCCCCGCGATGACCGGCCGGCCCATGGCCCAGGCCTCGAGGTACGTGTGCCCGAAGGTCTCGTGGTCGCTCGGCATCGCGAGCACGGTCGCGCGGCGGTAGGCCTCGGCCTTCGCGCGCTCGTCGACCACGCCGGGCTCGACCCAGCGCGGGTCCGCACGACCGCGCGAGAAGCGGTCGTGCCATGCGCGCTGCCCGATCGCGACGAACCGCGCATCCGGGCGCTCCGCCCACACGAGCGGGGCCGCGCGGCGGAGCGCGTGATAGCCCTTGTAGCGCTCCTTCCGCCCGACGAAGAGGATCGTCGCCGGATCGGGATCGGCGGGCGGGAGCGGAAGGACGGCGGGGCCCACGCCCGTGACGTGCGCGCGCTCGACGCCGCGTTCGCGGTACCACGTGGCCTCCCACTCGGTGAGCGCGATGACGGCGTCGTCGCGGCGGTAGCGCGCGAGGTCGCCCGCGGCCCCGCCCGAGAAGCGCTGGCCCGGATGCACGAGCGGCGTCTCCACGAACGCCGCGCCGCCGCGCCGGGCGGCGCGCTCGAGCGGAGCGGCCCACTCGCGCGCGATGCAGTGGATGACGTCGTGGCCCGCGAGCGCCTCGGCGAGCGCGCCTTCGTCCGCGAGCGCGACGGGGAGGAGCGCATCCAGCGCCGCGCCGGCGCGGCCGCCGCGCGATGGAACGAGCCGCAGGTCGAAGCCGTCGCGGTCGGCGGTCCCCGGACGGTCCCACGGCGGGCGCATGCCGGCGAGCGTCACGTCGTGGCCACGCTGCGCGAGGTGCGCCGCGAGGAGCCGGGCCTGGAGCTCCGAGCCGCCCACGGCGGAGACGAGCTTCTTCGCGATCGCGATCCGCATCGGCCCGCTCAACATCTCGCTTCGCGAGATACACGCTCATGGCTGGAGGACTCGCTCCTCGCGGCGAAGCCGCTCGTCGCTCGGTCCATTCAGGCGAGCGCTTCGGACGCCTCGTCCACCTCGAAGCTCGGGATCGCGAGCTGGTACGCGGACTCGACGCGGTCGATGACGCGGTCCCAGTCCCAGCGCTGGCGGACCTTCGCGAGGCCGCTGCGGCCCATCGCGGCGCGGAGCGCCGGGTCGTCGAGGAGCCGGACGATCGCGTCGGCGACCTCCTCCGGGCGCTGGCGCACGAGGAGGCCGTCCACGCCGTGCGCGATCACCTCGCGCAGCGGCGGGATGTCGCCGCCGATGACCGGCCGTTCGTGCGCCCAGGCCTCGAGGTAGCCGAGCCCGAACGTCTCGTGGCGCGACGGCATGGCGAAGACGTCGCACGCGTCGAGCGCGTCGGCCTTCAGCTGATCGGTCGCGCACTCGATGTCGACGATCCGCTCGTCCCGGTAGCGCGCGAAATCGTCGAAGAACGTCGAGTAGAAGCCGTCGATGCCGATGAACACGAACCGCGTGTCGCCGTACCGCTGCCAGACCGTCTCGGCGGCGTCGAGGAGCTGGATGTACCCCTTGTAGCGCTCCTTGCGGCCGATGTAGAGCACGAGCGGCGCGTCGGCGGGGATCCCGTGCGCGCGGCGGAACGACGCGCCGTCGCGCGCGCGGACGACGTTCGGGCCCATGCCGGTCGTGATGACGCGCGAGCGCTCCACGGCGTGGTCGATGAACCACTGGCGCTCCCAGTCGGTCATCGTCGTGATCGCCGCGGCGCGGCGGTACCGCGCGAGGTCACTGCGGGTATCGCCGCCGTGGAACTGGCCGGGGTGCGGGAGCGGGGTGAGGACCGCGGGCAGCCCGCGCTCCGCGGCGACCTCGAGCGTCGAGTCGAGGTACTCGCGCCCGACGTTGTGGAGGATCTCGCGGTCGGCGGCGTAGCGGTCGAGGATCTCGGACCGCATGAGGTCCACGAGCGTCGTCGCGTCGGCCGCGAGCCCGAGGAATCCGCCCTTCGGCTTCACCTGGACGACCTCGACGCCGCGGTGCTCGAAGACACGGTGATCCTCGTAGATGCGCGCGCCGCGGTGGTCGAGCCGCCACTTCGCGTGCTCCCGCTCGCTCGGCCACGCGCACACGACCCGGACGTCGTGGCCGCGCTGCGCGAGGCGCGTCGCGAACTGGAAGCACAGGCTCTCGGATCCGCCGATGGGCGCGTAGCCGCGTTTGACGAAGAGGAGCCTCACAGCACGTCAGACGCGCAAGCGAGGTGCCAGCGCCGCGCTACGAGGCCGCTGCGGTCTCGTCCACCCCGAGGAACTTGAGCCACGTCCGCTCCCCCGACCGGATGTAGGAGGAGAAAAGGTAGCTCGGCGTGGCGGGCGGCCGGAACGGCTGGCGGAGCAGCTGCATGTGGGCTTCCGAGACGGTGCGTCCACCCTTGCGGTGGTTGCAGGCCTTGCAGGCGGTGACCACGTTCTCCCAGGTGTGCTGGCCGCCGCGGTGACGCGGCGTCACGTGGTCGATGGTGAGGTCGCTCCCATGCTTGCCGCAGTACTGGCACTGGTGGTCGTCGCGCGCCAGGATCTCGCGGCGGGTGAGCTTCACCACGGGGCGCGGGCGCTTCACGTGGTACGAGAGCCGGATGACCGACGGCGCGCGGAGCGAACGGCGCTCGCTGCGGATGACGATCCCGTCGAGCTCGACGGTCTGCGCCTTCTGCTTCTCGAGCAGGACGACCGCCCGCCGGACGTTGCACACGTTCAGCGGCCGGTAATCGCTGTTGAGGACGAGCACGTTGCCGTCAAGCGCTCCCATCGGCAGTTAGCAAGGGTATCAGTCAGGGCGTATGATCAGGCGTGAAATGACCCCAGGGAAGGCCTCCTCCGCGAGCAGCAACGGCCACGGCGCGACCGGCACCTGGACCCTGAAGACCGGGCTCGCCCGGATGCTGAAGGGCGGCGTGATCATGGACGTCGTCACCGCCGAGCAGGCGAGGATCGCCGAGGACGCGGGAGCCGTCGCTGTCATGGCGCTCGAGCGTGTCCCCGCGGACATCCGGTCCGCCGGAGGCGTCGCGCGCATGTCCGATCCGCAGAAGATCGTCGAGATCATCAGCGCCGTGACCATCCCGGTCATGGCGAAGGCGCGCATCGGCCACTTCGTCGAGGCGCAGGTGCTCGAGGCGCTCGGCGTCGACTACGTCGACGAGAGCGAGGTCCTCACGCCGGCCGACATGCAGTTCCACATCGAGAAGCACCGCTTCAAGGTGCCGTTCGTGTGCGGCGCGCGGGACCTCGGCGAGGCGCTCCGCCGGATCAACGAGGGCGCCGCGATGATCCGCAGCAAGGGCGAGGCGGGGACCGGCAACATCGTCGAGGCCGTCACGCACCTCCGTGCGATCACCAGCCAGATCCGCGAGCTGCACGAGCACAAGGGCGACGCGTCGTTCATCGAGGCGAGGGCGACCGAGTACCGCGTGCCGGTCGAGCTCGTGACGGACGTCGCGATGAACGGGAAGCTCCCGGTCGTGCTCTTCTGCGCGGGCGGCATCGCGACGCCGGCGGACGCCGCGCTCACGATGCAGCTCGGCGCCGAGGGGAACTTCGTCGGCTCAGGCATCTTCAAGTCGTCCGACCCGGCGAAGCGCGCGAAGGCCATCGTCGACGCCACGACCCACTACACCGACGCGAAGCTCATCGCGGAGGTCTCGCGCGGCCTCGGCGAGCCGATGCGCGGGATCTCGCTCGAGACCATCCCCGTCGAGGAGCGTCTCGCGACCCGAGGCTGGTGACCGTCGCGACCGGGCGCGCGGGCGTCCTCGGCCTCCAGGGCGACTTCATCGAGCACATCCGCACGCTGCGCGGGATCGGCGTCGACGCGGCCGACGTCCGCCGGCCCGAGCAGCTGGACGAGGTCGACGCCCTCATCATCCCCGGCGGGGAGAGCACCACCATCGGCAAGCTCGCCGCGCAGTACGGGATCATCCCCAAGCTGCGCGAGCGGGTGGAGCAGGGGATGCCGGTGTGGGGCACGTGCGCGGGCGCGATCTTCATCGCGAAGGACGTGCCGCGCCACCCGCACCCCATCGCCGGGCTCATGGACATCACCGTGGAGCGCAACGCCTTCGGCCGGCAGGTGGACTCGTTCGAGCGCGACCTCGACGTGCCGGCGATCGGGCCCGAGCCGTTCCACGCCGTATTCATCCGCGCTCCGCTCATCGCGCGCACCGGCTCAGGCGTCGAGGTGCTCGCGAAGCTCGACGACGGGACGGTCGTGGCGGCGCGGCAGGGCCGTCTGATGGCGACCTCGTTCCACCCCGAGCTGACGCGCGACGCGCGCCTGCACGAGCTCTTCCTCTCGCTGGCGCGCGGCTAGGCGTGGGCGTCCGCCGCGCCGGGCCGTTCGACCTCCGCGGCGTCAACGCCTACGTCGCGCGCGTGCTGCGCGAGCATTCGTCGATCATCGGCTGCGTCCTGCCGGCGCCGCTCGCCGGAGGCGCCGTCGCGGGGTGGCCGAAGATGCTGCCCGGCATCTTCGGGATGCGCTCGAACGTGCGCGTGTACGTCGACGAGCAGGGTGGACGCCCGCGCGCGGCGGCGCTCGTGTACGAGGCCTCGCGGCGCCCGGAGTGGGTCGTCCTCGTGCTCGTCGCGGACCCCGAACCGGCCGGCGCCGACGGCGCGTTCCGGATCCTCTCGCACCTGTGCGCGTCCGCGGCGCGCAGCGGAATGCACCGCGTGTTCGGCAGCGTCCCCGACGAGGCTCGCCCGCGCGAGACGTACTTCCAGGCGGGCTTCTACTCCTACACGCGCGAGACGTGGTTCGTCTCTGCGGCCACGCGGCTCGCCGCGCCATCCCGCGAGGGCGACGCGCCCTCGGCGAAGCCCGTGGACGCGCACGACATCTTCCGCTTCTACGCCGCGACGACGCCCCACGCGGTGCAGCGGGCCGAGCAGCTGTCCGTCGGCGACTTCGACGTCGAGCGCGGCGCGGGCGCGTTCGAGCCGCCGCACCTCGTCGGCGGGAACCCCCTCGCGATGCACCGGGCACGGACCCTGTTCGACCGCGAGGGCGAGCGGCCGCGCTCGCTCGCGGTCGCGTTCCGCGGGCTCGAGCGCCATCCGCACGTCGTCAAGGTGCGCACCCTGGACGGCGAGGTCGACCGCGCGCGCGACCTCCTTCGCGCGGCGGCGCTCGGGCTGCCCATCGACCGTCCGCTCGCGGCGCCGGTGCGCTCGTACGAGGATCACGTGGCTCGCGCCCTGCTGTCGGAAGGCTTCAAGGAGAGCGCGACGGCTATGCTCTTCGTGAAGGAGCTCGCCGTGCGGATCGAGGAGCCAGCGCTCGCTCCCGTGGTGGTGAGATGACCGTCGACCGGACCGTGACCGACGACCTCGACGCGCTCCTCCGTTCCCTCCCGCCGTACCTGGACCAGCGCGTGCGCGGGCTCGACGGGCTCGAGGGGCTGCTCGAGATCGTGATGGACCTCGGGCGCAGGCCCGAAGCGCGCTTCGCCGACCGCGAGGAGGACCTCGCCGAGCGCGAGGTGACGCCAGAGGACATCGCCTTCGTCATGTCGCGCATCGGGCAGTTCGGCGGCGACAACCGCGCCGGGATCGAGCGGACCCTGCACCGCATCAGCGCCCTCCGCAACCGCGCGGGCAAGGTCGTCGGGCTGACGCTGCGCGTCGGCCGCGCCGTCTACGGGACGGTGCACATCATCCGGGACGTCATCGAGTCCGGGAAGAGCGTGCTCCTCGTCGGCCGGCCCGGCGTCGGCAAGACGACGCTCCTGCGCGAGGCCGCGCGCGTCCTCGCGGACGAGCTCGGCAAGCGCGTCGTCGTCGTCGACACCTCCAACGAGATCGCCGGCGACGGCGACATCCCGCACCCGGGCATCGGCCGCGCGCGGCGCATGCAGGTGCCGACGCCGGCGCTCCAACACGCGGTCATGATCGAGGCCGTCGAGAACCACATGCCCGAGGTCGTCGTCATCGATGAGATCGGCACCGAGCAGGAGGCGGCCGCGTCGCGCACCATCGCCGAGCGCGGCGTGCAGCTCATCGCGACGGCGCACGGCAACTCGCTCGAGAACCTGATGCTCAACCCCACGCTCTCCGACCTCGTTGGCGGCATCCAGACGGTGACGCTCTCGGACGAGGAGGCCCGCCGGCGCGGCACGCAGAAGTCCGTGCTCGAGCGGAAGGCCCCGCCCACGTTCCAGGTGCTCGTCGAGATCCAGGCGCACCAGCGCATGGCCATCTACCCCGACACCGCCCAGACCGTGGACGCGATCCTCCTCGGCGTGCCCGTCGCGCCGGAGATCCGCGAGCGCACCCCCGAGGGCCAGGTGGAGGTGACGAGCGCGCCGCCGCGGTCCGCGCGCCGCGAGGACGAGGCGGAGTCGCAGCGCGGCGTCGCGCGGCAGCTCCAGACGAGCGGGCGGCCCGAGATCGTGAAGGTGTACCCGTTCGGCATCTCGTGGAACCGCGTCGAGGACGCCGCGCGCGGCCTCGGCGTGCCGATCGCGATCGTCCGCGAGCCCGAGGAGGCTGACGTCGTCATCACGCTGAAGAACTACTACCGGCGCAAGACGCCGCGCCTGCGCGACGCCGAGCAGTCCGGGATCCCGATATTCATCGCGCGCAGCAACTCCGCGACGCAGATCGCGTCCGCGCTCGCGAGCGTCTTCGAGATGCGCCGCGGCCCGGAGGAGTCGGCCCTCGACGAGGTGCGCGGGGCGATCGCCGCGATCCAGAACGGGCAGGCCGAGGAGATCGAGCTCGCGCCGCAGCCCGCGCTCGTCCGGCGCCTGCAGCACGAGCTCGCCGAGCGGGCGAACCTCTCCTCGAGCAGCTCCGGCCACGACCCGTACCGGCGCGTGCAGATATACAGGTGAGCGCGAGCGGTCGGGCCGCCCTCATCTCGTTCGAGGGCGGGGAAGCGTCCGGGAAGACGCTCCAGGCGCGCCGGCTCGCCGCGTCGCTGCGCGAGCGCGGTGTGGACGTGGAGATCGTCCGCGAGCCCGGCGGCACGCGGGCTGGCGAGCTCATGCGCGAGATCTTCCTGCACGCGAAGGACGCCGCCATGTCCGCCGAGACGCTCGCCCTGCTCGTCACGGCGTCGCGCGCCCAGCTCGTGCGGGAGGTCATCCGGCCCGCGCTCGCGCGGGGCGCCGTCGTCATCGCCGACCGCTTCTTCGACTCGACCCTCGCGTACCAGGGCTACGCCGGCGGCGCCGACCTCGACGGCCTCCGTGCCCTGCAGCGCTTCGCCGTCGGGGACACCGTCCCGGACCGCACGTTCCTGCTCGACGTCGCGGTCGAGGTCATCGCGCGGCGCCGCTCGGCCGACGGGGAGCGCCGCTGGGACCGCTTCGAGGCCGCGGGCCGCGAGTTCCACGAGCGCCTGCGCGAGGGCTACCTCCGGCTCGCCGCCGCCGAGCCACGACGCTTCGCCGTGATCGACGGCGACCGCCCGATCGACGCGGTCGCGGAGGACATCGCCAGGCTGACCCGCGACCTGCTCGGCATCCGCTCCCGATAGGATCGGGCCGTGAAGCTGATCATCGCGGTCGTGCACGGCGAGGACGCCGGAGGGCTCGTCGACGCGCTCACCGACAAGGACTACCGCGTCACCCGCCTCCACTCGACCGGCGGCTTCCTCAAGCAGGCAAACGCCACGGTCATGGTCGGGGTCGAGGAGGCGCAGGTGGAGGACGTGCTCGCGGTCATCCGGGAGACGTGCCACGCGCGCAGCCAGTACATCAACCCCATGCCGCCGCTCATGGAGCCGGGGGAGTTCTACATGCCCTACTCCGTCGAGGTGACGTTCGGCGGCGCGACCGTCTTCGTCCTCGACGTGGCGCGCCACGAGCGCCTCTAGCGGCTGAGGCCGCCTCTAGCGGCTGAGGCCGCCTCATCCCCGGACACGGGTCTCGGCCTGAAGGGAGTGCGTACTACCGCGGCCTAGTACCGACGCGCCGCCCTCTACGGGGCGGCTATTCCGTACGGCGCAATGTTCACGGGTTTCCGTGGAGCATCGCGTACATGTACGCCCCCTCGTGCGCTGACCGGCCGATCCGCTGGGGGCGATGCTGGAGCGACGTCTTGTGGAGGGGTTGCTAGTGCGTCGCATCGTGTCCGCCCGCGCCGCCCTCGCGGCCCTGGTCCTCGGCGGTGGCGCCGGCGTCACTGGCTTCTAAGGCCGCTCTGACGCCTAGTACCGCTGCGCAGTTCGACCCGAGGGGGAGATCGCCGCTCCCCCTCATGGTCTATCCCTTGTCATGTCGGAAGGACGTCCCCGGCTCCTTCGTGCCTATCGTTCACTCCAGTGCGGAGCCTCCGTATGACGCCGTTGGCGAGGCTGGTGATCGTGGCGTGTGCGCTAGGGATCGTGGCGTTGGCCGCGGCCTCCGTCCCGCCTCCGACCAGTGTCAACTGGGCCCGCCTGCTCTTCTGGATCGTGATCACCGCAGCTGCGGCGGCGCTGCCGGTGAAGCTCCCGGGTGGTGTGAACGCGAGCATGACGACCGCGCCGCTCCTCGCCACCGCGTTCGACTCGTCCCTACCGCAGCCATTCGCGATCCTCTGGGTCGCGGTCATCGGCACCATCGAGCCGCGCGACATCCGCAGAGAGATCGTCTGGTACGGGTCCATCTACAACAAGCTCAGCTACGCGCTCGCGGCGTACGCCGGCTGGCTGGCCATCGTGGTCTTAGCGCCGATAGAGGGCGGTCCGATCCGAACGGCCCTGCAGATCGTCGCCGGCGGGACGGCGTTCATGTTCGTGAACGTGACGCTCGCTGTGCTCGCGGCCAGCGCTCGCACAGGGCAGCCCGTGGGCAGGGTGTTCGCGCTGTCCGTGAGGAACGTCGGTGTCGGCCTTGTGTCGCAGGTGCCGCTCGGCTGGCTCATGGCCGAGATCGCCCAGAAGGTGGGGGAGTGGGCGACGCTCCTGTTCATCGCCCCCCTCCTCCTCGCGCGTTGCTCGTTCACGAAATACACGGAGCTCCGCGAGCTCTTCTTCGGGTCGGTGAGCGCGCTCTCCCAGGCGATCGACGCGAAGGACGGCTCCACCCGCGGCCACGCCGACCGGGTGTCGCGAATCGCGGGCGCTATCGCCCGCGAGATGGGGCTTTCCGAGAGGGAGATCGAGCGGATCGAGCTCGGCGCCCTGCTGCACGACATCGGCAAGATCGGCGTCGAGGACCGGATCCTCCTGAAGCCCGCGCGCCTGGAGGCCGACGAGAAGGCTCTCATGCAGCGGCACTCCATCTACGGCGCCGCGATCCTCGAGCCCTCCGCCGCGCTCCGGCCGCTCGTCCCGCTCGTGCGGCACCACCACGAGAGCTACGACGGATCGGGCTATCCCGACGGCCTCAAGGGCGAGGAGATCCCGCTCGGATCGCGCGTGATCATCGTGGCCGACGCGTACGAGGCGATGACGTCCGACCGCATCTACCGCGAGGCGCCCGGGCACGACCGCGCCATGGAGCAGCTGCGCAAGTACTCCGGCATCCAGTTCGATCCCAAGGTCGTCCGGACGCTCGGCCAGGTGATCCAGAAGCGCGGCGCGGCCGCGTTCGAGCAGAGCGACCTGCCGCCGATCGGGTACGAGACGCTGGCCGAGCTTCGCCGCCGGCTCGCGCACGACTCGACGGATGCCGACCCCGCGCATTCTGGCTAGCAGCATCGTCCTCGGCGTCCTCGCGGGATGGCTGCTCCGCGGGGACATCCGCCGCCTCGGCGCGATCCGTGTCCGGTGGCGGCCGCTGCTCGCGCTCGCCGTCGCCATCCGCGTCCTCGGCGGCGCCCTCGGCGACCTCGCCGTCGCCGCGTGCCTCATCGCGTTCGGCTCCGTGCTCGCGGCGGCCGTCGTGACCGCGGCCCTGCCGGGGATGCCACTCATCGCGCTCGGAGCCGCGCAAACCTCCTCGTCGTCGGGCTGAACGGCGGGATGCCGGTGGGCCCCGCCGCTCTCGAGGCCGCCGCCGCGCGGATGCCCGCCGACCGCCCGCACGTGCCGCTCACGGCCGGGACGGTGCTGCCGTTCCTCGCCGACCGCTTACCCATGGCGGTATTCGCGAACGTCCACAGCGCCGGCGACTTCGCCCTCCACGCCGGCCTGAGCCAGTCTCAGGAATCACCAGGAACTACAACTAGCCGGCGGGCGGTCGCTACCGCCGCCACCATCCCCGGTCTCGGACGCCCCGCTTGACATGTACGCAATAGGGACACAAGATGCCTTCAGCAGTGGGGGAGGAGGGGTTTGGGGACGTCCAAGAGCCGCTGATCGCACGGGAAGCGTACAGCTGATGGCCCAGAAGTCCATCCTCGTCGCCGACGCCGACGCCTCGATCCGCAGCCTCCTGAAGCAGCTCCTCCAGGAGGAGGGGTATGCCGTCGGCGAGGCCGCGACCGGCGTCGAGGTCGTCGACAAGGTCAAGGAGAACGCCCCGGACCTCGTGATCATGGACGTCCGGATGCCCGAGATCGACGGCATCGAGGCGCTCTCGAGGGTGAAAGCGGCGTCCCCGCGGACGGGCGTCCTGATCATGACCGCGTTCGGCAGCTCGAACGCCGCCATCCGCGCGATGGACCTGGGGGCCTTCGACTACGTCACGAAGCCGTTCGACCTCGACAAGATCAGCTACAGCGTCCGCAACGTCTTCGAGCGCCAGGACCTCGCGCGCGAGGTCGGGACGCTGCGCGGCGAGATCTCATCGCTCGTGCAGACCGAGCGCATCGTGGGCAACTCGCCGGCGATGCAGGAGGTCTACAGGATCATCGGCAAGGTCGCGAAGTCGGGCGCGACCGTGCTCATCACCGGCGAGAGCGGGACGGGCAAGGAGCTCGTCGCGGAGTCGCTCCACTACAACTCGGGCCGCCGCGCGGGCCCGCTCGTGAAGGCGTCGTGCGCCGCGCTGCCCGAAACGCTCCTCGAGGCCGAGCTCTTCGGCCACGAGAAGGGCTCGTTCACCGGCGCGCTCGCGCAGCGCCGCGGCCGCTTCGAGTCCGCCGACAAGGGGACGATCTTCCTCGACGAGATCGCCGAGATGAGCCTGCAGACGCAGACGAAGCTGCTGCGCGTCCTCCAGGACCACGAGATCGAGCGCGTCGGCTCGTCGATCCCGATCAAGGTCGACATCCGCATCGTGTGCGCGACGAACAAGGAGCTGCAGAAGATGGTCGAGCAGAGCAGGTTCCGCGACGACCTCCTCTACCGGCTGAACGTCATCCACATCAAGATGCCGGCGCTCCGCGAGCGCAAGGAGGACATCCCCGCCCTCGTCGAGCACTTCCTCGCGAAGCACCGCTACAGCGCGACGGCGCAGCCCGCCGCGATCAGCGAGGAGGCGCTGCGGCGCCTCATGGAGTACGACTGGCCGGGGAACGTCCGCGAGCTCGAGAACGCGGTCGAGCGCGCGGTGACCCTCGCGCGGGGAGAGGTGATCACGAGCCGCGAGCTGCCCTTCGGCGACCACGAGGACGGGCACGAGGACGGTGAAGGGGACGACATGCCCGCCGCGAGGTCCCTCTTCAAGAAGTCGGTGGCGCAGTTCGAGAAGGACCTCATCATGAAGGCGCTGCGCGACGCAGCGGGGAATCGCTCGAAGGCGGCGGAGATGCTCGGGATCTATCGTCGGCTCCTCTATGCCAAGATCAGGGAGTACGGCCTCGAGGGCTACCCGCCCAAGGCGCAGGCCGTCCGCTAGCAGCGCGCCGACCGCCGTCCGGATCCACGAGGCCGTGGGATCGTCGCCGCGGAGCTGGGACTCGGCCGTCGCCGACGCCGTGCGCGGTGCGAAGGAAGAGGCGCCGGACCCGATCGCGGTCGAGGTGGGCCGCCTCTGGGCCGACCTCGACGCGAAGCGCGCGATCAGCCTCTTCCGCGCCTCGGTGAGGATCGCGTACCGCGAGCGGCTCGTCGGCCCGGCGCGCGAGCGCGCGCGGAAGGCGGCCGCGCGGAGGCGACCGGCCAGGTCCTAGCCCGCCGTGCGTCCGGTCGTTGGTGCGCTTCGTCTCCATCCGTCCGTTCCGTTGACATGACACTCCCGGGGAGCGACGCTCACGCCTCCGTGGATCCGGTAGGCCGCGAAGCGCTCACCCAGGTGCTCGTCGCCAATGACGGCGAGGTCATCTCGCGGCTGCGCTTGTCCGCGGCCGAGGCGGCGCGCGTGTGCCGGGTGACGCCGCGCCAGCTCATCTACTGGACGAAGAAGGGGCTCGTGCGGCCCGCGCCCGACAGCGAGCACGACTACGACGTGTTCGCCCTCGAGAAGGTCATCCGCATCCGCCAGGCGCTCGAGAAGGGGCATTCGCTCGAGCGCGCCGCGCAGATCGTCCAGCGGGACATGGACGCCCTCGCCGCCGACGTCGAGCGCCTCGAGCGCCTCACCCCGGAGGAGACGGAGAACGAGCTCCGCCGCCGCTTCGAGCGCCTCGAGGAGCGCATCGCCGCCCTGCGCATGTCGCTGCCTGCGTCGCTCGGGCTCGCGCGGCTGAAGCGTGCGGTCGCGCTCCTCTCGCGGCTCGAGGCGCAGGGCGACCTCCACGGCCCCGGCGCGGACGGCGAGGCGGTGAAGGCGCTCGCGCTCCGGCTCGGTCGCGCGGTCGACGAGATCGAGCAAGCGCTGCGCGAGGTGCCGGCGGCCCGCGCCTAGCCTTGACCGCGTGACCCTTCGCACCGCCGCGGCCGTCGCCGCCGGCAAGCTCGCGCGCGCCGGGCTGCAGACGCTCGGGCGCGGCGCGACCGCGCTGCCGGGCCTCGTCACGCTCGCGCTCGACCCCGGCGCGATCGGCGCGATGACCGCGAGCCTCGAGCACGGCGCCGTCATCGTCTCCGGCACGAACGGCAAGACGACGACGTCGCGGATGCTCGCCGACGTCGTGCGCGCCGCGGGCTGGGCGCCGATCCACAACCGCTCGGGCTCGAACCTCGACCGCGGCATCGCCGCGGCCCTCCTCGCCGGATCCGATTGGGCGGGCCGGCCGGAAGGGAACGTCGCGATCTTCGAGGTGGACGAAGCGTCGATCCCGCGCGTGCTCGCGCGCATCGAGCCGCGCGTCGTTCTCGTCACGAACCTGTTCCGCGACCAGCTCGACCGCTACTTCGAGGTCGATCAGCTCGCGCGCCGCATCGCGGCCTCCTTCGCCGGCCTGCCCGAGGCGACGACGCTCGTCCTGAACGCCGACGACCCGATCGTCGCGCGCCTCGCCGAGGGGCACCGCGGCAGGACGCTCTTCTTCGGCGTGGACGATCCGACGGTGGGCGGGCTCGTGCCGCAGTCCATCAGCGACGCGACGCACTGTCCGCGGTGCGACACGCGCCTCCGCTACGCGCGGGTCATCCTCGCGCACGTCGGCGAGTGGTCGTGTCCGGGCTGCGGGCTCGCGCGCCCCGCGCGCGACGTGTCCGCGGCGGCGGTCGAGCTCCTGCGCGACCGCAGCCGCGTGCGCCTCGCCGGCGCGGTCGATCCGGTCGAGGTCCCGGTCGCCGGCCTCTACAACGCGTACAACGCGCTCGCCGCCGTCGCGGTCGCCGAGGCGCTCGGCATCGGCGCCGCCACCGCGGCGCGGGCCATCGCCTCCTTCCGCCCGGCGTTCGGCCGCCTCGAGGTCGTCGAGGCGGAGGGCCGGCGGCTGCGCATCGTGCTCGTGAAGAACCCCGCAGGCTTCAACGCCGCGATCGGCGCGCTCCTCGAGCAGGGCGGGCCGCACCGCCTCCTCGCCGCGCTGAACGACCGCGACGCCGACGGCCGCGACGTCTCGTGGATCTGGGACGCCGACTTCGAGGCGCTCGCCCCCGCGGTCGAGCATGCCGTCGCGACCGGGCTGCGCGCGCGCGACCTCGCGCTCCGCTTCAAGTACGCCGGCCTCCCCCGGGAGCGCACCGAGGTCGTCGATGGGTGGGCCGCCGCGATCCGCCGCGCGATCGGCCTCGCGCCGCAGGGCGGCGAGGTCGTCGTCGTCACGACGTACACCGCCATGCTCGCCCTCCGCGACACCCTCGCCCGGCTCGGCCACGTGCGGCAGTTCTGGGAGGACTGACATGGATCTCCGCATCTGCCACCTCTATCCCGACCTCATGTGCATCTACGGCGACCGCGGCAACGTCATCACGCTCGCGCGGCGCGCGCGGTGGCGCGGGATCGAGGTCGAGGAGCGGGCGCTGAACGCCGGCGACGCGCTCGACCCCGCGTGGGCCGACCTCTACTTCTTCGGCGGCGGCCAGGACCAGGGGCAGGACGTCGTCTCGCGGGACCTCGATGGCCCGAACGGCGACGCCCTGCGGAGGGCCTTCGCCTCCGGCGCCAGCGCGCTGGCGGTGTGCGGCGGCTACCAGCTCCTCGGCCACGAGTACCTGCCGGCCGGCGGGCCGCCGATCCCCGGGCTCGGCGCGATCGACGTCACCACGCGCGCGGGGAAGGTGCGCTTCGTCGGCAACCTCCTCGCGCAGGCGGCGCAGGGGACGCTCATCGGGTTCGAGAACCACTCCGGCCACACGTACCTCGGCCCGAAGGCGAAGCCGCTCGCGACCGTGCTCGTCGGCCGCGGCAACAACGGAGAGGACGAGACCGAGGGCGCCGTGCAGGGGAGGATCGTGGGGACGTACTGCCACGGCTCGGTGCTGCCGAAGAACCCCTGGCTCGCGGACATGCTCCTGGCATGGGCGCTCGAGCGGCGCCACGGCCCGGTCACGCTCGCGCCGCTCGACGACGGCGAGGAGCTCGCGGCGCAGCAAGCCGCCGCGGAGGTCGCCCGCACCCGCCCCTAGCGGAAAGCCGGCGCCGATGCACCTGGTCCCATGCTCAGCATCGCCCTCGCCGCCGCGCTCCTGTGGCCGCTC
>Ga0194121_10005755_pt1 | contig 16981 bp, 13 predicted proteins | sample TA2MahCa50mmetaG_FD_148609 | JGI IMG/M metagenome (GOLD analysis project Ga0194121, IMG submission 148609) | Freshwater microbial communities from Lake Tanganyika, Tanzania - TA2015020 Mahale Deep Cast 50m | ecosystem: Environmental > Aquatic > Freshwater > Lake | place: Tanzania: Lake...
TCGGCCAGTCCGCGATTGGCTGCGTCTCACCCTGGTGGTGCGGGATGGCAGCCTGGTGGCCGATTGGACCGCCAGCGATCCGCAGGCGCCGCACGTGCTCAATTGCACCTACGGGGTCACGGCTTCGGGCGTGTACAACGCCGTCTTCCACTTTGCGGACAACAACGTGCCGCACAACGACGGCGCCTACCGGCCCATCACGGTCATCGCCCCGCCGGGCACCATCACCAACGTCGTGCATCCAGGGGCGTGCGTCGGCGGCAATACCGAGACCCATCCTCGCGTCTGGGGCATCGTCATGGGCGCGCTCGCCCAGGCCGTGCCGGAGCGCGTGTCCGCGGCCACCGGCGGGACGTCCTGCAATTTCCTGTTCGGTGGCACGCATCCCCATACCGGCCGCTACTACGTGCACTATCATTTCGAGGGCGTCGGCTGGGGAGGGCGCTGCGATGCCGACGGCAACAGCAACCAGGTTATTCCCAACGGCAACTGCCCTTCCACGCCGGTCGAGATCTTCGAGACCCGCTATCCGTTCGTCTTCAAGTCCTATCGCTTGCGGCAGGACTCCGGCGGCCCCGGCTGTCACCGTGGCGGTCTCGGGTCCGAGCGGGTGCTGGAGATCGTCGCGCCGACGATCACGATGTCCGCGCTCTACGACCGCATGGTCACGCATCCATGGGGTCTCTTCGGTGGTGAGGGCGGCGAACCGTCGCGGCTGCTCGCCAAGCGGAAAGGGACTGATCGCTTCGTGACCTTCCGCGAGGCCTACGGCACCCTCAGCAACTCACGCGTGGCGAACATCGTGCTCGAACAGGGTGATCAGCTCATGCTGTGCAGCCCGGGTGGCGGGGGCTACGGTCCGCCCCTAGCACGCGATCCCGAGCTCGTGCTTCTGGACGTTGAGGAAGGCTTTGTCTCCGAGCGCGCCGCCCGCGAAGTCTACGGCGTGTCCCTAACGAGGGTCGCCGACGGGTACCAGATCGATGCCAAGGGTACGGCAGACTTGCGGGCGGGCGTCGACCCGGTCGCGTGGCGTCCGCAGGCGCCCACCGCGCCGCGCAGCCCAACCGTAGCGCGCGACGCCGGCGATGTGCCGGCGCCGCCCCGCGGGCATTGGGAGCTGCGGACGACCGAGTGGTGGCAGACCAGCGTCGTCAACTGCCGCCTCTGCGGCCAGGTCATCCCGCGGGACCTCTGGGTCGCCGAGGACGGCCTTACCTTCTGCTCGACCGAGTGCGATACCCGCTATCGCACGTACTGGCTGCCCAAGTACGGGCGTATGCCAGCCTCAGGAGCGCAGCGCGCATGAGCGTGGCCGAGCCGCTGCTCACCGTGCAGGACCTGGAAGTCCAATTCAAGACCGACGAAGGCATCGTGCGGGCGGTCAACGGCATCTCCTACGAGGTGAAAGCCGGAGCGTCCGTGGGACTGGTCGGCGAGTCCGGGTGCGGCAAGAGCGTCAGCTCGCTGGCGCTTATGCGCCTCATCCCCCAACCCGCGGGCCGCATCGTGAACGGGCGGATCCGCTTCCAGGGCAATGACATGCTGGCGCTGAGTCAGGCTGAGATGCGTGAGATTCGCGGCAAGCACATCGCCATGATCTTTCAGGACCCGATGAACTCGCTCAACCCGGTGCTCACCATCGGGCGTCAGATCGACGAAGCCCAAACCCTGCACTTGGGGGTGAACGCCAAGGAGGCCCGCCGGCGCACGATCGACCTCCTCGACATCGTGGGCATCCCTTCGCCGGCGGACCGCGCCAACGACTATCCGCACCAACTCTCGGGCGGCATGCAGCAGCGCGCGATGATCGCCATGGCCATCTCGTGCCAGCCGGCGCTGCTCATCGCGGACGAGCCAAGTACCGCGCTCGACGTCACCATCCAGGCGCAGGTCATCGAGCTGCTCGCCCGCTTGCGCCGCGATCTGAAAATGGCGGTCATCCTCATCACCCACGATTTGGCGCTGGTCGCCGGGTTCTGCGAGCAGGTCATGGTGATGTACGCCGGGTACGTGGTGGAGAGCGCCCCGGCGCGCGAGGTCTTCCGCAACCCCCGGCATCCGTACACCTTGGGCCTGATGGGCTCCATCCCCAAAATCACGGGCGATCGCCGCGCGCGGCTCACCGCCATCCCAGGCGCGCCGCCCAACATGGTGCATCTTCCGCCCGGCTGTCCCTTCGCCGCGCGCTGCCCCTTCGTGCTGGAAGAATGCCGGGCCGCGCTGCCTGCGCTGGCGTCGGTCGGCCTCAATCACCTGGCGCGCTGCATCGTGGACGTCAAGACTGGGAAGCCGCGATGAAGCCCGTTGCAGCGGCGGCCACGTCCACGCCCGGCCAGGACCAGAACGGGCCCCTGCTCGACGTGCGGAACCTCGTGAAGTACTTCCCGATCGTGCGCGGCGCCATCATCCGGCGCCAGGTTGGTTCCGTGCGCGCCGTCGATGGCGTCAGCTTCACCATCAGCGCCGGTGAGACGCTAGGACTGGTGGGGGAGTCCGGCTGCGGCAAGACCACGACGGGGTCGGCCATCATGCAACTCGAGCGCCCCACGTCCGGCGAGGTGATCTTCGCAGGGCGTGACCTGGTGCGCCTCTCGCGCGAGCAGCAGCGCGCGGTCCGCCGGCAAATGCAGATGATTTTCCAGGACCCCTATGGCTCGCTCAACCCCCGCATGTCCGTCGGCAAGATCATCGAAGAGCCGTTGCTGGTGCACCGCCTCTACGGGCCACGGAGCGAGCGTCGCGACCGCGTTCATCAGCTCCTCGAGCTCGTCGGCCTGAGCGCGACGTTTGCCGTGCGCTATCCGCATGAGTTCTCAGGCGGACAGCGCCAGCGCATCGCCTTCGCGCGCGCGCTGGCGGTGCAGCCGTCCTTCATCGTGTGCGATGAACCGGTGTCCGCGCTGGACGTGTCGATCGGGGCGCAGATCATCAACCTCCTGCAAGACCTGCAGGAACAGCTCGGGGTCGCGTACCTCTTCATCTCGCACGACCTGAAGGTCGTGCGTCAAGTGAGCCATCGCGTGGCCGTGATGTACCTGGGCAAGATCGTAGAAACCGCACCCAGCGATCAGCTCTACCCGCGGCCGCTCCACCCCTACACCCGCGCGCTGCTCTCGGCAGTGCCCGTCGCGGACCCGGAAGTCGAGAGCAAGCGCCGGCGCGTCATCCTTACGGGCGACGTTCCCAGCCCCGCCAACCCGCCCTCCGGTTGCCGCTTTCACCCCCGCTGCCCTTGGGCGCAGGCACGCTGCGGCGCGGAGGAACCGCCGCTGACCGCGGTCGACCGCGGGCATGCCGTTGCGTGCCACTTCTGGAACGACATCGAGGCGGCGGGCGGCGTCCCGCCCGTACGGTCGAACGGCCACCCAGCGAAGCCAACCTAATGCCCACCTCATGGGGTTCCGCGCGGCGTGCGTGCCGTGGCATCCATGGCCTCCCAGGCGCGACCTGGCGGCACGACCGCTCCGCCGCTCGCGCGGAATCGCGCGCGACGCCGGAGGCAAGCGCCTCGCATGGCCTGGCAGCCGCGGCCGTGCCCTCGCCCCGGCGCCCACCGTGGGCGGCGGAGAAGTCCCCGCCAGAGGATTCCCGCCTTGGCGGGACGTCTGCGAGGGAGGAGTCGGTTCCGGTCACCGGCACGTTCGCCCAACGTCCGTTCGACGAGTCGCACGGCTAGGGAGGGAGTTCGCATGACGTGGCAGCCGCGCTTTTCCGTCGGGCTCTATCACCATGTGGCCACCAACGACCGGCCGACGAACGCTCAGATCGACGCGGCCTTCGCGCAGATCGACCGCATTCCGGACGTGGCTGGGGTGGAGGTCTTTAGCGGCACCTGCGTCACTCCCGAGAACGCGGCGCACGTCAAGCGGCGCCTCGACGAACGTGGCCTGCAGTGCACCATGGCGCACCACGGCGCGCCCTACGTCTGGGGCGCGTTGAAGGAGTCTGCTTTCATCGCCCCCGACCCCAAGGAACGGCGCGAGGCGATCCAGATGTGGCTCAACGCGGTGGACGTGGCACGGGCGCTGGGCGGGCTGGGCATCTATGTCTTCACCCCGATGGACGGGCAGGACTACCCCTTCCAGACCGACTTCCGATCGGCGCGGCAATACACCGCCGACGCGCTGCACGAGATCTGCGCCGCCGCGGGCGACCTGAAGGTGGCGCTGGAGTTTCGTCCCTATGCGCCACGCGGCTGGGCCACCGTCGGCTCCACGAGCAAAGTGCTCGAGCTGATCGCCGAACTCAAACTGCCCAACCTGGGCGTGCAGCTCGAGGTCAGTCACACGCTCATGAGCTTGGAGAACGTGGCCCAGGCCGCCTGGGAAGCCGCGCAGCGCGGACGCCTCTACCACGTCCACCTCAACGACACCCAGTTGCCACAGGACCTGTCCACGATCTTCGGCAGCCACCACCTGTGGGAAAGCCTGGAGCTGCTCTACTGGCTGCGCGAAGCCGGCTACCCCTACTACCTCGGACTCGACGTCGTCTGGACCCGCGAGGAACCGGTCCGCAGCTCCACCCAGTTCATCCGTAACGCCCAGTTCCTGCTGCGCGTGCTCGACGCCATCGACGTGGCGGCGCTCACGCGCGCGATGGCGCGGCACGACATCCTCACGACGCAGGACATGCTCTGGAAGGCCCTTCGTGAGACGTCGTAGCCGCCGCCCCCGAAACCATCTGGGGAGATGGTAGGGTGGGGGGCTCTGGCATCCGCGCGCCCCGTCTGCGGGGCGACGACCATGCGGACCACGGTCGTTCCGGCGAGCGCGAGCGTCGCCTGAACCCATCTTCCGCTCCAAGGTGGCGCGCACACCGATGGGCGCCCCCGTGCGCCTAGGTCTCTCCCAGGCCTGCTATCGCTGGGTGATCTACCCCCACCTCCGGCGCGACCAGGCGGCCTACCTCTACGGCGCGCGTCCGCTCCCATACCTCCAGACGATCCGGCCGCTGGCGCCCGCCGAGGACCCGGCGGACTACCTGCTGGATCGCATGGCCGAGCTGGGCATCCCTGGACTCTACCTGGTCGGTTCGTGGTTGAAGGACCAGTCCGGCGCCGAAGCATTCCGGCGGCAGGTGGCAGCGCGCGGCATGTTCTTGGTGGGCGGGATCGGCTTGAACGTCGCCGCTGCTTCCGACGAATGGCGTGCCACCGAATTCGACGCGGTGGTTGCGCAGATGCGCCTTTGTTCGTGGGGTGGCGCGACGGTCGCCGCCGCCGTGCATAACCAGCCCAACCGGCACAACCACTTCACCACGGACCCGCCCATCGGGGGGCAGATCGAGCGCATCAGCCGCAACTTCCGCAGCTTGGTCCCGGTTTGCGAGGAACTCGGCCTGACGCTGGCGTTCGAGAACCATGCGGACTACCGCCTGCGCGAGATCGTGGCCGTCATCGAGACGGTTGGCTCGCCCTGGATCCGCATCAACATCGACACGGCCAATCCCATCGCGGTGATCGAGGATCCGCTGGAGGCGGCGCGCACGGCCGCTCGCTACGCGGTGATGCTGCACATCAAGGACCATCGCATTCAACCGGCCACCGGCACGGGCGAGCCCCGGGTGTTCTGGGCGCCCCTCGGCCAGGGGAGCGTACCCATACCGGAAATCCTGGCGGTCATCGCCGCTGAGGCCCCGGACCCGAAGAACCTGGTCGCCTGTCTGGAAGTCGCCCCGCCGCCGGAGCACGATCCGCACCTGTGGCTGCAATCCAGCCTGGCCTGGCTGCGGGCGCAGTGCGGTCATTATTTCGAGACGGGAGTGGTGCGCGCGTGAAGCTTGGCCTCTCGCAAGCCAGCTACCGCTGGATCTGCTATCCCTGGTTGCGCTACGACACGCCCGAGTACCTCTACTCCGAACGCCGCCTGCCCTATCACAACACCATCCAGCCGCCGCCAACGTTGGAGGCGCCGATCGCCTGGCTGCTGGAGCGCATCACCGCCCACGACTTCACGTCGCTCTACATGGATTCGGGCTGGCTGGCGGACGAGGCCGGCGCCGCGGCCTTCAAGCGGCGCTGTGCGGAGCTTGGGCTCACCTACTTCGCCGCCGCCACGGCCAACCTGGCCGCCGAGCCCGACGATTGGGGAAGCCCGCGCTACGACCGCGCCGCCCGTGCGGCGGCCGCACCCGTCTACCGCGTCGCCGTCCGCGGCGCCGGGTGGACCAGTGGCACCGAATTCCAGCAAGCCGTCCGCGCGATGGAACTGGCGGCGGCGGCCGGCGCGCGCGCCGTCAACGTCGTGCACCGCGAAGCGGGCCGCCTGCACCGCTTCACCAAGGACCCTCCACTGGCGCGACAACTCGACAACGTGATCCGCAACATGCGCTCCCTCGTGCCGGTGGCGGAAGCGCTCGGATTGACGATGACCAACGAGTCGCACATGGACTACCGGGTGGCTGATTTCATGCAGGTCCGCGCGGCGGTGGCCTCGCCCTGGCTCCTGCATTGCTTCGACTTCGCGAATTCGATTTCGGTCGTGGAGGACCCGCTCGACGCCGCCCAGCTCGCCGCGCCGTACACGCTCTTCACCCACATCAAGGACATGCGGGTGCAGCCGGCCGTGCTGCTGGGCGAGCCGATGTTCTTTCACACCCCCATCGGCCTCGGCCACGTCCCGGTCGAGGCCATCCTGGACGTGCTTCAGGCGCACGCGCCAGATCCGGCCAGCCTGCACCACTGCGTGGAAGTCCCCACCATGCCCGAATTCGATCCCGAACAGTGGCTGGCCGCCAGCGTGCAATGGCTTCGCTCGAATTGTGGACGCTTTTGGACCTAGGCCCTTGTCGTGCACAAAGGCGTCATCACGGAGCGTCGATGGTTCGGAAGGTCTTCCCGAACGAGGCCATGGACCTCAACGAATCCCACGTTGCAGCAGGTTCTGGCCGGCCTATAGGGCGCGCTGCTCGGCTCGACACCGACTACTGACGCCGCTTTCCGTGAGCACGCACTCGGCGACTCCACAGCGACGCCCTGCGGCCTGCCGAGGCGATAGTCACCGGTTGGCCACCCGCCGCGCGGTGGCCAGCCGCCGATCTCGGCAGGCGCGATATCTGGCCTCCGCCTCGTAACGCCAGTGCGGTGCCATGCCCCACCTGAAATGCACAATCCCCATCTGTCGTTCCAATTGCGCACCAGGCACAGGCGTTCGCCGACTCGCGACACTAATAGCCTGTCTTGTCAAACGGCCCGGGATGTGGTTTTGGCCGCAAGGATCCCGGCGCGCTCGAGGTTTGGCGGCGCGCGACGAGAGCCCGGGTGGCACCCAGCAGTCCAGCGGTCTGTATCCCGTTCGCACCGGAGCGACGAGGATCTGGATCCGCGCTGCGGGCGGGGCGGAGCAGCGCGCAGACGTTAGGACTGGAACAGCGGGCGAGGCTGCAGCGATTCCTGCGGGGGCGGCCAAACAGCCTGGAGTCTGGGGATTGGATTCGTAGGACCGGGCGTTGCCGATGCACTTCGCGATGGGCCTGGCCTCGCGCAACACTGTGCTCGCTGCGCGTGAGATGAACGTCACGACGCCAGGGCCGACCTAGCCCTAGGCGGACCGATCGGTTTTGGCTTTCTCCTGCTTCCCGACGCCTCTCTGGTAGCACCTGTGCACCACCGACGTCATCGAGTCGCCATTCGAGGCCGCGCGGTTGGGCACGTCGGCTGCCAAGCGACCTAGGCGCATCGCCAACGCGACCGCGGTGATCTGGAAGACGCTCATAGTGGCCGAGGGCCAGCTCCGCCGGCTGGAGGCAGCGCACCGGCTGGCCGAGGTGGTCGACGGTGCAAGCTGCGAGGACGGCGATCTGGAGAAGAGTGAGAGCAAGGAGGGCGCCGCCCGAACCTGCCTGCGCACCCTTTGGAGTATCCCCCGGCCTTTCTGCATGCCGGCCACCTAGCAAACCGCCGCGCCCAGCGATCCCGCCGAGAAGAGCGCGGAACAAGAACTATTAGCTTTCCGACGCCCCACGATCACCTAAAGTGTCTGCACCCCGAACGCATCGCAGCGAGGTCTCCGAACGATGCAACTGGCAGGCAGGATCGCACTGGTCACCGGGGCGAACCGGGGGATCGGCCGTGAGATTGCGCTTGGATACGCGCGGGAGGGCGCCCATGTGGTGCTGACGGCTCGGGACCTGGCCCGGTTGAACGTCGTCGCCGAAGAAATCCACGCATTGGGAGGCGCCTGCAGCGTGCGGCAGCTCGACGTGACCGATCACGCCAGCATCGAGCGCACCGTTGCCGACGTCGTCGCTCGCCACGGCCGGATCGACGTGTTGTGCAACAACGCCGGCGGCAATCCTGCGCCTGGACCGCTGGCGGACGTACCGGCAGCGGCATTCGGCCAGGTGCTCGCGCTGAACCTGGTAGGCCCCCACGCGTGCTGCCGGGCCGTTCTGCCGCATATGACGCGGCAGCGATACGGGCGGATCATCAACATCTCGAGCGGCGCCGCGATCATGCTGAACCCCGGGGAAGGGACCTACGCGGCCTCCAAAGCAGGCCTGAACGCCATGACGCTTGTGCTGGCCAAAGAGGTCCACTCGCAGAATATCCTTGTGAACGCGATGAGCCCGGGCTCGGTCCGCACCGACGCAAACCCCACGGCCAAGACTCACCCGCGTGAGTGCGTGCCAACTGCGATCTTCCTCGCGGCACTACCCGACGATGGTCCTACCGGCCGCTTCTTTCGGTTCATGCAGGAGCTGCCGGTGGTTCCGGCGATCAGCATCGACTGGTCTGCAAGGTGACCCAGCGGCATGCAGCGCTGAGCGGTCCTTCGTCGCAAGGGTGACAGGACCGCCGTCCGGTCGTTAGCCGCGTGGCCGGAGCCGACTGAGTGGCCGCGGGCTGGAGCGCAGCAGCCAGGCCCTACGTCCCTCCGCGCTGCGTGCCTGCGCGGGCCTCGGGCAAACGTGCCCGGTCGAGGAATCCGCGCAGACGCCGGAGGTTTTCTGCGGCCCAAGCCGTGGCATCGTCGATCAGCGGTTGGGTCTCAATCACGAGCCAGCCCTCAAACCTCAGGCGCAGCAGCACGCGGAGAAACCGCGGGAAGTCGGCGATGCCGTCACCGAGACGCACCGGCACGTATGTGGGGAAGCCGTTCGCGTCGACCGGCGGATTCGCCGCTGCGTCCTTCATATGGTGCTGACAGATTCGGTGACCAAGCAGCTCGACTCCTGTGTAGGGGTCGAGACCGAAGCGCAGCGAATTGCCCAAGTCGTAGTAGATCTTGACAGCCGGCGAGCCGATCGCATCGATCAGCGCTACATTCTGTTCGGCCGTAAGGACGTCCTCGATCCCAATCGTTACGTTCGCGGCCTCGGCCGCCGGGGCCCACGCCCGTAGATCCTCCGCGGCGCGCTGGATGTGCTCGGGAGGCGTGGCCAAGAGTCGTTGCACGAAGCTTGGCAAGACGACGACCCCCGCACCGAGTGCCGCCGCATAGTCGATCGCTTCCAACACGACGGACTTTTCGCGGTTCCGCCCGTCGGCATCGTCTGGAAAGTCCGGATGGGACCCCGTGTGCAGGTGGATGGAGGCAAACGTCACCCCGGCGTCAGAGGCACGCTGGGCAACGGCGCGGCGCACATGGGCCGACCAGAAGGGATCGTCAGGAGGCTCGCCACGTACCGACCATTCGAGTCCGTCGAATCCCGCACGGGCCGCTGCGGCGGGGGCGTCCTCGATCGGTACACGTAGGGCATGCGTCAGGACTCCGAAGCGCATCATGTGACCCTCCTTGAAAGCCCCACCTTTCCCCAGATCCGACCTTGCACGTGCCCACACGCGCCGCCCGTGAGCGCACCCATGTGCCGCCTCACGATCGATCTGGATGTAATGCGCTCTGCCGTGCCCAGGCAATCATGTCCGAGGCGAGTTCGAGGGCCTGCTTCGCGTCCCCTTCCGAGTACGCCAACGATGGCACGCGGTCGTCCTTTGGGTATCGGGCGTTCTCGTACGGATCAGTCTTTTCGAATTCCCTGATTCTGTCGAGGAGATCATCGGTCACGAACGTTCTCACCGGTTGGGCGTTGGCTAGGCGTCCGAGCTTGTGCTGATCACTCGCGTGCGTCGGAGTTTCGAGGTCTTTCCATCTGTGCTTCTCGAGGTCTCCCCACGTCATGCGCTCCAGCGATCCCTAGGTAGCTGTCCACGCGAGCAACACGCCCTTCAGCGCGAACTCCATCGCCTGCTGTGACATGAAAACGGATCTTGCGTGGTGCCGTCTGCGAGCAGACGAGCGGCGCGCAGGTTTTCCTCCGCCTCATCGAGCCAGATTCGGCTTCGCTCGGGGATGGCCATTCGGCGCCGACTTCTTCCGACCGTGGTTGCCCAAGTCTACGAGACTCCCGTATGCCACCGCCGGCGCTGCCCCGGTCCGAGGCCCAGGTTGTTGCCGGCCTGGCAGTCACAAATAGCCACGTGGCCGGTGGCCCAGGCGGCGGGCGGCATGGGACCATGGCGGGGATGATCCACGGATACTCACTCCTTGGCCGCGCACCGCGAGGAACACTATGACGGAGGCCGCACGTTTGGACCGCCCCTGGACCCGCGTATCCGTCCGTGAGGGCGGCACCATCGCCGCGCTCGCCGCCCATCGTGCTCCGGGTGGGACAGCGCACGTGCTCGCCAGCACGCTCACGGGCGTCTTCCGATCGCAGGACGGTGGCCAGACATGGACCTCCGTCATCGCCGGCTTGCGCAGCCAGTTCGTCCATGCGGTGGCGTTATCGCCCGTCTTCGACCGTGACGGCTTCGCGCTGGCGGGCACCGTGGCCGCCGGGCTGCACGCCTCGCACGACGGTGGCGCGTACTGGGTGCCGCGCGACTTCTGGGGGCGTCGTCCCGACGTCACGTCGGTGGCAATCTCGCCATCGTTCGACCAAGACGGCATCTGCTTTGCGGGGACGCAGGACGACGGCGTCTACGTCTCAACCAATCGCGGGCGATCCTGGAGCGCCTATTCCGCAGGCCTGGACGACCCCCATATCCAGGCCCTTGCCGTATCGCCCGACTTCGCCCGCGATCGGCTGGTCGTGGCGGGTACGGCCAGCGGTCTGTACCGCTCCGTGGACGCCGGTCGCACGTGGTCCAGGGCGGCTGGTCGCGCGGGCGCCGCCAGCGTCGAGGCCGTGGCTTTCGCGCCGGCGGCCGGCCGTCCGTCCATCTACGCCGGGACCGAAGGAGCTGGCCTGTGGCGGTCGACCGATGCGGGCGTGCGCTGGACGGCGCTGCGATCGCTCCCGTCGGATGCGTGGGCTAACGCCGTCCTGGCCGTCCCCGGCACCGGCGGCACGGCCACGCTCTTGGTCGGGCTTGCCGAGGGCGGCTTGCTGCGTTCGCGCGACGCCGGGCGCACGTGGACGCCCATGACCCTCGGTCCCTCGCCTGCGCCCATGGTGATGTCCCTCGCCGCCTTTCCGGGCACGGAGGCGCCGGTCGTTCTGGCGGGGACCCGCGGCGCCGGGATCTTCCGTTCGGACGACGGCGGCGCGAGCTGGCGTCCCAGCAATAGCGGTCTGGCTAGCCGTCCTTTGCTGTCCCTCGCCGTCTCACCGGACTTCGCACGCGATCGAACCCTCGTAGCCGGCAGTCCCGACGAGGGCGTGCTGGCCAGCACCGATGCCGGCTGTACGTGGCGGAGCGTCGCTGCGCGCTACGCAAGCGCGACCGTGCCAGTGGTGGCGATTTCACCGGACTTCGCGCGCGACCGTCTGATCCTCGCGCTGGCGGACGACGCGGCCATCCGCAGCGATACGGCCGGGCGGACGTGGAAGAAGCTCGCGCACCTGCCGCCGAGCGTCGAGCCGCAGGCCATCGCTTTCTCTCCCGCGTTCCGCAAGGATCGGAGGGTCGCGCTGGGAGGACGGGCGGGAACGCTGCTCGTCTCGTCGGACGGCGGCGAGTCGTGGGCGACGGCCGGCGAAGGCTTTGACGGCAGTGCGATCGTCGCCATCGCGTTCTCCCCCGCGTTCGCGGTCGACGGAACGATGGTGGTGGGGGCCGCCGGCAACGATCGCACGGTCGTCTATCAGTCGCTCGATCGAGGGGTCACCTGGAAACGTTTCATTCAGGAGCGAGGCCCGTATCACTGGATCAGCCTGGCCATGCCGCCAACCGCCGGCGCCTCGGACGACTACTTCTGCTTCGCCACCGGCAGCGCCGTCTACCGGCCCGGTGGCGGACCGGCCGGCCACTGGTCCCTCAGCCGCCCGGCGGATGAGGAAACCGCCGTGGTGGGCGTGGTCGCGTCACTGGACTTCGCCTCCGACGATACGCTCGTGGCCGCGACCAGCAAAGGCGCATTCGCCTCCACCAATCGCGGAGCGACCTGGGGCGAGATCCCGGGCGTGCTCCAGGGCCACCCCGTGCAGGGCGTCGCGCTGGCGCGCGAGGCGGACGGCCGTCAGGTGCTGTTCGTAGTGACGTCGGGCGGGGAGCTCTGGCGCCATCCGCTGCCCGTGCCCACGTAGAGCATGGTCGCGTCACACCAAGATTTGAGGCGGCCACCAACGGCGGAATGGTCGGAGCGGGAACCTGCCGAGCAGGGCAGGTGCGACCAGCTCCGACGTTCCCGGCCCGATCGGCGCGCTCGACCGGCTGGTTCGACCGTCGGAGACCGCCGTCCTATGATGGCGGCCTTGGAGCCGCCGCCGCGCGCCGGGCCATCTCAGGCGCGGCGCGTGGAGGCGCGGCTTCACGGGTCATCGCCTGAAAGCTCGCATGCCTACTTCTTCTGAATCGCTCCTGGCGCGCAGCCGCCGGGTCACGCCGGGCGGCGTCAATACTTCGCTCCGGCGGATCGAACCGTCGCTTGTTTGGCAACGGTCCGAGGGGGCGTACATCACCGACGCCGACGGCAACAGCTACCTGGACTACCACGCCGCGTTCGGTCCCATCGTCCTGGGCCATTGCCACCCGGCCGTCGCAGCCGCGGTGGCGGAGCAACAGCGCACGATCGACCTCATCGGGGTGGGCGCCACTGAGCTCGAGATCGACGCGGCCGAGAAGATCGTTCAGCACGTGCCCAGCGCCGAGCAGGTGCTGTTCTGCACGTCCGGCTCAGAAGCCACCTACCATGCGGTGCGCTTGGCGCGCGCCGTCACGGGCCGCCAGAAGGTCATCAAGTTCCAGGGCTGCTATCACGGCTGGCACGACTACCTGCTGCAGAATGTGATCACTCCGCGGGAGCGCCTGGGACAGCCCGACCCGCTCTCCGCCGGCATGCTGCCCGCCGCGATCGAGGCGGTCATCGTGCTCGACATCAATGACGTCGGGCAGCTCACCGATGCGATGGCGAAGTTCGGCGAGCAAGTCGCCGCCATCGTGTTCGAGCTCATCCCGCACGCCATCGGGTGCGTCATGCCAGAACAATCATTCCTCGAAGCGATGCGCGCGCTGGCCAGCCAGTACGGCAGCGTGCTGGTGTTCGACGAGGTGGTCACAGGCTTCCGCCATGGCCTGGGCGGCTATCAGGCCATCTGCGGCGTCACGCCCGACCTGACGACCTTGGGCAAGGCCATGGCCAACGGGTATCCGTGCGCCGCCCTCGCGGGCAGGCGCGACCTGATGGAACGGTTCAACACGTCGACGGGGAACGTGTTCTTCTCTGGAACCTTCAACGGCCACCCGCTCGCCATGGCGGCTTGCCGGGCTACCATCACCGAGCTCGAACGGCCCGGCTTCTACCCCCGCTTGTTCGCGTTGGGCGAGCGCATGCGCCAGGGCCTCACCGAGATCGTGAACCGGCTCGAACTGGAAGCGTTTGCGAGCGGCTTCGGCTCCGTATTCGTGCTGTATTTCATGGAGCCGCCGGCGCGCTCGTACACGGACCTGCTCCGCAACGATGCGCAGATGTACCATGGGTTCCACCGCGGCATGCTGGAGCGCGGGTTCTTCATGCTCCCGCTGAACCTCAAGCGCAACCATATCTCGGCGGCGCATACCGAAGCCGACATCGATCGAACGCTGGAGGCCGCCGACGACGTGCTGACCGAGCTCGCCCGTAACGCGCGGTCATCGTGATGCGCGCGCTCGTGCCGTGAAAGGCCGTTAGCCCGAGCGCAAGCTGGCCGGCGGCCCGCGTCCCCAGGTCCCCACGCTCGTCGACGTTGCCTCGGCGGCGGGCGTCTCGGCACCCACCGTATCCCGCGTCCTCAAACCGCCGCGCCCCGCATATCCCGGCCGCCACGCAAGCGCGCATCTTCAAGGCCGCGCGACGCCTGCGCTATGCACCCCATGCCATCGCCCGTTCGCTCAGCACGGGGCGCCGGCAGACGGTTGGCACGGTCCTTCCACTCGTCAATCAGACGTGGGTCGCCGTTTTGCGGGAACTCGGCCAGGGGCTGGCGGAGCGCGGCTTCCAGTTGGAGATCATCGACAATACCCGCGCGCCGGACGGAGGCGACGCCGCGATCCGCACGCTCGTCGCGCAGCGGACCGACGCCATTATCCTCTTCGGTGGGCAACCATCCGAGGCGGCCGCCATCGACGAGCTCGTGCGCACCCACGCGGCGGGCCTGCCCGTTTTGACGGTGGGCCACCAGCGTGGCCGTGGATTGCCGTTCGTGGCCTACGACCACGAGCAGATCGGGGCGCTCGCCACCGAGCACCTGCTCGCCCAGGGCTGTACCCGCGTCGGATGGGTGGCGGGCCCCGAATACGAAGCGAAGCAACGGCACGCGGCAATGACCTTGCGCCACGCCGGCTACGTGCGGGCGCTGCGGCAGGCGGGGGTCGCCGTGGACCCGGACCTCGATGCCAGTATCGAGACCGGCAGCGAGGCCGACCTCGAAACGTCCGTTACCGCGCTCTTGGCGCGCGGCCGGCCCGATGGGATCGTCGGGGCGGGCCACGAACTGGCGGTCCGCACGTTGCGGCTCGCGCAGGAGAGCGGGCTGCGGGTCCCCCGCGACCTGGCCATGGTGGGCGTGGGCTACAGCCCGCTGAGCGAGCTGGTCTATCCGCGCCTTAGCAGCGTCGGGGTTCCGCCGGCGGCGTTCGCCCAGCGCGTGCTGCCAGTCCTGGACGTGCTCCTGGCGGACGCGCACGCCTGGGACGGCCGTGGCCTCACGCTCGTGCCCGAGCTGATCGTGCGCGAGTCCAGCGTCCGCGGGTCGCAGGCGGCCCTCAGGCTCGCCGACGGGCCGTAGCGCCGGCGAGCGCCAACGCGGCCGCTTGACCGCCTGCGCGCGCGACCGTCCGGGGTCCACCGTACCGGTTGGGCCGCCGCCCCCGGGCGCTTTGACATGACTGGACGCACGGGGTAGCGTGACGAGGGTGAGCAACCGGTTGCTTGTTGGCCCTAGCCACGGATGGCACCTCCGCGGCTTGAACGCAACGGTATGGCACCCGTAGAGGAGTTGCCCCATGCGTGTTCAGGTATCGCGACGCACGTTCGTGGCAGGCACGACTGCCACGGCGCTGAGCGCCGTCGGCGCAGCCCTGCTGGCCGCGTGCGGCGAGTCGAAACCGGCAGTAGTCGCCGCCACCGCCGCTCCGGTCACTGTGGCGGCCACCGCCGCGCGATCGCCCGTCGCAACGGCGGCGCCCGCCGTGACGCAGGCCGTCGCGGTCCAGCCAGCGGCCCAACTCGTCCCGATCCGCATCCGCAATAAGTGGACCAGTGGCGCGCGCGGCAAAGCCATGCAGTGGATGCTCGCTTCGTTCGCCAAGAAGCGTCCCGATATCCTTGTCCAGTTCGAGCCAGGCGAGGCGGAAACCACCGGCGAGCATCAGATCCATTTCGCCGCCGGAACCGTCGCGGAGGTCGCGCTGATCTCCGGCCCGGGCTTCCTCCAATTCCGCCCGTATCTCGTCGACGTGACCGACCTCCTCGCCAAGGCGGGCGTGAACTACGAGGACTACCTGTTCATCCCGGACCACTACTCGGACAACAAGATCGATCATTCCTTCCCGGCCCCGCAGATCATGACCGGCCCGCAGATGGGCATGCCGTTCCAGGGCTCCATCAACGGGTTCCTGGCCAACACCACCCTGGCCGAGAAGTTGGGCGTGCCGCTGCCGTCGAGCGAGGGGAGCTGGACCTGGGACAACTGGTCGGAATGGGACAAGAAGTTCACCGATCCGGCCGCGGGCACCTACGGCGGGTGGGCGCGTAACGACCCTCAGTTCTTCTATTGGCCGCAGCTCTACACCAACGGCCTGAAGAAGTACGTCAACGACGCGCTGACCAAGACGATGTGGGACCTGCCGGAGGTCGTGGAGGCCTACAAGTACCTGCTCGACAAGATCTTCGTCCACAAGGTCTCGCCCCCGGCCGAGGCGGCCAAACAGCTCTCGGCGGAGTTCGGCGATCCGTTCTCCTCGGGCAAGGTCGGCATCGTGGCGAGCGGCCAGGTCTACGGCACCGGCAATTTGCTCCCGCGCATTGGCGAGAAGTTCAAGTGGACCTTGCTCCCGGCGGTTACGGCGCGCCAGGGGACGGCGCCGGGCCATTCGTGGAACATTCAGCCGCACGTGATCACGCTTTCGGCCCAACGCCGGGGCACCGTCGAGCAGGCGACCGCGCTCGCCATGTACTTCGCGGGCGAGGAAGTCCAGACGCGCACCGGGATCGACCGCGGCCACATGCCCATTCACAAGAAGGCGCTGCAGGCGGCCACCAGCGTGGCGCCGCCGCCCGACGGCATGAAGTGGCTGGTCGCCTACGGCCTCCGTCCGGACAAGCGCCAGCTCGTTGGCTGGAACACGTGGGAAGAGTGGTATTCGGGCCACAACGCGATCGCGGACAAAGCTTTCGTGGGCCAGCAGACCGCTGAGCAGAACATCGCGGCCATGCAAGCCTACGGGGCCAAGATTCTGGGCGCATACGACGGTCCGAAGCCAACCGTGAAGGCCCCGGTCTACCCGTAAGGGCCGCCAGTCGTTGATCGCCCCGCGCGCCCGCGCCCGTACCACCGGCGCGGGCGCGCGGGGGTGTGGCCGCGTGCACGCGACGCAGCGATGGGCGCCCATAAGGAC
>Ga0194121_10005762_pt1 | contig 16957 bp, 16 predicted proteins | sample TA2MahCa50mmetaG_FD_148609 | JGI IMG/M metagenome (GOLD analysis project Ga0194121, IMG submission 148609) | Freshwater microbial communities from Lake Tanganyika, Tanzania - TA2015020 Mahale Deep Cast 50m | ecosystem: Environmental > Aquatic > Freshwater > Lake | place: Tanzania: Lake...
TATAAATTAATAATTTAATTAAAATTATGGATATATTAGCAGTAAATTATTTTGCAGTCGTTGTGGGCGCAGTACTAGCTATGGTTATCGGTGCTGTGTGGTACGGCCCGCTTTTTGGTAAAAAGTGGATGGAGATTGTCGGGGTAAATGCTGCTGATATAGAAGCCAGAAAAAAAATGCAAAAAAGTGCTGGGCCGCTCTACGCGGTTCAGTTTGCATTGACCCTGTTTCAGGTATTGGTTTTGGCTCACTTGATCGCAGATACGACCAGAGTCGGAGGGCTTGAGCGAGCTCTCTGGATATGGGCTGCGTTTGTGATCCCGACTTTGGCCGGGGCAGTAATGTGGACCGCTGAGCAAAAAAAGATGAAATGGGCACGGTTTCTCATCCAAGGCGGGTATCAGCTCATAATCTTTGTCGTCTTTGGTTTACTTTTGCAATTTTGGAAATAAATTCTCAAGAGAATAAGAATACCGGCCTCTGAAAAGGAGTAGAATGGTCTATCGACATCTGATAGACTGATAGTGATATGAAAAGACGCGCAACTGTCAAAAAAGCCGCCAAGAAAAAAGGTACCATTGCGCCTACAAAAGTAAAAAGGGTTATAAAAAGGATAGCAAAGCCCAAAAAGGTATTAAAACGTAAAAAAAGTGTAGCAGCTAAGCCACGAAAGAAGAAAGCCGACTTTGGATTGGTCAAGTTCACAGAAAACCCGATCATTTCACCGAGAAGAGAAAACGAATGGGAGGCATGGCAAACTTTTAATCCGGGGATCATCTCACTCGGAGGCAAGGTATATTTTCTGTACCGTGCCATTGGTGCAGACGGACTTTCTCGCTTTGGGTATGCTGCTTCCGATGATGGATTCATTATTGACGAACGGCTTCCTCATCCTATCTATGAACATCAAGTAAAAACGCCATCTTTTAACATGTATTCGTATGCTTCCGGCGGCAGTTTTGGAGGGGCTGAAGATCCGCGTATCATTCAGGTTGGCGATGAGGATGTTTTATATATGACGTATACTGCTTGCGATAATGGCCTTGGTGTCGCACTAAACTCAATAAAAGTCGAGGATTTTCTAAACAAAAAATGGAATTGGAGGTATCCAACATTGATTTCAAATCCTGCCACGACCAATAAAAATTGGGTTATTTTTCCGGAAAAAATAAATGGCCAATATGCCGTCCTGCATAGTATTTGTCCCGAGATATCTATTGCCTTCCGTGACAGCCTTGAATTTAAAGAAGATGAATATATAGAAAGTCATTATAGCCACAGTTTTCGGAGAAAAAATTGCTGGGATAATTGGATAAGAGGCGCAGGGGCACCACCAATTAAAACAAAAGCAGGATGGCTCCTATTTTATCAGGCTATGGATGAAGATGATCCCGGCAAGTACAAAGTCGGCGCAATGCTCCTTGATTTGCATGATCCGACAAAAATACTCCATCGATCACGTGATCCTATTTTGGAGCCGGAAGAACATTACGAAAACAACGGTTTTAAAGCCGGCGTTGTATATGTGACTGGCGCTGTTGTAAAAAACGGAGAACTTTTGGTCTATTATGGAGCGTCTGATAGTTATATCGGCGTCGCCCATGCTGATTTAGGAGAGTTTTTGAAGGCGCTTACCAAAGAAGAAAAACCGAAACTCAAAGTGCGGGCATTAAAGAAAAAATAATATCTGGAGAACCTTATTCAGTTATGACAATTAAACGCTTTGAAAAAAACCCGATACTGGTGCCGAACAAAAATCAATCATGGGAAACCGAAGCGGTTCTCAATGGTTGTCCAGTAAAAAAGGGAAATAAGATATTTCTTCTCTATCGTGCGGTTTCTTTGCAGCACTACCATAGTACCGCTAAGACCAAACTTATGGTTTCCGATGTTGGTATCGCGGAAAGCAAAGACGGGGTTAACTTTGATAACCGACGACGATTTATTGTCCCCGAAAAAGAATGGGAAAGATTTGGTTGCGAAGACCCTCGTGTAACAAAGCTTAATAACAAGTATTTTATTTTCTACACAGCTATTGGGAGCTGGCCACCAAGGGCAGAGAACATCAAGGTGGGGGTAGCCATGAGTAAAAATTTGGAGAAGATTGACGAAAAACATCTCGTCACCCCTTTCAATGCAAAAGCGATGGCTCTCTTTCCGGAGAAAATCAAAGGCAAGATGTGGGCGATTTTGACCGTCAATACCGATCGGCCGCCAGCCAAGATATGTCTTGCTTTTTTTGATAAAGAAGAGGAAATCTGGAACGAAGCGTATTGGAAAAAATGGTATTCGAAATTGGAACAACATTCATTACCCCTTCAGCGTCGATCCCAAGATCATATTGAGGTAGGAGCCCAGCCTATCAAGACAAAGCGTGGGTGGCTTTTGTTTTATTCGTATATTAGAGATTATTTTTCTCCGCAAAGGTCATTTGGCATCGAAGCAGTGCTCTTGGACTCGAATGATCCTTCCAAGATCGTAGCTAGAACCGATTTTCCCATTCTTTTTCCGGAAGAATACTACGAAAAACATGGCATGGTGCCGAATATTGTTTTTCCCTCAGGGGCGATCATACATAAAAATTCGATATATCTTTATTATGGCGCGGCAGATACTACCTGTTGTTTGGCAAAGATAGAGCCCAAGTCATTTTTAGAGCAATTGCTTGGCAAAGAAAAAAGGACCATATCGTTTGGCCGCGTAAAAGGAAATCCAATAATCGTGCCTACGAAAGATCATGCTTGGGAGGCACAGGCCACTTTTAATCCAGCCGCGCTGTATCTTGAAGGGAAAGTTCACATCTTATATCGGGCAATGTCCGAAGATAACACCTCAGTTTTTGGGTACGCATCAAGTCACGATGGTATCCATATAGACTATCGTTCCCCGGAGCCGGTCTATACGCCCCGCGAAATATTTGAACAAAAACTCCAACCCAATGGAAATTCTGGAGTGGAGGATCCACGCCTCATAAAGATTGGCGAATATATTTACATGTTTTATACCGCGTTTGACGGAAGAAATCCGCCGCGAGTGGCTTTCACTCAAATCACAGTGAAAGATTTCCTGCGTCATTCATGGAATTGGTCGCGGCCCGTACTCATCTCGCCACCTGACTTGGATGATAAAGATGCAGCCATGTTCCCGGAAAAAATTAATGGGAAGTATTTAATAATTCATCGCAGTGGCAATGATATTGACCTTTCATTCCATAAAGATATGAAATTTGATGGGACAAACTGGCTTGAGGAGTATCGCTGGATAGGGCCGAGAAAAGGATGGTGGGATTCAAAAAAGGTAGGTATTGCAGCGCCGCCAATCAAAACCGCTGAAGGCTGGGTTTTGCTCTATCACGGCGTTTCTGAAGAAGATGGGCATTATCGCGTCGGAGCGGTACTTACGGATTTGCACAACCCTCTGAAAATTATTGGCCGTACTGATTATCCAATCTTTGAGCCAGAAACTCCATATGAAAAGGAGGGCATCATTGCCAATGTGGTTTTCCCCTGTGGAGCGGTACTGATTGGCAAAAAACTTTTTGTCTATTACGGAGGAGCAGACAAGGTAGTGGGGGTTGCCACTTTGGAATTCCAAAAACTTTTAGAAGTGCTTAAACTATGCCGATGCTAAATAAATCAAAGAGGATTATCGTTGCCGTAAGCGGCGGCTTTGACCCAATTCATATCGGACATGTCCGTATGTTTCAGGAAGCCAAAAAACTTGGCGATGAATTAGTCGTAATCTTGAATAATGATAACTGGCTGAAAACCAAAAAGGGGGCTGTTTTTATGTCGCGAGAAGAGCGAAAAGAAATTATTGAGGCTCTTGTCTGCGTCAATCGCGTCGTTTTAACCGAGCATCCTGAAAATCCATCCGATATGAGCGTGTGTCGAGAACTTCGCACATTGAAACCGCATATCTTTTGTAACGGCGGCGATCGCCATCGCAGAAATATCCCCGAAGTTGCCACATGTAAATCCATCGGCTGCAAAATGGTTTTTAATGTCGGCAGGGGCGGGAAAATCCAATCCAGCTCCTGGCTTCTTGAAAATTACAAATCAAAACATATATGAAACCAATTAGAGAATTAAAAAAAGAAGATATAGCGGACATCAAAATGATTGTGTTTGATGTGGATGGAGTGCTTGTCCCTCGGGGCACAAAAATAAAACAGGTAGGAAATACTACTACACTGGAAACAAAAGTAATTGAAAAAAAACAGATAGAGCAGATACATAAGCTTCATAAAAAAGGATTTTTAATAAACATCAGTTCAGGAAGGGGGCTTTATATGCTTCAGGAGATGTTTCAGGAAGCGTTGCCTTTCGTGAGCTTAACCTATGAAAATGGCAGTGCTACTTGGTATAAAGGCAGAATCTATCAGCATGTGAATAGCTTTGATGCTCTGCGGGGTGTGTTTCCAAAACTAAAATCGGCGGCCAAAAATAACAAAAAAGTGAGGGGTTTTGAGCCAAAAGAATTCATTATTACTATCCACTGCACCGAAAAAATCCTGGAAATAGCAGATATCGTCAAAAAAGCAAAAAATCTTTATACGGTGTGGAATGGCGAGGCGTATGATGTCGGAATAAAAAAAGACCAGACGAAGGCTGTTGGCTTAAGACAGGTAATGAAAATTTTTCGATTAAAGAAGGAAAATGTTATGGCTATCGGGGACAATTATAACGACCACGAACTATTGGAAGAAACCGGAATCCCTGTGTCTGCTGACAAAAGCAGAGTGACGGGAAAATTTTATGTTCCGCTGAAAGGCAAATTTCTTCCCGCAGATCTGTTGATGCGGAAAATTTTGTCATTATGAAATTTATAGATGAAGCTATACAAATAAAAATATGAAAAGCGAGCTGCGAAAAAATAATAAAACTGTAAAAAAACCGTGGGGAAGATATGTGGTTTTGGAAAAACATTCAACCTATTGGTTGAAAAAGCTTTTTATAAATAAAGGCGAGTCGTTGAGTTTGCAAAGCCATAAAGGACGATATGAAATTTGGATAGTATTGGAAGGGAAAATTTCCGTTCAAAAAGGAAATGAACAATTTATTCTAAAGAAAGGAGGTGTTGTAAGGATAGAAAAAGAAGAAAAACATAGAATAAGCGGCCTGGTTAAATCCTCTATCTTAGAAGTAGCTTTCGGAAAATTAAACGAAAGGGATATTATTCGCTATGAAGATAAATATGGTCGTTCTGGGTAGAGCGATCTTTAACATAATAAAGTCGAATAATAAATAAAAGATAACAACAAAATAAATAGACAAACAAAACCTTTTCACGAAAAACCATTCCACAACGCGAGGACGGTTCGGCAGGAGGGGGTTTGAGGGGGGAATGCCGAGCCGTCCGAGCAAAATTGAGTAGCCCCCGCCGCCCGCGCGTCAGCACGAAGCCGAGCAGAAAAATTGCCTTTACATTTTTTTGTTTTGCGCGCGCCGATTTTTTCTTTTAGAAGGTAAGGCAATTTTTCTGCGAGGTAGGCCGCCGCTTTGCGGCGACCGGCGGCGGTTCATCGCAGGTTTCGCTTTTTGGATTTGTGTATCAGATTTGGTAAAATAATTTCAAAAGTTTGTGAATGTTCTAAATACGCAGCTAGCTATACTTTCAAATATCGGCGTGTGGCAATGAAGCTTGAGAGAACGCCAAGCACAACGCCAACCGCAAGAAGCTGGAGAAAGAATATAAAAAAGTTTTCAGCGTAATAATTAAAGAGGTTTTGCCCTCCGAAAAATGATTGCGCGCGCGGCCCAAGCCACAACGTGATAGGCCAAAAAATGAAAACCGTGGCTAAAGAAGCCACAAGACCGTGAAAAACACCCTCAATCAAAAACGGTCCTCGAACAAACCAATTTGAAGCGCCTACGAGGCGCATAACGCCGATTTCCTCGCGCGAAGTGTAAATGGCAAGCCGGATGGTATTAAACACTACCAAAAATGCGATAGCACCGAGTGCCACACTCACCCCAATACCACCCATGCGCGCCGCTGATAAAATTGAAGTAAGGCGCTGGAATACGAGTTCGTTTTGTTGAAAATTCACCCTATCAACACCGGTAAAGTTACCGTTTTCCAAAAACGCATCGATTGACTCGTAATGTGACGGGTCTTTTGCCTGAATCCGCAAGCTTGCCCCAAGAGGATTTTCACCAAGCTCATCAAGCGCACTCGAGATAAGGTTGTTTCCTTCGTGACGCTCGCGGAACAACCGAAGCGCTTCTTCGCGCGACACATATTCTACTCCTTCCACCTCACCGAGCTGCTCGAGCTGGGACTTTACATGCAAAATATCGGGCTCTTGTGCATCAAGCTGGAAATAGACCGTAACATCAATTTTGTCTCTTACCTCATCAAGCGTAGATGAGAGCAAAACCTGAAACAAAATAAGCGATCCTGCCATAAAAAGCGCAAGAACCATGACCGAGACCGTTGCAAGCGACACAAGCCCATTGCGCCAAAAATTAGTGAGCGCAGCAGTGATAATTCTGCGAAAATTGGTTGCCAACATATACTATTACAATACGTATTTGCCCCGTTTTTCGTCACGCACCACTTTACCGTTTTCAAGCGTAACGACGCGTTTGCCGATCGTATCAATGATATCTTTATTGTGAGTTGCAAGCACCACCGTGGTGCCGAGCTCATTTATCTTACCAAAAAGGCGTACAATTTCCCATGTATTAATAGGATCAAGGTTGCCCGTTGCTTCATCCGCAATCAATACCTCAGGACGGTTAACCAGCGCGCGAGCAATAGCTACGCGTTGTTTCTGACCGCCTGAAAGCTCATGAGGAAAATAATCTGCACGATCGGAAAGACCAACTAAATCAAGCACGTGGGGCACGTCCGCTGCAATTTCCGCATCATCACGCCCGGCGGCTTCAAGCGCAAATGCAATATTTTCATATGCGGTTTTTGTTGGAAGCAAGCGAAAATCTTGAAAAATAGTGCCAATTTTTCTGCGCACCACCGGGATTTCGCGTTTTGAAAGCTGATGGATATCCTGTGATTCAAAAAAGATCTTCCCCGAAGAAGGTCTTTCTTCGGCAAGCAAGAGTTTTATAAGAGTCGATTTTCCTGCACCCGACTGCCCTACAATCGAAACAAATTCTTTTGGTTCGATGGTAAACGAAACCTCTTCAAGCGCAACGGAACCCTCATTGTATTTTTTTGATACGTTATCGAAGTAGATCATGCTCTATAAAAACACCAATATCACCATCAAGTACCGAATCCACATCTTTACTTTCTACATTGGTTCGGTGATCTTTTACTAATTTATAAGGATGGAGCACATACGATCGGATTTGGTTGCCCCATTCTATCTTTACGGGACTCTCCCCCTTTAAACCTTCAAGTTCGCGCCTTTGTGACTCTTCACGGAGAGTGTAAAGCTTTGAACGCAAAATCGAATATGCAATGTCACGGTTGGCGCCCTGGCCTCGCTCGGAGCTTGCATGCACCTGAATTCCGGTTGGTTTGTGCACGAGACGCACGGCAGTTGAACGCTTGTTGACGTTTTGGCCGCCGGGGCCGGACGATCGGGTAAATGAAATTTCGATATCATCATCCGATAGTTCAATATCAGCAGATTTTGGAATTTCTGGCAACACTTCAATATAGGAAAAACTAGTATGACGCATTTTTTTGGCAGAATAAGGTGAAATTCGGACCAGGCGATGCACACCTTTCTCACCCTTGAGGAGGCCGTAGGCATACGGACCTTCAATTTTTATAGTTGCATTTTTGATGCCGCCATGTTCATTTTCGTGTGTATGCAAAATGTTCACACCCCATCCGCGCGACTGGGCAAAACGAACATACATGCGAAGCAGCATACTTGCCCAGTCTTCTGCATCATCACCTCCGGCGCCGCCATACACCGAAAGAATTGCATGATTGCGATCATAGGGGCCCGACAAAAATACCTCGCGTTCGGCTTTTTGAAAACGCGCCTCAAGTGATTCGATATCTGATGCGAAATCTGCATCGGGCGACATGCGCAAAAGCTCCAACAACGCTGAAGCATCGCTTGCAAGATTTTCCCAAACGATTATATCGTTTTTGATTTGCTTAATAGTTTCGCCGACTTCGCGCGCGCGTTCGTGATTTTGCCAAAAAGCGGGTTCTTGGCTTTCATGTTCAAGTCTGAGGAGTTCTTCGCGCTTTTGGCGTAAGTCAAAGACGGTCCGCCACGTCGCGGACCAAGGATGCGAGCTTTTCTATTCGTGATATGTCGCTCATAACTGTAAGTATACAAGAAAAAACAACTTGGAGCCAGTGGTCGGAATCGAACCGACGACCTTTGCTTTACGAAAGCACTGCTCTGCCGACTGAGCTACACTGGCCTGAAAACAAAAGAACTATAACAAATTTCTTCCTACTCTCCAAGGCTAATGCAGCGAGGAGCCTGGTGGCACCTCTTCGGCCGGATGCAAAAGAATCGGCCGCCCCTCTTTATCAGTAGCCATAGTCATACCTTCTGATATTTCGCCGCGCAATTTGCGTGGCGGCAAATTCAGCACAAATGGCATTTGCTTCCCTACCAAAAATTCGGGCTCATAAAACTCTGCGATTGCGGAAAGAATGTGGCGTTTTTCATCACCAAAAGAAACAATCATTTTTATGAGCTTATCAGAATTTGGCACCCGCTCGGCGCTTTCTACAAGCCCAATGCGTATGTCTATTTTTTTAAATTCTTCGATAGATATATATTCCATGTGCGGGCAGGGAGAATCGAACTCCCATCTATTGCTTGGGAAGCAATCATTCTGCCACTAAACTATGCCCGCATTTTAGTATGAATAGTGTGCCACGCGGGCTTTCAAATTTCAATTCCAGGGGAACCACGTGCTCACGCGCTTCCACCATGAGGTATCATCGCCTTCAGTGCTTTGATTTTTTTCGTTTTCATCAATGATTACGACTACATTTTCACCGGGTTTTTTCATATTGAGCCGATCACGGGCTTCAAGCTCTACGCCTTCTGCGGTTTTGAGATGCGCAATGCGCGATTCAAGCTCTTGAATATCTGTCTCATATTGTTGTGACTCGCCTTTCAAGTTTGCCACTTGGTTGCGAAACGTGCGCGAGCGCAAATATGCGCTCGATGCCTGCGCCACAATAATGAGGATGAGCAGTCCGCCCACAAAAAGCACGATGGGATTTTCCATCCATGCTCGCTTTTTTCGGGGTCTTTGAAATCGCTTCATACTCCTTTATAGTATAAGATACTTTCTATGCGAAAACATCGGAAAAAACTCCAAATCTTTTGGGTTATCGCCAGTATCGTTATCGTTTTGTCCATGGTCATTATGACCGCAGCACCCTTCTTTTAGATTTTAAGAAGTTTTAAATAGGTCTCGGGTGAAATGGTCACTTTTCCTTGCGCTGCAAGGCGTTTTTTGCCTTCTTTTTGCTTTTTCCAAAGCTTCATTTTGCGCGAACGATCCCCTCCGTACAAGTATCCCGTAACATCTTTCTTGAGGGCGCGGATATGCTCTGACGCTACAATTCTCCCATCAACTTCGGCCTGCACCTTGATAACAAAAAGTTCTTGGGGAAGGGCGTCTTTTACCTTTTCTACCATTTTGCGCGCTTCGCGCGTCACCGAATCAGTGCGGACAACGCGGGCAAAAGCCTCTACTGGCTCCTCGGCTACCAAAATATCAATTCGTGAGAGATCGGCATCTCTCCACTCCCCCGGCTCATAATGAAAGGAAGCAAAGCCGTGTGTGGCACTCTTGAGTGCGCTAAAAAATCCGCTTACCATCGCCCGAAGCGGCATCCCCACCACCAGCGAAAGCCGGGTATCGGAAACATCTTTGATGGTTTCTACAAAACCTTCAAATTGCTCGGTGGTTTTTACGGTATCTTGCAACAGGTCGCGAGGCGTCAAAATTTCAAGCTTCATCCATTGCTCTTCTACGCGGTCGCGCTCATGCTTTCGCGGAAATGCGGCAGCCGATGAAACAAGATCTGTCTTTCCTCCTTTTGTCACCCGAAAACTTACCGATGGATGGGTAACCACAAATTCTACCCGGAACTCCCTGCGAATGCGTTCAGCAGCAACTTCGAGGTGCAGAGTACCCAAAAAACCGCACTCATATCCCCGGCCAAGCATCAAGCTTTGTTTTTCTTCAAATGTAAATGATGAATCGTTGAGTCGAAGCTTTGAAAGTGCATCACCTAGTAAGAAAAAATCCCCCTGATCAGTCGGGAAGAAACTAGCCCACACCACGGGGCGCGGCTCATCATATCCCGGAAGTGCCGCAATGCCCGCATCTCGCTTTTTTGTTTCTATAAGAGTATCTCCGACTCTCACCTCACCCGGCTCCTTGATGCCCGTCACAATATATCCTACTTCACCCGCCTGAAGCATTGGTTGCGATGATTGCTGCGGCATGATAAACCCAAGATCTTTTGCAAGAAAACTTTTTCCTCGTGCAGATAAATACAGTGAGTCGCCCTTTTTGAGCGTGCCGTCCATCACGCGCACGTGCGCCACAATCCCCTTGTGGCTTTCAAAATATGAATCAAATACCAGCGCTCGCGCATCTCCCCGCTCGCTTGTGGGCGGCGGGATTTTTTTGATAATGCCTTCCAAAAGCTCTCCTACGCCGGTACCATCTTTTGCTGAGACATGATAAATTTCTTCTTTTTGAAAACCGCCGAGCTCGCAAAGTTCTTGCGCTACTTCATCAGGACGCGCATGGGCAAGATCAATTTTATTGAGCACGGGCACAAACGTAAGTCCGAGTTTTTTTGCTACATAAAAATGCGACAACGTCTGCGCTTGGATACCTTGCGTAGCATCAACAAGCAATATCGCCCCTTCGCAACACAAAAGCGCTCGTGATACTTCGTAGGAAAAATCAACATGGCCCGGCGTGTCGATAAGATTCAAAATATGGCCCTGGTATTCAATGCGTACGGGCTGCATTTTGATAGTAATTCCCCGCTCGCGTTCAAGATCCATAGAATCAAGCACCTGCTCGCGCATTTTGCGCTTTTCGACAGCCCCCGTAAACTCCAAAAGCCGGTCGGCCAAGGTCGACTTTCCATGATCAATATGCGCAATAATGGAAAAATTCCGTATCCGATTAAGATCCATGTGCAAGCATCATAATATATGAAGGAGAAAAAATCTATTTATATAAAAGTTTTGCCCCACACCGCGATGATGTGGGGCACCCGTCAAAGGTATTTCGGGTAAACCTTTTATGTATTGTTGGTACTACTTGCGCGGACGAACGAAGACGAGGCGGTTGAACCAACGCCAGAAGTAGTCTGGGCTGCCGTGGCAGCTGCAAAGCCACAGCTCGTCCCCATCGTGTACGACGTCGAAGATGTTCAGGCTGCCATCGGAACCGCGGATGGCTTTCATGGCGATGAGCACCCACTCGTCCTTCGGCTGGTCCTCGTACTGGAGACGCAGCTGGGGACCCACCTCTGCGGGACAGAACTCGAGGCCACACTCGAGAGCGCGGTCGCAGATGTCCTTGTAGGTGGCGCCGTCCTTGAAGCCGAGCTCGGCGACCGAGACGAGGACGAGGTCGAGCTCCGTTTCCGCTGATGCAACCGTCACCTTCTTCAGGATGTCGGCAGCCCAGTCGGAAATGCGGCGCTTCTTCGTCTGGAGAGCAGCCGTGAACTCCTCCACCGTCTTGTAGGTGCCGAGCTTCAGAATCTTCCAGACGGCGAAGTCACGCGCGTGGAACTCGAAGGGGTTTTCGCCGCGGAGCATCTTCGAGAGGCGCCGGAGCCAGGCGGCACCTTGCTCTCCCGAGAGCTTGTCCATCAGGTCGTTGAGCGGTCCACGAGCGTCGCGGAGCGCCAGCCGAGTGTCCATGACAGTCGGTCCTTTCCGTGCCTTTTCTAGGCACTACACGGAGTTAAAGATCCTGTACTATTGTACTATAAAAATAACTACCCGTCAATAGTACTGGTTTCCTTATTTTACAAACTTTTTTAGCACTACAGATGCTCAACCTCTGGCTGGAGGATTTCTTTGCGGAAAATACGCTTGCGAAGTGCGTCGCGAACTTCGAAAAATTCTTCAACTCGGAGCCACCACAAAAGCACAATACCCACAACGAGCGCAACCACAAAGGCAAGTGCAGCCTGCACCAACAACTGAAAGACAGTATCAAGAGAAAAATACGGCCCCAAAACCTGCCGCATGCCGTAAGCAGAAAAACCCATAGCAAGAGAAACCGTCAAAATTTTTGCGCCAAATTTTCCAAGCCCTCGGCGCGTCCCTACCCCATTGAGACGAAAAAGATTGAATCCCAATAAAAGTGCATTTGCAAACGAACCGATACTAAATGCGAGCGGCAAACCCAAAAACGCAATGTCAGACGGACTCAGTGTCTCAAGCTGTATGCGAAACAATGTTGTTCCCAAAAAACTATGTTCGATAACATACACGGCTCCCTTCGCAAGCACAATCGTAAACAAAGCCGCAATGCTATTAAACATAATTGGTTCGCGTATTTTACCAAGGGCATAGTATCCGCGCACAAACAGCGTCACGAGACTCTGGCTCACAATGGCAAATGAAAACAAAAACAAACTCGCAATGGTCAGGTGAGTATCAACCCAGGCAAACGCACCGGTCCCCAGCACCAGACGTACAATATGTGCGCGAAACACCAAAAAAAGCGCTGCGGCAGGAAGCGTCCAAAAAAGCACGTGACGCGTGGCGGAGACCAAATGTTCAAAAAAAAGTCGCCTATCTTTTTTGAGCGCGAGCTCAGCCATCGTCGGAAACGCTGCCACGCTATATGAAAGACCAATGATGACAAGCGGCAACGTATACAAATTGTGTGAAAGATTGTAGATCGCAATAGCTCCCGCCCCGAGCGTTGAAGCAATAGCGGTGAGCACAACCAGCGTCAACTGATTTACCGAAAGCGCAATCGCGCGCGGAAATGAATACGAAACAATTTTGAGCGGATCGGTCTCAAAAGAAAGCGATGGCCACGGAATACGATGAAGACGAACCAGCGTGGGCATTTGCACTAACAGGTGAAGCAAGGCGCCAGCACCAACGCCCAAACCAAGCCCCAAAAGACCATAGCGCGGCTCGAGCACCAGTATGCCGAAAATAATACCGATATTGTAGGCAACGGGTGCGAGCGCAAAACTTAAAAATTTTCTTGATGACTGAACAACGCCTGATACGATTCCTGAAAGCCCGAGAAGCGGAGGCGAAAGCAAAATAATATATGAAAGCTTGAGGGTAAGATCCTGCTCGGCTCCAGTAAAGCCGGGCACAATGTATGGAATAACAAACGGCAGCACAATACCCGCACCAACGAGAAGCACTGCCATCAAGAGACAGAAGAGCGTAATTGTAGTATTGAAAAATTTTTGCGCCTCATTGTCCGATCGCTCGCGATGTTCCAAATAAAGCGGGATAAACGCCGTGGAAGCGGCAAAGAACAGAGAAAGCGCAAAAACAATATCAGGCACCTTGAACGCCGCATAATAAATATCGAGCGTTCGAGAGGCGCCAAAAGATCCTGCAAGGAGACGATCTCGCCATAACGCCACAAGCGCGTTGATCGCGCTTGTGGCAGCAAGCAAGAGCGCTGCATGATGCACGCTTGCAAGCTCGCGGTGAAAGAAACGACTCAAAACCATTGAAACTTACGGGGCGGGAATTTCTTCAGAAGTTGTATCGTCAAGGGGAGGATCTCTTCGATCTTCAGGCGGCGGCTCTGAAAGAACGTCTTGGGCTCGTTTGCCTTCTTTGAGCGCCGTGATAACCGCCTGCACCTCAGGATCATCAGGGTTCAATTTTGCAATTTCTTCAAATTGGATAAGCGCCTCAGCGCCCTTTCCTTCCCGATCGTAAATGAGACCCAGGAAATAACGCGCATTGGAATAATTGGGCGCGAGCCGGATAGCTTCTTCAAAAACCGGTTTTGCTTGCACGTAACTTTCCTGCTGGTATAACAGGAGTCCGAGCTGAAAGAGCGCACCGATGTCATTGGGTACGAGACGCACGGTGGAGCGTGCCCGCTCGATTGCATCAGGAAGCTGATTGCGATTGGCATAAAGTTGAGAAAGCGTAAAGTGAGCCTGTGTCAGCGTTGGCTGCAGGGCAAGCGCGTCGTTGAGAAACTTGATTGCTTGCTCTTGATGCTCGCCCGCCACCCGTTGCGATGCTGTTCCGCCTCCGTTGATCAGCGTTACATCAGAAATAGCAAGATGCGTTCGCGCGATTTCTACCAAAATAAGCGGATTGGAGGGGCTCAACTCTTTTGCTTTTTCAAAGTTTTCAAGCGCATCGGTTGCAATATTGACATCAAACGGAATTGCAAGTTCGTACAATTGTCCGAGCATGCGATAATTTTCTGAATCATACGGATTGATGCGAAGCGCGCTTTCCGCATCATTGCGGCCTGCATTGTAGGCCGCGCTAAAGTTCTCGAGCATTTCGGGCTGGGTAAGCGATCCTTGATTAAACCGCACGAGCGCGCGCTGCATTTTTACAAACTCAAGCTGGGCGGCCGTGCGAAAATACCGATCTTGCCGGGGATCCAAGAGTGCTGCACGCCGAACCTGCTCAAGCGCTGCATTTGCCTCCCCCCCATCGTTAAACTTCTCAAGGCCACGCGCATAGGCAAGCTGCCCCAAGTATCTCGTTGACTCATAATAAATTCCTGCGATGCCGCCCACGAGAACAAAAATGAGCAAAAGCGAAAAAACAAATCCCCGCTCTTTCGTTTCAAAAAATCGAATGGTAAGCGGCCGAACAAGCCCTGCCTCTCGAAGACTTGCATAAAAAAGCCCCAAAACCAGAAACGTAAAAAGAACGAGCGTAAAATTGAGCGGATAGAGAAACCATGCAAGGACAAGGAAAAGTCCGCCCGCAAACGTTGCCTGAACATGCAAACCACTCTCTCCTCGGGAATCACCGAGTAGGCGAACACCGTTCCAGACAAAAGATCCAAGCAGAAGAAGAAAGAAAAACGCAGGAAGAATACCTCCCTCGGTCACAAGAGTTGCAAACATGTTATATCCGCTCGCAAAACGAACTTGGCTGAACACGGGATTGATATTGATTTCGGGATTTTTGAATTTCTCCCATCCCAGACCAAACGTTCCCGGCCCCGAACCAAACAAGGGAGATTCTTTAAGGGCTGAAGTCGTAACTGCTATTGTCGCATCTAAAGAAGGTCGAACTTCGTTGGGCCTTCCAAAGCTATCAAAGCTTTCATTGAACATGGTCCCGAGTGCACCTCCCAGCAACAGAAAGAGCGTCGAGAGAAGCAAAAGCAATAATGAGAGCGCAAACAATTTTCCGCGCTGTTCACGAAGCGCAAGCGCGAGTGCTACAAAAAGAAGCGAGATGATTCCAAGCAAGATCCAAGCTGTTGTAAAATTCGTGAGAAAAACACCGACAAGCAACACGCCAAATAACATTGACGAGAGCGGGCGTGATCCATCAACAAAGGGAAGCAAGAGCGCAACGCCAAAACCAAACAAAAGCGCAAGAGCATTCCATGATCCGAACAAGTTGAATGAACGAACTTCCGCAAAATCAAAACCGAAAATCGAAACATTGAATACGCCCTGGATGAAAAAGAACAAAATCGCAATGGCCATCCCGAAACCCAGCGCCTCAATAGCGCGATTCATCTGCCGTTTTGTTTGAATCAAAAGCGGTGTTGCAAACAATACAACAAGCGCAAGAATCACGTGAACCACGCTCAGTGGTTCTGTTCCAAAGCCCCAAATAGAAAATGTTGGACTTTGAGAAAATATTCCCGAAAGACACCACAAAATTCCAAATACAATCGCAAGCGAGAAGAAACGAGACCGAAGAAAACGAATTCTCCCCTCCTGCAACATGCCGCCCACCGCAAGCATAAGCGCCCCTGTTGCAACAATTGATCCAAAGAAGGCCTTGTTGAGATCAAGCGGTATTGTGGTGGTGGGTAAGAACCACACCGGCATAAGCGCTATAAAGGCGTAAAAAAGAATCCTTCCTGCTTGAGATAGTATTGACTCTTCCCGTTCTTTGGTTTCTTTTTCCTCGTTTGGACGAGCCGATACCATATCGTTTTCAAAATGCGTTGATCTAATCTCCATATATGCCTATACTAAAAGAAACAATCTCACTTATGCAAGACGAAAACACAAGAAAAATATTGAAATCTGTTGACAGTGATAGTTATTACCAAGAGAATAAAAGGATTCAAAACCTTACTAAAAGTATTTAAAGATGTCTGAACAAAAATATTTGAGCATCAAACAAGCAGCGGTGTTATTAGGGGTTAGCCCCCTTACCCTCCGCAATTGGGATAAGCAAGGAAAGCTGATTGCACACCGAAATCCCCTCAACAATTATCGCGTTTATTTGCGCATGGACATCGAAAAATTGCTTGCTCGCATCGAAGATGACCCTCACAAGAAAAAAAAGCTCCACGTGGAGTTTATTGAAGAATCGTAGACACCAAAAGCCCCCTTTCGGGGGCTTTTGCAGTACATCCGTAAGCCGGATTCTGTTTACGTAGTCATCTGTCTAGGTCCTGGGTTACCCCGAGGACTCGAGCCTTCTCCCCGCAGTTGCGGGGCACGAAGTTGCACCAGACAAGTGTTTTCCACCGCTTGCGGTCGCCCACAAGCGCTGTGGTCTCTTACACCACTCTTTTCACCCTTACCTCCTTCAACGCTTCAAGTAATTAGCTTAAAGAGATGACGATCGGCGGTATGGTCTCTGTGGCACCTCCGACGCACTATTGGAATCCAATAATGAAGCCGGAGCTCCGACTTTACGTCGGAGTATCTCGTATCTCGGCCCGCTGGTGCGGGACGGAATGGGTGGCCGTTAACCACTGTCATTATTTTAGTTTTCACTAAAATGGTGTCCGGACTTTCCTCCCCGATTTTACGTCGGGGCGACTACTCAATGTACCACTTGCTATTATACCTA
>Ga0194121_10005768_pt1 | contig 16947 bp, 19 predicted proteins | sample TA2MahCa50mmetaG_FD_148609 | JGI IMG/M metagenome (GOLD analysis project Ga0194121, IMG submission 148609) | Freshwater microbial communities from Lake Tanganyika, Tanzania - TA2015020 Mahale Deep Cast 50m | ecosystem: Environmental > Aquatic > Freshwater > Lake | place: Tanzania: Lake...
CCGTCATCATTTCCATCCAATCGCGAAGGCATGCTCTTGGGAATCAATCACGCCGAGAGCATATCTTACCACCTTTTAGAATTTTCTACAGCCTAGGCCAGGCGCACTATTATCTTGGGGTTGCCTACATCAAAGAGAAAAAACCCGAATTGGCTAAGGTGGCGCTGGCGAAAGCCAGCGAGTTGCTGCCCTCTCTGGCGGAATCCCACCTCTTGCTGGCTGAACTGGCCCTGCAATCGCAATCCCCTGATCAGGCCATTGCCGCAGCCCAAAACGTTTTGAAGTTCCATCCTGAGCATGCGCTTGCCTACCGGGTATTGGGGCAGGCATATGTTGCGAAAGGCGACGCTGCCAAAGCCCTGGAGCATCTCAAAACTGCCACGGAGAAAGCCCCGCAAGACGCCAAGGGGTATTACTATCTTGGCCTTGGGCATCAGAAGCGTAAGCAGACCCGTGAAGCCTGCGCCGCCTTTGCCAAAGCGCTGGAGCTTGAACCCACGCTGACTGAAGCACGGTCCCAGATGATTGTGCTGTGTAAAGAGCAGGGGGAACAAGTGGCGCAGGGGCTGGGGAAAGCTCTGGAGCAGGCACCCCAGAATATCCGGTTGCATCTCCATCAAGCGGTGTTGTACATCGAGCAAAAGAAATGGGCCGAGGCTGAGGCAACGTATAAGAAAGCCAGTGCTATCGATCCCAAAGACCCACTGCCCTTGCTGGCCTTGGGGGATTTTTATGCCTTGATCACCCAGAAGGTTGACGGAGGTATCGCCACGTATAAAAAAGCTGCAGCATTGAAGCCTGAAGCTGGTTTGCCTAAATTGATTGAGCTGGCTGTGCGCCAGAACAAACTCGATGAGGCAAGCAAATATGCTGATGACCTGGCGAAGAATGCGGAGGGCAAAACCCTCGGGAAGTTTTGGAAAGGGCGTTTAACGTTGATGAAAGGGCAGAGCGCCGAGGCCATTCCGCTCTTGCAGGAAGTGATTCAGGAACGTCCCTCTCTGGCCCTCGCCCACCATTATCTGGGTGTCGCGTTTTTAGCAAACAACAACATGCCCTCGGCGAAAACGTCGTTTAGTGAAGCCATTCGGCTCACGCCCGCGTTTCTTGACGCGCATGTTGCCCTGATCCGTCTGCTCATCCAGGCCCGTACGACAGACCAGGCTGTCTCGGCAGCACAGCATCTCCTGGCACAGCAACCCGATAATCCGTTGAGTTATCTGGTCGCTGGTGAGGCGTATCTGGAGCACCGTGACACGAACCAGGCCGTTGCCACCTTCAAAACTGCGGTGGAGAAAGCCCCTCAGGACGCCCGTACCCATTACTCCCTTGGCCTGGCGTATCTGGCCCAGCAAAAGGACACCGAGGCGTTAGCCGCCTTTGAGCAAGCCATGTCGCGCAATCCCCATGCTGTGGAACCCTTGGCACAGATAGCCGGGGTCGCTGTCAGGAAGGGTACGCCAGATAAAGCGATTGAGCGTGTACAGACGCAATTGCAGCTGTCTCCCCAGAATGCCTCTATGTACACGCTGCTGGGGCAACTGCACGAGCGGAAGCGCAATGAGAGCGAGGCAGAAAAAGCCTTCAAAAAAGCTCTTGAACTTGACACCGGAGCGTCAGGGGCTTCTATCGCCTTGGCGAATCTCTATGTCCGTCAAAAGTCGTATGATCCAGCCATTGCTCTGTACGAAGATCTTTTGAAGCGCAATCCAAAACTGGCAGGGGCCCATACGGCTATTGGCATGATTCACGATGCGAAAGGCGAGCGAGCCAAGGCGAATGAGTCGTATCAAAAGGCGCTTGGCATTGATCCGAAATTTGTCACAGCCCTGAACAATCTGGCGTGGAATTACGCCGAGTATGGTGGCAATCTCAATACCGCTCTGACGTATGTGCAGACCGCGCGCGCTGTTGAGCCGAACAATGCTGACGTGGCGGATACTGGTGGTTGGGTGTATTACAAGCTCAAGGACTACGCCAATGCCGTCACCTGGCTCAAAGACAGCGCTGAGAAATCTGCTGACAATCCAGTGATTCGCTATCATCTGGGTCTGGCGTATTATAAGAAAGGTGAACTCCAGGCTGCGAAAGAAGCATTGCAGGAAGCGCTGCGCCTGAGTAAAGACTTCCCTGGTTCTGAGGACGCCAAGCAGACTTTGGCGGAAATTGGGTTGACATCTCGGTAGCCATAGAGGTCGTGAGTTTCTGCTCCTGCTGGGTAGGGCTTACTTGTGGCCTGGTAAGTCTGTCTCCCTTGCGGCTTGCGATGTGTCAGATGGGGCGTGATAAGATGTTTATGTTGCACGTGCAACATGTGTCACGCAAGTGAAGTGTGGATCAAGAAGGGTTCGTATCTATGCCTCCTGTTCTCACGCATCTCGCCTTGCACGTGTGTGATCTCGACGCCTCTATCGCGTTTTATGGCGTGTACTGCGGCATGCATCCCGTGCATGACCGCGTGACCGATGGTATCCGCGTGGTCTGGTTGGCTGAACCGGGGCGCGAGCAGGAGCTGATCTTTGTGCTGATCGCTGGTGGACCAGGGCACCAGCAGGTCGCTGCGGATTACAGCCATCTTGGCTTTGCTCTGCAGGATCGTGCTGCAGTGGACGCCATCGCGGCTCGTGCGCAGTCAGACGGGTGTCTGGTCTGGGCACCGCGTGAAGAGCCGTATCCGGTAGGCTATTATTGCGGGGTTCGTGACCCGGATGGTACCATGGTTGAATTCAGCTATGGCCAGCCCCTGGGGCCAGGTGCCCCGGCCTTGGTGTAGGAGATATTTATGCGACACGTGCACGACCGTGGTGGTTGGCCCGATGCTGGGCCAGTGGACCGCGCGGAACATGACTATGCCATCTGGGAGAAACGCACGGATGCGATGATGCGGATTTTTACGCGCGATCAGCATCTGTTTCGAGTCGATGAGCTCCGCCGTGCCATCGAGAGCATTCCCCCACGTGATTATGAAACCATGACGTATTATGAACGCTGGATCACTGCCATTGAGACCCTGCTCATTGAAAAAGGGCTGTTGACGCGGGCCGAAATCGATCAACAAGTCGCCGCGATGGCACAGCCCTGAATGGAGGGCCGTATGGAACCACAATTTCAGCCAGGAGACCGCGTGCGCATCCGCGTCAATTACCCGGCACGGCACTTCCGCACGCCTGGCTATATTCAGGGCAAGATCGGCCATGTCGTGGGTGTACACGGCGCCTTTCGCAATCCGGAAGCCCTGGCCTATGGCGGAGACGGACTGCCCAAGCAGTTCCTCTATCTGGTGCGTTTTCCACAATCCCACATCTGGAACACGACTCCGGCTGCATCCGACACCCTCTACATTGATATCTACGAACCCTGGCTTGAGTCAGCCTGACCGAGGAGGTCGCCATGCCACACGAGCACCCGCATGACCACGCAGCGCATGCGCCCATCGTTGCGTCACACGCCATGACCCCCTACGAAAAGCGCGCCTCTGCTATTGAATCATTGCTGCTGGCCAAAGGCTTTATCAGCGCTGAGGCCATGCGCCAGAAACTGGAAGAAATTGACGCCATCACCCCTGCCCTGGGCACCCGCGTGGTGGCCCGCGCCTGGGTAGACCCGGCCTTCAAAGCCCAGCTTCTCGTCAATGCCAAAGAGGCCATTGCGACCCTGGGTATCGAGACGGATGCCCTGACCACCCTGGTTGCCTTGGAGAATACCAGCACCATCCACAACGTGGTGGTCTGTACCCTGTGCTCGTGCTATCCCCGCGCTCTTCTTGGCCTGCCACCCGATTGGTACAAAAGCCTCAATTACCGCTCCCGCGTGGTGGTGGGCCCGCGCGGGGTGTTGCGGGAGTTCGGCACGGACATCCCTGCGGATGTCGAAGTGCGCGTCTATGACAGTACTGCAGATATGCGCTACCTGGTCATCCCGGAGCGCCCGGCTGGTACCGAACAGTTGCGCGAGGCGGAACTGGCGGAGCTGGTGACGCGCGATAGCATGATTGGCGTAGCCAAAGCGCGCACCCCCGTGGCGGTGTAAGGGAGAGGTGGAGACATATGGCTCAACTGGTCTTCATTCATGGCCCTGGCGCTGGTGGATGTGCCGAGGGGTTTCGCTATCAACTGGAGCATTTTCCCGACAGCCTTGCGCCGCATCTGCCTGGCCATCTGCACGGCACGTCGTGTGCCAGTGTCGAGCGCTATACGGACTGGCTGCGCGGCTGGCTCTGGGCGCAGGGACATCAACGCGACCTGGTGCTGGTGGGGTTTACACTGGGCTCCTGTATTGCTCTGCAATATGCCCTGGACTATCCTGACGAAGTGCGCGGCCTAGTCCTCATGACCGTCTCCATGCGTGCCAAACAGCGCCCATCTGACACCCTGGCATTTCGGCTGCGTGCCGCCGAAGACCCGGCAGTGCATGCGCAATGGCTTGATGCAATGCGAGAGGCCATGACCTGGGTGGATCCAGCGTTCCGCGAGCGCCTGATTGACTGCCATCGCCAGGTTGGCCCGCTGTCGCAGCATCGCGATCTGGTGGTGATTGATCGCTTTGACGTGCAGGACCGTATCCACACGTTGCGTGCGCCGCTGCTACTCATCCGTGGCATGGACGACCCACTGGCGCCTGAAGAGTATGAGCGGGAGATCCATGAGGCGGTAGCCGGCTCACAGTACATCCCCTTACGCCAGGCGGGGCACTTTCCCATGGCAGAACAACCCGAGACGGTTAATGCTGCCATTCATGCCTTGCTTACCAGGCTAGGTTGAAGTCCGTGTTGCTGTTGCACCTATGTCCCATGACCTTGCGGCAACTGCTTATGAGACAACGCCTTCCAGCCCCCTCTCCCTTTGGGAGAGGGGTGGGGTGAGGGCTGCGCCAGCGCACACGCGTTGGGACGCGCTTTTGGCAGCCCCCCCATCCGCAGTAGGTCGTGTGGGCCTGGCACGCGGCCATGAGCTCTCACTCATGGGGCTAATGACTATCTGTGAGCACGACTGGCCTCCGTTCTGGAACGCAACAATGTCTACCCTGTCCCGTCACATCTCTTTCATTACCTCTCCTGATGTCGTGATTGATCCGGCGGTCCCGATCACGCAATGCCCCTGTCCGCCCGTGCTCGCTGTCGTATGCGCAGCCTGCTCAGACACGATTGGCTGCAGCACATTAGGTCCATAAGCCAGGGAGGGTACCTTAGCGGTTCAGGTGCTGGGGCGGCTGTGTCCGTACCCAGGCACGGACGGTGTCTAGCGTAACGTCCTGACCTTCGAGCGTACTCTGCTCCAGCCATTGGGCCAGGACGGTACTGGGGAGCAATGGCAAGGCCAGGCTGTGTGTTGTCGGCTCATACGAGCGTTCCTCCAGCTTGTAGAAAGACATCGTGTGGCCATCATAATGCCAGATTTCCGGCACGCCCAGAGCCGCGTAGATGGGAAATTTGGCGTGTGACTCATTTGTGATGTCGATCTCTGCGACGATGTCCGGAGGCGGATCGCTGCTGAAATCGAGGCGGCGCTTACCAATAATACGTTCAGCATGGCGCACATAGAAACACACATCGGGCTCAACGCCCTGACGCTGCCGAACGTTGCGTATCGTCATAGAGCCTCGCGTTTCCAGTTTGATGCCTAGCGTACGGGTGATTTCTCGTGTAATCATGAGAAGGATATCGGCAAACGCTTCGTGTTCAGGCAGAGGACTCATAATCTCTAAGCACCCATAGTTATAGCTGACGCGCACGTGGTAGGCATCACCCATCTCCTCCAACAGCGCCTCATAGTCTTCCCAGGTTACTGCCGGGATACGTAAGAGTGCGCCCTGGGGCAGATGTGCAATAGCCTCAGTATAGCCCTCGGTCTGGACACTCATAGCCCCACTGCCTCACAGAATGGTGTTATCCGACCTCTCCAACGCGTACAATACGCGGAGCGCAAGCCTACCGACAAGTATAGCGCTCTCAGAGAGAAAAGCACGCATGCGCCGATCCGTCCCTGCTTCTCTATGGTTGTTGCTCTGGCTCGCCGTCCTGAGCGCGTGTACGGTGCCGCCCGCAGGGCCGCCGGCGGTCCCAGCCCCAGACACGGCGGCACCGTTAGCCGAAGCGGACACGCAGCCAGAGCAGACGGGTGGACTGTTGCAGGGGCCGATCTTGCGCCTGGCAACGGGCATGCATACGGCGCCTATTCTCAAACGCGACGTGGATGCAGCCCAGCGCTATCTGGTCACGGGCTCACTCGATAAGAGCATGCGCGTCTGGGAGCTGGCCACAGGCCGCTTCCTACGCACCATTCGTCCGCCGCTCGGCCTGGGGGATGCAGGGAAAATCGACGCGGTCGCCCTGTCGCCGGACGGCAGTACCATTGCTGCGGGTGGCCCCCTGCGACACCCCAGGCCCCGCCCGCCGGCCCCGCTGCCGTCTGGCGGCCGCTGTGGCGCCGCGCGCTGGGGGGGGGACGGCTGGCGTAGAGGAAAAAGGGCGTTTCAAATGCCTATACGTAGCACATCATGCGTGCGACCAGGCCCGATCATCCGGCGCCGCGGTACATTCTCTGTCACGGCGTTGGTGGCGATGCCGAGCTGCTGCTCGAAGCGGCCCGCGTGCTCGGGGAACCTGCCCTGCAAGCGCTGGCGCTACAGGCAGCCTATAGCGCGGTCGCCGACCGCCGGCAGCGTGGCGGATATCTCTCCGGTCTGACACATACGGCGGGGGCGTTGGAAGATCTGAGCCTTTTCCTAGTGCGGTGCCTTGATCGAGGGCGTCCAAAAAGCGTTCCCAGGGCATGCGGCGGCCTCGCACCACCTGATGGGCAGGGAGACGTGTCGCGCCGGGAAACGGGCGGCGGTCTCGGGCGCCCGAGACCCACTGCCCTGCGTGCCATTGTCGGGAGCCGGGCACTTTGACGAAGCCTGGGAGGCGAGACACCCTGCGCTGCTAGCGGCGCAGCGTGGCGGCCCGTTGCTGCGGATTGCCCGGGCTCAACGCTTGGCGCGTCACGCTCATACCCCCCGCGTGGCCTCCACCAGGTCAGACGTGTCTTCCAGCGCCGCCGCGTCCCCGGTGACGGGCACCACGCGCAGCTTGGCCAGGCCGGTCGTCTCCAGGCACAGGGCATCGCGTTGGTCTTGCTGGAGCAAGGCCGCAATGGTCGCGGTCAGGTCGGCGCTCAGGTCACCACACACGCAGCCATTGCGGAGAGATGGCCGCGCGATATCGTCCTGGCGTGCATGGTCGTGGAGCAGACGGCCATCGACATCCCTCTCGCCGTATGCATGCCTGCGCACCGCCGGTTTGAGGCCGCGCTCCAGGGTCTACGTCAGTCAACGCTTCAGCAGGGGCGTTTGCCCACGCCCGAGCAAGGCACCGCTGACCTCGATCGGCAGGGTTGACATCGACGCGTCTCCTTGCGGGCGGTTACCCCTGTGGTAAGACGACAGGGCGGTAGGTGCCGTCACGTAACGCCTCCACGAGTTCTGCCTCGGAGGTGACGGTGTCCTCAAAGGCCGTGGCGCAGGTCAGAAACCAGCCGGGAAGCGTGAAATGCGCATCACTGCCCCCGAGCCCGCGCAAACCGTGCTGGGCCACGAGCTGGGCCGAGCGGGCGTTGTGCTCCGGGGTATTCTGGCCGTTGTGCATTTCTATAATCTGTACGCCGGCGATCTCGTGCAGGTCGCGTTCCATGATGCTGCCGAACACGGATTCACGAAACGGGTGGGCTGGGGCCGCCACGGCGCCCAGCGCCTCCAGCTCCGCCAGGATCCGCCGCCCGTCGTGCAGCCGGGTGCTGAGATCAAAGCGTTCGAGTACGCGGGCGTTGATGCCGTAGACCAGCAGATGCCCTAGATTCGTATTCATCTCCACGGCCTGGAACACCCGGACGCCGTACTCGTCCCAATAGCGCTGCAGCGCCAGGCCAGGCATATAGCGGCGGTGCTCGGTCAGTACAAAGCCGTCAAAGGGGTGGTGGGCACGGATACGCCTGGATGAGCTCGATATAGCCCTCAATCGTGGCGAGACTATCGTCTGAGGCTGCAGTATGGACGTGCATGTCAAGAATCATGTTTCCCTCTCAGGACAGATGAGGCGATGTGCCTCGCCTACGCAGACGGTGGCCCCGTCCGCTGGGGTGCACGCCAGGGCTCAGGCCTGCTGCCGGCAAGCGGCGAGCCCATGCGCTAAGGCGTCATGCTCCAGGTTCCGACCAAAAAGGCGATCTGGGCCAGCGCCACCTCACACTCACGCAGGTGGCGCTCGATATGCCAGGCATCGACCAGCGTGACCATGCCATCGAGGCTGAAGGCCTCTTGGACCTCCTGGTCACAGGCCAGGGTCAGGATGATGGGTTCGGGATGGGCCAGCCCGGTCGTCTTGACCAGCACGTGCGCAAAGCGGCTGCGGTGCTGCTGTAAGTGCAAGAGACAGCGGTTGAGGTCCCCTCGTACGGTGCAGCACAGACAGCCGTTGCGCAGTTCCACCAGGGCGTCGTCAGCCCCCACCAGCAGATCCTGAGCAATCCCGATAGCGCCGAACTCGTTGACCACGACGGCCAGACGCTGGCCCTGCCGGGCGTGCAGGATACGATTCAGCAAGGTGGTTTTGCCCGCGCCCAGAAAACCGCTCAGCAGGGTCACGGGGATTTTGGCGTCAGGCATTACGGCGTCCTCGGTGTGCCGCTGGGGGGCGCTGGGCGTGTCGCGTGCGGTGGTCGGTAGGCCTGGACGACAGCAGGATGCGTCTCGAGCGAGGGGCCATCGAGCAGCTCGAGACAATACGGGATCGCCGGAAAGACGGCTGCCAGGCACTCGGCAATCGCCGCCGGGTTGCCGGGCAGGTTGAGCACCAGGGCCTGGCCGCAGATGCCCGCCGTCTGGCGCGATAAGATCGCCGTAGGGACCTGCCGCAGCGAGACGGCCCGCATCTGCTCGGCAAAGCCATCCAGGAGCCGGTCACACACCGCGGCCGTCGCGTCCGGGGTAATGTCCCGTGGCGCCGGCCCTGTCCCGCCGGTAGTGACCACCAGACAACAGCCTTCGGCCGCACAGAGGCTGCGCAACGTCGCTTCGAGCAGCGGGCGCTCATCCGGGATCAGCCGACGCACCGCCTCCCAGGGCGTCGCCAGGGCCTGGCTCAGCCAGGCGTGCACCGCTGGCCCACCACGGTCCTCATAGACCCCACGGCTGGCCCGATCCGACACCGTTACGATACCAATGCGCGCGACCGGCGGCATACGTTTTTCCTTTCAGACCTGGAGCCCGACTCATCATCGTCACCCACTATATAATGATATGATATTATCAAAAATGCAAGAGCGCACCCGACCCGCCCTGCCCCAGCGTACGCCTCGCTCCAGCCCCATTGACCCCTCTAGCAGGGGCCTCCCTGATGCCAACCTCCACCTCCGCAAAACGTGACGGCCGGCGCGATGTTTTGCTCTTGCAAGAGGTTTCTTATATGATAATATAATATCATTATTGATTATCATGGCTATCCCGTTCTCGTTGGAGCTTCATGCATGTGCCCTCTCCCACGCCCACTGCCTGTGCTGGTCATGCTCCTGAGCGTGCTGGCTGTCCTGCCTGGCGTGAGTCACGCCGCGCGCGCGACACGGCTCCCCGTGGTGGTCACCTTCAGTATTCTGGGCGACCTTGTGCAGCAGGTGGGAGGCGAGCACACCGCGATCCGGGTGCTGGTGGGCCCGGATACCGATGCGCATACCTACGAGCCCATTCCTGCAGACGGCGTGGCGCTGACCCACGCGGCTGTCCTCTTCGAGCTGGGCCTGGGCTTTGAACCCTGGCTGGAGGCGCTGTACCGCGCGGCGCGGACCACGGCCCAGCGGGTCGTGGCGACGCAGGGGCTGTCCGGCCTTCTGCGCGTGCCCGGCGGCCTGGCCGAGCGCCCTGGGGATACGGACCCGCACGTCTGGCACGACGTCGCCTATGTCGTGCAGATGGTCCAGGTCATTCGTGACGCCCTCAAACGCTACGACGCGCCGCATGCCGCCGCCTATGAGGCCAATGCGGCGCGCTACCTGGACAGCCTGCAGCAGCTCGATACCTGGGTGCAGCAACACGTCGCCACCTTACCAGCCGGGCGGCGCAAGCTGGTGACGGCGCATGACACCTTCGGGTATTTCGCCCGCCGCTATGGTTTTGAGGTACTGGGGACGGTGCTGGAGTCATTTACCACCGAGGCGGCTGACCCCTCTGGGGCCGCGCTGGCCAGGCTGGTGGACACCATTAAAGCCACGGGCGTGCCGGCCATCTTTGCGGAAAACATCCAGCACCCGCGCCGGCTCCAACACGTGGCCGCCAGTGCCGGTGTGACCTTGGCCCCGGCGCTGTACACGGACGCCCTGGGGCGACCTGGGAGCGCCGGGGCGCACTACCTCGCCATGATGCGCCACAACGTGACGACCATCGTGCAGGCGCTGCAACCATGAGCGGGCTGGCATTCCCGTACCGACGCCATACACACAGCGCCCCAGTCCCGGACGCCCCGGCGCTGGAGCTCTGCCAGGTGAGCGTGGCCTACCCGGGGAGCCGCCAGTTGGCACTCGAGGCGGTGAGCTTTACGGTGCCGCAGGGCGTACGGGTTGCCCTCATCGGGCCGAACGGGGCCGGGAAGTCGACCCTGCTCAAGACCATCGCGGGCCTGCTCCGGCCATATGCCGGGCACCTCACTGTGTATGGCCAGGCGCCCGGGCGGTGTCACCACCGGGTGGCCTATCTGCCGCAGCGCAGCGCCGTGGACTGGCAGTTTCCTATGCGGGTGGCGGCGCTGGTGTGCACGGGACGTTATGTCCACCTGGGCTGGTTCCGTCGGCCACGCCGTACGGAGATGGCATGCGCGCTGCACGCGCTGGAGCGCCTGGGGCTCGGCGCCCTGGCCACCCGGCGTCTCAGTGCGCTGTCGGGTGGTGAGCGGCAGCGGGTGCTGCTGGCCCGCGCCCTGGTGCAGGAGGCCGACTTGCTCTTGCTCGACGAGCCCCTCAATGCCGTGGACGTGCAGACGCGCAAGGTCATCGCTGAAGTCCTTGCGGCGCTGCAAGGCCAGGGCAAGACCATTCTCGTGGCGACCCACGGCCTGGGACGGCAGGACGACGGTTTTGACCAGGTCTTGTCTCTGGAAGAGGGCCGCTTCAGCGGCGTCTCGCCCCCCCCGGTCCCTCCCCCGGCGCCGGCCCAGGAGGCCCCATGGATTGGCTGAGCACCCCCCTCCAGTATGCCTTCATGCAGACGGGCTGCCTGGCCGCCGTCCTGGTGGGGGTCACCTGCGCCACCCTGGGGGTCCACGTGGTCGTACGACGTCTGGCGTTTATGGGGGATGCCCTGGCGCACGCCGTGCTCCCCGGCCTGGTGCTGGCCTCGCTGGGCGGCTGGGATCTGACGGCCGGCGCGCTCGTTGCCGGCACCGTCACGGCCCTGGGCATTGGCTGGCTCGCCCGGCGTCAGGTGCTGGCCGACGATACGGCGATCGGCATCCTGTTCACCAGCATGCTGGCCCTGGGTATTCTGCTGGCGAGTCTCAAGCGCAGCTTCCGCGACTTTTCGCACGTGCTCTTCGGCAACTTGCTCGGCGTCTCCTGGGGGGACCTGCTGGTCATTGCGGTGGTGACCGTGCTCGTGCTCAGCGTGTTGCTGGTGTTGCACAAAGAATTAGAGCTCACGGCAGTGGATCCCCTGTACGCGGCCTCTCTGGGCCTGTCGGTTCCCATGGTACGTGAGGCCCTGCTGTTGCTGTTGGTCCTCACCGTGGTGGTGGGCATTCAGGCCACGGGGGTCGTCCTGACCAACGCCCTGTTGATCACGCCAGCGGCCAGCGCCGCCCTGCTGACGGATCGCCTCCCCCGGATGATGCTGCTGGCCGCTGGCATCGCCGTGCTGTCGGCTCTGGTTGGTCTCTATAGCTCGTATTACTGGCACGTCGCCTCCGGTGCCGCCATTGTCCTGACCTGTACGGCCTGTTTCGGGGTCGCCCTGGGTCTGCGCGCCTGGCAGCACCGTCGACGCGACGGGCCAGGGAGGGTGCCTGCATGAATCTGTTTCAACCCCGCGCGGCGGGGCATCCGCAGCATATGACGGCGGTGAAAGCCTGGGTCGCTGAGGCCTTCCAGACCACGGCGGACACCACCATCCTGGTGACCGAGTTGCGCTGTGCCGAACCGGGCTGCCCACCGCTGGAGACGGTGATCGCCCTGCTGCATCCCACCACCGGCACACGTCAGTACAAGGTACACAAGGCCCTGCAGGAGCTCACCAGGGACGACGTGGCGGCTTTCACAGGCCCGCAAGACCAGGAGGGGGTATAGGCACATTCCACGGCCTTTGCCACCGCCCGCGTGCCGCTGCCCCGTTGCTGCGGGCCAGCCCCTCCCCCGCGCTCGCGCCCCGCGGCTGGCAGTCGCAGGACCGCGCTGCCGCGCTGCCAGGCACGGACAGGACGGCAGCCTGGGGACGGGCTGCCAGCGCGTCGGGCTGCTGCTGGGGCTGCCGGGGAGGATTGTCGCCCGAGGCAGAGAGACTGAGGCTGATTCAAGCGCATCGGAACTGGACGACATATATCCCTACTACGGCTTGTGCCTGGTATTGTCCCTGTCTGGACCCAGGCGACTCTCACGCAGCGTCGCTACCACTCCCTGCGCAAGTGCGAGAGCCAGCGACACCCCCTTAGAACTTTAACTGGACGTCTTCATACGGTCCGGAGTAAGCGAATAGCGGAATCAAACTCAAGCCAGAGACCGCGGCACGTGGGCCCGAAGCGCACAGGAAGCCCAGTTCCCACATGGGGAGAAAACGGGCTTCATCATACAGTTTCTGCTGGATCTGGTGCAGGAGCGCCTCGCGCTTCTTGCGGTCACGCTCGAGCGCTTGCTGAGCATACCACGCGTCAATCTCTGGATCTTTGATCCACGATTGTGCTCCCTGGCTATACGCAAAAGCTTCCAGGCGGGTCGAGGCATTGCCAAACGCCCCGCTGCCCTGGAACGCCAGATTTTTATACGTTTTCTCCTTGTGCGCCGCAAAAGCCGCAGCCCGCTCTAACGGCCGCACTTTGGTCCGAATGCCCACGGCGGTTAAGTCGTTCGCCAGCGCTTCCATGACCCCTGCGTAGACGCTGTCACCACTGCATTCTCCAGCGTCAAAGCCATTGGGATACCCGGCCTCCATGAGCAATTGCCTGGCTTTTTTGGGATCGTATGGATGCGGCTCCAGCTGCAGTGCATACTCAAATTTTCTTGGCACAATGTTCCCTGAAAGCACTGAGTGCCCCAACGTTTCCGCGTCGTTCAAGGCCTGGCGATTGATCGCATGATTCGCGGCCAGCCGCACGCGTTGGTCAGACCACGGGGACTTCGGATCATATTGATCATTGCCAAACACAAACCACTGTGTCCCCGGCGGTATCACGGGCTCCAGTTTCAAGTGCGGATCGCGTCGCACCTCTTCCGCCAGGGGCCCATACAGCGCAAACGTCACGTCCGCTTCTTGCTTCTTGAGCATGGCCAGACGCGTGGTGGCTTCCGGCACACTCTTCAACACCAGCCGCTGCACATGCGGGATCTTCCGCCAGTAATGCGGGTTCGCCTCCAGCACGAGTTCAATGCCAGCCTGGTAAGAGCTAAAACGGTACGGCCCCAGGCCGATCGGCCTGTTTTTAAACTCCTCAGTACCAACCTGTTCCGTATATTTCTTCGGGACAATCCAGCACGCCCCAGTCGCCGGGGTAGCATAAAACGTTAAAAAGTCTGGCCAGGGCTCGTGCAGCCGAAAACGTACCTGGTGGGCATTGACGATCTCTACAGCCTTGACTTTTTTCTTCAGCTCAGATACCCCGGTTCCTTTATACCGCTCAAAGCTATATTGCACGTCTTCCGCGGTAAAGGGATCGCCATTATGGAATTTCACCCCCTGCCGCAAGGTGAAATCATACGCCAGGCCATCGGCACTTTCCTGCCACTGCGTCGCCAGACTTGGGGTCATGACATGCCCAGGCATGGGTTTCACCAGGGCATCATGCAGGGCGTAGAGAAACATAAAAGGCGTAATGACCCCTGGAACCTCCGCCGGGTCAAACCAGGTCGGAGTAATAGTCACATGCACAGCCCAGACCATCTGACCACTCGGGGGGCTCTTTTGCGCCACCGCCATGGGCAACTGCGGCCAAATCTGATGCCAGGCGAGGAGGCCTGCGGCACTGCTGGTGACGCCCTGAAGCAAGCGGCGGCGCGTGAGAGGGAGCGAGTTCTGCGCGGGATACCGGGCCATACGGAACCTCCTGCGGGGCAACGCCCGCACTTTGTTGACTTGATCCGGGCGGTCGATACCGTCCTTTTCCCAAGATAGCACGCGCTCGAACTCGAATTATCTCTGGCAGCAGCAGTCATACGAGCACACAGGATTGCCATGGGGCTCTTCACCAGGGGCAGTATACACATACTCCAACAGTCCATCGGAGGGCTCGCCCCCTTGTGTCGCCAGCAGGGCAACGGGAGACTGTCGGACATCGGTTTCATCAGCACATCGCGGATGGCGCACAGGAACATGAACGGGGTGACAATGCTCGGGGGCGCGGCAGGGTTAAACCAGGGTAGAGCGATGGTACTATGCAGGCCCCGGGTCCTTCGGCCACCGACTTCGCCCTGCTGGGGCAGGGCCGTCTGGCGCGGTGACCATCGTTGATGCCAGGCCCGTAGGCCCGCAGCCCCATTCAAGGTATCTTGTAACAGGCAGCGTCGGGTGAGCCTGGTGACTCCCCCTAAGGCATGCCGCACCATGCGCGATCTCCTGCATAGCAATACGCCTCCACAGTCTATCCCAGGGGCGTTTGCTGGCACTCCATATCCATAGAACAAGTGCCGGTGAGCAAAGGATAATTTCGGTAGGGTACTCGCTTATCGTTTGCCCAGGGGTTTTGCAACTTCTTTTCATGCAGTGACACCCCCGAGAAGACTGGTGTTGTTACCTTCACGGAGTGTCAACCGCGGCACTCAGGACTCAGGCTTCCCTCCCACCCTACTCACGTAGACGGATGTCTTCATAAGGACCAGTATAGAAGAAATGAGGAATTAATCCGAAACCGGCTTCGGCAACGCGTGGCCCTACGCCATTGGGCCAGACGAGCTCGTAAAGTGGAGCATACATGGCGCGCTCGTGCATGAGTCGCTGGATCTGGTGTAACAGCGCCTGGCGCTTTTTGTAGTCCCGCTCGAGCGATTGCTGTTTATACAGCTCGTCGATATCCGGGTAGCCGATCCGGGCAAATTCGCCCCAGCTCAGCACGTAGGGCTCCAGGCGTGTCGCCGCATTGCCTAAGATGCCACTGCCACCGGAGGTCAGCCCAGTGAGTTTTTTCTCCTTCAGGGCAGAAATGAGTGCTGCCCGCTCCATCGGTCGCATCTTGATACGTATACCTACGGCTTGCAGGTAGTTGGCCACGCCTTCGGCGAGGGAGTGATACGGCGGGCCGCTGGTGATCTCGCCGGCGTCGAAACCGTTGGGATACCCAGCCTCCGTGAGGAGCTGTTTGGCTTTCTGCGGATTGTAGGGATAGGCTTCGATGGGCAGGGCAAACTCAAAGGCACGCGGCACGATATTGCCAGTGGGCGGAGAAGCCCCCAGCGTTTGCTGATCACTCAGCGCCTGCCGGTCGATGGCGTAGTTGAGGGCCTGCCGCACCCGCAGGTCGTGCCAGGGTGACTTCGGGTTCGCTTGTTCGTTGAAGTAAATGAAAAAGATCCCCTGTCCTTCGCTGTACGCTAACGTCAGCTTGGGATCACGCTTGACCTCCTCGGCCATAGGACCCATCATGGCGTAAGCGATATCCGCTTCCCCTGTCTTGAGCATGGCGAGACGCGTGGAGTCCTCTGGAATGCTTCGCATAACGAGCGTTTTGACGTGCGGCATCTTGCGCCAATAGCCTTCGTAGGCCTCAAGCACCAATTCGACCCCCTCCTTCTGGCTCACAAACTTATAGGGGCCAGCCCCAATGGGATGCTTCTTGAAGCCATCATCGCCAACGCGCTCGATGTACTTCTTCGGTACTACCCACCCGGCACTGGCGGACATGGAGCTATAGAAAGTCATAAAATCCGGCCAGGGCTCTTTGAGCGAGAAACGCACCCGTAAAGGATCAAGGATGTCGACGGTTTTGACTTTCTCTCGAAAGAGCGCGGCACTCTGCCCGCGGTAGCGGTCAAAACTAAATTTGACATCCTCGGCAGTGAGGAGGTCCCCATTGTGGAAGGTGACCCCCTGGCGCAGCGTGAATTCGTACGTCAGGCCGTCGTCACTCTCACGCCAGGACTCAGCCAGGCTGGCAGTCCGTTGATTCCCCGGCATCGGCTTCACCAGTGCGTCGTGGATGGCATAGAGAAACAGAAATGACGTAATCCCATTATTGTCAGCTGGCTCAAGAAAGGTCGGGGCAATGGTGAAGTGCACTGCCCAGGTCATCTGCCCCTTGGGTTTTGCCGTGCTCTCTGGAATAAAGCAGCCACCGAGCAACCCAAAGATTAGACCGATACTCCCCAGTAGATGCCATGGCACAGGCCGTGTCGCAGACATAAAACACCCTCCCTTGTGGAATGCAGTATGGTCATACTGTGATATGCAACAAGGCGTACGGCAGGGTCCCCTCCAGATCGGAGGGGCTCAAACACGGTTGAGGAGTTGTGGCCGTCCCAGGAAATGTCTGGGGCTGTACGTATCGACCATGGGATGTAGTGCCTTCTCGACGGAGAGAGCAATGGACAGGGCCGCACGAGTGTTGCCTCATATAGCAAAGCCTCTCCGAAGTGTCAATATTTTTTATGATGCTATAAAGAGTATAGGAAAATTCCACGGCCTTTTCCACCGCCCGCGTGCCGCTGCCCCTTGGCTGCGGGCCAGCCCCTCCCCCGCGCTCGCGCCCCGCGGCTGGCAGCCGCAGGCCAGCGCTGCCGCGCTGCCAGGCACGGA
>Ga0194121_10005772_pt1 | contig 16937 bp, 14 predicted proteins | sample TA2MahCa50mmetaG_FD_148609 | JGI IMG/M metagenome (GOLD analysis project Ga0194121, IMG submission 148609) | Freshwater microbial communities from Lake Tanganyika, Tanzania - TA2015020 Mahale Deep Cast 50m | ecosystem: Environmental > Aquatic > Freshwater > Lake | place: Tanzania: Lake...
TAGTTCTTGAGGATCATTTCAGCAAAACTACTAGATCTTTTAATATCCAAAAAAAAAACTGATTCTGTTTTTACAAAAAAATCCGACCTAAAATCGGGTTTTTTTTTTATATATATAGAAGTTATGAAACACTTATTAGACTTTAGAATATTTTCAGTTACTGAAAACATAGACACGTCAAATTTAAAACAATCTATAGAGAAAGGGCTGGATAATTTAAATATGCAGATCAGGGATTTATGTGTGGAAAATACAACCCAACAATATAAAAGTTTAGTAAAAATTGGATATAACAGGGTTGTTGGTAAATTTTTACCACTAATAAAACCTTATTTGATTCCTACTATCAAGATAAATGATCGAGTAATTTTACAGGAAAAAAAAACCGAACCTAGTCAATTCTTCACTGAACTATGGCCTAAATTTTGGGATTCGTTCACTGCAATAGAAAAGGGAATTATAAAAAAATATACCACATTATCAAAAGAGACCACATATGGAGAAATAATTGAAGGTGCAAAATCTTCCATGAGTGAGTTTGGTTTTGATGGTTTTGATGAACAGTTTTTTTCGCTAATAAAAGAAACTTATAAAAATTCTATTATAGGAGCAGAAGAAACTGATAAAATCGAAATTTCTAGTTATTTACTAGACCAGATAAATAAAGATCTTGGAAATTCTGATGAGAATACAGATCTGATTGATCTACAATCTAAGGTAAATAAAACTTCAACTCATGCGCGAGCAGATTATTTGAATCCAGCAAAATCAACTGATGACCGATCGAATTCTTTGAATTCTACAAAATCAACACATGCTCGTGCGGATTTTAAATCGCGTTAAAAAAAAATTCTTAAAAAAAACCTATGAGAAAAATAAAATATTACGGAACATTCTTAGATAAAAATCGTCTATTTGAAGATAAAGACGAAGAATTCAGACAGGCTTTTGCACAAGCTAGAAATTTGGGTGCAAAAACTTTTGTTTACAATGGCCAGCCTTACTCTACTGATCCAAATAAAATTGAAATACAAAATATACCTACTGGATCTACATCATCCACAGATAAGGATGTCGATATAAATAAACAATCACAAAAATCCACAAAAACACCCTCAACCATGTCTGGTGTATATTACTATGATGATAGAAAAAAGGACCAGGTTCGAGATCCCAAATTCAGTCGTTTTATATATTTGAAGGAGATTGAAGCTGGAAGAATAAAATCAAGAACGACCCCAGATGGTGCAGTGTTAATTGTAATCAGAAAACTTTTGAATACTGATACACAGAATCTGATATTAGATTTTTTGGAATATTCTGGTTATGAAGTTTCACTCTTACCTAGTGATTACGAATATGGTGATACCGTGGTCCTTAGAAAAAAACAAGAAGATCAGAAAGATATTCAACCAGAAGATGAAATTATTATGCCACAAGCTCAAACAGAAACTGATCAAAAGAAATTAGAGCAAAACGGCAAGAAAATTTGGAATGATTCTTCAAGATCTAAAAAATTAGTAACAAGGTCTACCAATTTTGGTAAAATTCTTGTAATGAAGGGCCAATTGGATGATGTAGAAAAACTTGAACTTTCAGCATATGCAAAACTACAAAATTGGGTAATAACAACAACAAAATCAGATTATAAACCTGGTGATATTTTAGTTTTTAGAAAATCTGAAAATATACAAAAAGAAGAAGAACTAGAAAAACCATCACCACAAAATGAAACCGATAAAAAATATTCGGTGGAGGAAGGAAAAAATTTATACAAAAAATTAGTTCAACAAAGAAAATTAGTAAGTAGAAATTTTAGTTATGGTGAGGTTTGGGTCTACTTAGGTCAGTATGGTAGATTGGATGCTAACTCAGAAGAAAATTTGGTTAATTTTTTAGAAACTCTAGGATGGGTAACAAGCTCAAAAGAAGCCGATAAAAAGGATCCAAAAGAAATAGTGTTTAAGAAGAAGGAAGATATAGATAAGAAGGAAGGAGATAAACCCTCCGAAGAAAAAATAGAAACTAAAGGGGAAAATAGTTCAAATCCAGATATGAATATTATACCACCACCCAGTGAAAAAAGAGTAGAAAAAATAGAAGAATTACCGAATAATCTTGTAAGTCAAAATAAAGATATTCCTAGAGAAGAAAGATGTAAAAGGTTATTTGTAGACCTAGATGATAGGGATCGAAGAAGAGGTGAGAAAACAGGAACCAACCAAGAACTAGAAGAGTGTAAATATTGTTTACAACAATATAATTGGATATCAAGAAGTAAAGAAAGAATAAAACAAAGATATGGATTAAAAGGTTCGGGTGGATCAAAAGCGATATAACCATCTTTTCAGAAACATCTTAAAACCCGACCAAAAGTCGGGTTTTTTTTTTACTCACAATAGAGCTCTCTAAAAAGATCATCTGATGTTTTGATAGCATCTTGAAGTGTCCAGTCACCGTCGCTATCATCAGAAAACCTAAGATCCACTAAGATCTGCTTATCGTGAAGGTATCTAGCACCTTCAACTGGACAATCTACGTATCCACCATCATCACTAGCTTTCCAAAGAATAGATTCCCAAACAAAACCATCTTGTGGTAATAGGCCTAAGATTTCATCACGTAAATTTTGAGAATAATTTTTCCCGTTGAGTAGTGATATAGCTTCCAGAACTTTTGACCACTCTTGTAGATCTAAATTTGGCCGGACTGAAATATCCAATGAAATGAACCCACCCTCACCATCACTCCACCACATATCATCGTAATCTACGCCGAACCATCCTCGAGTGAAATCTTCTGAAAAGTTAAGCCCATCTTCTAGTTTTGATCTAAAATCTTCTTGAAGCTCTTCATCCAAAAAAAAATTATCAAATACCTTCAGATCTTCAATTCTGTATTCAACAGAATATCTAGCATACAAATTTTTCATATTTTATTTTTTTTTTTAAGTAGTCAGGGTAGGATTCGAACCTACACGAGCACATTTTCGATTTACCTTGACATCCCGGGCCCACCAATCCGTATTCTTTGATACGTAAGGGCTCTTTTTAATGATATCAGTAGGATGCACTCTAAACGGTATAGCGTCTAACCAAAAACTAAGATTGACACCGGAGTGGATTCGAACCACATTATTTTCTCATCTGGACCGGGGTTCATTAGCTTATTCCGCCACCTGACTATTTTACATTTCTAGATTTAAAACATAGGCAATAATGATATAGGTTATAAGTATAGATCCCAAAATTGATAAAGTTGAGGATCTTAAGATTTCAGTAGCTAAAAATTTTTGGATCATTTTTTTCATAGTGTAAAGATAAGGATTTTTTTTTACTTTAGATGTTTTCGTAAAAAAATATTTCTACACCAGACTCCTTAAACATCTGAAGTGAGACCTGGGCATGTTTATCCCAGAGCTCTCTGTTTTTAGTTGTATCACTTTTTTTACACCAGATCTTGCGAATACCTGAAGATATTATACCTTTAGCGCAGTCAGAGCAGGGTATTCCACAAGTTAGAAACATCTTTGAGTCTCTAAGTGATACGCCGATACGAGCAGCGTTGAATATAGCATTTCTCTCAGCGTGTTCTACCCAGAAATATTTCTCAGGCGCTTCCCATCTACCCGGAGCCCCATCGTCAATACCTCTTGGAAATGAGTTATATCCAGTAGATAGGATCTCGTTATCTTGACCTACGATAACTGCGCCGATATGAGTTCTTGGATCTTTTGATCTTAGTTTTACACTCTCGGCGATATTTAGAAAATATTCAATCCAGTTCATTTTTAGATATTTATTAAAAAAAAGAGATAAGTTTAACAAAAAACCTTTCCCTTTTAGTTCATACAATAGTTATGTTTAAAGGACCCTTTTCATTTTCAGGTAACAAATCACGTATTTACAAACTTTACCTTCAATCTACTATCTCTAAATTTTCAAAAGTTCATGAACCTTTCATCGGTTCTGGTGTTTGTCTTTATAACTCTGTAGGAGGTGGTATTGGTCTTGATATCGATCAAAATGTTGTGGGACTTCACCGCGCATTATCTATTCAAGATTTTCCAAAAATGGTATTAGATAAATACAACCGATTTTTTAGAGATCCCGAAGGTAGAAAAGATTCCTACTATAAACTTCGCGAAGATTTCAATAAATCTTGGAAAGAAGAAGGTCTTTCCCCAAATAATCTAGATTCGCTCTATATCTTAGTTCAACATTCTTTCAACTCTCTTTTAAGATTCGGACCCAATGGATTTAATGTTCCTTGGGGTGATAAAAAATTTGATATTAGTAGAATAAAAGAAGCTCAGAGAATATTTTTACAAAAAGGCATAGAGGTTACTCACGGTGATTTCAGAGAACTTGATCTAGATAAAATTGACCGCCACAAAGATCTGGTTTATATTGATCCACCTTACATAGCTTCTAAATATCAATACGGTGGATGGACACAACAAAATGATATCGAGATGTTCGAATGGATTTCTCTTTTGGATGAACTTGGTTATAAGTTTATTCTTTCAAATACACTTAAGCATCGTGGTGTAAAAAACGAACTACTTCATCATTTTTCTGAAGGTCTTCATACAAAAGTAGTTAAAATGACCTACAACGCGTGGTCCGCAAGGGTCAAAGCCGTAGAAAAAGAATACGGAACTATTGAAGTTTTGGTATCTAATTTTGAGCTTTAGAAATTCTTACAGATTAGTAGAACTAAACTAGCTAAAAGAGCTGAAATAGGAATAGTTATTATCCAAGCCCAGATAAGTTGTAGAGTTACACCCCATCTAACAGCAGATAATCTCTTAGTAGCTCCAACACCGATAATTGAACCGGTTATAGTATGAGTAGTAGAAACAGGAATACCCATCTGCTCGGTCATAAAAAGTGTAATAGCACCTGAGGTTTCAGCACAAACACCTTCAAGGGGTGAAACTTTTGTTATTTTTGATCCCATAGTTTTAATGATTTTCCACCCACCACTTAGAGTTCCAAGACCTATAGCTAAATAACAAGCAAGTGGAACCCAAGAGGGCATCTGTGAGAAATCTGATATTTGACACCCTGCTATCATAGCGGCGGTGATAATGCCCATAACTTTTTGGGCATCGTTTCCACCGTGACCTACACTAAATATAGCCGATGAAAGCAACTGAAGTCTTTTAAATAGATTAGAAGATTTCCTTGAAGAAGGTTTAGATAGGTGTTGGGTAAAGAAAAATCCTAAAATAAATATTAAACTACATACCACAATACCAATTTCAATAGGTCGGTTACTACTGGTAGAAAGACCCCCTTCCAATTTTTTTTGGTCAATTTCTATAATACTAGATATCCTTTGAGATACTATCTCGGGTCCAAGATTATCTATTTGTAATAAGAGTGGCTCTACTTCGGAGGATATCTCGTTCCAATCAGAGGTAGGATTTTGGGAAAGATATATTTTTTTAGTGACTTCTTTCATTTTTTTATCCTCAAAATGATCAAAAGCTAGAAGTGTAAGTAGTGTTGATAATATGATTATACCTGTTTTTTTGATAAAACTTCTACTCATGGTATTTAAGGTAATAAAAAGAGAAATAACTCCACCAATCAGGGGGGCTAAAAATATAAATAAAATGGTTTTGGAAATTTTCTCAAAATCAATAACCTCTAAAAGAATAGGTGAATCCATATAAAAATAAGCATTCGCAAGAGCTGCTCCCGAGAATCCTCCAATAAGCGTGTGTGATGAAGAGGATGGTATGCCCCACCACCAAGTTAAAAGATTCCAAACAATCGCAGCTACCAGTCCCGAGAAAATAACCTCTAGAGTGATGTAGGATGGTGTTACCGTTTTTCCAATAGTATTTGCTACTGAGTGATCTTTAAAAATAAAAAAAGCTACAAAGTTGAAAGCAGCTGCCCAGGCAACAGCTTGAAGTGGAGTTAAAACTTTGGTGGATACAACCGTGGCGATAGAGTTTGCCGCATCGTGAAATCCGTTGATATAATCAAATATCAATGCTAGAATAATAATCGTTAAAAGTAGTGTCATTTGTGTTAGGCGTATTTAACAGAGATAGTGTCCATGATGTTTGCTGCCTGTTCAAATTTATCTGTAACCGTTTCAAGTGCTGAGAAGAGTTCTCGTTTTTTGATGAGTTGTTTGATATCAGTTTCTTTCTCAAATAGTTTCTCAAGACAAAGATCATAAACATCGTCTGCTTGATTTTCTATTGCGTGTATTTTAATGATCGCTCCGGAAATCTTCTCGGTTTGCCTCATGTTTCTAAGTTCATAGACTGATCTTTTAACTACGGAACTTCCCTCTTGTATAATAGTAGTCATTTTCTGAATGCCTAGATCAAGAGTGTCTATTTTGTAGAAGTTTATTTTTTTACCCGAACCCCACATATAATCACATATATCATCAAGTGCTATAGCTAGATTGTGAATATCTTCTCTATCAAAGGGAGTTATGAAGTTCTTTCCGAGTTCTCTGAAAATCTGATGGGTTACGTCATCATTTAGATGTTCTAGATCTTCCAATCCAGATATTAGAGAAGTTCTGGTGTTGTAATCTGGCTCGTGTGAAATTTGATTGAGAAGATTTCCCATTTCTTCTACGTTGTTAGCTACTTTCTCAAAGAGCTCGAAGAAGATTTTGTCTTTAGGTAAAAAGAAGGAGAAGAGTTGATTTAGGTTCATATAGATAAGTTTAGTTACAAAAATAGAAAAAGTTTTTGTAAAGTAAAAAACAAAAAATTTTAAACAGAAATAACCCTACGTAAATCTTGATCGAGATGTAGATGCATTCTTTCAAAACACTGACGAAGACCAGAGTTTGTACCATGGATCATCTGGTAGTAAAAGTCCCAATTAGATAATACCGATCCTACAACACCTGGAATCTGGTCTATATCGGACCATATGATCCATTTACTATAGGGTATATGTTCTTTAAGTGGTGAATCTTCACAGACTACGATCATACCTGAGAGTAGAGCTGGTAAAATTCTAAGTTCTTCGACTGTATGATGAAAATCTGTTTGGTGAATATTTACTAAAATTTTAGATTTTTTTAGATAATTTTCTCTGAGTGTTTCGCCACTAACATCTTGTAAATTATAATACTTTGAAAAAAGATTGGTGAGTTGGTCAAGCATCTTTTTTCTTCTTGTTCTACCGGGTTGTTCGACTATACAGAATGAAGTTATTACATCATAAAGCTCTCTATCTTCTGGTTGTTCATAATAGTCGAATACTAGAGCTGGCACATAGATTATTTTGTGAAGTAAATGATCTAGTTGATTGGATGTTTTTATATTTTCTATGTTTGGCACAGAATACTCTATATAAATAGTTGAACTATCCAATCTGTGTGGATGTTCTATCCTAATATAATATAGTCTTTGAGTTCCTTTAACTTTATAAGAAGAAAAAAGGGGATAGTAACAATTACATAAGCTATCAACTATATTGTGTTCGTAATTAATGAATGCTACTTTTGTGCCTTGGGATTGAGTATGTTGTTCGTGATCCGTTTGAATATCAAATTGATCCAATCCAACTACAGAATATACCTCTTGACTCTTTAGTCCAGAAATTTTTTTACAAACAAAATTGTAATAATCTTCTACATACCAAGGCTCAGTCTTTGTTTTTATTATCATCACCTTATTTTTAAAAAAAAAGAGTAGAAAGTTTTTGTGAATAGATAAACATTTCTAAATATTTCGTATATTTGTAAAAAAAACAACACTATGGATTTCAAGTTAAAAGTTCAAGAAGATTTCGTAAAAGCTATGAAAAATAGAGATGAAGTTGCTAAGTCAGCACTATCTTCTCTTAAAGCTCAAATGTTACTAGCCGACAAAACACTCGGATCGAAGGTTATGGATGAATCTACTTTCTGGGCTATTGTAACAAAAATGATCGCACAAAGAGAAGAATCCGCAAAGATTTTTTCAGATGCTGGTCGTGATGAACTCTCTAGAAACGAACTTTCTCAAGCTGAAGTTTTAGGTAGATATTTACCAAAACAAATGACCACAGAAGAAGTGCGCCAAGAGCTAGTGAATATTTTAGACCAAATGAAAACACTTGGACTACCTCTTCCTGCTCTTAAGGGAAAAACACTAGGTCAATTCAATCGTAACTTTCGTGGTAAGTGTCATCTTGAAGTAGCCTCTAACGTTCTTGCCGAATTACTTTCTTGAGCTGTTGATAGCTCTTATGGGTAATTGACCGGCTGATCCCATCTCGAAAATAACAGCTATAGCCTGTATATTATCGAGATTGGGAGAAGGCGAAAGGTTCTGTGGTTTCGCCCATCCAAACTTGTTATCGTATGTTTTGTTTTGTGGAATACCTTGTGGAATATTATTCTCAAATCTTACCCCCCAAAGACCATTGGTAGGTCTTCCAGGTATATGCTGAGCACTCCCTCTAAATACCCACTTATGCTTGAAATTTGGATCACTCTGACCTACTTGACTAAGGGGTATGTTATTTTCTACTAAGAAAACAGCTAAAGAATAATTTCCAGGTGATTGAGCTTGGAAAAACTGAGTTTTTGTAGTAACTATGATTGAATCTCCAGATTTGGTTTTACTCAAGGCTACTGCTGCTTGTACATTTGCTGGTGGTGTCGATAGGGTATTATTTACAGCTGATGCCCACGCCGAAGAGCTTTGTAGAAAATCCGCTCCTGATACATAAGAAGGTATACTAGTAACACCAAAAAGACCTGCCATCTGGGTGCCTTCTGGGTGTGTGAGTGGGTCTTGAACACCCACTTTCATAGGATTAAATCTTGTAGGATTTTGGGAGTAAAGAGTGTTGGTTTGTGGAATTCCTGATGATCCACAAGGACCACACCAGTTTCCACTAAAATTAATAGCAAATGAGTTTTGTTGTTTAAGTGGAACAAGACCATCCGGTGTTGGTGTAGAACCACCCGAACCCTTATCGAGTGGTATCCATTCTTCTTTTTTACAAGAGCTTGTAAATAAAATCAGAGGTATTAAAAGGGTAGCTAAAAATTTCATATCTTTGTTTGTTTTTTACTTATATATATTTTTTTTTTTAATATATACAACCTATGAGAATATTAAAAGGCATCGAAAGTTTCTTAAAAGTAGATAGTCTAAACGAGGGTAGAATATATTGGTCACCTCGTTTTTCCGAGGTAATAAAAAGAGATTATGATACTACCGACAACCGAAAGGTTAGGGATATGTGTGGTATTATTTATAACGCTTACGGGGATGTAATAAAAGATGATATTACTTTTGTTGATTTTTCATCTAAATTAGATTATGTTTCCCACATTAGAGGTAACTCGCTTGGAAAAATAGAAAAACTTAAAAGTTTGAATAATGATATTAACGGCAATACTCAATTACCGAGATCTTTAGTTAATAGAGTTTGGAATGAAGATCAGCAGTCTTCACAGGAAGGTCCGTTCAATAGCTCATCTAGAACAGAAACTAAAATATCTAGATTAGTAAATAAATTGATTACGGATACCTCTTATACTACGCAAGATAGGGAAATTTTAGTCAATAGTATAAAATCAGTTCTTCAAACTTCTCAGAAAACTTTCAAGGTAGTAAGTGGTGAAGATATTAAAAAATACTATCTAGCATCCAGCAACTATTCTGATGGCGGCACTCTTGGCAACTCTTGTATGAGGTATTCCAAGTGTAGTGGATATCTAGAAATTTATGCACAGAACCCCAACATCTGTCAATTATTACTACTTATTGATGGTGATGATAAAGTACATGGAAGAGCTATTCTGTGGAATTTACATTCCTCTTCGGAGAGTGGTATTGAAAAATTCATGGATAGAATATATTTTATCAATGAATATGAAATAGCAGGTTTCCAGAGATGGGCTAAAGAAAATGGTTATATCTATAAAGAAGAAAACAATTACCGAAATCTGGATGGTGTTATTATGCCTGATTCGTCAGTGAAAAAAATAAAGATGTTTGTTAAATGCTTTGGAACTTTCAATCGGTTTCCCTATGTTGATACTTTTCGTCTTTATGATCCGAAAACTGGAATTTTACAAAATGATCCGGGTAGGCAAAGTAGTGAAAATGTAGGAAAATATATCCTAAACAAAACTGATGGAGATTATCAACAGATTACCGATATGATTTGGTCTGATTGGGAAGACGAAGAAATATCCCTGGATCAAGCTGTTGAATCTAGAGTTGGATGGATCTATAGGTCTAGAGCAATTGAAATTCTTCAGGGTAATGATAATGTAGTAGGTATTTGGCCCGAGTCTCATGAAGATGTAATCTGGGATAGAATGAATAATAGATATTTACATAGAGATGATTGCGTTATGAATCCTGTTACTGGTGATTCTATTCCACTTCTAGAAGATGAAGCTAGTCTTATTGTTACTCAATTTTCTGGAAAACCTTCAAGAAATACTTGGGAACTTAAATGGGTGCCACAAAGCTCGAATGATTATATACCTTTTGGAGATTTAACAAATCTTAGATGGTTTGAAAAATGGTCAGAGAGATATCATGATGCAATCATAGAACCAGTCAATATTTGGAGTATTACGTTATTTTCAACCTCAAAGATTACTGGATTTTCTAAAAATATTATGGGAGAAGCTATGTGTATGAGTTCTGGTCAAGAAGTCAAAGCTCTCTGTCCTCAGAAATATATCATAGAAGTTTGGTATTCTCAAGAATATTCTGGTTGGTTGAGAACCCAGGAAGCTACTGAGCTAGGATACAGACTTCAACCCGGTCCAGGAAAAAAGGTATGTAAGATAGATTATCTTTTAGATAACGCCCAAAAATTGATTGATACATTTAATAGTGTGGAAAATCTTTCTAGGTCTGGTAGAGAAATGGTAGAAAAATTGGAAAACTTTCTCCGTAAGTGGTGATTTTTAGGTAACTTAAATCTATCCAAAGAATATAACAATTTGATGAAAACTCTATTACTCATTGATACTTACCCATCTACTGAAAATAAAGTAGAGGAACTAAAATCTTGTATAGAAAGTTTGAAGAGTTCGGAACTTGATATATTGATTACTTCTCAATATTTGTAAAAAATAAATCTATGTTCATATCTACTAATTTTATGGAAATCCATAGAAAAAGTTTCTAAGCTAAATTAATAACTTCTGGCGTGATACACTTCTCTATTGAGTACTGAAATTCCCCAACTACTTTTTTGAGAATATTTAGAGATCTATTCAAATCCACATTTATCAATTTATCTGAAGCGCTCTCGAATAATCCTCTTTTACTTCTTAAAAAAGCAGAAGAGTTAAAGACCAAACTAGAGAGTCAGTTTTCTATTAAATATTGAATAGGATTAATTCATTGAGTTGCCCTTCTTCAGTTCAAATAATTTCTAACCCAGGATATTTTTCATTAAGATATATATAAATATAAAGAGTTATGAAAAAATTACTAAGAGAACCGAATGAGAACAATTTGAGTGGTGTGTGTCAGGGTTTTGCCACCTACACCGATACTGACCCTGTATTATGGAGAGTTATTCTCCTGATACTTCTTTTTACTAGCTTTCCGGTAATTTTGTTCTATTTGATATGTTGGATAGCTATTCCTAAAAAATAAAAAATATACCAAATCTAGAAATAGATTTGGTATATTTTATAGAAAACTAAATTAAATATCAAAATTTTTGAATTTTTTTATTGTTCTGAAATTATCAAAATGTTCAACTACTTTTTCTCTTGTTGATTCTGTTTCTTGATCGGTTTCTGATTCTGGTTGACTATCTTTAGAAAAACCGAAGAAATTTTTTATTTTGCTGAAAAGTGATTTTCTTTTGGTTGGAGATTCATCCGGTGTTGTTTCAGTAGGAGTATCAGTTGGTGCTTCAGTAGGAGTATCAGTTGGTGATTCACTAGGTGTTTCATCATCAGGATCCACCGGTTGTATCACTACATCATCGTCATTTATGTTCCAGATCCAAGTACGTCTATCATCAGAAACCCACGGAGATTTCACTACATCATCGTCACTTTTAGGTTGCTCTTCGGTATCGTCTGGAGACGATCCTCTGAATGGAGGTGTTTCTTCGGATCGAGGTGTTTCTTCGGATCGAGGTGTTTCTTCGGATCGAGGTGTTTCTTCGGATCGAGGTGTTTCTTCGGATGTGGATGAATCAGTTAAGTTCGTTGAAGTATTTCTTCTTACATCGAAATTACCCGTCTGTGAAATAGGTGTTGAGCTAAGAGTCTTCAGTTGAGTTTTTAAATTAACAATATCCTTGAAAAAGGATTGAATATTATTATTTAGTGGTATAATTTTCGGATCACCAGTTTCTAATCTAGCCGAGTTAGATTTTGTATATGAATAAACTGCTTGCAAGTCTCTCATCAATTTTTGAAGGTTATTTATAAAACTTCTTCTATCTGAATAAATATCTTCATTAATAGAAAAAATATAATTAAAAGAATCATTAATACCGGTAGATTTAAGTTTAGAAACTAAACCTCTACCCTCTGAACCACCTTTAAACTCAGTTGAGTAAATAGCGTTTACGAAATTACTTACAAATATTTTTAAACTTTTCGGATCCGATTTGAAATAATCTTCTATATTATCCGTAGATATAGGATTTGATTTTATTTGATCTACCAATTTTGTAAGAGTTGAATCGGAAGTTTTCATCTTATTTAGTTGTGAAACAATAGATGAAATTGATTTAATGGTTTTTCTCAATAAACTCAAATCACCAGAACTCATCCCTAAATCTTCAAGATCGCCCTTTCCATAAACATTTGATGATTTACTGCTACTTTTATCAATTGATTTTAATAAAGAACCCGCGTTTTGTGGATTAGATTTTCTATTATTCTCAAATATATCTTGTTCAGATTTTGTTGAATTGAGAAAACTATTATATGAACTTATTTTTTTCATGTTATTTTTTTTTTTTTTATATAAAAAATATTTTCTAAAAAACTTGGAACTTCCTTAATATTATTCCTATATTTGTAATCTAAAAAAAAAACAAATATGACAGAAGTTCTTCAACTCATTTTGGGGTGGTCGTGGGTGACTATTCCAATCCTCATGGTGGTATTCTACAAGTTTATACTACGGGTCTTTTTCGGTATGGTTATTATACCTGAAGACAAAATTGGTCTAGTCACCAAAAAATTTGTACTCTGGGGTGCAAATAAATCTCTACCTGATGGTAAGATTATCGCCCTGAACAATGAACCAGGATTTCAAGCCAATACACTAGCTCCTGGTCTTTACTGGGGTTACTGGATTTGGCAGTATGAAATTAATCAAGCACCTTTAGTAGTAATCCCAAAGGGAAAAATGGGTCTTATCTCGGCTAGAGACGGTGTTCAACTACCAAAAGGTGCTATCTTAGCTAGGCATGTGGATTGTGATGATTATCAAGATGCTAGAGCTTTTCTTACAAAAGGTGGCCAGCGAGGAAAACAAGTCGGGTATCTTAACAACGGTGTATATCGTGTAAACACACATCTTTTTGAGATTTTTCTCACCGATATCACCTCTATCGAAGATGGTATGGTGGGTGTAGTAACTGCGCTTGACGGGGTGCCCCTCGAAGTAGGTTCTATCGCGGGTTCCATTGTTGAATCTCACAATAACTTCCAAGATTTTGATAAGTTCCTATCTAAAGGTGGTCAAAGAGGTCTTCAAATCCAAGTTATCCAAGCAGGTCTCTATTCGCTAAACCCCTGGGCAGTTGAGATTGAAAAAGCCGCGATGACTTCTATTCCGATTGGTCACGTTGGTGTAGTAATCTCTTATGTCGGTGAAGAAGGTGAAGATACTACTGGTGATGGTTTTAAGCACGGTAATATCGTAAAACGTGGCCAGAAAGGTGTTTGGGCTTCGGTCTTGGATCCAGGAAAATACGCAATCAATCCCTACACACAGAAAATTGAAATCGTTCCTACTACAAATCTTGTTCTTAACTGGGCTACTGCTCGTAACGAATCACACAATCTAGATAAAAACTTGAGTACGATTACTGTTCGCTCTCAAGATGGTTTCCCATTCAATCTAGATGTTTCACAGATTATTCACGTTCCATCTACCGAGGCACCCAAAGTAATCGCTAGGTTTGGATCAATGTCTAATCTTGTATCCCAAGTTCTTGAGCCAACTATCGGTAACTACTTTAGAAACTCAGCTCAAGATTCAGATGTGATCTCATTTCTCTCAACACGTCAACAACGTCAAAACGCGGCGAAAGAAAAAATCAGTCAAGTTCTAGAAGAATACAATGTTCACGCGGTAGATACACTTATCGGTGATATTGTTCCACCTAGTGAACTTATGAAAACTCTTACGGATCGAAAGATTGCCTCTGAAGAAGAGATTACTTTTGATACTCAACGAAGAGCTCAAGATAAGCGTAAAACTCTTGAATCAGCAAAAGCTCTAGCAAACATGCAGGATCAAATGGTAACCGCACAACAATCTGTTGAAATCTCTCAGCGTAGAGCTGAAGCTAAGATCAAAGATGCTGAAGGCGCTTCACAGGCTCTTAAACTAGAAGCCGCCGCTCAAGCCGAAGCGAAAAAACTAAACGCTGACGCACAAGCTACAGAAATCAGACTTACCGGGGATGCCGAAGCCGATAGAATCGCAGCTATCGGTAAATCAACCGCTGAGGCTTACGAAAGGCAAGTTATGGCGATGGGTCAAGACAACTTTGGTAAGCTTAAAGTTACTGAAATGATTGGTGTGAATGGTATTAAAATCATTCCTGAGGTTCTTATCTCTGGTAACGGAGACTCAAGTCCAATCAACGGTCTTTTAGGTATGGAGCTCCTAAAGCAACTTTCTGAAAAGCGTCAAGAAGAAGTAGCTAAGGTATAAATAAGCTAACTTCTGCTAGATTAAGAGGGATTTATAGTAATCAATTCCTCTTTTTTTTGATTGACTAGTGGTTTTTTTCTATATAATAGAAAAAACTACTATGATACTACAAGTTGGATCCATATCTGAACTAGTCAAAAGACTACAAGAATTTTTAAATATCCCGGCAGATGGAGTTTTTGGTGGAGCAACACAGAGAGCTGTAAAGAAATGGCAAGAAGAAAATGGGTTAATTGCCGATGGTGTTGTTGGACCTCAAACTTGGAGAGCAATGGGTCTTGCTACAACAGATTCTTATGAAAGATATGATGTTGGTCAAAATGTTTTTACTTACAAAAAAAAATACCTACCAAAAGATGAATATTTTCAAGGCCCCACAAAAAAATCATGGATATTTCTCCATCATACAGCTGGTTGGGAAAATCCCTTCAATACGATAGATGGCTGGGCGGGAGACCCGAGAGGTGAAATAGCAACCGAATGGGTGGTAGGTGGCCAAAATATTAGAGATTTGTCCGATGATTATGACGGTCAAATTGTTCAGGCATTTCCTACTGGTGGATGGGGATGGCACCTAGGAACCGGTAGAAATACAATGCATATGGAAAGTGTTGGTATAGAAATATGTAGCTTTGGTGGATTATTTTATGAAGGATATTATATTACTCTTGAAAATCCAAGAAGAACAGTTTGGAAAAAGGGCAAAGAAAAAACTTACTATACATACACCGGTGTTATACCCAATTCAGAGCAGATAGAATTACTAGACAAACCTTTCCGTGGTCATATAGCTTGGCATAAATACTCTACTCGGCAAGTTGAATCTACTAGACAAGTTATTTTAGAGATTTCTAAAAGAGATGGTGTTGATCCTAAACTTGGTATTGTTCAAGAGATTGTAAAAAGAGGCGCGTTTGATGCTTTCAATTTAATGGATAGAGAACTTTGCGAGAGAACTAAAGGAATGTGGTTACACACGAATGTTAGAACTGATAAAAATGATCTTTATCCTTCAAAAGAAATGGTGGATATGCTACTGAGTCTTTAATATATAGTTTTGTGAATATAAATTATTTTAGGGAATGGATATCTCTTAATGAAGATAAAAATTCTAACGAGCCACCTTTACCACTCAAACCACCTTTACCACTCAAATTGGACGACAAAGGTCTCGAAAAAAAAGATTGGATAGTAAAAGTCCAAAAAATAAATATTTTTTTTAATATATAAAATAAAAAAAAACTTATAGTTTTGTGAATATAAATTATTTCAGGGAATGGGTATCTCTTAACGAAGAGAAAAATTCTAGCGCACCACCTTTACCACTAAAAAAGGGCGACAAAGGTCCAGAAAAAGGAGATTGGATAGTAAAAGTCCAAAAAAGACTGGGGATAGAACCAGCTTCTGGTTTGTTCCTCGATGAAACTGAAGCCGCAGTTGAGGAATATCAAAGAAAAAATGGAATTAGGGTTACTGGTCAGGTTGGTGTGCTAACTTGGAATTCATTGTTTCCCGATGAAAAAGTTGACGAAAAAAATCCGGATAATAAAACCACAACCACAACTTCTACAACTAAATCCTCTAAAAATACTATTTTAACAGGAATAGATATAAGTCATAACAACGGGAGTATTAATTGGGAAAAGACTAAGAAGGGTTTATCTTTTGTCTATATAAGATCTTCTATGGGTGATGACAGAACTGACAATAATTTTGTGCAAAACTATCAAAATTGTAAAAAGCACGGTATTCCTTGGGGTGCGTATCATTATTATACTTTTGGTGAAGGCTCCCGAAATCAACTGAAGAATATTATCAGGTGTGTTCCTAAATCTTTTAATCTTCCAATAGCCTTGGATGTTGAATTCTACGGTCACTCAAAAAATGGAAAATTACAAAATAATTTGTTACAGGCCTTCAAACAGGGTGTTAGACAGGGAAAAAATAGAGCAAAAAAGGTAACTTATAGAGATTACGCTAGAAGGGAAATTTTTAATATTTTGAAAGGATTGGAAAAACATTATGGAGAAAAACCTATTATATATTGTAATAGAGATTA
>Ga0194121_10005773_pt1 | contig 16936 bp, 15 predicted proteins | sample TA2MahCa50mmetaG_FD_148609 | JGI IMG/M metagenome (GOLD analysis project Ga0194121, IMG submission 148609) | Freshwater microbial communities from Lake Tanganyika, Tanzania - TA2015020 Mahale Deep Cast 50m | ecosystem: Environmental > Aquatic > Freshwater > Lake | place: Tanzania: Lake...
TTCTACATCAACCTGCCCAGCCAGTATGCGAAGCAGGGCCTGGACATTCTCGCCGACGCGCTGCAGAACACGCGGATGCAGCCCAGCGAAGTGGAGCAGGAGCGCAAGGTGGTGCTTGACGAGTACCGCATTTCCCTGGAAAGTCCGGGCGCCATCGTGCAGGGACTCATCTACTCCATGGTGTTCAAGAATCACCCGTACCGGCTTCCAATTATTGGCACCGAGAAGAGCCTCAAGGGGATGGGGATACAAGATTTCGTCGATTTCAAGCGCAAGTGGTACGTGCCCGACCGCACGGTGCTGGTGCTGGTCGGGGACCTCAACCCGCAGCAGATCATGCCGGCCGTGCGCGAATACTTCGGGACGTTCAGCGGCCCGGCCGGACCTGCCGAGTCGGTGTCCCAGGAGGCCTCCAAAGCGGAGGTGCGCGAGCACGTCGAGCGGCGCGACCTGCAGAACGCATTTGTCGTTTACGGCTTCCGGGCGCCCAGCGTGCGTGACCGTCCGGACATCTACAGTGTCGATTTGCTTACCTTTTTGCTGGGCCAGGGAGATGGCTCGCTGCTTGCCAAGCTTCTTTTGGAAGAGAAGAAAATCGCGCTGGCCGCGTCCTGCGACTTTCTCACCCAGCGGGATCCTGGCGTGATCACTTGCACCGCCACCACCCAGCCGGGCAACGTGGAAAAAGTGCGCACCGCGATGACCGCAACAATTGCCGACGTGCGGGCCGGGAAATTCACCGACAAGGACTTCAAGCGCGCCAAGGCGCTTCTGATGAACACCTATCGCTTTGGCAACGAAACCAACGCCGGCAAAGCGGACGGACTCGGTTTCTACGCCGCCATCGACCAGGTGGAGTTCGCGCAGTCCTATCTTGACGAGGTGGACAAGCTGACCGTCAAAGACGTTGTGGAGGCCGCCAACAAATATCTCGATCAGACAAATTTCAGCGTGCTGGTGGTTCGTCCGCCGGATCGAAAAGCGAGCGCCGATGAATAAGGTTTCCGGGCTGCTGGTCCTGCTGCTGTTGCTGGTTACGGCGCCAGGGTATGCCGCGCCGTCCCCCAGCGGGCTGCCGGAAATCACCGTGCGCGACAACGTGACCCGCACCGTGCTGAAAAACGGGCTCACCGTGCTGGTGGTCGAGGATCACACCTCGGACATCGTGGGGCTCGAGGTGCTGTTCCGCGTGGGTCAGGTAAACGAGGACGACTCGACGGCCGGCATCACCAACCTGATTCAGAGCATCCTGGTGCGCCGCATCAGCAAGGCCACCAGCGAGGACGATCCGCACGGGGTGGAGAGCAAGGGCAGCATCCTCAACGGGAACGCGAATCCGGACTACGCGGAAATCTCGCTGCTCACCGACGCCAAGAATTTTCCCGACTTTCTGGGGTCTATCTCGCAGGCGGTCGCGCAGCGCACTTTCAGGGACGAGGAGCTGAACGAAGAGCGCCGCAAGATGGTCGAGTACCTGGAGGGCGACCAGCGCGTCTTCCGGGCCATCTACGAGATTTTCTTGCAGCAGTTTTATCGCTATCACCCCTACCGCCAGCCGCAGGAAGGGCACGCCGGCTCGGTGCGCCAGCTCAGCAAGCCCCGCGTCGAGGCGTACTACGCGCGCTACTACGCGCCCAACCGCACGGTCATCTCGGTGGTGGGCGACGTTGATCGTCGCAAGGTGATCAGCATTCTCGAGGAAAAGCTGGGCCCGCTCCCGCAGGGCGATGACAAGCGCCTGGAGGTTTCCTGGGAGCCCAAGCCGGTGGAAAAGGAATTGTACCTTTCCTCCGGCTCGAATCTCGCGTGGATTTTTCTGGGATATCCGGCGCCGGGCATGAAATCCCCGGACTACATGCCGATGCGGGTGCTGCACTCGATTCTGGGCGAGGGCCTTTCCTCGCGCCTCTGGGTGGAGCTTCGTGAAAAGCGCGGTCTGGCGTACGAGCTGGGCTCGATCTACCCGACCCTTGAGGGTCCCTCTCATATGATCGAGTACATCGTGACCACTCCCAACCAGCTTAACGAGTCGCAGAGTCGCATCTTCAAGGAGATCAAGCGCATCCAGAAGGACCCGGTCAGCCCCTCCGAGCTGGAGGGCGCCAAGCGCAAGCTCATCGGCGCCTACCTGCTGGAGCGCGAGACCAACCGCGGCAAGGCCCTCCAGCTGGGTCTCGCCGAATTGCTGGCCGGCGGCTATCAGTACGACCTCCAGGTGCTCGACCGCGTCCGCCGGGTCACCCAGCAGGACGTGCTCCGCGTGGCGCAGTTGTTCCTCAAGGAGAACTACACCCTGGTGGTGGCCCGCCCGCGGTCTTCCGGGTTCAGCTTCCCGTAGCCTCAACGACTCCTCGCGTGTCGGGTCCACCACTGGGCCCGACTTCACCTGTGTCGGGTCCACGGCCCGACTCCTCGCGTGTCGGGTCCACGCCTGGGCCCGACCCTCCCTGTGTCGGGCTCACGCCTGGGCCCGACTCCTCGCGTGTCGGGTTCACGCCTGGGCCCGACCCTCCCCGTGCCGGGTTCACGCCTGGGCCCGACTCCTTGCGTGTCGGGTCCACCGCTGGGCCCGACCCTCCCTGTGTCGGGTTCAACGTTGAGCCCGACGCGGCGGCGGTTGGCCGTATGCAACGAAAATCGTGCATTTCGGGGGAATATGCACGGCCGGCGTTGCATATCGGGGGCGTGATCGATAGCAAAGTGCTCGACTTTGAGCCACCTCCCCATTGGCGCGTGGCGCTCGACGGCCCGGCCGCGGGCGGCAAGACGACTGTGGCGCGACGTGTTGCGCAGGCGCTTGGCTACGCGCTGATCGACACCGGCGCGATGTATCGTGCGGTGGCGCTGGGGGCGCTGGAGCGCGGGTTGTCGACGGGTGACAGGGCTGCGATGGAGCGGCTCGCCGAGGCGGAGGCCTCGCGCTCTGAGTTTCTGCCCGATCTGGAGGGCAGTCAGGGATTCCGGCTGCTGGTGGGGGGTGTGGACGTGACCGGGCGCCTGCACGAGCCTCGGGTGAGCCAGGTGGTCCCGGCGGTGGCCGCCATTCCAGGGGTGCGTCGCGTGCTGGCGGCGCAGCAGGCGGCCATCGGACGGCGCGGTGGCGTGGTGATGACCGGCCGCGATATCGGGACGGTGGTGATTCCCGACGCGGAGGTGAAAGTGTTTCTCACGGCCTCCCCCGAGGAGCGCGCCCGCCGCCGCTACGGCGACATGCATGCCCGCGGCGAGGCGGGCGATGAGACGCCTGAAGTGCTCCAACAGATCGAGCAGACCTTGCGCGAGCGCGACCTCCAGGACAGCTCGCGGGACGATTCCCCGCTGCTCCAGGCTCCCGACGCGGTGCTGCTGGACTCCACGGGCCTTTCGCTGGACGAGGTCGTGGCCCGAATCATCGATCTGGTCCGCACCCGCATGCGCACCGAGGTGCGGTAGACGGCCGTGTTGTTGCGAGCTTGTCGGGTTAACCGCGCAAGGAAAGGTAACTGGCCTTCGAGAGCGAGGTTGCTCGGGTCATGGCAATGCGTGCAACGTCTGGTCGAATCAACACGTCCTCACCACAATTGCCAGTTTCGGGTTAACCGCGCAATGCAGGGTAATATTACCACGCGGTGCGTGGTTAACCTCGCAAGGAAAGGTAACTGGCCTTCGAGAGCGAGGTTGCTCGGGTCATGGCAATGCGTGCAACGTCTGGCCGAATTGCGTGTTGAGGCGTGACGCGGACCGTGTGTCGGGCGCCCGAAGTTCGGTCCGGGCCGTTTGCGCTGGGTGGGGACATGAGCCGGTTCTACTGGTTCTCGATGATCGTGTTGCGGCGGATGCTGCGCTGGATCTTCCGGCGGCGCGTCGAGGGGACCGAGCACATTCCGCCCGGGGGGGCTCTGCTGGTTTCCAATCACATCTCGTTTTATGATCCTGAATTCATCTGCGCGGTGATGGTGGGCCGCGACGTTTGCTGGCTGGGCAAGAAAGAATTGTTTGACATTCCGGTGCTCGGGCCGGTGCTTACCTGGCTGCGCACCATCCCAATCAGCCAGCAAGGCGCTGACTTCAAGGCGATGCGCGAGGCGCTGCGCCGCATGGCCCGCGGCAACATCATCGGTATCTTTCCCGAGGGCGGCCGAACCGCGCCCGGGGAAGTGCGCCCCGTGCAGCACGGCGTCGCGGTGCTGGCCCACAAAGCGCAGGTCCCGGTGCTGCCCGTGGGAATCTCAGGGACCAGGCCGCTGTTCACCTGGTGTGGATGGGTCCCGATTCCAAACCAGGTGGTCATCCGCTTTGGGCCGACAATCGCCCCACCCCCCACCGGGCGCCTGACCGATGCGGACCGCGAGGAGTTCACTCAGCGGATAATGGCGGCTGTACGGGGGCTTGCCCGCGCTGACGAAGTCGGTAGAGGCGTTTAGGGTCGGGGCGTGCGCCGGCACCGTGCGTACCGTCCCGCCAAAGATACTGATGGCACACGGCGATTCGGTGGCCTCGCTCGCTCAGACAGGCTACAAATCTCACTGCGCCTGCAACAGGGCTGCCCGGACTGCTGGGTAGCAAGAGCAGACGGCTTGCTGTCGCTCCCAGTAACCCCGTGCGTCTACTGGTGCCCCACGAAGCCCGGCTGTTCCCGCTTGAACGCCAGGTACACGAACAGGTTGAACGTCTTCACGTAATTGACGAACGTGTGCCAGTGGCAGAGTTTCTTTCGGATGTGCGCTTTGATGGTCTTGGTGCGCCAGTAGAAGCGCTTGTAGAATTCCTTGTGCCACCAGAGCAGCTCGTCGTGGGACATGCCGTGCGGCACGAAGACCGGGCGCCAGAAATTATACTGTGAGAAATCCGGATTCAGCGTGCCATACGAGGGCGCCATCTTGAACTGGGGCGTGTTGGGCAGCGGCGTGTTGATCTGCACCGTCACGTCATCCAACGGCAGCGAGCAAGCGAAATCGATGGTCTGCTTGATGGTGGCCGGCGTATCGGTGAGGTGCCCGATGATGAAGAACGCCTTGATTTGCATCCCCGCCTCGTCGGCCCAGTGGACCACGCGGCTCACTTCCTCGGTGGTCATGCCGCGCTGGATGAATTTCAGCACGTCGTCGTTGCCGCTCTCAATCCCCATGCGGATGGACCAGCAGCCCATCTCCTTCATGCGGAACAGCAGGTCGCGGTCCACAACGTCCACGCGGGTCGATGCCGTCCACGCCATGTTGAGCTTGCGCGCCTCCAGCTCGTCCAGGAACTGGTGGGTCTTCTTGTGGCTCACCGTGAAGGTGGTGGCGGCGAAAGCGACCTCGCGCACGCCGAAGTCCTTCTTCATGTGCTCCATTTCGTCCACCAGGTACTTGGGGGACGGGGCGCGGTATTTCTTGCCGGTCACCGCGGCGGAGTCGCAGAAATTGCACTGGAACGGACATCCCCGCGTGGGGATCTGGGTGAATTTCGGCAAATACCTGACGTCAGTCGGCAGCGACGCATAAAGGTGCGTCTTGAACAGGTGGCGGGCCGGGAACGGGATGGTGTCCAGGTCCATCACCAGCGGGCGGCGCGCCGTGAATACCAGCTCCTCGTCGCGCCGGTACACGATCCCCGCCACTTTCGTGGGATCCTCGCCGCGGGCCAGCGTCTGCACCAGCTCCAGGAAGGTGTGTTCGCCCTCGCCCAGCACGCCGTAGTCAAACGCGTCGCAGTCCATTGCGTGGGAGGGGATGGCGGAGATGTGCGGGCCGCCCAGCACCACCGGGACGCTCTTGCCGAACGCCTTCTTGAGGGCCACCGCCACGTCGATGGCGTCAAAGTAAGAGTACGTGGTGGCGCCGATGCCGACCAGGTCCACGCCGTCGCGACGCACCCGCTCGACGATGTCCGCGGCCGACTTGTACTCAGCCGCGGCGTCCACGATGGACACGTCGGTGATGCCGTTCTCAATCAAGACCGCCGCCACATAGCCAAGCCCCAGCGGCATGGCGTTCGCGAACAGGGTTCCGATGACCGGGTTACGACGCTCCTCTTCTTTCAGAGGAGGATTGACCAGCAAGATCTTCATGGTAAAAGGCTCTCAGCGACGACGTCAGGTCACCCCAATATATCAAACCTCGGAGGAACTTTCAAAAACCCGAAGTCACGAGCGGTGTGTGCTACAATAAGGGCCCATGACACGCCGTCTCGCGCTCGCCGCCCTCTTCCTCATTGTGGTCACGGCGGCCGCGCGGGCCGGCTCCGACCCGCAGCGCGAGCGCATTTCCCGCGAATACGCCGCCTACGTCGAGCGGCGCTACGGCGTCGTCGACGCGGACGCGCCCAACGAGCGGATCGCGGCCATCGTCCAGCGCCTGCTCGTGGCCGTCGAGGAGCCCAACTACTCCTGGCGGTTCCGCATCCTCAACAACCCGGAGCCCAATGCGTTCGCGCTGCCCAACGGGTTCATCTACATCCACTCCGGCCTGCTGGAGATGAAGCTCGAGCCCGGCACCGAGGGCGAGGGCGACGAGCGCATCCCCACCGACATCAGCGACGACGAGATCGCCTTCGTGCTGGGCCACGAGATCACGCACGTGGTCCGCAACCACTCCATGCGGCTCGCCCAGGCGGACCGCAATCTCATGAACGTCCTGCGGCGGACGGGCATCGGGCGCAGTCCCCTGGACCGCGTGGTGGGCGGCGTCTTCGACCAGATGATCAGCAGCGGCTTCTCCAGGGAAATGGAGACCGAGTCGGACGAGTGGGGCCTGCGCTACATGGCCGACGCCGGCTTTCGACCGAAAGCTTCCCTGGAGTTTTTCGAGCGGCTCAAGCGCCTGGAGGGCGGCAGGACAAAGTTCCGCCTGTTCCGCAGCCATCCGCGCAGCGCGGATCGCTTCAAGAACGTGAAGAGGTGGCTTGCCGGCATCCCCCAGGAAATCGAGCCGCCGGGCGTGTTCAACGGCGCGCCGAAGGATGGACTGCCCATGGTGTACGTCCCGCTGAAGGCGCTTCCCCGCCAGACGGGCGCCCAGTCGGTCCGCGGGCCGACCTTGAAGGAGCCCGCCGAGTTTGCCACCAGGCCGTCGGAGTCCGTCGTCGTCGTCGACACTCCGGCGCCCGACCTCGTCGAGGAGCTTGCCCGCCGCATGAAGTGGCTTCGGCAGGGATTCAACGTGACGGCCCGCCCGCTGCCGGCGCCCGACGCGGACCTCACCTCGGTGGCACGGGAGCAGTCCGCCGACGTGGTCGTTCAGGTCAGCGTGGATCACTTCACGCACGACAAGATGCCCTGGCCCGGCGGGACGGTCGCGAAGCTGGAGTTGGCCCTCGAAGTGCGCGTGTTGAGCGCGGATGGCACTCCGCTGGCCCCCGCCATCCCCCTGACGGTGCGGCGGGAAGCCACGCTCCAGGCCGGCGAGAGTAGCTACGACGCGCTGTACGACACCCTGCTCAAGGACGCCGCCGAGAAACTGGAGGACCCGGTGACAAAGGCGCTCAAGCCGCTTAAACGCCCGCCGGCTCCGGCGCCCGCGGATCCGCCCAAATAAAAAGAGCCCGCCGTTACGCGGGCTCCTCGAGATTTCTAGCGTCCCGCGCCGACGGGCGTCTTCAATTCCTTGAGACACAGGTAGAAGTCTTTGTAGTCGTAGTCGCCGCCCTTGTGCGTCTCGCGCTCCTTGACGTCCGCCATCTTCTTGGGCGGAGGCACCACGACTCTCTCGCCCGGCGTCCAGTTGACGGGCGTGGCCACGGCGTTGCCGTCCGCGGTCTGCAGCGCGGTCAGGAGGCGAAGCACCTCGTCCACGTTGCGGCCCACGTTCATCGGATAGTAGACCAGCGCGCGCACGGTGCGCTTGGGATCGATGAGGAAGACCGCGCGCACGGTGGCCGTGCTGCTCGCGCCCGGGTGGATCATCCCGTACAGGTTGGACACTTTCATGTTGATGTCCGCGATCATCGGGTAGGGGATCTCCACGCCCATCTTCTCCTTGAGGTTCTGCAGCCAGGCGAGGTGGGAGTGGACGCTGTCCACGCTGATGCCAATCAGCTTCGCGCCCATCTTGGTGAACTCGTCGCTGCGGCGCGCGAACTCCATCAGCTCGGTGCTGCACACCGGGGTGAAGTCGGCGGGATGCGAGAACAGCACGACCCACTCCTTGTCCTGCCACTCGCTGAACGTCATCTCCTCGGAATGCGTGGTGACGGCCTTGAAGTCGGGCGCCGGGTCGCCGATGCGGGGGATTTGCGTGTTTGCTTCAAGCATTTTTCGGTAGCCTCCTCAACCGTCCCGGACGCGCTCGGCGCCTCGGTTCGAATGGCGCTCAACGGCACCGCTCCGACGGTCCGATATGATTTTCGGTCCCCCGGGAAGATCCTGCCTGCGAACCCGCGGGAGGGTCGGGCACCCTTACCAAGGAAAAGAGATGCCGTCTATGACCCTGGCGATCGAAGCGAGCGACGTGCGAAAGGTCTATCATCCAGGGCGCCGCAACGAGATCGTGGCGCTTGCGGGCCTCGATCTGCAGGTGCGCGCCGGCGACGTATTCGGCTTCGTGGGACCCAACGGCGCCGGCAAGACGACCACCGTCAAGATTCTGACCGGGCTGGCCTGGCCCACTTCGGGAAGCGCGCGGATACTCGGGGAGCTGGCCGGGACGGTCGCGGCCCGGACCAACCTGGGATACCTGCCTGAAGTCGCCTCCTATCACGAGTTCATGGCGGTGGGAGAGTTGCTCTCCGTGCACGCGCGGCTGGCCGGCATGCCCGGCGCGGACGTCAAGCGCGCTTGCGACGACGCCCTGGAAGCGGTGCGGCTTACGGATCGGCGCGGCAGCCGCCTTCGCGAGCTTTCCAAGGGCATGCAGCAGCGCTTTGGCATCGCGCAGGCCATGGTGGCGCGCCCACGGCTCTTGATTCTCGACGAGCCCACCTCCGGGCTCGATCCTCTTTCTCAGAAGGAGGTCAAGGACATCATCGTCTCCTTGAAGTCACAGGGAATTACCATTTTTTTCTCCAGCCACAAATTGACCGAGGTCGAGCACATCTGCGATCACATCGGGATCATCCACCGCGGCTGCCTGCTGCGGGCGGCGCCGCTCCAAGATCTGCTGTCGCCGGATGATCGGGTGGTGGTGCGCTTCCACGCCGAGGCCGCCGCCCTGGAGGCCTTGCGGGCCGCCGGGTACAGTCCGGTCCCGGATGACGACGGGCACCGCATCGAGGTGCCGGGCGCGCAAACGGATGCGGTCGTTGACGCGGTGCGCGCGAACCGAGGCCATCTCCGCTCGGTGGAGCAGGCGCGGGTTTCGCTGGAGGACGCGTTCTTTTCGCTGGTGACCGAGGCGGACGCCGCGTGAGCCGCGCGCTGATCGTGGCGCGGCTCTCACTGCTGGAGACGGCGCGCCGGCAATTTTATCTTCTGACGCTGTTTATTGCGTTCGGCCTCTTTGTGCTTCCCGCCGTCGTCAGCGTTTTCGGAATCACCGCTTCCGCGCGCGTGGTAAAGGACGTTTCGCTGACCGTGATGGGCGGCTACGCCGTGGTGTTGGCGGTGTTCCTGGGCGCCACCATCGTTCCCGGGGAGATCGAGCGGCGCACCGCGTTCCCCATCCTGGCGCGTCCCATGTCGCGGGCCGCGTGGCTGTGGGGGAAATGGCTCGGTCTGGTGGGATTTGTCGTGCTGAGTCTGATGCTGATTGGCGCGGTGCACTGCATTTCGGCGTCGATATTTCTGGAAACGGTCGAATGGAGCGTCTGGGAAGCAATCACTCTGTACGGCATGGAAGCGGGCGTGCTGGCCGCGGTCTGCATGTGGTTCTCCGTTTTCTCAAGTCCCGCACTGGCCGCCGTCCTTGGCTTCGCGGTCTATATCCTCGGCGGTTTGTCGGACGCGTTCATCGATACGTTCTTGCGCCCGGCTGAGGGGATTCACATGCCGGCCGGCGTGATGCACTTTCTCAAAGGGTGCCTGCCGGATTTCCAACTCTTTCAAAACAAGAACGCGGTGGTGCACGGCGACGCGATTCCGCTTCCCTATTTCTGGTCGGTGATCGCTTATGGCATCGCCTGGATCGCATTCTTGCACCTGCTCGCCGCGTGGTCGTTCGAGCGCAAGGATCTATGAGACGCGCACTTATCGCGCTGACCATCCTGCTGGCCGTGGCCCGACCCTGCGCCGCGGCACCGGCGCACTCGCACGAAGAAGACATGGCGCCGATCCAGATGTACTACCACAAGAATTTCTTCGGCGAGCCCTGGCGCCAGCCCGGCTATTACCGGATCGTGTTGCGGCAGACCGTGTACGTCCTGGGGGCCGCACTGGTGGTCTTCGGGCTCTTGCGGGCGAGGCGACGCCGTGCGTAACGCCCGGCGCTGGCTGGTGGTTCTTGCGGCCCTGGGGGTTCTCTCCTGGGGACAATCCCAGATCGGCGCGTGGCGACGCACCGTCATTCCAGCGACCGGCCGCACGACCCCGGTGGGCATCCTTCTCGACGCCCTGGGAGACCTGCGCACGTTTCTCGCGCAGCGCCTGTGGTTTGAAACGGATCTCTACCATCACGCCATGGAGGCCCAGGGGATTGCCTGGACCCAGGAGACGGATTTATTGCCGCTCTACCGCATGGTCACGCTGCTCGACCCGCGCTTTGAGAACGCCTATGACGTGGCGGCCTTCCAGCTCGTGATGCACATGAACCGCGCGAAGGAAGGCATGGCCTTCATCGACGAGGGCGTGGCCAACAATCCCGAGAGCTACCTCCTCCACTACACGCGCGCGTTTCTCCTCTTCAAGCAAAAGCGCTATAATGAGGCCATCCGTGACGCCGAGCGCGCCCGTGCGCTTGCCGTGGCGGCCCTGGGGCGGGCCGAGGCGTCGCCAGGCCACGAGCACCAAGAGAATGAGCACCTGGACGTCCTCAACGCCGTCCGCCTCATCGCACATTCGTTTCGGGAGCTGGGGGATCGCGAGCGCGAGCGGCAGACGCTCGAGCTGTGGCTGCGGGTGCATCCCAACGATCCGTACGCCACAAAGAGGCTCACCCAAATCCGCTGACATCGGCAGGGCCCACTCCTGTTGGATTCGAATGGGGGCCGGCCGTGCGGGGTCGCGCGGCAATCCACCTGGAGGTTTTCCGTGAAGCTTCGCCTATCCATCGTGACATGCCTGATCCTCGCGGCCGCAATCGCCTTCCCGCTGGGCGCTCCGGCCCAGAACACGCCGCCGCCGCCGGTCGCGGTCATCAGCCTGGTGTGGGGCGTGGTCACGCTCAAGCACCAGAACGAGGACTACAAGCCGGCCCGCTGGCTGGACGCCATCTTCCCTGGGGATCAGGTGAAGACCGCCGGTCCCGGCTCCAAACTGCTTATCACCTATTTCTTTGACAACCATCAAGAAGTGCTTTCGATGGACAGCGAAGCGCGAGTGGATCCCACCGGCCTCACTTCGCTTTCCGGCCCGGCGATCCGCAAGGATCCGGCGCGCAACCCGTTCAGCAACGGCGTGCAGAGCCCGTTCGTCTACTCCCACCGCTTGATCCAGGCCGACTTCAAGGGGGCCGACGATCCCACCGCGATGGACCGCGAGAACGCCTACATTCAAGCGAGAGTGCGCTCGGTGGATCCGATCACGTTCGCCTGGCTTCCCCAGAAAGGCGTGCCGAATTACCAGCTCCAGATCTGGGACGCGAACAACAGCTTGATGATGGGCTTTGACAGCAAGACCCCGAAGGTGAAGCTCAAGCCCGCCCAGTCCAACAAGCTCTTCACCGGCACCGTGTACACCTGGGGCGTGACCGCGCCCGGCAACGCCACCGTGGTCCCCAACTACCAGTTCATGTACATGTCAAACCCGCAAAACAGGTGGTACACGGAGACGGTGAACAATTTCCAGAGCCTGCGCAAGCGCGGCCAGCTGCAGCGCAGCGACTATACCGATTACCTGCTCATCAGCGCGCAGTTCGTGCGCGTGGATGACGTGCTCAACCTCGCGCGGGAAATCGCGGCCATGGATACCAAGAATCCGGGCGCCTTCCGCGCGCTGACCCGTGCCTACCTCGCCAAGGGTTGCCCGGCGCACGCCAGGCAGGCGTACGACACGGAAATCCAGCTGGGCGGCGAGGACCCGATCTATCCTTAGGAGATTATTGAAATGACAAGAATCTGCAGTCTTTTGCTGGTGGCGCTCCTGCTTGCGGTGGCGCCCGCGCACGCGCAGTACGACGGGCTCACGCTGCTCGGCGCCGGGGATCCATTCCGCGACGAGAGCGGCGCCACCTTGACCCTCTACGGCTTCAAGACCAAGTACCAGGAGCCGATCGTCGGGTTCTACTTCACCAAGGGAGACACCCAGGTGCGCTTCTACGCGAATGCTGCCACGTGGGACAAGCTCAAGCAATTGTTCATCAAGACGCGCGATCAGTGGGCCACCATCGGCGCCACCGATTTCGCGATGATGGGCTCGGTGAAGAGCTACCGCATTGCGAACAAGACGTCGATCATGCGGGTCAGCATCGAGGGCTCAAACCCGCTACAGGGCAAGCAGCTTCTGATTTCCGCCATGGGCGGGCCGAGCCAGATCGAGCGGGTCTTTGTGGACATGGATCAGCAGAACGTGGCCGGCTTTGTGGAGCAGCTCTACAGGGTCGATGGGTACCTGAAGGGCGCTGGCGGCCAGTAGGCCACTACTCCAGCGGCACCGGGATGGCGCTCTACGCGGGCGCCACTTTTATTTCCACCCAGGTTTCGAGCGTCTCGCCCGGCGCGACGTGCGAGACGTCGTTGCCCGTGTTGAGGGCGTCGCCCCGGGCGGTCCAGGGCTCCACGCAGCAGAACGGCTTGCCGGGCTGGGTCCACACGACGACGTACTTGTAGGGCGCCCCGGCGCTCAGGCGAATCTGGCGGCCGGCGTGCAGCGTGCCTTCAGGTGTTGTCGCATTCACGAAGCAGAGGTCCACGCCGGCCTCGAGGTTGATTGTACTGGGCCGCGTCTCCGGCGTGCCGTAGGGATTCTGGGCGACCAGCGTGGCCGGCACGTCCACCGTCACGCGAGCGTTGTCGTCGGTGGCAAAATAAGGATGCACGCCGAGCGTCATGGGCATCGGAGCGCTCCCGCGATTCTCCACGGTCTGGCGGACGTGCAGCCCGCGGTCGATCAGGCGATATTCGAAGCGCGCTTCAAAATCGTGGGGATATTGCGCGCGGGTTTCTTCGGTGGAATTGAGCGCCATGGTGACGGAGCCGCCCCCGCGCGCCGCGACTCGCCAGGGAAGGTTGCGCGCGAAGCCGTGCTGTTTCATGTGAAACACGCGGCCGTCGACGCGCCATTCGTCGTCGCGCAGGGGCCCGCAGATGGGAAACAGGATCGGCATGCCGCCGCGCACGCTCTTGGTGGGATCTTCCAGGGTGGCCGGATCGAGGTAGAAGAGCTCGGTGCCGTCGACGGTCAGGCTGGTGAGGATGCCGCCACGGGCTGGCGCGATTTCCAGGGCGGAATTTCCAGTGGAGACGCCGACCGTTTCGACCGCGGCGCTCACGGCTCCACGCCCAGTTCACGGAGTTTCGCGGCGAGTCGGTCGAGTGGCTCGGACATGGGAAGGCCTCCTTTTGTACGCCTTACAAGAGGTTTCGCAGCGGCGCCGAGCCTCCCTTTCCGCGCACGCTTCTCCGGTTGCTCTCGCATCACCGCCGCGCCTTCGGCGCCACGTGCACGCGATTGAGGTTGAGCACGTCGGTCACTCCGTGCTTCACGAAGCGTGCCCACAAACGGTCCGTGCCGTGGTCGAGCTTGTACTTCATCTCCTCGGGAAGCAGCGGCCACACTCCCAGGAAGCGTATCGTGCGGTTCCCCCGTTCCAGCGTCCAGAACGGCTCCGGCGTGGAGATCGGCGGAAGCAGGACCACGCCCGTGAAGTCGGTGTGTCCGATGGGCTGGGCTGGCTCGCCGTTGGGAATCGAGTGCCCGATGTCGAGGAAGGTGTCGTACTGGTGCGGCAGCCGCGCCAGGTCGCGGAGCCACTGGATGGGCCAGGTGGCGCTGCCCGGGGTCATGCGCGCGCCGCACCGCCCGGTCAGCGGCCAGTCGGCCGGCAGGCACATGACAAGCTCGGCGTAGATCAGCGTCTCGTGGTCCTCGCAGGGGACGCGCATGGGCGCCGCCGACATCCCGGACGTGATCAGCGTGTAGTGAGGCCGCCCGGCGCGGGGCGGTACCACGTGGACGTCAACGTGGACGTACAGCGAGTCCTCCTCGTGGTACACCCATCCGACGGGGCCCAGGTAGCGCTTGACGTGCGTGCTGACATCGCGGATCAGCGAGTGCTCGACGATCGCGGGAGAGTGCGCCGCCACGGACGTGGTGTGACGGACGATGCGGGAACGGATAGCAGTGCGGTTGGCCATTTGAGTTCACCTCAGCTCTAGAATGTGGGCTGAGGATACTCCGAAAAGATGTTAACTTCTGTAGACGGGATTTGGCCGAGATGTAAAAAAGGATCGCATTTCCGGTGAAGATTATTCAATGCCCCGGCGGCGCCAGGATAGGCGGCTTGCGGTGTTTGTCCTTGATGCGCTGCAGCTCGATCTCGGAAATGAGGATGCTCGGGGAAATCGTGGTCACCGGGACCCAGCCGGATTCGGCGCCGCAGTAAGCGTGGTGGGCCTGGTAGTCCTTGCCGGAGAGGATGACCTTGTTCACGCTCATCAACGGTGTGCCGATGAACTCCACTCCGCGCACCAGGGTTTCTTCGCCAGTGCGGGCGTCCACCTTGTAGACCATGCGCGGGGTGCCGCTGAAGGCCTGGAACTCGTAGCGGGCCGTGTTCGTCTCGCCTGAGGAGACGGTGTGGATGCGCAGGCCGAAGGGCTTCTTCTGGCGTCGGGCCTCCTCCATCAGCGCCGTTTTCAGCTTCTTCTGGGAGACGCCGTTCTTGCCGCGCACGATGAGATTGGCCATGCGGGCCATGGGATCTTCGTAATACTGATGCCGACCGTGGCCGTTGGAGTGGAGGAATTTCTCGGCGGGCGTGCGGCTGAGCAGGTAGTTCTCCAGCACGCCGTCCTTCACGAGCCTCACCTTTTGCGCGGGGACGCCCTCGTCGTCGAAGCGGTACGAGCCCCACACCGAGCGCCCCTCGAATTCCTCCATGGACGGATCGTCGAAAATGGAGATGAATTCCGGCAAGATTCTCTGACCGAGCTTGCCGGCGAAGGTATGCCCTTCCTCGTCGGAGGTGAACCGCTCGCCCTCCATGCGGTGCCCGATGGCCTCGTGAAAGAATACTCCGGAAGCCTCCGGATCAAGCAGCGCGGGCCCGGAATATGGCGCCAGGATGGGCGCTTCCCGCAGGCGGCTGAGATCTTCCGCCATGTTTTCCAGGGCGGCGCGCATCTCGTCTTCGCCGGGGAATTCCTCGGTGCGCCGGAAATACGCCTGCCAGTCGTTGTCGAGCGGCATTCCGTCCGGCGCGAGGCTGTCGGCTTCGGCGGTGATCTGGTAGAAGAGATCCTCGGAGATGATTTCCGACCCCTCGGTATTGACGTAATAGCGAACTTCCTTGACCGCCTTGATCTGAAGCCAGGAATACACCAGGTGGGGATATTTCTTGAAGACGGTGGTGCAGCGGCGGATCAGGCCCTCCCACTCGCCGGGCTTGTAGGGGAGCGTGAGCGGCCTGTCCACGTGCTTATGGGGCTGCTCGTGGGAAAAGTCGGCGGTGCTCTTGCGGGAGACGACCTCCTTGAGCATGCGGCTCTTCTTGTTGAAGAGCTGGGAGAGGGCCTCCTTGTACTTCATGTCGGTGAGCCGCCAGATGGCTTCCCGAATCGCCAGTGGATCGTTGTCGAGGGGGCCGTTGACGTAGCGGTAGGAGTCTTCCTCGCGCAGGTTGAGCGTCAGCCCGCCGGAGATGGTGTTGTCGAACTCGTGCGACCCGACGCGGACCTCGGCGTAGATGTTGCGGTACTTCTCGGCGGGCCCGCTGTAGTAGACCGTCCCGTAGTTGCCCCAGGTGTTGTAGATCTCGAACTCGCGGACCAGGTAGCTGAGGAAGTAAGGTTTCTCGAAGTTGGCCAGCCCGATCTCGCCCTGGGCCCGCTTCATCTCTTGCTTGATGGCCTTCAGGACGGCCAGCCGCGAATCCCGCGAATTCATGCGGGCCGTCTTCAAAGTTCACATTCTATTAACCTCTCGAGGCCCGGACCGTGGCATGATAGGGGTCCCGTGAGATCAAGCAGGTTCCGGCGCCACGTGGCGCGGAAATCCCTGGGAGTGACATCAACATGAAGTGGCAGCGAATGCGGAAGGGCGCCCGCGCGCTCCTGTTGTGGACGGCGCTGCTGTGCGCGTCGCTCTCGCCGGCCCTGGCCAAGGACGCCATCTTCTCCTGCTTCTTCGCCGGGACGACCACCGACGGCAGCCTCTTCGTGGCCACCAGTCCCGAGGACATCAGCGGATCCCACCGCGTCAAACTGTGGGGCGTGAAGCCGGCCCGCAAGGCGACCTCATCCACGGCCTACAACAAGTACATCCAGAAGATGCTGGGCGGCTACCTGCTGCACGTTCGCATCAAGAAGCGCCTGGAAGAGAAGTCCATCCCCGCCATGGTGGGCGAGGTGATGATCGTCCAGGGCAACACCTACCAGAATCTCAACAAGGCCATCCTGCGCGACGGCTACGGCGAGGTGACTTCCGAGGCCCCCGCCTCCTACGCCAACTTCCAGAGCTACGCCCAGCGCAAGGGGCTCGGTGTCTGGTCCACCGGCCGCCCCCGCTGGATCCTCCCCGAGCTGCCCAGGGAAGAAGTGGCGATGCAGGGCGTCATCACCGACCGCGACAAGACGATTCAGCAGTACGGGATTCCCAACTATTCCAACCGCACGCTGATTCCCGATAATTATTCGATTCTCCAGTATCACATCTACATCACCGATTTCTACCTTCGCGAGGGTCAGGTATTCATCTACCGCGACGGCAAGCTTGTGAACAAGCAGGCCT
>Ga0194121_10005774_pt1 | contig 16935 bp, 17 predicted proteins | sample TA2MahCa50mmetaG_FD_148609 | JGI IMG/M metagenome (GOLD analysis project Ga0194121, IMG submission 148609) | Freshwater microbial communities from Lake Tanganyika, Tanzania - TA2015020 Mahale Deep Cast 50m | ecosystem: Environmental > Aquatic > Freshwater > Lake | place: Tanzania: Lake...
GCCAGCAGCGTCTCGCCGCGCACTGGATCTGTGAACGGCTTCAGGTCCGGATTGATCTCGGGAAACGAGGTGCCCACGCCGCCGCGGCAAGGAAGGAACGGCAGCATCTGGCCGGCGGCCTGCAGGCCAGTGTAGTACTGCCCCTCGTCGCATTCCCAGACGTTGATTTCGCCATGCTCAGCGGCCGCGCGGTAGAACGGGCCGATCGATGCGAGCGCTTCGGCGCCCACGTACGGGCATATGACCTTGCGCACGCACCCGGCCGCGATCAATAGGTCGACGTCGAGGCCACCGACGGCTGAACCGATCACGGTCAAGTTCTTGAGACGACGTCGGACAATGTGGCGAACGGCAACCATCGCGTGGCACGCCGTCGCGAGTCCGCCAAGCGCGATGGACATGCCGTCGCGGAACCAATCGTCGAGCGCGCTCTCGTCCAGCACAACCGACCGCCGCTCGGTCACGCCGTTCAGAACGTCGGCGGAATGATCGCCCATATGCACCTGAGCTCCTTGCGTCCGGGGTTTGCAATGCGATGGGGCACCGAGCAATCGAACCGGATGCTGTCCCCGGCGCCGAGATGGTGCACGGTGTCGTACAGGGTGACGTCGGCTACGCCGGCGAGCACGACGCCGCACTGTTCGGCGGGATAAGCGAACGTCTCGTCCCCGGTCGTCGCCCCCGGCTCGTACACGCTCAAGATGAACTCGATCTGACCGGACAGGTCCGGCGTGAGCAGCTCATAGGTGATTCCTCGGCGGGGTGACAGCCGCTTGCGTTCCGTCGCCCTCACCACACGGCGATCCGACACCGGCGACGAGGGAATGAGATGCCCAATCGTGGTCCCGAGCGCATCGGCGATGGCCTTCAAGCTGCTGACGCTGGGGTTCGAGTGGTTGCGTTCGATCTGGCTCAGGGCACTCGATGTGATGCCCGCCTTGTCGGCGACGGCCTTCAGCGTGAGCCGCCGCTGAAGGCGGAGACTGCGGATGCGAGGACCAACGAGGCCGGGGGCCATATGAAGTGGCGCCAAATCTATGAAGCACTACCAAAAAAGTCAAGCTCAGCTTACGCGGTGCGTTGGCCCACGAAGTCAGGTTGAGTTGGCCGCCCCGACGCTACGGTTCTCGTCGGCCGTCCCATGCCTGTCCTTCGCCACAACTGTGTCCGGCTCGCTCGAGAGACGTGCGTGATCGTCTGACAGGCTCGAGAGGCTGGAGACTGGTACGAGGCTGGGGGGTATCGGCGTCCTCCGGCTGTCAGCCCTTGCCCGATGGGACGAGACTTTCGGGGACGAGAGAACGGGCCAGAAGGAAGAGAGGAACGGTTAGCGTGGGCTGGTGGCGGGGAAGACTGGCCGGTGTTGGACTACGCCGCCTGTCGGACGTAGCGGTGATGCAGGCCACCAACACAGCAGGCGGTCGACTGTGCGGAGCTTCGGGCGGGGCAGCGTTCGCTTGTAGACGGCGAGCTCCTGGCGCAGGGCCAGGTTCTCGAGGGCGAGCTGGCGATGGCCGCCGAAGAGGAACGGGAGGAGCCGGAACAGGTGGAACAGAAGAGTGATCATCGAGCTGAGATAGTGGCCGGATCAGAGCCGGCAGATCAACCACTTGCCAGGCGGACGAGGTATTGGCGAAGGACAGCCCAAGTTCATCGTCCGAAGCGACGATTGGTTCGGACCGCCCGAGTGGCGGTCAGTTGTCCGTCCATTGACAATATCCGGATCACCGGATATATGAGCGGCCATGCGACCACGGGGCGCCGTCCCCTTGTACCACCAGATCCTCGGCGTGCTCCGCGCCCGGGTGGCATCGGGTGAGTATGCCGTCGGCGCGCAGTTCCCCACTGACAAGGACCTCGTGCGCGAGTTCGGCGTGGGCCGGCACACCGTGCGCGCCGCGGTCGAGCAGCTGGTGTCGGACGGGCTCGTCGAGCGGCGGCCGGGCCGGGGCACGTTCACGGTGCAGCCGACCATGCGGGCCGACGAGTGGACGATCGCGTCGTTCGAAGACCTGATCGACCGGAGCTTCGAGGACAAATTCGAGATCCTGTCCACCGGCTTCGTGCCGGCCCGGACGAATCGCCGGGTGGCCGCGCTGTTCGGGCTCGCCTCGACGGAGTCGTTGTTTTGCGTGCGCGCGCTGCGCTCGTCGGCCGAGGGGCCGTTCGCGTACTCGACGATTCATTTTCCGCCGGCTACCGGCCATGCCCTTCGTCCGTACGTCCACGAGGGGGTGCCGCTCATCCTGCAGGTGGAGCGCCATTGTGGGCTGCCCGCGTTCGAGGCCAGGCAGGTGGCGTCCGCGGTCGCGGCCGACCTGGACGCCACGCGCCTGCTTGGGGTGCGCAAGGGCGAGCCGCTGCTGGTGCTCGAGCGCACGTACCTCTCGCGGGACGGGGCGCCGCTGGAGCATACGCGGATCGTGTATCGCTGCGACCGCTACCAGCAGGTGGTGCGGTTCTCGCGCCGCGACGCTCGGCAGGCACGCCCGGACACGCAGCACACATCAACGTGAGGGAGAGCAAGAGCATGGATCAGGCTAGAGCGCGCGAGATCGTCGATCGCTGGGTGATGCCGACGGAGGAAGGGACGTACATGGGCGGGATCGAGGACCGTCCGATCCTGGCCTCTGGCAACGGCAGCATCGTGGTCGACATCGAGGGCAAGGAGTATCTCGATTTCCAGTCCGGACAGATGGGCGCGGCGATCGGTCACCGGCATCCCAAGGTGATGGCGAGCATCCGCAAGTCCACCGAGACGTTCGTGCATGCCTCGAACATCATGCTGAACGTGCCGCGGCTAGAGCTGCACGAGCGGCTCGGGAAGATCCTGGAGCCGCCGCTGCAGAGGACGCTCTTTCTCGTCACCGGCAGCGACACGATCGAGGCCTCCGTCGATCTCGCGCGCAAGGCCACCGGCGGCCTCGACATCCTCGGGCTGCACGACGGCCTGCACGGCTCGACGTCCTACGTCTCGCGCTCGCTGAGCTTCGCGTGGAAACGCCAGAAGCACGCCTCCGTGGCGCCGGGTACCTCCGCCATGCTCACGCCGCACTGCTACCGGTGCCCGGTGGCCTCGACCTTTCCCCAGTGCGACTTCCTCTGCCTCAAGGCGAGCTTGGAGCTGGCCGACGCCAACTTCACGAGCCGTCCGGCGGCCGTCATCGCCGAGCCGATTCTGAGCGCGGGCGGTGTCATCGTGCCGCCTCCCGGGTATTTCGCGGCCGTGCGCCAAGCGTGTCAGGAACGGGGCATGCTGATGATCTTCGACGAGGCCCAGACCGGACTCGGCAAGACCGGCCAGATGTTCGGCTTTCAGCACGACGGCGTGGTGCCGGACATCATGGCGCTCTCGAAGCACTTCGGCGGCGGCGTGCCGGTGAGCGCGGTCTGCACGACCAACGACATTGCCAGGCGCGCGGTCGGCAACGGCTACTTCGCAACCCGCTCACACGCCACGGACCCGATGCCCTGCGCCGCCGGCGTGGCGAGCATCGACGCCATCGTCGAGGAGGACCTGCCGGGCCGCGCGGCGAAGATCGAGGCGCGCATGAAGTCGGCGTTCGCCCAGATGGCCAAGCGCTACGAGATCATCGGCGACATCCGCGGCCGCGGCGTCCTCCTCGGCCTCGAGCTCGTGAGCGATCGCGAGAAGAAGATACCCGCCAACAAGGAAGCCGCGGCCATTGACCGCCGGTGCCTCGAGTCGGGGCTCATCATCCAGCTCCGTGGAACCGGCCCCGGCCGCAAGAATGTGTTTCGCTTCGTGCCGCCGATGACGACGAACGACGCCGAGATCGACCGTGGGCTCTCGATCCTCGAGGACGCGTTCGCCGCCGTCCTCCACGGGCGGCCGCGCTCGACGGTGAGCGTGGGAGCGTCCACCGGTGCGCGGTGATCGCTCACTGCCCACGGTCAGTGCTCCAAGGGAGGGAACGACGATGACGAAGATCCTGATGGCGGTGGTCCTGGTGGCGGCGATGCTGGGTGGACTGATGCAAGACGCCGGGGCTCAGCAGCCGAAGCGCGGGGGCACGCTGGTGGCCGGCACGACATTCGAGCCACGCCAGCTCAATGCGGCGATCACGACAAGCTGGGCCGATCACGTCGTCGGCGCGAAGATCTTCAACTCGCTGCTGCGATTCCCAGAGAAGGGCTTTCCGACCCCGGAAGGGGACCTCGCCGAGAAGTGGACCGTCTCGCCGGACGGCAAGCGCCTTACGTTCACCCTCGTGCGCAACGCCAAGTGGCACGACGGCAAGCCGTTCACGGCGGCCGACGTGAAGTTTACGTTCGAGCAGGTGCTGCCCAAGCTCAATCCCAACCGGGCGATCTTCGAGACGATCACGAAGATCGATACGCCGGATCCTTATACGGTCGTCATGGAGCGCACGCAGCCGTTCGTGATGTTCTACTTCGACATTTTCAACGCCGGGATCCTGCCGAGGCACATCTACGAGGGCACCGACGTCGCCAAGAACCCCGCGAATCTCCGTCCCATCGGGACCGGTCCGTTCAAGTTCAAGGAGTGGGTGAAGGGCAGCCACATCGAGCTCGTGCGGTTCGACGAGTACTTCAAGCCGGGGCGGCCCTACCTCGATCGGGTCGTCTTCAAGTTCGTGCCCGACGTCGGCGCCGCGATCGCGGCGCTCGAGAAGGGCGAGATCGACTACGTGCCGCGCTGGGTTCCGCTCGGAGACATCGCCCGTCTGAAGGCGCGTCAGGGGATCGAGGTGAGCACGGTGGGCGGCATCGCGCTGGCGCAAACGCGCTGGATGACGTTCAACGTGCGCGATCCGCAACTGCAGGACGTCAGGGTCCGCCAGGCGATCGCCCACAGCATCGATACGGCGGCCGTCACTCGGATCGCGACCGGCGGGCAGTTCGATGTTGCCGAGAGCTTCCTCTGGAAGCAGTTTCCCGAGTTCGATCCACGGTTCAGCACCACGGCCCGGTTCAAGCGCGATCCGGGGAAGGCGCACCAGCTCTTCGATGCGGCCGGGATGACGATCGGGGCAGGCGGCCAGCGGGCCAAGCTCGAGCTTCTCGCGCACAGCGGGGTCGCCGACCTGGACAAGACCGTGGAAGTGATTCGTGATCAGCTTCGTGAGGTCGCCATCGAGGTTGTCGTCAAGCGCGTGGAGCGCGCGCTGGCCTTCGATCTCGCGAAGGACGGGAAGTTCCAGCTGTACATCCACTCGAACTGGACGGCGGGGCCGGATCCCGTCGCGGGCCTCCAGAGGTTCTTCCTGACGCAGAACATCGGCAAGCCGATCGGCAACTCGGGCGGGTACTCGAACAAGGACGTCGACGAGCTGACGGCCAAGGCCCTCGGCGAGGCCAACCCCCGGGCGAAGAAGGAGCTCGTGGCGCGGCTGCAAGAGATCTTCTTGCGGGACCTCCCCGCACTGCCACTGCAGCAATGGGTCGGCGTCTCGGCGTACCGGTCGGAGTTCGTCGACGTCACCACGCACTCCGTGGATTCGCGCGAGCACCTGGACGCCACGTACTCCACCAAGGCTGGGCGCTGACGAGGACACGCAACATTGAACGTCGATCGCTTCGGCAATCCCGTGATGGACGGCTACGCGTATGCGATGGGCGAGGTCCTTCAGAAGACATCCGACCAGATCCGCAAGCGCGAGCACGCCTGGCGGATCATCGGCCGGATCGTCCGCGAGAAGGGTGTCAAAGGCATCTACAGCTTCACCGGGCTGGATCGCGGACTTCACCCCGAGCCCGAAGACATCGAGTTCATGGACGAGGAGATCGCGCCCGGGCTCTACCTGGACCGCTTCCGGGAGCTGGCCGTGGCGATGATGGGCGGCGCTCTGCCGGCCCAGGACGCCGCGCTCTTCAATCGCACCGGCGCCGCATCGTTTGCGGTGATGCTGGCGCTCCTCGAGGCGGGGGACGTCGTCCTCGGCCTCGCCCCGCCGCCAGGCGGCGTGAGCCACCCGACCGTCATCCGCGCGGTTGCCTCCGCGGGCGCGCGTATCGTCCACGCGAAGGACTACCCCAGCTTCGAGACGCAGATCAACTCGGTCGCCGGGGTGAAGCTGGTGACCATCCTCCGGCTCCGCGCCGAGAGCGAGCTCGTTCCTCTCGGCGATCTCGAACGGGCGATCGGTCTCGCCAAGTTCCGAGGTATTCCGGTGTACCTCGACGACGCGGCGGGGGCACGACTCTGTCCCGTGGTCTACAACCAGCCCAAGCCACTGGAGCTCGGTGTGGATCTCGCGGGAACGGGGATGGACAAGACGGGCCTGCGGGGTCCGCGATTCGGAATCCTCGCGGGCGCAGCCGCGCTCGTGGACCAGGTCAAGGCCAAGGCGTTCGACCATGGCCTCGAAGGCCGGCCCGCGTTCCTCCCCGGGGTCGTCCGCTCCCTGGAGGCCTACAGCCCGGCGGCGCTCAAGGTCCTCGTCGACACCACGCGACGTCTGGGGGAAGAGCTGCGGCGCACGCTCGGCAACCGGGTGACGTTCAGTCCGGCCACCGTGATGCTCCGCGACGAGGAGGTTCTCAGCATCGTGCTGGAGCGCGCGGGACTGTCGAAGGCGGCCATCGTTCCGCTGGAGGCCTCCGCGACACTCTCCATGCTGCTCCTGCAGGACTACGGCATCGTCAGCGTGCATGCCACGACGGGCTGGCCGAGCTTCGGCGGCCTCCTGGTGAAGGACATCCACCCCGAGGTCGTGGATCGGCTCGGAGGGGTGAAGGTCTTTGCCGCGGCGGTCGACGCCTCGCTCACCAGGCTGGCGAAGATCGTCGGCAACCGTTCAGAGATCAAGAAAGTCCTCTTCGGGACGGCGTGATCACCGGCGTATGCGCGACCGGTAAGTGATGGAGCGGTCGTACGGGTCTTTCGTGCTGCGCCGGCTGCTGGCGTCGGTGCCGCTGCTCCTCGCCATCATCACCGTCAACTTCGGGATGATCAGGCTCGCCCCCGGCGATCCGGTGTACATGATCATCGGAGAAGCGGCGCAGTACGACGAGCGCTTCGTGCAGGAGGTCCGGGCGCGCTTCGGCCTCGATCGGCCGCTCCACGAGCAGTACCTGTCGTACGTGTTGCGCGCCGTCCAGGGCGATCTCGGCGTGTCGTTCTACTTCGACCAGCAGCCGGTGCTCGGCGTGATCTTGTCCCGCCTGCCCCAGACGCTGATCCTGCTCGGGCTCGGGTACGGCATGGCCGTCAGCGTGGGCGTGTGGCTCGGCTCGAGGGCGGCTCGGCGCCCGTACTCCCTGACGGACAACGCGGCGTCGGTGGTCGGCTTGCTGGGCTATTCGATCCCGTCGTTCTGGCTCGGCATGCTCCTGATCCTGGTCTTCTCCGTGCACTTCGGGTGGTTTCCGGTCGGCGGGATGATGGACGTGCGCACGCCGGCCACCGGCTTCGGCATGATCGTCGACCGGGCACGCCACCTGGTGCTCCCGGCGATCGCGCTCGGCGCCTTCCATCTCGCGCTCATCACGCGCCTCACGCGCGGCAGCATGCTCGAAGTGCTTCAGCTGGACTTCATCACGACCGCGCGGGCGAAGGGTCTGCGCGAGCGCGACGTCTATCGCCGTCACGCGTTGAGGAATGCCTTGCTGCCCGTGGTGACGGCGGCCGGGTATACGGTGGGCTTCCTGCTGGCCGGCTCCGTCCTCGTGGAGACGGTGTTCGCGTACCCGGGAATGGGACGGCTCCTGTACCAGGCGTTGATCGCGCGCGACTTTCCCCTGATGCTGGGCGTGCTGATCGTCGTCTCCGTCGCCGTCATCCTGGCGAACCTCATGACCGACTTGATCTACGGCAAGATCGATCCGCGGATCCGCACGGGATGAGCGTCACGACCGTGGCGGTCGGGGCGGTGCCCACCCAGGGCGTGGGGTACGTGTGGTCGCGGTACCGGCAGAATCACGCGGCCGTCGCCGGCCTCGCCGTCGTCGGGGCGTTTACGCTCGCTGCGCTGCTGGCGCCGCTCCTCGTGCCCACCCACTACGTCCGCGTCGGCGTGGCGCCGCTGCTGGCGCCGCCGAGCGCCGCGTTCGTGATGGGCAGCGACGACCTCGGCCGGAACATTCTCGCCGGCGTCCTCTACGGCGGCCGCGTCTCGCTGCTGGTCGGCGCGGTGTCGGTGGCGGTTTCCACGCTCATCGGCGTGGGCATCGGACTGGTCGCGGGCTACCGCGGTGGCGTCGTGGACGAGGTCTTCATGCGGATCGTCGAGTTCTTCCAGGTGCTTCCGCGCTTCTTCGTGGCCCTCATCCTCGTGGCTATCCTCGGCAGCAGCGTGTGGAACGTCATCATCGTGATCGCGGTGCTGAGCTGGCCGCTCACGGCGAGGCTGATCCGGGCCGAGGTGCTCTCCCTGCGCGAGCGGGACTTCGTGCAGTCACTCCGCCTCCTGCGCGCGCCCGTCTGGTACGTCGCCTTCGTCGAGATCCTGCCGAACGCGCTGGCGCCCGTCATCGTCAACGCCAGTCTGGAGGTGGGCCGGGCCATCCTCACGGAGGCGAGCCTCAGCTTCCTGGGACTGGGCGACGCCGATCACCCGAGCTGGGGCTTCATGCTCAGCTATGCCCAGCCGCTCATGCGCCAGGCGTGGTGGCTCTCCGTCTTTCCCGGGCTCGCCATCGTGCTCGTGGTCCTCGGCTTCAACCTCATCGGCGACGGGCTGAACGACGTCCTCAATCCCCGGCGCGACGCGGTCGCGGCCGCGACGGCGCCACGCTCGTGACGGCGCCTCTGCTCGAGCTGCGCGGCCTGCGGACGGTGTTCAACCTGCGGCACGGCCGCGTCCGTGCCGTGGACGGCGTCGACCTCGTGATCAAGGCTGGCACCATCGTGGGCGTCGTCGGCGAGTCGGGCTGCGGCAAGAGCACGATGGCGCACTCCATCATCCGGCTCCTGCCGCATCGGGCGGAACTCGTGGACGGCGCGATCCTGTTCGGCGGCCGCGACCTCGCCCGCCTGGGGCCCGAGGAGCTGCGCCGCCTCCGGGGCCGGGAGATCGCCATGGTCTTCCAGGATCCGCTCACGTACCTGAACCCCACGCTGTGCATCGGTCTGCAGATCGCCGAGAAGATCTGGGCGCACGAGACGGAGTCGCGCGAGCAGGTGCAGGCGGCGATCGCGACGCTGCTGAGGGAAGTCGGGCTGCCGCCGGCGGTCGAGAGCCGGTATCCGCACGAGTTGAGCGGCGGCATGCGCCAGCGCGTGCTCATCGCCATTGCGCTCGCCTGCGGGCCGAGCCTCATCATCGCCGACGAGCCGACCTCGGCGCTGGACGTCACGACCCAGGCACAGATTCTCGACGTGTTCCGGGCGCTGCAGCGATCGCGGAAGACGGCCTTCCTCGTGATCACGCACGACGTTGGCGTGGCCGCGGAGCTGTGCGACGAGGTCTGCGTGATGTACGCGGGGCAGATCGTCGAGCGCGGATCGGTCTACGACGTGCTCGAGCGGCCCGGGCATCCGTACACTCAGGGGCTGCTGGCCTCCGTGCTGTCCATCGACGAGTTCCGCGCGTCGGTGGCGACGCTCGACGGCACGCCGCCCGACCTCACCGATCCGCCGGCCGGCTGCCGGTTCCACCCGCGCTGCCCCCACGCCACCGCGGTCTGTGCGGAGCGTGTGCCGCCGGTGGTGGACGTCGGCGCCGGGCACGAGGTGATGTGCTGGCTGAAAGCGTCGCCGTAGTGGCCGACCTTCTCGAGGTCGAGGACGTTCGCAAGGATTTCGCGGCGGCGGCGCCGTTCTTCGGCCGTCGCGCGCGCGCCGTGCTGGCCGTCGACGGCGTCACGTTCAGCATCGCCACCGGCATGACGTTCGGCCTGGTGGGCGAGAGCGGCTCGGGCAAAACCACCATCGCGCGGATGTGTCTGGGCCTGCTGCCGCCAACGTCGGGCACCATCCGCCTCATGGACCAGGACCTCTTCGGTGCGGCGCACCAGGACTCGCGCTCCGTGGGCAGGCAGCTCGGCGCGATCTTCCAGGATCCGTCCGCCGCGCTCAACCCGCGCAAGCGCGTACGCGACATCGTCTCGCTGCCGCTGCGGCTGCACGGTGCGGCGAACGACGGGCGGACGACGGAGCGCGTGGTGCAGCTGTTGGAGGCCGTCTCCCTGACCCCCGGCGCGCGCTACCTCGATCGCTATCCGCACGAGCTCAGCGGCGGCCAGCGCCAGCGTGTCGTCATCGCGCGCGCGATCGCGCTGCGGCCGCGCCTGGTCGTGGCCGACGAGCCCGTCTCCGCGCTCGACATGTCGATCCGCGCGCAGATCCTCAAGACGCTCGCCGAGCTGAAGGAGACGTACAACCTCACGTACCTCTACATCACCCACGACCTGGGCGTGGTGCGCTCGATCTGCGACCGCATCGGCGTGATGTACCTCGGCAAGCTCGTGGAGGTGACCGGGGTGGAGGAGCTCTACGCCCGGCCGCTCCACCCCTACACGAAGCTGCTGCTCGAGGCGAACCCGATCCCGCGTCCCACGCAGGCCCGCGCGCGGCAGCGCGGCATCATCCGGGGCGAGATCCCGTCGCCGTCGAACCCGCCGAGCGGCTGCCGGTTTCACCCGCGCTGCCCCGTGGCCGAGCCACGGTGCGCGCGCGAGGAGCCGAAGGTGGTGAACGTCGGCGGCACGCTGGTGGCGTGCCATCTCTACACGGGAGGCTGAGAAGAATGAAGGTCGCGATCCTGGGCGGTGGAAACGTCGCGCTCGCCAATGCGGTGCTGTTGACCAACCGCGGCCATCGCGTGACGGTGTGGTCCGCGCTCGCTGGGGAAGTGCAGGCGATCGCGGTCGCCGGCGCCGTGACGGGCGAGGGCATCGTGGCCGGCGTTGCGCCCATCGAGGCCGAGGTGGACGTCGCGCGCGCGGTGAACGGCGCCGACGTCGTGGTGATCGCCACGCCGGCGTTCGCGCATCCATCCATCATGGCGGCCTGCGCGCCCCACGTGCGCGCGGGTCAGCCCATCGTCATTCATCCCGTGACCGGCGGCAGCTCGCTGCTGCTCTCGCGCCGGCTGCGCGATCGCGGCGTGCGCACGATGATCGTGGATCTCTCGACCAGCCTGATGACGGCACGCCGCACGGACACCGCCACCGTCCAGATCCTCTCGCTCAAGGACCTGATCGACGTGGCGGCGCTGCCGGCCGCCGAGGGGCCGGCCGGGCTCGCGCTCTGCCAGGAGCTCTACGGCGACAGGTTCGCGCTCCAAGACAACGTGCTCACGATCTCGATGGACAACCACAACCCCGTCTATCACGTGCCGCCGTTCGTCTGTAACCTCAGCCGGGTGGAGAAGGCCGAGCAATGGATGATCTGGCCGAACATCACGAGAGGCGTCGCGGCCTTCGTGAGGGCGCTCGACCGGGAGCGCATGGCCGTGATGGAGGCGTACGGGCTCAAGGGCCGGACGGTCGAGGACTACTTCCACATCGCCTTCGGCGTCCCCAAGCGTGACCTCGTGGAGATGTTCGGCGACGTCGAGAGGAAGCTGAAGGGCCCGGTGGGCCCGCAGGTGTTCGAGCACCGATTCATCCTCGAGGACGTCCCCTACGCGCTGGTCTTCTTCCTGGCCCTCGGACGCGTGGCAGGCGTTCCCATGCCCGTCACCGACGCGTGCGTGACCACGACGTCCGCCATCTTCAGCCGCGACTTCCGCACCCAGAACGAGATCCTCAATACGCTTCGGCTGGATTCGATGTCGCTGGCGCAGATTCGCGCGCTGGGAGAGCAGGGCTACCAGTGACCCTTCTCGCCTCGCGGATGACGGCGCTTCAGGGCCCGCCATCCGGTACGAGCGCGCGACGGCGGAGCGTGTACGCTTGCTGGCGCCGGACGCCGTGGTGGTGGCCACAGGCTCCGGCGCCAGCATTCCCGCCCATACCCGGTAGCTCGCTGCCACACGTCCTCGACGCCGACGCGGCGCTGGGCGCGCCATGGAACGCCGGACCTTCACGTACCCTCATCGTGGGGTACCGGGCACATCGCCCTTGACCTCGCTGCCCATGCCGCCGACCACGGTCACCGCGTTACAGTCGCGGCTGACCGGGTCGTCCTCGCGGGCAAGCGCGCGGCGCTCGACGACCTCTCGGGCGTCCTCGCGGCCGCGGGGATCGCCGTCCAGAAGATCGGCGCGGTGCACGAGGGATTCGCGACGGCGTGTGATCTATAGACGTGCGTGTGTCGGTGTCTTGACACGGTCTCGCATGCGGGCTATCCGTAGCGCGGGCCCGGCGCGCGCCTGAGGTCATCATCGACACAGAGGAGGGACGATGTACCGGAAAGAGCAGGCGATGACCGATGGCATGCGGGTGCCCAGTCGATACACCCGGCGAGATTTCCTCCGGGCTGGCGTCGGCGGTGGCAGCGGGGCTTGGCGCTCCGTGGGTTGCGCGCGCCGCCGCCAAGGAGCTGGTGGTGGCCGGTCTGTGGCCCCTGACCGGGCCCGCGTCGCAGTGGGGTGTCCGGAACGCGCGCGGTGAGAAGATCGTATACGACCTCTGCAACGAGCGCGGGGGCATCAAGTCACTCGGCGGTGCGCGGCTGAAGCACGTCCTCGTCGACACGGAGACGAAGGTCGACGTCGCGGCTATCCGTGCGGAGTCGGTGGTAGCCCAGAACGCGGTGTTCACGACGCTGTCCTGACCCGGATCGCGCCCCCGCGGCCATGGGTGATGCAGGCGATGGTGATGCCATTGACAGGTCGTCATAACAACACTACCTTTGCCCCCGATGAAGCTCAGGGCCGGCGGCCCGATCCCGCTCTACTACCAGCTCGAGCAGGACCTGCGGGAGCGCATCCGCGCCGGCGAGTTCGACGCCAGCGCGCCGCTACCGCCCGAGCAGCGCCTCTGCGAGACCTACGGCGTCAGCCGGATCACGGTCCGCCGCGCGCTCGACGGCCTCCTCGCGAGCGGCCTGATCGCGCGGCGCCAGGGCGTCGGCACGTTCGTCAATGCGCCGGGCGAGACGGTGAAGTCGCTGAAGCTCATCGGATCCCTGGACGACATCGCCTCGTACAGCGCGCACCTCGCCTACAAGGTGGTGGCCAAGGAAGTGGTCGGCGCGTCGCCGATGGTGGCGGACACGCTGGATCTGCCGGTCGGGACCCGGGTCATGCGCGTGGAGACCGTGTTCTCGCTGCGCGGGGAGCCGTTCGCCCACGCCGAGTTCTTCTATCAGCCGGGCATCGGCGACCTCGTCGGGGACCCCGACGGCGCCGGCCAGGTGTCGCTCCTGGCGGTCCTCGAGCGGAAGCTCGGCCGGCCGATCGAGCGCGCCGACCAGACGGTCGAGGCCGCGCTCGCGGATCGTCGCGTCGCGCGGCACCTCGCGGTGCGCCCCCGCGCGCCCGTGCTCAAGGTCGACCGCACCTACTACACGGATACCGATCGCCCCGTCGTCGCGGTCGTCGTCCGGTACCATCCCGAGCGGTACCGCTACACGGTGCAGCTCTTTGCCAACGCGCGCGCGGCGCACCGGTGAGCACGCCGCCGATGGAGCGCTCCTGACATGAGCCTCTCCCGCTCCGAGTCCCTCCGGCACCTCGGCGAGGTCCCCGCGACGACCGGGATCGACGTGCCGGAGATCGTCCTGCTGCAGGAGGACCACGTCATCCTCCGGAAGATGCGCTTCCGGTATCGAGGGCGCGGGCAAACCGTGCAGGGCGACAACCCGAAGGCGCTCGTCGCCGAGCTGCGCCGGTTCCTGGCCGCGCATCGCGAGGTGCTCCATGGGACGCATTGACTTCGAGCGCCGGGGGGACGTGGCCCTCGTCACCATTAACCGCCCCGAGGCGATGAACGCGCTCGACTTCGCCGCGAACGACGAGCTGATCGAGGTCTGGAAGCGCGTGCGGGACGAGGCCGCGATCCGCGCCGCGGTGATCACCGGTGCCGGGGATCGCGCGTTCTGCGCCGGCGCCGACCTGAAGACCTACACGATGGCCTACGCGCGCCGCGAGCCGGCCGAGGTGCGGGCGGTCACCGACGGCCCGGGCTTCGGCGGCATCACCCGCAGCCTGGACGTCATGAAGCCGATCGTCGCCGCGGTCAACGGCCACTGCATCTCCGGGGGGCTCGAGCTCGCGCTCGCCTGCGACGTGCGGCTCGCGAGCCCGAACGCGGAATTCGCGCACCAGGACGTCCGCTGGGGGTTCCACCCCTGCGACGGCGGCACCCAGCGCCTGCCGTGGATCGTCGGGCTCGGCCGCGCGCTCGAGCTGATCCTCTCCGGCGACCGGATCGGCGCCGAGGAGGCGTACCGCATCGGGCTGGTGAACCGCATCCACCCGCGCGAGCGGCTCGTCGACGAGGCGCTCGCGCTCGCCGCGCGCATGGCGTCACGCGCCCCGCTGGCCGTGCAGGCGGCGAAGAACGTGGTCCTGCGCAGCCTCGGGCGGCCGCTCGAGGACGGGCTCCGGCTCGAGTCGTACTCGTTCTACCAGCTGAAGGACACGGCGGACCTCGCGGAGGGCACCCGCGCGTTCGCGGAGAAGCGCGAGCCGCGCTTCCGCGGGCGGTAACGGGCGAGGCGTCGCGATGCTCGGCACGACGATCGGGGACCTGTTCCGGCGCACGGTGCGGTACTACGCCGGGCGCGTGGCGGTCAAGCAGGGCGAGCGCGCGGTCACCTACGCCGACCTCGGGACACGGGTGAACCGCCTGGCCAACGCGCTCGCCGGGACGGCGCTGAAGTCGCGCTGTGGGCTTGAACCCGCGCCGTCGGGCTTCCTCGGCCGAGAGCGTTCGCCGGCGCCGGGCCTTGATGACGCCGGCGACGAGCTCGAAGACCGCGGGCGGGAACACGGCGCGCATCTCGCCGTCGCCGGTTTGGTGCCGACGGACGCCTGGGATCGCCCACAGCCTGGCGAACAGCCGCGGCCGGTTCGTGTAGACGGCGAGCTGCCCGTCGTCACGCCACTCGATTCGACCGTAGCGACCGGGAATCACGGGCGAGCCTTCGACGTCGAGCTGAACGCGGAAGCGATGCGGCTCCGCGAGCGCATGTAGTTGCTCGGCGGCGCGCTGTTGTGCTGTTTGCCTATGCGCGTGCGCCGGGCTTGGGTCGCTGCTCACACATCAGACGGAGAGCGACGAGCGTGCCAGACTCCCGCGCCGGCGTCGGTGTCGCGATGCAAGTTCTCAGCATGGAAGGCGCAATGAACGATCGAAGTTCGCGAGTCATCTCGTTTCCGCACTTGCACACGCGCGGCATTTTGGGACCGCGCTGGCCCAATACGGGACACGTGGCATCGCTGCGGTCGACGATCCTTCGCGCGATCGGAGCGACGCCGAGTCTGGAGACCCGAGGCCCATCCTCTCGGTGGCCGAACCGTCGATCAGCGGGCCGTGAACGTGCCGAGCGCGGCGCGACGAATGTTGAACACCCGCAGAGGCGCCTGTTACAGAAAATCTTCCGGAAAAGTAGGCCGTTCCGTCGAAGTTGGAACTGTTCTTTATCTTGCGATAAGACGGCCTGCTGCTTCCTCTCGCGCACTCCGCGTCTCCGTTCCACTTCCTGTCCGGAGACGGAAGAAGCACGAACCCGTCACAATCGGCGCTGACCAGCCGTGGCTGGAAAGTTCACCTTTCCAGCGATGCATGCCAACTCCCCGCGGAGCGATCGTCGGAGTCAAGGGGCGCCACAGGCGCCGAGCGCCAGCGAGCTTGCCCTTGACGCCGCGGTCGCTCTGCGGAATCGCACACGACGCGCCTGGGTCTCGGCTCAATCGTTCACTGACGGCGTCGTTACTTTGTCGTCTCGAGGAGCGCACGTTTCGACGAGGCAACCGCGCTCGGACAGGTGTGCCAGCGGAACTGGACCTCAGCCGGCAACGGAGACCGCATCGAGTCAGAGAGTAGGCAGCGCCGGTACACGCGCCGTCCTGTCTCGTCGCAACTAAGGCCGAAAGGCCGAGCCTTCTGGCGCCGCCGCTGGCGAATTCGTTCGTTGGTCTATGGTCTGAAATGCCGTATATTGTCGAGGGATGCCGCGGGCCGCCCTGGTCCTTCGAGAGAAGGTGATCGATGACCAGGGGAACATCTTGGAGGTCGTGATTTGGCGGGTGCCGACGACGTCACGCAGTCCGAGCGGCGTCAGATACCGCCTCGCGTTTGTCCGAGGCGGCGCGGAGGAGCCGATTGTTCTCTACGATAATCACCCGCCGAAGGGGCACCATCGGCACGTGGCCGGCGTAGAGGAACCATACGATTTTGTCGACGTGGACCGGCTTCTCGCCGACTTCACTGCCGACGTCCAGCGGATGATGGGAGAGAATGAATGGCCAAGACGTTGACGATCCGAATCAAGTCCGCTGACAAGGCTCTTGAAGGGTTTCGGAAGGCCTTCAAGCATGTCGAAGCCGGACATCGCGTCAGAAAGCGCGAAGGCGTCTACTTCACGAGCATCGAGGCGGCGAGGAATCTGCTCACTCCAAACCGGTTGGCGCTTCTTCGCGCAGTGCGCGCGCAACGTCCTGGATCGATCTACGAGCTATCGACGATCGTCAACCGTGATCTGAAGAACGTTCAGGACGATCTGCGGATTCTGGAGACGTACGGCCTCGTGCGCCTCGCAGACGCGACACGGACAGGGAAGCGGCGGGTCCGCGTACCTCAATCACTGTTCGATGAGATCGAGCTGAAGATCGCGATTTGAGATTATCGGACGGACCGCAATGATCTGCTGCGGTGAGCGCCAGCACGCATGGGATCGTTTCCGCGTCGAGCATGATTGGGTGCCTACCCAGCCTCGCTGCTTCGTGATTGGGGAGAATCCGGGCGATGCAGGATCGGCCTACTTTTTTGGCTCTTCCGGCAATCGTGTGGGTTCGTGACGTCGTGCCGCTATGCTCCGACCGACCGAAAGGGGGGTCGGAGCGATGCGCGACGTCGAGCTCGACCGGGCGATCCTGGGGCTGACTCCGCCGTGGA
>Ga0194121_10005775_pt1 | contig 16934 bp, 19 predicted proteins | sample TA2MahCa50mmetaG_FD_148609 | JGI IMG/M metagenome (GOLD analysis project Ga0194121, IMG submission 148609) | Freshwater microbial communities from Lake Tanganyika, Tanzania - TA2015020 Mahale Deep Cast 50m | ecosystem: Environmental > Aquatic > Freshwater > Lake | place: Tanzania: Lake...
CGGTCTCGAGGCGCTGCCACGCGGCGCGCAGCGCCCTGTTGTGCTCGATGTCGAGCGAGTTCATTGCATCGGGCCGGTTGATGGTGACCTGGAGAACGTGCCCGCTCAGCGTGACATCGATCGACATCGCTTCACCCTATTGTGGAAAATCGAGCCCCATGTCGCGGAAACGCGAGGGCTCCTCGTCCCAACCCTTCCTCACCTTCACGAACAGGAACAGATGGACGCGGCGCTCAAGCTCGGCTTCAAGCTCGACCCGAGCAGCCTGCCCGATCTCCTTGATTTTACTGCCCTGGTGGCCAAGCACGATCGGCTTTTGACTGTCCTTCTGGACGATGATGGTGGCCTCGATTCGCGCGCTGCCATCCTTCTGCTCGAGGAAGCGTTCGGTCTCAACCGTTGCCGCATAAGGCAATTCACGCCCGAGTTTTAGGAACAATTGCTCGCGCACGATCTCAGCGGCCAGGAAGCGCTCCGTGATGTCGGAGAGCTGATCCTCCGGAAACAGCCACTCGCTTTCGGGCAATCGTTTGACCAAGTCGCGCACCAGATCCTCGACCCCGTCGCCGGTCAACGCCGAGATCATGAACACGGCGGCAGCGACCCCGCTCTCATCGATCGCCTTCGCAATCGGCAGCAGCGTCGCGCGCGCGACTGCGTCGACCTTGTTGATGGCGACGACGGCCTTCCGCCCGCTCGATTTCAGCCCGTCGAGAATGCGCGTTGCGTCGTCATCGAGGCCGCGGGTTGCATCGATCAGCAGCACGACGGCATCGGCCTCCGCCGCCTCGCCCCAGGCCTTGTCGACCATCGCGCGGTCGAGCCGGCGGCGCGGCTGGAAGATGCCCGGCGTGTCGACCAGCACGAGCTGAGCCTCGCCCTCGATCCGGACACCCCGGATGCGGGTACGGGTGGTCTGCACCTTGGGCGTCACGATCGAGAGCTTGCGCCCGACGATCTGGTTCAGCAGCGTCGATTTGCCGGCGTTCGGCGCACCGAGAATCGCGACGAAGCCGGCGCGCTTCGGGGGATGCTCAGTCATGACCCAACCGATCGAGCGCCTCGAGCAGGAGCCGCGCGGCGGCGTGCTCCGCTTCACGCTTGGAGCCCCCGGTCGCGCGCACCGGCTCGACGCCCTGGATCTCGACCTCGATCTCGAACAATGGCTCATGTGCCGTTCCGCCGACCGTGACCGTGCGGTAGGTCGGGCGCGGGCGTTTGCGCGCCTGAGCCCATTCCTGCAGCGCGGTCTTGGCGTCCTTTGCGGGCGGCAAGCCCTGATCGAGCAACGGCTCGAAGCGGCGCGCGATGAAGGCCTCGGCGGCGCCAAGGCCGCCATCGAGATAGAGCGCGGCAATCACGGCCTCGAGCGCGTTGGCGAGGCTGGCCGGCTTGTCGCGCCCGACCCCCTCCGCCTCGCTGGCGCCGAGCACGAGATAGCGACCGAGATCCAGCGTGCGCGCGACCTGCGCCAGTGTCTCCCCGCGCACGAGCGCGCTCAGGCGGAGCGACAGCGTACCCTCGGGCTCCGCCGGGAAGCGCTTCATCAGAAGCGCCGCGATGACCAGGCCCAGCACGCGATCACCCAGAAATTCGAGGCGCTGGTTGTTGCGCGTCGGCGCCCCATCGGCGCTCGGGTGCGTCAACGCGCGCGCCAGCGAGGCCGGATTCTCGAAGCTGTGGCCGAGCAGCGGCGCCAGCGCGAGCGCTTGGCTCCGCGCGTCGGCATCCACCGATTTCTTCAGGTCGCTCGCGCGTCGCGAAGCCGCCACGGGACCTCTATCGCGAGGCAAGTACGCCGCGTGGCGCCAACCGCGTCACTTGATATCCTTGAAGATGCGGCTGCCGCGCACCGCCGAGCCCCACTTCCAGAACTCCCAGATGTGGGCCGTGCCGTTGGACGAGAAGAAGATCGAATCGGCCCGGCCAATCAGGTTCTCCTCGGGGATGTAGCCGACATTGATCGTGCGCGAATCCTGCGAATGATCGCGATTGTCGCCCATCGCGAAATAGTGGCCCTCAGGCACGACGAAGATCGAGGTGTTGTCGAGCGAACCGTTCGGCGTGCTATCGAGCGTGGTGTAGCGCTTGCCGTTCGGCATGGTCTCGATGAACTGCAGGATCCGCCGCTCCATGCCGCTTGCATCTGTTTCGACGAAATCCTCGATCTGTTCGCGCGGCACCGCCTCGCCATTGAGGTAGAGCGCGCCATCGAGCACCTGAATGCGATCCCCCGGCAGCCCGACGATCCGCTTGATATAGTCGGTCTCATTGTCGGCCGGCAGCTTGAACACGGCGACATCGCCACGCTCGGGCGCCGAGCCGAAGATGCGCCCGGAGAACAAGTTCGGGCTCCAGGGCAGCGAATAGTGCGTGTAGCCGTAAGAGAATTTCGAGACGAAGATGTAGTCCCCCACCAGCAGGGTCGACTTCATCGAGCCCGAGGGGATGTTGAACGGCTCATAGGCGACCGTGCGCACGATAAGCGCGGCGATCACCGCGTAGACGATCGTCTTGAACGTCTCCCACCACCCGGATTTTTTCTTCTTGGTGGTGAGTCCACCTTGTTTGGCCGCGTTACTCATGGGTCGGCACGGCGGTGATGAGCACGATGGCCTGGGCCGTCGGCGGCTCGTCGGTCAATGAAACGTCGATGCGGGCCTCCATGCCAGGTGGTGTCAGCGCCTTCAACCGCGCCGCGGCGCCACCCGTCAGTTTCATCGTGGGCTTGCCCCCCGGAAGATTCACAACCGCCATGTCGCGCCAGAAGACGCCGCGCCGAAAGCCGGTGCCAAGCGCCTTGGAACAGGCCTCCTTGGCGGCAAACCGGCGCGCATAGCTCGCGGCCCTGGTGGCGCGCCGTTCGCTCTTGTCGCGCTCGATCTGGGTGAAGATGCGCTGTGTGAACCGATCGCCGAAGCGCTCCAGCGTCTTCTCGATCCGACCGATGTCGATGAGGTCGCTGCCGAGGCCGATGACAAAGGGCGTGGCCGGCCGCTCGGCACTCATGCGCTCCGCACTCCCGAGGCCTGGGCGCGCCCCTTTTCCATGGCCGCGCGCATGCGGCGGATCGCGCTGTCGAGCCCGCTGAAGACCGCTTCGCCGATCAGGAAATGGCCGATATTGAGCTCGACGATTTCTGGGATCGCCGCAATCGGACCGACGGTGTCAAAGGAGAGCCCGTGCCCCGCTCTCACCTCGAGGCCAAGTGATGCGGCATGGCGTGCCGCGGCCTCAATGCGGCGCAGCTCGGCCACCCGTGGCGGGCCGTCCTCGACATCGCAATAGGTGCCAGTGTGAATTTCGATCGCGGGCGCGCCGACTGCGACGGTCGCCTCGATCTGCGCCGGCGACGGATCGATGAACAGCGAAACCAGGATGCCGGCGTTCTTGAGCCGGGCGATGAATGGCTTGAGCTGGTCGGCCTGGGCGATGACATCGAGGCCGCCCTCGGTGGTCAGCTCGCGCCGCTTTTCGGGCACCAGGCAAACGCCCTCGGGCACGTGCCGGAGCGCGATACTGAGCATCTCTTCAGTCGCGGCCATTTCAAGATTGAGCGGCAGGTCGATCTCATCGATCAGGCGCTCGATGTCGCGGTCGGAGATATGGCGTCGATCCTCGCGCAAATGGGCGACGATCCCATCGGCCCCGGCGCTCGCCGCCAGGGCGGCCGCGCGCAGGGGCTCCGGGTGGCGCCCGCCCCGCGCATTGCGGATGGTCGCCACATGATCGATGTTGACGCCGAGACGGAGCTTCTCAGTCATGACCTGCCATCCGGTTGGGCGCGCCGGACCTCGCTGAGCCCCTCTCGATTACGCGAAATGCGGAGTCGTGGCAAGCGAGCCGGCGGATACATTCTTTGGCCGCTACCTTAAGGTGTGTCCATCGTCACACATAATTGATCAGCGTGAACAATCACCATGGGTCAGCCGACCATGCGCTCGACCTGGCTGATCGAGGGCACAGCGCGTAGCGCGGCCACGATGTTGCTCAGGTGCTTGACGTCCCTGACCTCGACATCGACGTGGAACTCGAAGAACTCGGCGGCCCGGTGGGCGATTTTCAGGTTCGTGATGTTGCCATGAGCCCGGCCGATCGCGCCCGCAAGCGCGCCGAGCGACCCCGGCTCGTTGACCACTGTCACACTCAAGCGCCCGACATGGGCTTCGCGGTCGGCCCCTTCGACGTCCCAGGAGAGGTCGAGCCAATTCTCCGGCATGTCGTGAAACGCCTCGAGCGTGTCGCAATCGATGGTGTGGACGGTGACACCCTTGCCCGTGGTCACGATTCCGACGATGCGGTCGCCCGGCAATGGCGAGCAACAGGTCGCCATGTGCACGGCGACACCCGGAGTCAGACCCTTGATCGGGATGCCGGGGTCGCCCGCCTTGGCGTCAGCCGATGGGCGCGCCACCATGACGCGCGCGCTGGTCGGCGGCGCCTCGCGCCCCGGAAACAGCCCGGCCCAGGCCTGCGGGCTGGTCATCGTGCCGTCTCCCAGCGCGACAAACAGGTCTTCGGCCGATCTCAGCTTGAGGCGCTGCGCGGCGTCGGCAATGACCGCGTCGCTGTAGTCAAGATTCTCCTGGCGAAACAATCGCTGCACGATGGCGCGCCCGAGGCCGACATATTCCTGCCGCTGCCGGCCGCGAATGAAGCGGCGGATATGGGCGCGTGCCTTGCCAGTGACGACAAAGCGCTCCCAGGTGGGCGATGGCGACGCGATCTTGGCGCGGATGATCTCGACCTGATCGCCATTGGCCAATTCGGTGCGGAGCGGCACCATGCGCCCATTGATCTTGGCGCCGACGCAGGTGTCGCCCACGTCCGAGTGCACGGCATAGGCGAAATCGACCGCGGTTGCGCCGCGCGGCAAGGTGATCAGCTCGCCCTTCGGCGTGAAGGCAAACACCTGGCCGCGAAACATCTCGAGCTTGGTGTTCTCCAGAAACTCCTCCGGCCCCGCGGCCTTGTCGAGAATTTCAAGGAGTTCGCGGATCCAGCGATAATGCCGCCCGTCCTTCGCCTCCGTGCCCTGCTTGAAGGCCCAGTGCGCGGCCACGCCGAACTCGGCCTCCTCGTGCATCTCGCGCGTGCGGACCTGAATTTCGATGCGCCGGCGCTCGGGCCCGATCACCGCCGTGTGCAGCGAGTGATAACCGTTCGGCTTCGGCGTTGAGAGATAGTCCTTGAAACGGCCCGGCACCGCCCGGTAGGCCCGGTGCACGACGCCGAGCACGCGGTAGCAATCGTCCTCGCTCTCGACGACGATGCGAAACGCCACGACGTCGGAGAGTTGCTCGAACGAGACGTTCTTCTGCTCCATCTTGCGCCAGATGGAATAGGGCTTCTTCTCCCGTCCGGTCACCTGGGCGCGGATTTTCGCCTTGGCCAGAGTCTCGTTGAGCGCCTCGATGATGCGCGGCACGATCGCCCCGCCCTCGGTGCGCAGGAACTCGAGCCTTGTCAGCACGGAGTTGCGCGCTTCGGGATTGATCTCGGCAAACGCCAGATCCTCGAGCTCATCTTTCATATCCAGGAGCCCGATGCGCTCGGCGAGCGGCGCGTAGATGTCCATCGTCTGAAGCGCGATGCGACGCCGCTTCGCCGGGTCGGCGACGAAGTGCAGCGTGCGCATGTTGTGCAACCGGTCGGCCAATTTCACCAGGAGCACGCGAATGTCTTCCGACATCGCGAGCAGGAACTTGCGGAAGTTCTCGGCTTCCTTGGTGTGGTCGGATTGCAGCTCGAGGCGCGAGAGCTTGGTCACCCCGTCGACCAACCTCGCGATCTTCGTTCCGAATTTGTCCTCGATCTCTTCGAGCGAGGCGAGCGTGTCCTCCACCGTGTCGTGGAGCAGCGCGGTCACGATCGTGGTCGAATCAAGCTTGAGGTCAGTCAGGATGCCGGCGACCTCGACCGGATGGGAGAAATAGGGATCACCGCTTGCACGCCGCTGCGGCCCATGGGCGCGCATGGAAAACACATAGGCCCGGTTGAGCAGGTCTTCATCGGCCGTCGGCTCATAGCCGCGCACCCGCTCAACGAGTTCATACTGGCGGATCACGCGTTGCCCCGCGCTGCGGGGTAGCGCCGATCACGGTCGCCGATGCTGCGGCAACCCGCGGCGTCCAGCCTCGGCCGAACGGCCGGTCTATTCCTGATCGGCGAGACCCGAATCGGCGTCGCCGCCATCACCCTCGGCGGCTTCGGCATCTTCGGCCAAGCCCTCTTCAACCGCAGCGGCCTGCCGGTTGGTGACGTCGGCCCAGGCCTGCTCGGCCGCGAGCATGACCATGTTCTCTTCCTCGGGCTCATCGACCTCGGTGACCGCCGACTGGCCGTGCTCGATCGCATGACGCAGCTCGTCGAGGCTGACGGTGCCGGCCGCGATCTCACGCAGCGCCACGACCGGATTGCGATCATTGTCGCGCTCGATGGTGAGCGTGGCCCCCGAATGGATGTCGCGCGCGCGCTGGGCAGCGAGCAGCACGAGCTCAAATCGGTTCGACACCTTCTCAACGCAGTCCTCGACAGTGACGCGGGCCATGCTCGAAGACCTCCGATTTCAGGACCTAAGGGTTAGCAATGGATGAGGGCGCTGCCACAGACCCTGTAGCGCGCCCCCTTTGCAGCCATAGTCATAGGCTTTTTGGCCAAAGAATCAAGGGTCGCCGGCGGTTTCATCGAGCGCGCTGATCGTTTGACCGGGCGGCAGGGCCCGGATCAGGGCTGAAATCGGGGTTCCTGTTGCCGGGTGGCGCCAATCGGGCACCAGCTCGGCCAGGGGGATCAGCACGAAGGCCCGCTCGGCGAGGCGCGGATGGGGCAAAACCAGGTCCGGCAGGTCGTTGGTGGCCGACCAACGACCGGTCCGTCCGGCGAAATCGATCAGGTCGAGATCGAGGGTGCGGGCGGCGTTCCGCACCGAGCGCTCGCGCCCGAACGCCCGCTCGACCGACAGCAAGGCCACCATCAGCGCTTGCGGCGGCAGATCGCTCTCAACCTCGGCGACGGCATTGACGTACCAGGGTTGGCCCGACGGTGGCACAGGCGCGGTGCGATAGAGGCGAGAGCGCCTGATCGGCCTGATCCCGTGTTCGGGCAGCGCCCGAAGCGCCGCCAGGATGCCGGCCTCGGGTGGTCCATGACGCTCCGTCGGTAGATTGGCGCCGAGCGCGATCAGGATCATCGGGTCGAGCGTACCGCTTGCCCGCATGGAAGACGCGCCGTAGGTTCCAAGCCCCCGGATCGACCAGCCGGATTCGCACAACCCATAGGACACTCACCCGATGTTTTATCAACAGGAACGGATCGGACTATTCATCGACGGCGCCAACCTTCACTCCGCCGCGCGCTCGCTCGGCTTCGACATCGACTACAAGAAACTCCAGGGCCATTTCGCGGAGAAGGGCCGGCTCGTGCGCTCCTACTACTATACGGCCCTGATCGAGGATCAGGAGTATTCGCCGCTCCGCCCACTGGTCGATTGGCTCGACTACAACGGCTACACGGTCGTGACCAAGCCGACCAAGGAATTCACCGACGCGCTCGGCCGGCGCCGGATCAAGGGCAATATGGATATTGAGCTCGCGATCGACGCGCTCGAGCTTGCGCCCTATCTCGACCATCTCGTGCTGTTCTCGGGCGACGGTGACTTCACTAGGCTAGTCGAGGCCGTGCAGCGGAAGGGCGTGCGCGTCACCGTCGTCAGCACACTCCGCTCTCAGCCGCCCATGGTGGCGGACGAGCTCCGCCGCCAGGCCGACACGTTCGTCGAGCTGCAGGACCTCGCCCCTTCGATCTCACGGCCGGCGCAATGGCGCGAGCAGCGCGAGCCGCGCGAAGGTCGCGAGCCTAGGGAAGGCCGTGAGCCGCGGGACTATCGCGAGCCGCGTGAGATGCGTGAGGTTCGCGAGCCGGAGATCGAGGACGAGGAGGAAGAAGTCGGTCGCGACAGCCTCGGCGCGATCGTGTCGGAGCCCAATCGCCGCCGCTAAGGGTTCGTCCGATGGCGGAGCGTGCGCCACAATCGCCCGCGCGCCATTGCCCGCGCTGTCCGAGGCTGGTCGAGTTTCGCGCGGGCCTTCGGGTGAAGGAGCCCGATTGGCACAACGCGCCTGTGCCGAGCTTCGGGCCGCTCGATGCGCGGCTACTGATCCTCGGCCTCGCGCCGGGGCTCAAGGGCGCCAACCGCACGGGGCGGCCGTTCACCGGTGATCACGCCGGCCGCCTGCTCTATGCGACCCTTTTGGCGGAAGGCTTCGCCACGGGGGGGTTCGCCGAGCGCGCGGACGACGGGCTCCGCCTGATCGACTGCCGCATCGCCAACGCCGTGCGCTGCGTGCCACCAGCCAACAAGCCGCTGCCGGCCGAGATCGCGTCCTGCCGTCCGTTCCTCGAGGCCGAACTGGCGGCGATGCCCCGGCTTCGCGTGATCGTCGCGCTCGGGCAGATTGCGCATGGCGCCGTGCTGGCATGCCTCGGGCTCAAGCCAGCGAGCCACGGTTTTGCCCACGGCGCGCGGCACCCTTTACCTGAAGGACGCGTTCTGCTCGACAGCTATCATTGCTCGCGCCAGAACACGAACACGGGCCGGCTTACGGAGCCCATGTTCCGCGCCATCTTCGTAGAGGCCAGACTGCTGCTCGATGCTCCTGTGCCTTGATCGCGCCCACCGCCTCGGCGAGGATGGCTGATCGGCACGGGAGACCCGACATGGCGACACGCATGGCTGAGCGGCGCGACGGGCAAACAGGCGGTGCTTTAACGGGCGCCGAGGCCCGCGCGCTCATCAGGAGCGGTCGCCACAAGGGCCACACCGCCGGCCTCGCCAAGGGCCATGTCCAGGGCAATCTGGCCATTTTGCCGGCGGACCTGGCCGGGGAGTTCCTGCGCTTCTGCCAGCAGAACCCGAAGCCTTGCCCGGTACTCGCGGTCGGCGAGCCTGGCTCGCCCGCTCTGCCGACGCTCGGGCGCGACATCGATATTCGCCGTGATGTCGGCCACTACCGCGTGTTCCGCGATGGCCAATGTGTCGCTGAGCCGACGACGCTCGACGGGGTGTGGCGCGATGATCTCGTCACCTTCGTGCTCGGCTGCTCTTTTTCGTTTGAATGGGCGCTGCTGGAGGATGGCCTCAGGCTGCGCCATATCGAGCAGAACCTGACCGTGCCGATGTTCCGCACCACGATCGAGACCGTGCCGACCAAGCACTTCAGGGGCGGCCTTATCACCTCGATGCGCCCCTTCAAGCCGGCGGATGCGATCCGCGCGATTCAGATCACCTCGCGCTTCCCCGCCGTGCACGGCGCGCCGGTGCACATCGGCCTGCCGGGCGCCATTGGCGTGCGCGACATTATGAAACCCGATTTCGGCGATCCGCTCGAGGTGAAGGCCGATGAGATCCCGGTCTTCTGGGCCTGCGGGGTGACGCCGCAGAATGTCGTGGCGACCGCGAAGCCACCTTTCTTCATCGCCCACTATCCCGGGTGCATGCTGGTGACCGACCTTCACAACAGCAAGCTGTCGAGCTTCTGACGCTCGCGCAGACCGACTACCCAGCGGGCGCGTGCTTGCGCGGCGGGGCTTTCAGCTTCGGCAGTTGCTCGCCCAAATGATTGACCAGCTCGTGCGGCGCGAAATGGGTGAGATCCTTCTCGATCTCACCCTTTAGGCGCTCGGTCGCGTGGCGGGAGAGACCTTTTCGGATGTCGCCCAGCGCCTCGGCCGGCGCGACCACGACCAGATGGTCGAAACCGCCCTTGAGCCCGGCCTCGTTGATCAGCTCTGACACCTGCTTCGCGAATTGCTGCTTGGCCTGGCGGTGCCAATCGATGTGTGGCTCGATGCCGTGGCGCACACTTTGCGCCCGCTCCTGCCCACGGCCCGGCTTGTCGGTGCCGATGTCGCGGGTCATGCGATCATCGCCGATGAGATCGTGCAGCTCGGTCAGGCCGGTGTCGCCCGCACGGGCCGAAAAGATTCGGGCGCGCCGCCCGTCCGCCACCACCAGCCACGTCGTCTCATGTTTGACCATGCGCCAAGCTCCTGAGGTCTGCCGATCTGTTCATCGTGTTTCCCGACATCGATAGCAGAGGGGCACGCGTGGCCAACTTGACCCAAATCAACCGTAGCGCTCCTCCTTCCACGGATCGCCATGGTTGTGATAGCCGCGCACCTCCCAGAAGCCGGGGCGATCGGCCGCGACATATTCGATGCGCCGCACCCATTTCGCGCTCTTCCAAAGATATAGCTTGGGCAGGATGATGCGCACCGGGCCGCCATGCTCGCGCGGAATCGGCTTGCCCTCCCAGGAATGGGCGAGCAGCACGTCGTCATCCTCGAAGGCCGCGCGCGGCACGTTCGTCGTGTAGCCGTCATAGCTGTGAAACACGATGAACCGCGCCTCGGGCTTCGGTCGCACCAGTGCGACGACATGCTTCGCCGCGACGCCCTGCCAGAGATTGTCGTAGCGCGACCAAGCGGTGACACAGTGCATGTCGGAGACATCGTCGATCTGCGGCTGCGCCTTGAAGTCGGCCATGCTCCATTCGAGCGGCGCCTCGACCAGCCCGTCGACCTTCAGCTTCCACTGCGCCGGATCGATGGTCGGCTGCAGCCCGAGATCGAGCACCGGCCAGTCGCGGGTCACCCGCTGACCCGGCGGCAGTTTGGCGCGCTCAGGCTCGGCGGTGCGACCGGTGAGCAGCCGCCCCTCTTTCGCCCAAGCCTGCTTTTTCTCGATCAGCTTACGCTTGATCTCGCCGATCAGGCCAACGCCCTCATCCTTGCCGCTCATTCCCTACCCCTCAGCCGCGCGCCCGCATCAAGCGCCCCTTCTGCCGCTGCCAATCGCGCTCCGCCTCGGCGGCGCGCTTGTCGTGCTGCTTCTTGCCGTGGGCCAGCGCGAGCTCGACCTTGGCCCGTCCCTTCTCGTTGAAATATAGGCTGAGCGGCACGAGCGTCACCCCGCCGCGTTTCAACTCGCCCCTTAGCTTCTCGATCTGGCGCCGGTGCAGCAAGAGCTTGCGCGGCCTAACCGGCTCGTGATTGAAGCGCCCGCCCGCCGAATAGGGCGCGATGTGCGCGTTCATCAGCATGACCTCACCGTCGCGCTCCTGGGCAAACGAATCGCCCAGATTGGCCCGCCCCTCGCGCAGCGACTTGACCTCGGTGCCGAGCAGCTGGATACCGGCCTCGTAGGTCTCGTCGATGTGATAGTCGTGGCGCGCCTTGCGGTTCTGCGCAATCAGCTTGCGGCCCGCCACGCCCTTGCCCGCCATGATCGCTACGCCGGGTGAACGGGCCCGCTCAGCGGACCAGGCCGAGCTCGCGCATCACCTTCTCGATGCGCTCCTTGCTCGCCGGCAGTGGCGGGACCAGTGGCAGCCGCATGTCGCCCGCGCATTTGCCCATGAGGCTCGCGGCATACTTCACCGGCATGGGATTGGTCTCGACGAACATCACATCGTGCAGCGGCATGAGCCTGGTGAAGAGCTCGAGCGCCTTTTGGGCGTTGCCGGACTCCCATGCCTTGTAGACCTCGACGCACTGGCGCGGCGCGACGTTCGACGACACCGAGATGCAGCCATGGCCACCTTGCGCGAAGAAGGCAAGCGCCGTGCCATCCTCGCCCGACATCTGACAAAAGCCGGGGCCGGCCGCGATGCGCATCTGCGTCGGCCGGGTCAAATCCGCCGTCGCGTCCTTGACGCCCTTGATGTTCTTCAGCTTGGACAGCCGCGCCATGGTGTCGACCGTCATGTTGACCACGCTGCGCGGTGGGATGTTGTAGATCAGGATCGGAATGTCGACCGCGTCGTTGATCGCCTTGAAGTGCTCATACATGCCCGCCTGGGTCGGCTTGTTATAGTACGGCATGACATGGAGCGCGGCGGTCGCCCCCGCCGCCTTGGCATGTTTGGTCAGGCTGATCGCCTCGGCGGTCGAGTTTGAGCCCGCCCCCGCGATCACCGGCACGCGCCCCTTGGCCTGCTCGATGCAGATCGCGACCGCGCGATGGTGTTCATCGTGGCTGAGAGTCGGGGACTCACCAGTCGTCCCACAAGGCACGAGGCCGTTGATTCCCTCCGCGATCTGCCACTCGATCAGGTCGCGATAGGCGCGTTCATCGATTGCGCCGTCACGAAATGGGGTGATCAGGGCGGTGAAATAGCCTTTGAACATGGCGGGGCGCTCCGAAATCCGGCCGTTTCTGCGTTGGAGGCGGAGCATAGAGGCTCAACCGCCCAGCCACAAGGCACGCGCCCCATGGTTGTTGCCTGTTAACGTTCGGGCCGTATCATCGGCCAGTCATGCATGCCGATTCGCTCGCCGCCGGCTGGGGCCTGATACGGAGGTTCGCGCTCGTCCTCTTCGTCATCGTCGCCTGTGCGCTCGGCGCCCGGGCGGGCGCGGACGAGCCGCTGCCGCCTCCGACCAGCAAGGACGATCTTTCGTTACTCCGTCAGGCACTTTCCGCGACCGAGGGCGACGATTTCGCCGCCGCCCATCGCCTTGCTGCGCGCGCGCGCGAGCCGGTTATCCCCAAGATCGTTCAGTGGCTCGATTTCCGCCGCGGGGAATCAACCGCCTCGTTCGACGATCTCGTCGCGTTCGTCAAGGCGAACCCGGATTGGCCGGACTACGCACGGATCGAGGCCAACGTCGAGCGCGCCATGTACTTCGGCGCGACTGACGAATTTGTGCTCGATTGGTTTCGCTATCGCGACCCGGTCAGCCGCGAGGGCCGGTTGCGCCAACTCAAGACCTTCGTCGCCACCAAGGACGAGAAACGCGCCCAGCCTCTGGCGCGCGCGATCTGGCTCGACGATGACTTCGCCGCGGAGGCCGAGGTAGAGTTCCTGAAGACCTATGAGCGCTATCTGCGCCCGGAGGACCACCGGGCGCGCTTGAACCGCCTGCTCTGGGAGGCCAAGGAGGATGCCGCCGAGCGCCTCTATGATCTGGCCGGCAAGAAGTGGCAGGCGCTGGCCGAAGCGCGCCTCGCCCTGCGCAAAGATGCGAAGAACGCGAACAAGCTGCTCGCCAAGGTGCCGAAGGAGCTGCGGCGTGACCCTGGGTTGATCTACGAGCGGGTGCGCTGGCGCCGGCTGAAGGATCAGGATGACGAGGCACGCGCGCTATTGCTCAGCATGAAGTCGGTAAAGGACCACGCATCCCTCTGGTGGCAGGAGCGCCGGCGACTTGCGCGCGATGCGCTCGAGAAGGGGCAGAGCCGCGACGCCTATCGCCTCGCCGCCTCGCACGGGCTCGAAGGCGGCGCTCCGATGGCGGAAGCGGAATTTCTTGCCGGATGGATCGCGCTCCGCTACCGCAATGATGCCAAGACCGCGCTTCGTCATTTCACACGATTGCATGGAGGCGTGAGTGCGCCAATCAGCCTGGCGCGCGGCGCCTATTGGGCCGGCCGTGCCGCTGAGGCCGCCGGCAATCGCAAGGCCGCGAAAGAATGGTACGCCAAGGCGGCGTTGTGGCCGGCGACTTTCTACGGCCAGCTTGCCGCGGCCCACGTCAATCCCAAGACGACGCCGCTGTTTGCAGCCGCGGTCAAGGCCGCAGGCAAGCAGCCGAACAACCTTCCAGGCAGCGAGCTGGTGACGGCAGCCAGGCTGCTCGCCGTGCTCGGCGAGGACGAGTTGGTTGCGCCCCTTATTCTTCATCTAGGCGAGCTTGCGCGTGGGCCGACCGATCATGCCCTGGTTGCCGAGCTCGCGATCGACATTGCCCGACCGGACCTCGCAGTGCGCGCGGCGAAGCTCGCGGCCCAACAGGGCTATGTCTCGCTCGAGACGCTCTATCCGCTGGCCAAGCTGCCCTATCCCCAGGGCGAAGTCGTGGAACGTGCGCTGGTCCTGGCACTCACGCGGCAGGAGAGTCAGTTCGACCCTCGCGCGAAGAGCTCCGCCGGCGCGCTCGGCCTGATGCAACTGATGCCAGGAACCGCAAAGGCCGTGGCCAAGGAACTCAGCATCAAGATCAAGGAATCGCAGCTCACCCAAAGCCAGGCGCTCAACGTCCGTCTCGGCAGCCACTATCTGGCCAGCATGGCGGACAAGTTTGGCGGTTCCTACATTTTCTCGATCGCGGCCTACAATGCCGGGCCATCGAATGTCGGCAAGTGGATTGCGGCCAATGGCGATCCCAGGGCGGATCCCTCTATCGATTTGATCGACTGGATCGAGCAGATCGCATTTGAGGAGACGCGCAACTATGTTCAGCGCGTGCTGGAGGGTGTTCAGGTCTATCGCTGGAGACTCGGCAAAGGCGTGACGGTCGGCTCGCTCGAGGCCGACTTGCTCAAAGGGTCGAGCGAAGAGGCGCGCAGCGCCCGATGCAAGGACAAGTCGCGCAAGGCCGTCCGCGCACGCACGCTTCAAACGGTCTGCTGACTTGGGCCTCAGAGCGCAAGGGCGGGCAGTGCTTGGCGCGCCTCGACGACCCGTGTAACGTTTTGACAGGGGTCGAGACGGTCTTGCGATATGATGGCATGTGTCAAGCTGAGCCTGACGTTGGGCGCGATAGCGGCTGCAGCCTTCATGCTGGTCAGCCCAAGTGCGTTCGCGGCGGACGCTCCTTCCAGTGACATCGTCAAGACCGCACAGATCTCGGTCGAGCTGCGCAATATGCGCGTCGAGAAAGCCGGCGAGGTGTATCGCTTCACCCATGACCGCGCCTTCGTCGAGACCGCCGGCGTGGGCGCGACCCTGACACAAGGCCAGGTGTGTTTCCTGAGCGGTTTGTGCTCCGGAAAGCCGATCGAATACCGGCTCGAGGCCAAAGGCGAATATGTGATTAGGGACGCGGTGCTCGAGCCGCTCGGCGATGAGGAGCAATTCGCCTTCACCTATCAGGGCGAAGACGACAATGGGCGCGCGGTCAACCTGTTCTTTCGCATCACTGTGAAGGGCGACAGCTACGAGATCGTGCAATGAGCTCGCCGATCGCGGTTCACGAGGCGCAGGCCTATTGCGAGCATCAGGTATCGGCGCGCGACGGCTTGCGGCTCTATGTGCGTGACTATGGTCGGCGAAGTGCTGCTCGATCACCCCTGCTCTGCCTCCCCGGCTTCACCCGGGATTCGCGCGACTTTCACGACCTGGCGCTGCGCCACGCGCGCAATCGTCGCGTCGTGTGCCCCGATTTGCTTGGTCGTGGCAGTTCTGACTATGCGAGCCAGCCGGCGCGCTACACGCCAACCGCGATGCTCGAAGACGTGCTCGATGTCATGGACGCACTCGGGGTCGAACGGGCCGTCGTCATTGGCGCGTCATTCGGTGGCTTTCTGGCGATGGGGCTAGGCGCCGCGCGACCGCGAAGCCTAACCAGTGTGATCCTCAATGACGTCGGGCCCGATGTGGATCGGAGGGAGACCGCCCGAATCGCCGGCTATATCGCCGAGCATCGCCCTCAACCCAGCTGGCAAGCCGCCGCAGCCCACGCGCGCGAGACCCTGGGCAAGGGCTGGTCGCGCCAGGACGATGAGACTTGGCTGCGCCTCGCACGCCAGAGCTACTCAGAAAAACCCGATGGAACGCTGGTGCTCGACCACGACCCGAAAATCGGCGTGCCGCTGGGGGCGGCCGTGAAGGGCGGCTCGAACGCACCTGATCTCTGGCGCCTGTTTGGCGCGCTCAAAGCCGTGCCGACGCTCGTGCTTCGCGGCGCGCTCTCGCGCATACTGACGCCCGAGACGCTCGCGCGCATGGCGCAGGCGAAGCCCGACCTGATCGCGGTGACGGTGCCGGGCATCGGCCACATGCCCCTCCTCGATGAACCCGAAGCGCTTGAGGCGATCGATGGCTTCCTTGCCCGCGTCTGAGCCGGCGCGCGTTCTGCCGCCAACGATCGAGGACGTTCGCTCAGCCGCGACGCAGCTGAAGGGCGTTGCCAATCGGACGCCGCTGCTCCACGCCGAGGCCCTGAGCGAGCAACTGGGTGCCCGTCTTTACGTGAAGGCCGAGCCGCTGCAGCGCACCGGCAGCTTCAAGTTTCGCGGTGCCTACAATCGGATCAGCCGGCTGGATCGCGAGGCGCTGCGCGGCGGCGTGGTCGCCTACTCGTCGGGCAACCACGCGCAGGCGGTCGCGGCGGCGGCGAAGCTGATGGGCGCGCCGGCCGTGATCGTGATGCCGAAGGACGCGCCGGCGATCAAGGTGGCCGGCACACGCCGGCATGGCGCCGAGATCGTGTTCTATGACCGGGTGCGCGACAACCGAGAGGCGATCGGCGGACAAATCGCGCGCGAGCGCTCGATGACGCTGGTAAAGCCCTATGACGACCCATTCGTCATCGCCGGCCAGGGCACCATCGGGCTCGAGATCGCGGCGGATTGCAAAGTGCTCGGCTTCACCCCCGACATCGTCATCGTCCCTGCGGGTGGCGGCGGACTGATCTCGGGCACAGCGCTCGGGCTGAGCGCCGATGTACCGAGCGCGCGCGTGTTTTCGGCGGAGCCCGATGGCTGGCACGACCACGCGCTCTCTCTTGCCGCCGGGAAGCGATTGCGCGCGCCCGACATGTCTGTCGCCACGCTGTGCGACGCCTTGTTGGCGAGCGAACCCGGCGAGATCACGTTCGAGATCAACCGGCAACGCCTCGCGGGTGGACTCGTGGTGAAAGATGACGAGGTCTTCCGCGCGATGGCCGCCGCGTTTCGCGATCTCAAATTGGTCATCGAGCCGGGCGGGTCGGTTGCGCTCGCCGCCATTCTCGCGAAAAAAATCGATGTGCGCGGCAAGACCGTGGTGGCGGTCGCCTCCGGCGGCAATGTGGATCCGGAGACCTATCGGTTCGCCTTGGAAAGGGGCTCGCATGACTGAAGGCCGTCACCTGCGGTGGCTCGCGCTCGCGCTCATCGGCGCTTCGATCTTTGCCGCGAGCGAAACGCGCGCTGCGACCATCGAGCGCGG
>Ga0194121_10005778_pt1 | contig 16931 bp, 11 predicted proteins | sample TA2MahCa50mmetaG_FD_148609 | JGI IMG/M metagenome (GOLD analysis project Ga0194121, IMG submission 148609) | Freshwater microbial communities from Lake Tanganyika, Tanzania - TA2015020 Mahale Deep Cast 50m | ecosystem: Environmental > Aquatic > Freshwater > Lake | place: Tanzania: Lake...
GCCGCGCACGGCAGCGGGCTGGTCCGCCGTACCGAGCCGCGCTGGTGGCCGCCGCCCCATCCGGTGCTGGGCTTCCGGCCCAAGCCCGACAGCCAGGTGGTCAATACCGCGACCTACGGGCGCGACACCGTCTTTCACCAGACCTACCATTTCGACGCCGACGGCGCGCGGGTGACGCCCCAGGCGCCGCCGGGCGCCGCCGTCTATCTCTTCCTGGGCGATTCCTTCATGTTCGGCCAGGGCCTGCCCGACGATCAGTCGCTCGCTGCGCTGTTCGCCAAGGCCAACGACTACAAGGTGCGCGCCGTCAATCTCGGCGTGCCGGGCAATGCGCCCAACCAACTGGTACGCGCCTTCGAGGCCGGCCTGCTCGACGGCTACATCGCCCAGCCGGTCAAGGCGGTGGTGGTCTGGATCATCCCCGCCCAGCTCGCGCGCGTCACCGGCGAAGGCTCGTGGCTCGGCTCCTCGCCGCGGTACGAGCTGGCGGACGGCAAGCTCGTCCATACCGGCAGCTTCGACGAGTATCGCTGGAGCCATCCGATCGCCGGCATCAAGCGGCTGCTCGGCGAGCATTTCACCTTCGTCGACGCGATCGGCCGCCAGCAGCGTCAGGAGCAGCAGATCGAGCTGTTCGTCGCCATGATGGCCCGCCTGCAGGCCTTCGCGCGCGACAAGTTCAAGGCGCCGCTGGTCGTGGTCTGTTCCTGGCCCGACGAGACCTCCAAGCCCGGCCACGGCAGCTCGCCGTTCGCCCAGCCGATCCTGGTCGACGTGCTGGCGCGCCTGCGCAAGCTCGGCATCGCCCTGATCTCGGTCGACCAGACGGTCAAAGGCCATCCCGTCTCGGCCCTGCTCATCCCGCACGACGGCCATCCAACAGCGCTCACCAACCAACTGGTCGCCAACGAGCTCAAGCGCCGCTTGAACGGGCCGTAGCGCCGAGGTTCGACGAGTCCCTTGCGCGCCGTCTGCAATCCCGGCAGCCTGCAGACAACAAGGCCCGCAGCCAGCGGGACGGGGGAAACGGTCGAGGAGGGGTGGATCGGGTGAGCTACGTCGCCCCCATGCGCGTGCTGAACAGGCCCAAGCCCGCAGTCGAGGTCGAACGGCGGGCCGATGGCGCGCTGGTCCTGTCCGCCGGTCGCTCCCTGCCGGCCGACCTGCCCTTGGTGATCGACCTCCTGCAGCGTGCCGCCGAACGCCGCCCGCACGTCACCTTCCTTGCCGAGCGTCGCGGTCCGGGCAGCGGAGCCGCGCGCGCCTGGCAGCGCCTGACCTACGCCGAAGCATGGGCCAAGACCGGCGCCGTCGCCTCCTGGCTGATCGCCCAGGGTTTCGGGCCCGACAGCCGGCCGATCGCCATCCTCTCCGACAACAGCCTCGAGCATGCGCTCTTTCTGTTCGGCGCGCTGCGGGCCGGTGCGCTGGTGGCGCCGGTCTCGCCCAACTATTCGCTGGCAGGCGCCGCGACTGGCGACTTCACGCGACTCGACCACGTGCTGTCCCTGGTCGAGCCCGGCCTGGTGTTCGCCCAGCACTCGCCGCTCTTCGAAGCCGCGCTCACCCGTGCAGAGAAGAAGGGCGCCCGCCTGGTCACCGTCGACGGCGCGCGCGGTCTTGCCTTCGCCGCGCTGGCCAACGGCTCGATCGATGCCGCGGTCGCCGAGCGGCGGCTGCACATCACGGCGGCAACGCCCGCCAAGATCCTGTTCACCTCGGGCTCGACCGGCCTGCCCAAGGGCGTGCTCAACAGCCACGGCAACCTCGCGGCGGCGGCCGAGATGAACCGGGCGTTGGGCGAGCCGCTCGACGAGAATCGTGTCGGCGTGTCGCTCGATTGGTTGCCCTGGCATCACACCTGGGGCGGCAACTCCAACCTGAACGGCGTCGTGCGCACTGCGGGCTCGCTTTATATCGACGGCGGCCGCCCGCTGCCCGGCCGCTTCGAGGAGACGCTGGAGAATCTGCGCGAGCTGTCACCGTCGGGCTTCGCCACCGTGCCGGCGGCCTACCCGATGCTGCTCGAAGCGCTGGAGCGCGATCAGGATCTGCGCGCGAAGTTCTTCAAGAACCTGCGTGGTCTCGGCTATGGCGGCGCGCTGCTGCCGCAGGAAAGCTTCGACCGCTTGCAAGGGCTGGCGGCGGGCCAGCTCGGCGAGCGTCTGCCGTTCGGCTGCGGCTGGGGCATGACCGAGACCACCAGCGTCGGCCTGATGGTCTACTGGAATGTCGATCGCTCTGGCCTTCTCGGCCTGCCGCCACCCGGCGCCGAGGCCAAGCTGGTGCCGGCCGGCGACGGCGACGAGGGGCGTTACGAGCTGCGTGTCAGGGGCCTGCACGTCATGGCGGGCTACTGGCGGCAGCCCGAGGCGACGGCGGCGGCGTTCGACGAGGAAGGCTTCTTCAAGACCGGCGATGTCGCGCGCTGGGTCGACGACGACAATCCCTTGGCCGGCATCGCCTTCGCCGGCCGGCTGTCGGAGGAATTCAAGCTCGCATCGGGCACCTGGGTGCACGCCACGACGCTGCGCACCCGACTGATCGACGCCCTGCAGCCCTATGTGCGCGACCTGGTGATCGCCGCACCCGACCGGCCGTATCTCGGTGCCTTGGTCTGGCTCGACCAGACCGCCTGCGGCGAAGCAGGCGGCGATGCGGTCTGGCGGCCGGCGCTGGCCCGCCTGCTCGCCGCTTTCAACGGCCGGCCGGGCGGTTCCAGCAATCGCATCGCGCGCCTGCTCGTGCTCGACGAACCGCCCTCGGCGGCGGCGGGCGAGGTCACCGACAAGCGCTCGATCAACACGCGGCGCGTGCTGGAGCGCCGGGCATCCGACGTGGCGCGGCTCTATGCCGAGCCGGCCGAGCACGCCGTCATCGTTGCGGGGAGTTAGCTGATGCAGGCCTATATCGTGCGCCGGCTGCTGGCGCTCATTCCCACCCTGATCTTCGCCAGCCTGATCGTGTTCATCACCGTGCGGCTGATCCCGGGCGACGTCATCGATCTCATGCTGTCGTCCAACGACATCGGCGCCGACAAGAAGAGCCGCGCCCAGCTCGAAGCCGCGCTCGGCCTCGACCAGCCGATGGTGACCCAGTACTTCCGCTGGATCGGCGCGCTGTTGTTCGAGGGCAGCCTCGGCCTGTCGCTGTGGCAGAACACGCCGGTGATGGAGGAGATCCTGCATCGCCTGCCCATCACCTTCGAGCTCGGCATCATGGGGTTGGTGGTGGCGCTGATCGTCGGCATCCCGATCGGCGTCTACTCGGCGGTGGCGCAGGACACGGTGGGCGACTACGTCACGCGCTCCTTCGCCATCCTGGCATTGGCGCTGCCCGGCTTCTGGGTCGGCACCCTGGTGATGGTGTTCCCGTCGATCTGGTGGGGCTGGTCGCCCGACGTGAAGTTCACGTCCTTCACTCAGGACCCGCTGAAAAATCTGGCGCAGATGGTCATTCCCGCCCTGATCCTGGGCAAGGCGTTCTCGGCCGTCACCATGCGGCTCACCCGCACCATGATGCTGGAGGTGATGCGCCAGGACTACATCCGCACCGCGCTCGCCAAGGGGCTGGCGACCCGCACCACCATCCTGCGTCATGCGCTGCGCAACGCCCTGATCCCGGTGGTCACCCTGGTCGGCCTGCAGGCGCCGGTGCTGGTCGGCGGCGCCGTCATCATGGAGCAGATCTTCGTCATCCCCGGCATGGGCCTGCTGCTGCTCGAGGCGGTGAGCCAGCGCGACTATCCGATCATCACCGGCGTCTTCCTGATCGTCGGCGTGGCGGTGGTGTTGATCAATCTCCTGGTCGATCTCAGCTACGGGCTGCTCGATCCCAAGGTGAGGTACCGCTGATGGTCGCCGTCGTCGACACCGTCCGCCCGCCGCGTCGCCGCCAGCCGGCCGCCGGCGTCGTCGGCTTCATGGTCCGCCTGTTCCGCGACAAGCCGTTGGGCGCCTTCGGCTTCGTGGTCTGCGCCATCTTCCTGTTTTGCGGCATCTTCGCCGACATCCTCGCGCCCTACGGTTTCAACCAGATCAGTCCGGTCAACCGCTTGAAGCCGCCCAGCGAGAAGTTCTGGCTGGGCACCGACAATCTCGGCCGCGACATGCTCTCGCGCTGCCTGTACGGCGCGCAGCTCTCGGTGATCATCGGCCTGTCGGCCGCCGCGCTCGCCACCGTGGTCTCGGTCTTCATCGGCATCGTGTCGGGCTATCTCGGCGGCAAGTTCGACATGATCATGCAGCGCTTCGTCGATGCCTGGATGAGCTTCCCCGACCTCATCATCCTGATCGTGGTGGTCTCGGTGGTCGGCCCGGGCATGGGGCCGGTGATCGTCATCCTGGGCCTGCTCTACGGCATCGGCGGCAGCCGCATCATCAGGGGCGCCGTGCTGTCGGTGCGCGAGAACGCCTACGTCCACGCCGCGCAGTCCACCGGCGCTTCGCTGCCGCGCATCCTGTGGAGGCATATCCTGCCCAATGTGATGGCGCCGGTGATCGTGCTGTTCACCACCCGCGTCGGCGCCGTCATCCTGGCCGAATCGGGCCTCGCCTTCCTCGGGTTGGGCGTGCCGCCGCCGGCGCCGACCTGGGGCGGCATGCTGTCGGGCTCGGGCCGTTCGTTCATGTATCTCGCGCCGTGGCTGGCACTGGCGCCCGGCCTCTGCATCACCATCGTGGTCTACGCCATCAACGTGTTCGGCGACGCGCTGCGCGACCTGCTCGATCCGAGGATGAGAGGGAGCCGATGAGTCATTGCTGGGAGCGCGCCACTCCGTAGCGCTCATGCTGTCGATGCAGGAGACGCGCCACCGAGTGGCGCGCTTCCAGCGGCGGACAAGAGGGAGGACCGTCATGAGACCAATCAAGTCAGCATTGCTGGCGGGCGCCCTGGCACTGGCCGCCGGCGGCACGCTCGCCAATGACGAGAGGCCGAAGTACGGCGGTACGCTCGAGATCGGCACCGTCTACATCACCCTTTCGGCGCTGTCGTGGGATCCGCACGATTGGAACTGGAAGCTCAACCACGATACCGGCCAGTACCTCGAGCAGCTTTTCCAGGGCGATCTTTCCAAGGCGCGCAGTCGCGGCGGCAAGCATGCCTTCGTGGCCGATGGCTACCTGCCGCAGGATGCCATCAAGGGCGAGCTGGCCGAGAGCTACGAGTGGAAGGACGATCCGCTGCGCGTCGAGATCAAGCTGCGGCGCGGCATCATGTTTCCCGACAAGCCCGGCGTCATGCAAAGCCGCGAGCTCACCTCCGAGGACGTGGCCTACAGCTTCAAGCGGCTGATCTCGAGCCCCAAGCAGCAGAAGGGCTACTTCGACCATGTTGCGAAGGTCGAGACACCCGACAAGCACACCGTCGTCTTCTACATGAAGTATTTCCACGCCGAATGGGACTATCGCTTCGGCTGGGGCTACTACTCGCCGATCTATGCCAAGGAGATGGTCGACGCGGGCGCCACCAACTGGAAGAACGCGGTCGGGACCGGTCCCTTCCAGCTCACCGACTTCGTGTCGGGCAATTCCAATACCTACACCAAGAACCCGATCTACTGGGGCACCGAGAAGATCGGCGGCCAGGACTACAAGCTGCCGTTCGTCGACAAGGTCGTCTATCGCACCATCAAGGACGAGGCGACTTGGATCTCGGCACTGCGCACGGGCAAGCTCGATATTCTGGAGGCGATCCGCTGGCAGAACGTCGACTCGTTGAAGAAGAGCGCACCACAGTTGCAGTGGAATCGCTGGCTCGCCCAGTCCGGCACCTTCATGGCGCTGCGCATGGACGTCGACGGTCCGTTCAAGGACATCCGCGTGCGTCGCGCCCTCAACATGGCGATCAACAAGGACGAGATCGTCAAGGCCTACTACAACGGCAACGCCGAGCTGTTCGCCTACCCGCAGCACCCCGACTACGGGCCGTATTTCGAGCCGCTGTCGGACATGCCCGCGTCGGTGAAGGAGCTGTTCACCTACGATCCGGCCAAGGCAAAGAAGCTGCTGGCCGACGCGGGCTATCCGAAAGGCTTCACCACCAAGGTGCAGGTCTGCTCGTGCAATCCCGACCACATGGACCTGCTGCCGCTGGTCGCAGCCTACCTCGAGCAGGTCGGCGTGAAGCTCGAGATCCAGCCGATGGAGTACGGCGCCTTTCTGAGCGCCATGAGCTCGCGCACGCACACGCCGGCCTATTTCATGAACTCCGGCCACGTCAATCCGACGCGCACCATCCACAAGAGCTTCATCACCGGCGAGCTCTGGAACCCGGCGGCCTACAGCGACCCCAAGTACGACGCGAAAATGGACGAGGTGTTCCGCAGCAAGGACGAGGCCACTCGCATCAAGCTCTTGCGCGAGCTGACGCGCGAGATCCTCGACCAGGCACCGTATGTGTGGCTGCCGATTCCCTACGTCTACTCGGCATGGTGGCCGTGGGTGAAGAACTACGGCGGCGAGCTGCGTGCCGGCGCCGTTCGTCCCGGCCCGATCTACGCCCGCATCTGGGTCGACCAGGAGCTGAAGAAGAAGATGGGACATTGAGCGGATGACGTTCCCCGTCCGCTTTGGCGGGGAGGGAAAGTGAAGGGAGGAAAGACGTGAGCACATTCAGGGCAACATTGCTGGCGAGCGCGCTGGCGCTGGCGGCAGGCGCGGCATTCGCCAACGACGAGAAGCCGAAGTACGGCGGGTCGGTCGAGATCGGCACGGTCTACGTCACCCTGTCGGCGCTGTCGTGGGACGCCCAGGACTTCAACTGGAAGCACAACCACGACACCGGCATGGTCTACGAGCAGCTGTTCGCCGCCGACCTCTCCAAGAGCGTCAAGGCGGGCGGCAAGCATCCGTTCGTCGCCGATGCCTGGCTGCCGTCGGACGCCATGCGCGGCGAGCTGGCCGAGAGCTGGGAGTGGAAGGACAATCCGCTCAGGGTCGAGATCAAGCTGCGCAAGGGCGTCATGTGGCCGGACAAGCCCGGCGTCATGAAGAGCCGCGAGCTCGTGGCCGACGACGTGATCTTCGCCTACAGCCGGCTCGACAACAGCCCGCGCAAGATCAAGGGCTACTTCGATCATGTCGCCAAGGCCCACGCGCCCGACAAGCACACGGTGGTGTTCGAGTTCAAGGACTACTTCGCCGAATGGGACTACCGCTTCGGCTACGGCTACTTCTCGGGCATCTATCCCAAGGAGGTCGTCGAAGCGGGCGCCGGCAACTGGAAGAACATGAACGGCACCGGGCCGTACATGCTGACTGACTTCGTGTCGGGCAACTCCAACGTCTACACCAGGAATCCCGACTACTGGGACAAGGACAAGATCGGCGGCCAGGAATACAAGCTGCCGTTCATCGACAAGATCACCTACCGCACCATCAAGGACGAGGCGACGTTCATCACCGCACTGCGCACCGGCAAGCTCGACATTCTCGAAGCGATCCGCTGGCAGAACGTCGACTCGCTGAAGAAGAGCGCACCGCAGCTCAAGTGGAACCGCTGGCTCAACATGAGCGGCACGTTCCTGTCGTTCCGCCAGGATGTCGACAGCCCGTTCAAGGACGTGCGCGTGCGCCGCGCCATGAACATGGCGGTCAACAAGGACGAGATCGTCAAGGCCTACTACAACGGCAACGCCGAGCTGTTCGCCTATCCCATGCATCCCGACTACATCGGCTACTTCCAGCCGCTGAAGGAGATGCCGGCTTCGGTGCAGGAGCTGTTCAGGTACGACCCGGCGAAGGCCAAGAAGCTGCTGGCCGAAGCCGGCCATCCCAAAGGCTTCACCTTCAAGGTCCAGGTCTGTTCGTGCAGCCCCGACCATATGGACCTGCTGCCGCTGGTGGCGGCCTACCTGGAGCAGGTCGGCGTGAAGATGGAGATCCAGCCGATGGAGTACGGCGCGTTCCTGAGCGCCATGACTTCGCGCACCATGACCGTCGGCTACATGATGAACAACGGCCACACCAACCCGACGACGACCATCCGCAAGAGCTTCACCACCGGCCAGCAATGGAACCCGTCGGGCTGGTCGGATGCCAAGTACGACGCGCGGATGGACGAGGTCTACCGCACGAGGGACGAGGAGAAGCGCGTCGAGATGCTGCGCGCCATGACCGTCGAGATCCTCGACCTCGCGCCCTACATCTGGCTGCCGACGCCCTACGTCTACACGGCGTGGTGGCCGTGGGTGAAGAACTACGCCGGCGAGCTGCGCGCCGGCGCCGTCCGACCCGGCCCGATCTACGCCCGCATGTGGGTCGACGAGGAGATGAAGAAGAAGATGGGACACTAGCGGACATCGTCGTCCCGAGCGCAGCGCAGCGAAGCCGAGGGACCTCGTCTTGTCGGTGCATCGACAAAGGAGGTCCCTCCACTTCGCGCTCCGGTCGGGAGGACGGGTGACGGGAGGAACGACCATGAAGACTCTCACACGTGCACTTGTCGCCGCCGCGGCGCTGCTGGCGGCGGGGACGGCCTTGGCCGAGAACGACCGCAAGCCGCAGTACGGTGGCACGCTGGAAGTCGGCACCATGTTCGCGACCCTGTCGGCGCTGTCGTGGGATCCGCACGACTGGAACTGGAAGCTGAACCACGACACCGGCCAGTTCTACGAGCAGCTGGTGGCGGCCGATCTCGACAAGAGCGTGCGCAAGGGCGGCAAACATCCGTTCGTGGCCGACGCCTATCTCGCCACCGAAGCGCAGCGCGGCGAGCTCGCCGAGAAGTGGGAGCTGGTCGACGATCCGCTGTCGGTGGTGTTCACCCTGCGTAAGGGCATCATGTTCCCCGAGAAGCCGGGCGTCATGGCCCGCCGCGAGCTCACGGCCGAGGACGTGGCCTTCTCCTTCAACCGGCTACGCTCGAGCCCCAAGCACATCGGCGGCTACTACGACTTCGTCGGCGATGTCGTGGCCAAGGACAGGTACACCGTCGTCTTCAACCTCAAGGAATACAACGCCGAGTGGGACTATCGCCTGGCCTGGGGCTTCTACACGGTGATCATGCCCAAGGAAGTGGTCGATGCCGGGCCCAACAACTGGAAGAACGTCAACGGCACCGGCCCCTTCCTGCTGACCGACTTCGTCTCCGGCAATTCCAACACCTACACCAGGAACCCGATCTATTGGGACAAGGAGAAGCTGGGCGGCGCGGAGTACAAGCTGCCGTTCCTCGACAAGCTGGTCTATCGCACCATCAAGGACGAGGCGACCCAGCATGCCGCGATACGCACCGCCAAGCTCGACCTGCTCGAATCGATCAACCCGCGCTACATTCCCGAGCTGAAGAAGAGCGCGCCGCAACTGCAGTTCGCCAAGCGCCTGTCGATCCTGGGCAGCTTCGTGGCGCTGCGCACCGACACCAAGCCGTTCGACGACGTGCGAGTGCGCCGCGCGCTCAACATGGCCGTCAACAAGCAGGAGATCATCGACGCGCACTTCAGCGGCGAGGCGGTGATGCACGCCTATCCGATGTATCCCGACTGGGACGGCTACTTCGACTCGCTCGACAAGATGCCGGCCTCGGTCAAGGAACTCTACGAATACAACCCGAAGAAGGCCAAGGCGCTCTTGAAGGAGGCCGGGTACCCCAACGGCTTCACCTTCAAGATGCAGTACTGCTCGTGCTCGCCGAGCCATGTCGACATGGCACCGCTGCTGGCGGCCTATTTCGAGCAGGTCGGCGTCAAGGTCGAGCTGCTGCCGATGGAGTACGGCGCCTTCCTGTCGGCCATGACGACGCGCAAGCACGCGGCGGGCTACCTGATGAGCTCCAGCCACACCAATCCGACGACCAGCATCCGCAAGAGCTTCATCACCGGCCAGACCTGGAATCCGTCGATGTACTCGGATGCCACGTTCGATGCCAAGATGAACGAGGTCTACAAGACGCGCGACGAGGACAAGCGCAAGGCGATGCTGCGCGAGATGACGGTCGAGATCATGGACAAGGCGCCCTACATCTGGCTGCCGACGCCGTACGTCTACGCCGCGTGGTGGCCGTGGGTGAAGAACTACGGCGGCGAGATGAGCGCCGGCTCGATCCGGCCCGGCCCGATCTACGCCCGCATCTGGATCGACCAGGAGCTGAAGAAGAAGATGGGGTATTGATCATGGCTAGGAGCGCGCCACTCCGTGGCGCTCATGTGATGTCGATGCAGAAGAGGCGCCACGGAGTGGCGCGCTCCCAGCAATGAGTCTCTTGAGCGTAAAGGGCCTCTCGACCGAGTTCCGCACCGAGCGCGGGGTCGTCAAGGCGGTCGACGACGTGTCGTTCGACCTGGCGGCCGGCGAGACGCTGGCCATCGTGGGCGAGTCGGGCTCGGGCAAGAGCGTGACGGCGATGTCGCTGCTGCGGCTGATCCCCAATCCGCCCGGCCGCATCACGGCGGGCGAGGTGGTGTTCGACGGCCGCGATCTCCTGAGGCTCTCCGACGAGGAGATCCGCGCCATCCGCGGTGATCGCATCGCCATGATCTTCCAGGAGCCGATGAGCTCGCTCAATCCCTCGCTCACGGTGGGCCTGCAGATCGCCGAGCCGATCAACCTGCACCGCAAGACGCCGTGGGCCCAGGCGATGGACAAGGCGGCCGAGCTTTTGGCCCGCGTGCGCCTGCCCGACGCCAAGAGCCGCGTGAAATCCTATCCCCACCAGTTCTCCGGCGGCATGCGCCAGCGCGCCATGATCGCCATGGCGCTCGCCTGCCAGCCGCAACTCATCATCGCCGACGAGCCGACGACGGCGCTCGACGTCACGGTGCAGGCGCAGATCCTGGCGCTCTTGAAAGAGGTGACGCGCGCCGCCAACTCGGCGCTCATCCTCATCACCCACGATCTCGGCGTGGTGGCGCGCTACGCCGATCGTGTCTGCGTCATGTATGGCGGGCGCATCGTCGAGGCCGGGCCGGCGCGCGAGATTTATGCACGGCCGCGCCATCCCTACACGATCGGCCTGATGGCCTCGGTGCCGCGACTCGACCAGGAGGCGGGGACGCGGCTGGTGCCGATCGAGGGCCAGCCGCCCAACCTCGCCAACCTGCCGCCGGGCTGCGCCTTCGCCCAACGCTGCCGGCGCGCCGCCGACCGTTGCCACAGCGAGCGGCCGCCGCTCGTCACCGCCGCCCCCGACCATCTCTCGGCCTGCCATTTCCATGCCCAGCTCCAAGCCTGACACTGTCCTCGAGGTGAAGGACCTCAAGGTCCACTTCCCGGTGATGGCCGGCACGGTGGTGCGCCGCCAGGTCGGCAGTGTGAAGGCGGTCGACGGCGTGTCGTTCGACGTGCGCCGCGGCGAGACGCTCGGGCTGGTCGGCGAATCGGGTTGCGGCAAGAGCACGACCGGCCTCGCCGTCCTGAAGATGATCGACATCACGGCGGGCCAGGTGGTGTTCGAGGGCGAGGACATCTCCGGCCACGATCGCTCGCGCATGCGGCCGATCCGGCGCCGCATGCAGATGGTCTACCAGGATCCGTTCGGCTCGTTGAACCCGCGCATGAAGGTGTCGGAGATCGTCGGCGAGCCCTTGGAAGTGCACGGGCTCGCGGCGGATCGCGCCGCCTACGATGCGCGTGTCGCGAACCTGCTCGACATGGTGGGCCTGTTGCCCGACATGGCCGACCGCTATCCGCACGAATTCTCGGGCGGCCAGCGGCAACGCATCGGCATCGCCCGCGCGCTGGCGCTCGAGCCGTCGTTGATCATTTGCGACGAGCCGGTGTCGGCGCTCGACGTGTCGATCCAAGCGCAGGTGGTGAACCTGTTCCAGGAGCTGCAGGAGCGGCTGGGGCTCACCTACATCTTCATCGCCCACGACCTCGCCGTGGTCCGCCACATCAGCCATCGCATCGCCGTGATGTATTTGGGCCGCATCGTCGAGATCGCGCCGCGCGGCGAGCTCTACGCCAAGCCGCTGCATCCCTACACGCAGGCGCTGCTGGCGGCGATCCCGATCCCCGACCCCGAGGTCGAAGCGAGCCGGCCGCAGCAGATCATCACCGGCGAAGTGCCGTCGGCCATGCGCCCGCCGCCCGGCTGCCGCTTCCATACCCGCTGCCCGCAGGCGATGGAGAGCTGCAAGACCGCCGACCCGCCGCTGCGCGACCTCGGCAGTGGCCGCGCGGTGGCGTGTCATCTGTATGAGGGTTGATGCCGCGACCGCCACTGGAGTCGCGCGCTCCCGGCATCCTACATCTTCCCCGAAACGATGCGGGCGCCCAACGCCCAGCGATGGACCTCCGACGGCCCATCGTAGATGCGAAAGGCGCGGGTGTCGCGGAAGATGCGCTCGACCACGGTGTCGCGCGTCATGCCCATGCCGCCCAGGATCTGCATCGACCGGTCGGCGACGCGGGCGATCGCCTCGGAGCACACGACCTTGCTCATCGAGCTTTCGTTCGACGCGCGCTCGCCGCGGTCGAGCAGCCAGGCGGTGTGCAGGATCGACAGTCGCGCCTGATGGATGTCCATGTGGTTGTCGGCCAGCATGAACGACACGCCCTCGTGCTCGCCCAGCGTCTTGCCGAAGGCGACGCGGGTGCGCGCATAGTCGGTCGCGATGTCGTGGGCGCGCATCGCCGAGCCCAACCAGCGCATGCAATGGCTGAGCCGCGCCGGGGCGAGCCGCACCTGGGCGTAACGGAAGCCCTTGCCGACCTCGCCCAGCACGGCGTCGGCCGGCAGGCGCAGGTCCTTGATCTCGATCACCGCATGGCCGCCGGTGAAGCTGGAATCGATGGTGTCGAGCGTGCGCTCGATGCGGATCGCGGGATCGGGCAGGTCGGCCAGGAACAGAGTGGCGTGGCCGTCGTGCGGGCCACCCTCGACCTTGGCCATGACGATGGCGAAGCCCGCGCCCTCGGCGCCGGTGATCAGCCACTTGCGGCCGTTGATGACCCACTCGTTGCCGTCGAGCCGCGCCGTCGCCTGCAACAGGCTGGGATCGGAACCCGCGCCGCCCGGCTCGGTCATGCAGAAGCAGGAGCGGATCTTGCCTTGCGCCAACGGCTTCAGGAAGCGCTCGCGCTGATCGGGCCGCGCCACGACGTCGAGCAGATGGATGTTGCCCTCGTCGGGCGAGGCGCAGTGGATCGCCGTCGGCCCCAGGATGGAGTAGCCCGCCGCTTCGAACACGAAGGCGCGGGCGACGAAGCCGATGGCGCGGCCGCCATACTCGGTCGGCACGTGCGGCGCGAAGACCTCGGCGGCGCGGGCGAGCGCGTTCAGCTCGACGCGCAGCTCGTCGGTCGGCCCATGCGCGGTCCAGCGCGGGTCCTTCTCGTAGGGCACGACCTTGGCCTTCACGAAGTCGGAAACGCGGCGCGCGAGGTCGGCAACCTCGGCCGGCGGTGCGAAGTTGAGATCCACGACAGTCTCCCAGTTTGCCGGGAGTCTAGCACCGGCCGGCCCTGCAGGGATGCAGAGCTAAACGTAGGATGGGCGCGTGCGCAGCGTGTCGCGGTCGAAGCCCGCCACCTTCTTGTAGCGGTCGGAGATGGCGGCAAGCTCGGCGGTCGAGATCACGTCCTCGATACGCGCGAAGCGCCGGCCACCCGAGCGCTGCCAGACCTCGCGCAGGATGGCATCGGGCGGATCGCTGCGGTTGGTCAGCACCACCTTGGCGGTGGCCGGCCCGCGCAGGGCTTCGTAGTGGACGAGCGCCTCGGCCGTGGCGCCGCGCCGCTTGATCTCGCCGGCGAGACAACGCGCATCGAGGATCGCCTGGCCGGCGCCGTTGGAGCCGCGGGGATACATGGGATGGGCGGCATCGCCCAAAAGCGTCACGCGACCGAAGCTCCAGCGCGCCAGCGGGTCGCGATCGACCATCGGATACTCGAGAATCTCCTCGGTGCTTTCGATCATGCCGCTGATGTCGAGCCAGTCGAAGGTGAGCCCGGCGAAGGCCGGCATGATGTCGGCCAGCCGGCCGCGGCCGGTCCAGTCCTGGCGCACCGCCTCGGGCCGCTCGATCTCGGCCACCCAGTTGATCAAGGGCAGGCCGCCGCCGTCGGGCGTGGCCGGCCGGACCGGATAGATCACCGTCTTGCCGACCGTCATCCAGCCGGTCGAGACCATGGTGTCGCCGCCCAGGAAAGCGGGCCAGCGCACCGCGCCGCGCCACATGTTGACGCCGGAGTACTTGGGTGGGCCCTGGTCGGGAAAGAGCTGCTGGCGCACCGCCGAATGGATGCCGTCGCAGCCGATCGCGAGCTTGCCGCGCGCCGGCTCGGCCTTGTCGAAATGCACGATGACGCCGCTGTCGTCCTGCTCGACCGTCACGCATCGGCGATCGAGCTGCACGCTGTCGCGACCCAGACGCTCACGGGTCGCATCGAACAGCACGCGATGCAGGTCGGCGCGATGGATCGAGAGCTGCGGCCAGTCGTAGCCGGCATAGCGGCCGCGCGGCTCCTTGTAGATGAACTGGCCATGTCGGCTGTAGAAGGCGAGCTCGCGCGTCTCGATGGCTTGCGCCGCCAGCGCGTCCTGCAGGCCAAGCTCGGCGAGCTCGCGCATGGCATGCGGCAGGAGATTGATGCCGACGCCGAGCGGCTGGATGGTGGGAGCGGCCTCGAACACGCGGGCCGAGATGCCGGCCTGATGCAGGCTGAGCGCCAGTGCGAGGCCGCCGACGCCGCCGCCGGCGATCAAGACATCGGGGTCGCTCACTCCGGCTGGATTCCCCGCTTGGCCACGACATCGGCCCAGCGCGCGCGATCGCGCGCCACGATCTCGCCGAGCGCCGCCGGCGTCGAGGTCGCGGGGATCAGGCCTTGCGCCTCGAAAGCCGCTTTGGCTTCCGGCGCGTCGAGGATGGCGGCGATCTCCTTGTTCAGGCGGCCGACGACATCGGCGGGCGTGCCCTTGGGCGCGAAGAAGCCGTACCACATGTCGACATCGACGCCTTTCAATCCGGCCTCGCTGAGCGTCGGCAGATCGGCAAGCTGCGGCAGGCGCTGCGGGCTGCCGGCGGCGATGGCCTTGAGCTTGCCGGCGCGGATGTGCTGGGCCGAGACGTGAACTGGCAGGAACATGTAGCCGATCTGGCCGCCCAGCAGATCCTGCACCGCGCCCGCCGTGCCCCGATAGGGCACGTGCACGAGCTCGATGCCGGCCGCAGTCTCGACCAGCGCCATCGACAGATGATGCGGCGTGCCGACGCCGGGGCTGCCGTAAGTCAAGGTCTTGGGCTGGGCTTTGGCCGCCGCGATCATCTCGGCGAGCGTGCTCGGCTTCTGGCCGGGATGCGCCACCAGCACCAGCGAGCCCCAGGCGCTGAGACCGAGCGGCGCGAAGTCGGCGACGGGATCGTAGGGCAGGGTCTTGAACAGGCTGGGGTTCATCACCAAGGTATTGACCGACGACATCAGCGTGTGACCGTCGGGCTTGGCGCGCGCCACCTGCTGGCTGCCGATGTTTCCCGAGGCGCCGGCCACGTTCTCGACGACAACGGGCTGGCCAAGCTTAGGCGACAGCCGCTCGGCCACGTAGCGGGCGATGATGTCGGGACCGGTGCCCGGCGTGAACGGCACCACGAGCTTCACCGGCTGATCGGGCCAGGCGAAAGCCGCCCGGGGCGTTGCCAGTGCGGCCACCAGGCCGGCAGCCACGGGAAGAAATTGTCGACGGCGCATGGCGACATTCAAGCAGTCCGCCGGCCGATCGTCGATACAACTAAAACGAGATTTACTTATATCTTGTTCGTTCTATAATTGTTCCGGTCTCGGATCGGAGAACGCCATGCAGGCTAAGGTGAGGACGGTGGCTTTTCAGGGCATCGACGTGCTGGCCGTCGATGTCCAGGTGTTGGTGGCACCCGGCCAGCTTGCCTTCGCCATGGTGGGCCTGGCCGACAAGGCGGTCGGCGAAAGCCGCGAGCGCGTGCGCGCCGCCTTCCGGGCGCTCGGCCTCGCCCTGCCGCCGCAGCGTATCACGGTCAACCTCTCGCCGGCCGATCTCGCCAAGGAAGGCAGCCACTACGACCTGCCGATCGCGCTGGGTCTTCTCGCCGCCATGGGCGTGATCCCGGCCGAGAGCATCGCGGGCTCGATCGCACTCGGCGAGTTGGCGCTCGATGGCGCGCTGTGCCGCGTGCCGGGCGTGCTGCCGGCCGCCATCGCCGCGCGCGCCGCCGGCCGCGGCATCATCTGTCCGGCCGCTTGCGGCGGCGAGGCGGCGTGGGCGGGCTTCGAAGAGGCGGAGAGCGACGGTCGGCCGACGATCATCGCCGCGCCGACGTTGCTGGCGCTGATCAATCACCTGCGCGGCCAGCAGCATCTTGCCGCGCCCGAGGCGAGGCTCGCCGAAGACCGCGAGCACTATCCCGACTTGGCCGAGATCAAGGGCCAGGAGTGCGCCAAGCGCGTGCTCGAGCTGGCCGCGGCGGGCGGCCACAACCTCTTGATGATGGGGCCGCCCGGCTCGGGCAAGTCGATGCTGGCGGCGCGCCTGCCTGGCATCCTGCCGCCGCTCGAGCCGGAGGAGGCGCTCGAGGCGTCGATGGTGCGCTCGCTGGCCGGCGACCTCGGCGAGGGCAGGCTGAGCCGACGCCGCACCTTCCGCGATCCGCACCATTCGGCGACCCTGCAGGCGCTGGTCGGCGGCGGCCCGCGGGCACGGCCGGGCGAAGTGTCGCTCGCCCATCACGGCGTTCTGTTCCTCGATGAGCTGCCCGAGTTCAATCGCGCCACCCTGGAGGCGCTGCGCCAGCCGATGGAATCGGGCCGCGTCACCGTGGCGCGCGCCAACGCCCATGTCACCTATCCCGCCCGCTTCCAGCTCGTGGCGGCGATGAACCCCTGCCGCTGCGGCCATCTCATGGAACCATCGCGTGCCTGCGGCCGCGCGCCGCGCTGTGGCCTCGACTATCAGGGCAAGCTCTCGGGTCCGCTACTCGACCGCATCGATCTCTGCATCGACGTGCCGGCCGTCGG
>Ga0194121_10005779_pt1 | contig 16927 bp, 23 predicted proteins | sample TA2MahCa50mmetaG_FD_148609 | JGI IMG/M metagenome (GOLD analysis project Ga0194121, IMG submission 148609) | Freshwater microbial communities from Lake Tanganyika, Tanzania - TA2015020 Mahale Deep Cast 50m | ecosystem: Environmental > Aquatic > Freshwater > Lake | place: Tanzania: Lake...
AATTTATCGATCAGGACACTAGGCTTCCATCGCGCCTCGCTCTGCCCCAAGGAGGAGCGGAGCATTGAGCGAGATCGGCGTCGGCGGCGGGCCGTCCTGCAGCAGTGCCGCGAGCCGTGCGCCGAGGTCGACCGGCTCGAAGCGTTCGCGCGAGGCGGCGATCTCGTCGAGCCGCCACCAGCGGTGTCCGAGCGTCCAGCTTTGCTCGCGCTCGTCGAGGCCGGATGTGTCGATCGCAGTCTGTCGCGTGCGGCCGAGGAAGAAGCGTTCGCGGTGCAGCACGTCCCTGCCGCGCCAACTCATGCGGCGCTCGCGCTTCCACACCCACCGGATCGGGCCGTCGACCTCGATGGCGGTCTCCTCGCGCGCTTCGCGCAGCGCGGCCGTCGCAAAGTCCTCGCCCTCGTCGACCAGGCCGCCGATCATCACCCAGAACGGCTCGATATGGGGATCGGCCGGATCGAAGACGCCCGGATTGTGCACGTTGAAGAGGAAGAGGCGGTCGTCGGGATCGAGCAGGATCAGCCGCGCCGAGGGACGTTCGATCATTTTGCTTTGGCGAGGAGCTTCGCCGCGTCGACGGCGCCGTAGGTCAGGATGCCGTCGCAGCCTGCCCGCTTGAAGCCGGTCAGGGTCTCGACCAGCACCTTGTTCCAGTCGAGCCAACCGCGGTCGGCGGCGCCTTTCAGCATCGCGTACTCGCCGCTCACCTGGTAGGCGTAGGTCGGCACGCCGAAGGCGTCCTTCACGCGGCGCACGATGTCGAGATAAGGCAAACCCGGCTTCACCATCACCATGTCGGCGCCTTCCTCGATGTCGAAGCCGACCTCGCGCAGCGCTTCGTCGGAATTGGCCGGGTCCATCTGGTAGGTCTTCTTGTCGCCCTTGAGGGCGCCGGAGCTGCCGATGGCATCGCGGAAGGGGTTGTAGAAGGCCGAGGCGTACTTGGCAGCGTAGCTCATGATCTGCGCGTGGATGTAGCCCTTGGCGTCGAGCGCCCGGCGGATGGCGCCGATGCGGCCGTCCATCATGTCGGATGGCGCCTGGATGTCGGCGCCGGCCTCGGTCTGCACGATCGCCTGCTTGACCAGCGCCTCGAGCGACTCATCGTTCTGCACATAGCCGTCGCGCACGATGCCGTCATGGCCGTCGCTGTTGAACGGATCGAGCGCCACGTCGGTCATGATGCCGATATCGGGCACCGCTTTCTTCACCGCCGTGACCGCGCGGCAGACGAGGTTGCCCGGATTGTAGGCCTCGCGCGCGTCGGGCGTCTTGGCGGCGGGATCGGTTTCGGGAAAGATGGCGATGGCCGGGATACCGAGGTCGCGGGCCTGCTTCACGGCCTCGATGAAGAGATCGACGGTCAGCCGATCGACCCCGGGCATCGAATCGACGGGCGTGCGTTGGTTCCGGCCTTCCTGCACGAACACCGGCCAGATGAGATCGTCGGCCGAAAGCTTGGTCTCGGCCACCAGGCGACGCGACCAGTCCTCACGTCGGTTGCGGCGCAGCCGCGTCGTCGGATAGCGACCCAAGGTCGAGAAGCGTTTGGCCATGGTGGTTTTTATGGCGCGAACCGCGGGCACCCGCAATGCGGCTTGTTTGACTGGCTGAGGGCCGCCGATATGATCCGGCGCGCATGGACTTCACCCTCACTGAGGATCAGCAGGCGTTCCGCGACACCGCGCGCCAGTTCGCGACCGAGCGCATGCTGCCGCAGGCCGCCCGCTGGGACTCCGAGAAGATTTTTCCCGAGGACGTGCTGCGCGAGGCTGCGGCGCTGGGCTTCGGCGGCATCTATGTGAAGGATGATGTCGGCGGCAGCGGCCTGTCGCGCCTCGACGCCGCGCTGATCATGGAAGAGCTGTCGGCGGCTTGTCCCAGCACTGCAGCCTACGTATCGATCCACAACATGGCGGCCTGGATGATCGATGGCTTCGGCGACGATCAGCAGCGGCAACGCTTCCTGCCCAAGCTCTGCTCGATGGAGCATTTTGCGAGCTACTGCCTGACCGAGCCGGGCGCCGGCTCCGATGCCGCGGGCCTTGCGACACGCGCCGAACTGGTCGGCGACCACTATGTGGTGAACGGCAGCAAGGCGTTCATTTCCGGCGGCGGACGCAGCGACATTTACGTCGTCATGCTGCGCACCGGCGGTAAGGGCGCCGGCGGCATCTCGACGTTGGTAGTCGAGGCCGGCACGCCAGGCCTGTCGTTCGGCAAGCAGGAGCAGAAGCTCGGCTGGAATAGCCAGCCGACGGCAGCGGTGATCTTCGAGAATTGCAAGGTGCCGGCCGCCAATCGGTTGGGGCCCGAGGGCCACGGCTTCAAGATCGCCATGGCAGGGCTGGATGGCGGGCGTATCAACATCGGCGCCTGCTCACTGGGGGGCGCGCGCGCCTGCCTGGAGACGGCGTCGCGCTATGTCGTCGAGCGCAAGCAGTTCGGCAAGCCGATCGCCGACTTCCAGGCGACGCAGTTCAAGCTTGCCGACATGGCGACCGAGCTCGATGCGGCGCGGCTCCTGATCTGGCGTGCTGCCTGTCTGCTCGACGCCAAGTCACCCGAGGCGACGCAGGCCGCCGCCATGGGCAAGCGCTTCGCCACCGACGCGGGTTTCCGCATCGTCAACGAGGCGCTGCAACTGCATGGCGGTTACGGCTACTTGAAGGACTTTCCCATCGAGCGCTATTTGCGCGACCTGCGCGTGCACCAGATCCTCGAAGGCACCAACGAGATCATGCGGGTGATCATTTCGCGCCGGCTGTTGATGGGATGAGTTGATGTCCGAGTTCGAGATTCTGTTCGACGTGAAGGATGGGCTGGGCGTGATCACGCTCAATCGGCCCAAGGCATTGAATGCGCTGACGCACGGCATGATCCTCGAGTTGGAGCGGGTCATTCCGGGCTGGGAGAAGGATCCCGCGATCAAGGCGGTTGTCCTTCGTGGCGCCGGCGATCGTGCCTTCTGCGCCGGCGGTGACGTGATCGGCCTTTATCGCGAGATGACGGACAACCCCGGCGGCACACTCCGGCGCGATTTTTTTCGCGACGAGTACATCGTGAACCGCCGCATCTATCGCTACGCCAAGCCGTGGATCTCGCTGATCGACGGCATCGACATGGGTGGCGGCGTCGGGCTGTCGGCGCACGGCTCGCACTCGGTGGCGAGCGAGAAGTTCCTGTTCGCCATGCCCGAGACCACCATCGGGCTGTTCCCGGACGTCGGCGGCGGCTACTTCCTGACCCGCCTGGCCGGTGCGCTCGGCACCTACCTGGCGCTCACCAGCCACCGCCTGAAGGCGGCCGACGCGCTGTGGGCCGGCATCGTCGATGCCCACGTGCCGAGCGTGCGCATGGGTGAGCTCCTGGAAGCGCTGGGTGCCGCCGATCTCTCCGGCCCACAGGCCGACCGCAAGGTCGACGCGGTGATCGCCCGCTTTGCCACGGATCCCGGACCGCCCGGCCTGCCGGCCATGATGGCCGACATCGACCGCTGCTTTTCCGCCGAATCGGTCGGCGAGATCGTGGCGCGGCTCAGAAAGCAGCCGGGCGACTGGGCGCAGAAGCAGCTTGCCGCCCTGCTGAAGCTCTCGCCGCTTTCCATGGCCATCACCCTGGAACAGCTCAAGCGCTGCGCCAATCGGTCGTTCGAGGACGCCATGACCATCGAATACCGCATGGCCCAGCATTGCATGCGGCCGGATCACGATTTCTTCGAGGGCGTGCGCGCCTTGCTGGTCGACAAGGACCAGAAACCGCGGTGGAATCCGCCAGCCATCGAAGGTGTGACGCGGCAGATGGTCGACGCACATTTCGAGCCGGTCACCAACGATCTGTGTTTCGACTGAGTTCTGGAGGGAGGACGACATGGCGAAGATCGCCTTCATCGGTCTTGGCAATATGGGTGGCCCGATGGCCGCCAACCTGGTCAAAGGCCAGCATCAGGTGATGGCCTTCGATCTGTCGGCGACCGCGCTCGACACAGCGGTCGAGAAGGGAGCGAAGAAGGTCGCGTCGGCGGCCGAAGCAGTGAAGGGCGCCGAGATCGTCGTCACCATGCTGCCGGCCGGCAAGCATGTCCGCGAAGTCTACGAAAAAGACGTGCTGCCCAACGCCGCCAAGGGCGCGCTGCTGATCGATTGCTCGACCATCGACGTCGACAGCGCCCGCCATGTCGGAGCACTTGCCGAGAAGGCAGGGCTGGAGATGGTCGACGCACCAGTCTCGGGCGGCGTCGGTGGTGCGACAGCCGGCACCCTCACCTTCATGGTCGGCGGCGGCGATGCGGCCTTCGCCAAAGCGCGGCCGATCCTGGAGAAGATGGGCAAGAACATCGTGCATACCGGCCCGACCGGCGCGGGGCAGGCGGCCAAGATCTGCAACAACATGATCCTCGGCGTCACCATGATCGGCGTCGCCGAAGGTTTCCTGCTGGGCAAGCGTCTGGGGCTGGACGTGCAGAAACTGTTCAACATCGTCTCGACATCGTCCGGCAGCTGCTGGGCGGTGAACAACTACCTGCCGCTACCCGGTCCCGTGCCGACCTCGCCGGCCAACCGCGACTACCAGGCGGGCTTTACGGCCGACAACATGCTGAAGGACCTGAAGCTCGCCCAGCAGGCCGCGCAAACCTCGGGTGCCAGCACGCCGATGGGCGCCGAGGCGGCCCAACTCTTCAACCTGTTCGTCAATGCCGGCAACGGCGGCAAGGACTTCTCCGGCATCATCAAGATGCTCGAGGGGAAGTAAGCCATGATCACCCTCTACGACCTCGTCTTCCAGGACGATCGCCGGCCCAGCCCGTTCTGCTGGCGCGCCAAGTTCGCGCTGAAGCACAAGGGGCTTGCCTGGCGCGACGAACCGGTGGGCTTCACCGAGAAGGAGAAGATCGCCTTTGCCCAGTCGCAGACCCTGCCGGTCATCCATGACGGGGCGCATGTGGTGAAGGACAGCTGGGCGATCGTGCGGCACCTCGACAAGGCTCATCACGAGCAGCCGCTGTTCAAGAGCGAGATGGCGTTGTCCTACGCGCACTTCGTCGCGGGCTGGGTCGACACCACCGTCCATCCGGCGCTGTTTCCGTTGCTGATCGGCGACCTCTACGACCGCGTGCGGCCGGCCGACAAATCCTACTTCCAGGAATCGCGCGCCAAGCGGCTGGGCACGACCGACTTCGCTGCCTTCCAGGCCAAGGCGCGCGAGAAGGGGCCGGCTGCGTTCCGGGCCGTGCTGGAGCCGGCGCGGCGCGTCTTGAAGGAGCAACCGTTTCTGTGCGGCGAGCATCCGGCCTATCCGGATTATGCGTTGGTCGGCGCCTTCCTGTGGGCGCGGGTCGCGAGCCCGTTTGCACTGCTCGAGTCCGACGATCCGGTGCATGCCTGGCGCGAGCGCATGCTCGACTTGTTCGACGGCATGGGGCGCAAAGCCAAGGCGGCATGAAATACGATGCCGTCGTCTTCGATCTGCTGACGGCGCTGCTCGATTCCTGGACGCTGTGGAACGACGTCGCCGGTTCGGACGATGCCGGGTTGTGCTGGCGTCGGCGCTACCTCGAAATCACCTACGGCTGCGGCGCCTATCGGCCTTACGAATTGCTGGTGCGCGAAGCGGCGTGCGACGTCGGATTGCCGGAGACATTGGGGCAGATGCTGGAGCAGCGTTGGGGCGAGTTGACGCCCTGGCCGGAAGTGTCGCGTGTTCTGGCGGGTTTGCCCGTTCCATTGGCTGTGGCGACAAATTGCTCGATCCGTTTGGGCCGACACGCAGCCGAGCGGGCGGCCGTTGCCTTCAAGGTTGTCATCACCGCCGAAGAGGCCGGCTTCTACAAGCCGCGCCCGGAACCCTATCGCGCTGTGCTCGCGGCACTGGGGACCGACCCGGCCCGAACCCTGTTCGTGGCCGGCTCGGCGTCGGACGTACCCGGCGCCAAGGCGGTTGGCATGGCGGTCTACTGGCACAATCGTAGCGGCCTCGCGGCCCCCGACCATACGCGCCCCGACTATTGCGAAACCACCCTCGATCCGCTGGCCGACGTGTTTCGCATTCGCCAGGCCGCGCGCTAAGCTTCGACCCGAGCAAGGAGACGCGCCGTGGCCGACGCCCAACCCTTCAAGCCTGATGAGCACCGCTTTGGGCCGACCCATTGGTTCGAGGACCTCAAGGTCGGGCAGAAGTTCTATATCAACTCGCGCACTCAGACTGAATCGCTGTTCGCCGCCTTCCAGCTCGCCAGCGGCGACAACCATCCTATCCACTACGACCGTGAATATTGCCGCGCCCGAGGCCACCGCGACATGCTGGCCCACGGCCTGCAGGTCGCCATCCAGGGCGCGGCGGGTGCCGGTATCTTTCCGCACGTTATCGGCGATTCCCTGGTCGGCTTCCTCGAACAGTCGTCGCGCTTCCTAAAGCCGGTCTATTGCGGCGACACGCTCTATCCGATGCTCGAGGTGAGCGAGCTGAAGGCCGGCCGGACGACCGGTGTGGTCATCATGAAACTCACCATTCACAATCAGGCCGGCGTGCTGGTATGCGACGGAGAACACAAGTACCTTGTGAAGAAGCGGCCGCACTAGGAGAGGGGACCGACATGCTCGGCGTCATTGCAAAGCTCACCATCAAGCCCGGGACTAACGCCGATTTCGAAGCCACGATGAAGGCGCTGCAGGCCAAAGTCCGTGCCGACGAGCCCGGCAACAAGCTCTACGCCCTACACAAGACCGCCGACGCCAACGTCTACGTCATGCTCGAGCGCTACGACGATCAGGCGGCGCTCGATGCCCATCGCGCGGCGCCGCATTTCAAGGAGTTGGGGCGCAAGCTCGGCGATTACCTCGCCGGCCGACCCGACGTCCAGGTGCTGCAGGAGATCTGACGCCCGAAACGGCGTCATAGGCGACCATGGACGGCGTCATCCATCGTCACACCAAGCCGGGCACCGCGCCCGGCACGCTCGCCGGCCGCGCGCCGGTGCCCGACGAGGCGCTCGACTTCACTCTCGTCGAGTATTCGTCGGAGGACGTCCAAGTCATGCATGGGGTGGAGGTCGACGAATGCCGCTTCCATCTCGGTACCCCCGGCCATACCTGGATCGACGTCGCCGGCCGGCCGAGCTCGGAGATGCTTCGCGATCTCGGCATGGCCTTCAACCTGCATCCGCTGGCGCTCGAAGACGTGTTCCATGCCAACCAGAGGAGCAAGCTCGACCTCTATGAGGGCCAAGGCTTCGTCGTGCTCAACGATCCGGTCTACGAGGATTGCGTGCTGATCCCGCGCCAGGTCAGCATCTTCTTCGGCGAGAACTATGTGATCTCTTTCCACGATCACAAGGTCGATATCTTCAAGCCGGTGCGTGATCGCGTCCAGACGGCAGGCTCGCGGCTTCGCACCTTCGGCATCGACTACCTAGTCTATGCCCTGATCGACCTCGTGGTCGACCGCAAGTTCCCGCTGATCGAGGCGCTGTCGTCGCATCTCGAGCAGCTCGAGGACGAGGCGCTCGAGCGTCCCACCAAGGACACGCTCTATCACATCCACCAGGCGCGGCGGGCGCTGGTGGTGTTCCATCGCATCCAATGGGCCGAACGCGAGACGGTGCTGGCGATGATGCGGCCGGAAGTGCCGTTCATCATGCCCGAGACGCGCACCTACCTCCGCGACTGTTTCGACCACGCCGTGGCGGTGCTCGATCTGGTCGAGAGCTATCGCGAAATGACCAACGGCCTGATGGAAGTCTATCTCATGCATTCGTCGAACCGCATGTCGGAGGTGATGAAGACCATGGCGATCATCACCGTCTTCTTCATGCCGCTGTCCTTCCTGGCCGGTATCTACGGCATGAATTTCGATCGTGGCGCCGGCAACATGCCCGAGCTGGGCTGGCAGTACGGCTACCTCTTCTTCTGGGGGCTGGTCGTGACCGTCGTCAGCAGCCTGTTCTTGTGGCTGAAGCGCAAGCGTTGGATTTGAGCATCCATGGGCACTTTTCGCATCTTCGGCTCGGAACTCTCACCTTATTCGGTCAAGGTCCGATCCTACTTTCGCTACAAGGCGCTGGCGCACGAGTGGATCCCGCGCTCGCCCGCTGTGCAGGCCGAATTCCAGAAATACGCCAAGCTGCCGCTGGTGCCGCTGGTCGTGACGCCGGACGGCGAGGGCATCCAGGATTCGACACCCATCCTCGAACGCGTCGAAGCGAGCCAGCCCGAACCGTCGGTCGTGCCGGCCGATCGTGCGCTCGCCTTCATCTCGGCATTGCTCGAGGAGTATGGCGACGAGTGGGGCAACAAATGGATGTTCCACTATCGCTGGCGCTATCAGCCCGACGTCTGGGCGACCGCCGAACGCATTGCGCGACAGATGATGGAGGGCCAGGGCACGCTGGCCGTTGCCCAGGCGCGCGCTTCGGTCGCCGAGCGTATGACCGGTCGCATCGGCTTCGTTGGCTCCAATCCCATGACCGAGCCGACCATCGAAGGCTCGTTCAAGCAGGCGCTTGCGCTGCTCGAGGCGCATCTGCAGTCGCGCCTCTACATGCTGGGTGGCCGGCCGGCGATGGCCGATTTCGGCCTGTGGGGGCAGCTCTATGAGCTGGCGACCGATCCGACGCCGGGCGCCATCATGCGTGCCTCAGCGCCCAAGGTGATGGCCTGGGTGGCACGCATGCTGTCACCCAGGGACGAAGGCGCTCTCGAAGCGTGGCCGGCGCTGGCGCCAACCCTGATGCCGCTCCTGAAGGAGGAAGTGGCCGGACTGTTCCTGCCATGGTCGACCGCGAATGCGGCCGCCGTGGCGGCGGGACAGAAGACCTTCACCACGACGCTCGGCGGTGCGTCATGGTCGCAGGAACCGCAGAAGTACCACGCTCGGTCACTCGCCGAGATCAAGCGCAAGCACGCCGCCGCGAAAGAAGCCCCCGGCCTCGCCGCGATTCTCGCCGACAGCGGCTGCCTCCCTTTCTTGTAGGAGCCCGTGCTTCGAAGAGACCTGCCTCGCTCGTGAGGCCGATCACCGCCCGTACTTGGGCCGCGGCTGGGCGATCACGTAAGCCGACACGTCCCACGCCTGTTGCAGAGTGAGCTGCGGATGCTGCGGATCGACACCGCGCGGCATGTTGGTGCGGACGAAGGGAACGATGTGCTGGTAGCGATCCATCCCGGCGCCGTCGTTGAAGCTGTCCGGCCCCCGGAGCGGAGGAAAGACGTAACCTCTGGCGTCGTCGACGGAGCCCAAGCGCCTGCCGAGCCCATCCGTTTGGTGACAGGCGGCACAGATGGTCGTGTATACGACGGCGCCACGGCCGGCATCGGGCGGCAGCGGCGGTGCTTGCGGCTCGGGCAGTGGCGGCGCGGCCGGTGGATCGCCGATGTGCCGCAGGTAGTCGAGCAGCGCCGTCATCTCGCGCGAATGCCCGGGGAGCGGCCGGCCGTTCATCGAGCGCGTCATGCACTCCTCGATGCGCTCCTCGAGCGAGATCGTCCGCTGGTTACGCGCCGAGTATTTCGGGTAGGTCTTGAAAACGCCGACCAGTGGCAGCGCGAAGCGATTGGTGCCGGCATCGAGATGGCAGCTTTGGCAGGCAAGGTTGTTGCCGGCAAAGCGCATCTTCGGGTCGGTCCCTTCGGGACCGATGGTGGCGAAAGTGCGGGTGACGATCTCGTAGCCGTAGGCGATCAGCGGCCCACGCTCGCCATGCGGTGGCTGGAATCCCGGACCCTGCGGGCTGTAGTCGGGCCAGGTCGTAGGCGGCGTGGCGGCGGGGACCGGCACGGGCCGCTGCTCGCGCATCGCCACCCCGATCACAGCCACCGCCGCGAGCAGGCCGCAGAACAAGCCGGCGAAGGTCGTGAGTCTCATCTCAACGCCGACATGATCAGGATGGCTCCCGATAGACCAAGCAGCGCCAGCACCAGCCGCCGGAAGCCCGCATCGTCGACGCGGCCGTAGAGCCGCAGGCCGAGCCGAGCTGCCACCAGGCTGGTCGGGACGGCGATGGCCGCCCATACCAGGAACGTACGATCGAGCAGGCCGGCCACCGCGGCGGCAAGCAGGGCGGCGATCAGGATCGCCATGTTGAAGGGCTGGCCGACGCCGCGTTGCTCGTCCTTGCTCCAGCCGCGCAGCTGTACCCAGATGGTGGGTGCCGGGCCGCTCAGGCTTGCCATGCCGCCCAGCACACCGCCGGCCAGGCCGACCGCGGCATCGGCGGCGCGGCCGCCGCCGGTGATCAAGGGCGGCCGGTGCGCGAAACTCATCCAAGCCGCGTAGAGGATCAGCAGCACGCCGACGGCGACCTTCAACGGCTGTACGCGTACATGCTCCAGCAGCAGCGTTCCGAGCGGCACGCCGACCAGACCGGCGATGAGGAAAGGCCATAGGCGTGGCCAACGCACATCGCTCCAGATCTGTCCCAGCGCCTGGACATGGCCGGTGACCGAGCAGAGGGCGACCAGCGGTGCGGCCGTGACGGGCGGCAGCACTTGCAGCCAGAAGCCCAGAGCCACCAGCCCGTAGCCGGTGCCGGTAAGCCCGTTCACGAAGCCGCCTGCCGCGGCGCCGACGACGACCATCACGATCTCGCCGGCCGGCGGCAGGCTCACGCGCCCTACGCTCCGGCGGTGAACGCCTGGATGCCGGTCATCGCCCGGCCGAGGATCAGGGCGTGCACGTCGTGCGTGCCTTCGTAGGTGTTGACCGCTTCGAGGTTCATGACGTGGCGGATCACGTGATACTCGTCCGACACGCCGTTGCCGCCGTGCATGTCGCGCGCGACGCGGGCGATGTCGAGCGCCTTGCCGCAATTGTTGCGCTTGATCAGCGAGATCATCTCCGGCTGGGCGTGGCCCTGGTCTTTTAGCCGGCCGACGCGCAGGCAGGCTTGCAGGCCGATCGCGATCTCGGTCTGCATGTCGGCGAGCTTCTTCTGCACGAGCTGGTTGGCGGCGAGCGGCCGGCCGAACTGCTTGCGGTCGAGCGTGTAGTTGCGCGCCTGCTTCCAGCAGAACTCGGCGGCACCCATGGCGCCCCAGGCGATGCCGTAGCGCGCATTGTTGAGGCAGCCGAACGGACCGCCCAGGCCCGAGACGTTGGGCAGCATGTTCTCGACCGGCACGACCACCTCGTCGAGCATGATGGCGCCGGTCACCGAGGCGCGCAGGCTGAACTTGCCCTCGATCTTGGGCGTCTCGATGCCTTTCCAGGGCCGCTCCAGGATGAAGCCGCGGATGGCGCCGCCGTCGAGCTTGGCCCAGATCACCAGCACGTCGGCGATCGGCGAGTTGGTGATCCACATCTTGGAGCCCGAGAGCTTGTAGCCGCCGGGCACCGTGGTGGCGCGGGTCTTCATGCTGCCGGGATCGGAGCCATGGTCGGGCTCGGTGAGGCCGAAGCAACCCACCCATTCGCCGGTCGCGAGCTTGGGCAGGTACTTCATGCGCTGCTCCTCACTGCCGTAGGCGTAGATCGGATGCATGACCAGCGAAGATTGCACGCTCATCGCCGAGCGGTAGCCCGAATCGACGCGCTCGACCTCACGGGCCACCAGCCCGTAGGTCGTGTAGTTGGCGGCGGCGCAGCCGTACTTCTCGGGCAAGGTCGAGCCGAGCAGCCCGAGCGCGCCCATCTCGTTCATGATCTCGCGGTGGAACTTCTCGTGCCGATTGGCTTCCAGCACGCGCGTCATCAGCTTGTCCTGGCAGTAGTCGCGCGCGGCGTCGCGGATCGCGATTTCCTCCTCGGTGAGCTGATCGTCGAGGAAGAACGGATCCTCCCAGTCGAACGGCTTGGCGTCGGCGGCGATGCCTCGGGCGGCGCTCTTCATCGGGACGGCGGCGGTGGCCATGTCTGCTCCTGGCGTTGTGCGGCGGGTCTTAACAGGGGAGGTCGGTCGACGTCTACGCCGCCAACGTCCTGGGTGAGAACGGCTTGACCCTGATGCGTGACGCCTTGCGGCGCGTTTCGGCGATCTCGTAGGAGGTTTGCATGCGCAGCAGCGTGTCCATGCTGATGCCGAACGCCTTTTCGACGCGCAGGGCCATCTCGGCCGACAGCGCTGCGCGGCCGTTGAACAGGGCCGACAGCGCCGGCCGGGTGACGCCGAGAATCTTGGCGGCATCGGTGACCGAGAGGCCATGCGGCTCGACGATCTCGGTCCGGATAAAGCGGCCGGGGTGGGATGGCTTGGTCAGGCGCATGGTATACTCCTCGGTGATGGTCCTCGAAATCCAGATCGACGATCTCGCCTTCCTTTTCATCGATGGCGAATGTGATCCGCCAATTCCGTGACACGGTCAGGCTCCATCGGCCTCTCCGATCACCTGAAAGGCCGTGAACTCGCCAGTGAAGCATAGCCTTCAGTTCGTCGATGCCGTCCATGTCCTGCAGGAACGACACAATGTTCCTTGCCTTCTCGACGAAGGTTGACGGCAGGCCGCTGCGATCATCGTGTTCGATGAATCGTCTCAAGCCACGATGCCGAACATTGCGAATCCGCATCGCGATCGGTAGCCATCGCAATGTAATCTGTCAAGCGACGCAAGACACAATGATGGACGATCAGCGGCCAGTGAATTGTCCGGTCAAGGCCCGGAAGATGTCGAGGTTCAAGCGGCCGAAAGCTTCCGACGCCCGCAGCTCGACCGTCCGTGGCCGCGGCAGGTCGACGACGAGGTCGGCGGCGATGCGGCCGGGGCGGGGCGACATCACCACCACGCGATCCGATAGGAACACCGCCTCGGCGATCGAATGGGTGACGAACAGCACCGTCTTGCGCGCCTGTTGGGCGAGGTCGCGTTCGCCCCAGATACGAAGCAGCTCGAGCGCCATGTCGTCGCGCGTCATGGCGTCGAGCGCGCCGAACGGCTCGTCCATCAGGAGCAGCGGCGGATCGAGCAGGAGCGCGCGGCACAGCGCCGCGCGCTGCTGCATGCCGCCCGACAGCTCGCGCGGCAGCTTGTCGGCGAAGCCATGCAGGCCCGCCATGTCGAGCAGCTGCTCGGCGCGATCGCGCAAGGCGCCCGCGTTCCGGCCCGCCAGTTCGGCCGGCAACAGCACGTTCTGCAGGATCGACCGCCACTTCAGGAGGATCGGCGCCTGGAACACCATGCCGACATCGGCGATCGGCTCGCGCACCGGCTGACCGGCAACGGTCACCGTTCCGGCGGTCGCCGGCCGCAGCCCGGCCACGATGCGCAGCAGCGTCGACTTCCCGCAGCCGCTCGGGCCGACCAGCGAGACGAACTGGCCGGCCTCGACCGACAGCGATATGCCGGCGAGCGCCTCGACCGGGCCGCTCGCCGCCTCGTAGATCATGCCGACCCGGTCGAGGCCGATCAGCTGCTTGGTCACGCGTCTCGCGACTGCTACTTGGGCATCTCGACCTTGGGCAGGAAGTCCACAATTGCCGATGGCGCACGCCACCGACGGCGGCGGCTCGATCCGCATCCCGGCGGCATTGTGCGGCCTGTTCGGACTAAAACCCTCGCGTGGGCGAGTCAGTCTGGCGCCGATCGGCGAGACCCTGGCCGGCGCCGGCGCGCAGCATTGTGTGTCGATCTCGGTGCGCGACAGTGCAGCCTTGCTCGACTCTCTTGCCGGCAGCGAACCGGGTGATCCCTACGCTGCGCCCGCCGCCGGCTCGTTCCTGGCGGCAACGCAACGGCCGCCCGGTCGGCTGCGCGTGGCGTTTCTGCGCCGGCCGGTCGGCGGCGAGGCGATCGATCCCGTCTTGGTCGCTGCTGTCGAGCGCGCAGCCAAGCTGCTGGAGAGTCTCGGCCACCATGTCGAGGAGGCCGCGCCGGACTACGATGGCGCAGCGACCGGCGCGGCGCTCGGCACCATCATGGCGGCCAACACCTGGACCAACATCCAGGTCCGTGCCAACGGCCGCGTACCGGGACCGGACGCTCTCGAACCCGTGACGCGACAGACCGCGGAGCAAGGCCGTACGATCGGTGCCCACGACTACATCCGTGCCGTCCAGACCTTCCATCGCACCGGCCGTCGCCTCGGTGCGTTTTTCGAGCGTCACGACATGCTGCTCTCGCCGACGATTGCCCGCCTCTCATTGCCGCTCGGCGAAGTGCGCATGGACGGCAGCGTCGAGCGCTATCAACAGGGGCCGGCCCCGATGGTGGCTTTCACCGCGGTGTGCAATGCTGCCGGCGTGCCGGCTATGTCGGTGCCGCTTGCCTGGACGGACGACGGCTTGCCGATCGGTCTGCAATTCGTCGGCCGCTTCGGCGACGAGGAGATGCTGTTTGCGTTGGCGGCTGAACTCGAACGGGCACAGCCATGGCGCGACCGGCGACCAGAGAAAGGTAGCAGCGCATGAACGACAGCTTGCGGACGGTCCTCGTCGGCTTCATTGCCGGTGCGGTCGGCGTGCTGGTTTTCCACCAGTTGGGCTTCTTCATCTCCAACGAGCTCGGCTTCACCAAGGTCCAGCTCTACAACTCGCGTCCAGTGCCGCCGTGGAGCGTTCCCACCATCGTGTCGGCGGCTTTCTGGGGCGGCCTGTGGGGCGTCGTCGCCGCTTTCCTGGTGCCGCGTATGCCGGGCGCCCTGGCGGGTCCGCTGGGTTGGATCCTGTTCGCCGGCATCGTCGTCACGCTGGTCAACTGGCTCGTCGTGGCGCCGCTCAAGAGCGCGCCGATCGGCTACGGCTTCCGCATGCCTGGACCGGTGGTCGTGCCGTTGGTCTACGCCTTCTGGGGCTTCGGCATGTGGCTGATCGCGCGCCTCGTCCGCCAGGTGCTGGGCGGGCGATAGGCTGGCCGGCGGACCTAACTGGCCAAGAGCGCGTCCAGCCGCTCGTCGGTGAGTGCCGCGCCAGCGTAGAGACGGCCGTCGATTTCGAGGACAGGGGCGCTGCGGATGCCCTGCTCGTCCAGCCGATCGGCGGCCGCTTCGTCCATCAGCAAGTCGACGGTCTCGAACGCCAACCCGCGCGCCTTGAGCGCGCGCTTGAGAGCCTCGCACGGCGCGCAGAGCGGCGTCGTGTAGACGATGAGGGAACGCGACATGCTCATAGCTTTCCGCCCGCCTTCAGCTGTCGGTAGGCTTCTTTCTTCTTGAGCCAGGCCTCGCCTGCTTCGCCGGGTAGGAAAGGTTGCTCTTCGGTGAAGACGAGATCCTTCCAACGCTCCCCCTTGCTCCACACCAGACCGGCATCGACCGTGGTGCGTGGCGTCGTCGCGGTCTCGAGCAAGTGGAACGCCTGTTCGAGCACGTCGCGTTGCTGCTCGGTGTTCCAGGGCTCACCGCAGGGCGCACCGAGCGGGAAATCGACGAACAGCAGCCGCGGTACCGCAGCCGACTCCACGATGTCGCGGGCGGTGGCGATCACTACGGTGGGAATGCCGTTGGCCTCGAGGTGGCGGGCGACCAGACTCACGGTCTGGTGGCAGACGGGTCAAACTGGGACGAGCAGCGCCACGTCGACGCCCATCGCGCGGCACTGGCCCAGCACCACCGGCGCGTCGCGTTCGCAGGTTTTGCGCTGGCTGTAGGCATTGTAGACGCCCAAGCACTGCGACGCGACCCTGCCGATACGGCCGCGGGCGGCGGCTTCGTGCAGCCGATCGAGCGGAAAGTAGGCGTTGGCGTCGTCGAGCGTGGTGGCATAGCGATCGTAGCTCTGGGTGCGGCTGTAGAGACGCGATGCCGGTGTATCGGACGGCACGGCATAGACGTGCCCCACCGCCTTGGTCTCGGCGTCGTCGGCGAAGCGAGGATCGTCCTTGATGGCGATCTCGCTGGTCGAGATGATCGTCAGGGTGCTGGCCGACAACGGCTTGGTGAGCGGAGTGAACGGCGCGTCCTCGTTGTGCGCCCAGGCGTAGGGCTTGGCATAGCCCTGCGAGAGGTAGTAGCTGCGCGTCTTGTCGATGTAGCGCACGTAGGGGCGCAAAGCATCGGCAGGCCTGTCGCTCATGGTCGTCTCCTCGATTGGCTACTTCTTCAGCTGCTTGGCCCGTGCCTCAGGACTCGGCGGCGCGGGGTTGAAGAAGAACGGCCTCGGCCAGCGCATCGGATCGTCGACGATGCAGCCGGGCTCGCGCGCCTCGACGGCGAGATCCAGGACGGCCCGCAAGATACGAGACTGGGTCTCGCGATCGCCCGGCGCGCCGAAATTGTTGCCCATCGGCGCATTGACGAAATAGCTGCGTGGCGGCCGCACCAGGGTAGTGATGTCGCGTCCGGTGGACACGCACACCGTCGGGATGCCCGCTTCCTCCACCACCCGGCAGACCAGACCCACGGTCTGGTGATCGAGTGGTCAAGCCGGAACGGCGATGAACAGGTCCACTCCGTCGCGTTCGAGTTCCCGCGCCAAGGCCGGCGCTTTGTCCGCAAGCACGGCTTGGCGCTTGTAGATGCGGCCCATGAAGCCGCTCCACAGCCGCGGCGCCACCGCGCCGATCGTGCCGTCGCGGGCCATGTCGCGCAGCCGATCGATGGGAAAAATGCAATTGAGGTCGCGGTCGGCGTCGTCGTGGTTGTAGTAGCTGTCGTGGATCTGGAAATCGTCCGATGGCGCGTTGGACGGCACTTCATCCAGGCGCAGGTCGTTGCGTGCATCCGGGTCGAACGGCGGCATAGCACACCGTGACACACCGCCACTGGTCAGCAGACTCACCGTGCAGGCCGACAGCGGCTTGTCGAGCGGCGTGAACGGCGCGTCGTCGTAGCGGCTCCAATCATAAGGCGGAAAGCCGAGCGCGGCGTATTTCTCGGTCAAGGTGGCGACGTAGCGGATCGGTTCCACGGTCTTTCCTCGCGCTGCAAGACGTTGGAGCCTAGTGGCGCCATCGGCCGGCAGCAAGCGGCCGCAGCCGCAGGGCGATTCCTGCGAAGGAATAAGGCGACGCCTCCGATCCGGACAAAGGCGTGGCGAGATCTCATCGTTGCCCTCATGCTGCCA
>Ga0194121_10005781_pt1 | contig 16926 bp, 20 predicted proteins | sample TA2MahCa50mmetaG_FD_148609 | JGI IMG/M metagenome (GOLD analysis project Ga0194121, IMG submission 148609) | Freshwater microbial communities from Lake Tanganyika, Tanzania - TA2015020 Mahale Deep Cast 50m | ecosystem: Environmental > Aquatic > Freshwater > Lake | place: Tanzania: Lake...
ATGAGCGCCTGTTGCGCTTGGAGAAGGCGACCGCCGAGCGCTCGCTCGAACTCACCGAGGAGCAGACCAGACTGCTGGAACGCTTCTCGCCCGAGTTCCGCGAGCGTCACATCGGAGTGTACTGAGAGGGTAATCGGTTGACAGTGCTGCGGTGAGCGGGCTGCGTCAGGCGGCTTGTTTGGCGGGTTTGATTTTGGCTCGGGTCTCCTGCTTTTGCGGTTGCGGAGTTGGCAGGTCTTCTGCGAAGGCCGCGGCGGGTGTTCTGCCGTTCATGCCACGGCCCTGATGGGGCCGGCGATGATTGTAGCTGTCCATGTAGGTGTCGAGAACGGCCTGCATCTCCTCGATGGTCTCGAACCAGGTGCGGCGGCCTTCGACGCGGAAGTGCTCGTCGAGCAGCGTGCGATGCAGGCGCTCGACGATGCCATTGGACTGCGGGCGTTTGACGCGCGTGGTGCGGTGGACGACCTCCCCCAACTGGAGGAACAGCTCGTAGGGATGCCGGTCGGGTCGGCCGCAGAACTCGCGGCCGTTGTCGGAGAGCACCGTTTCGATCTTGGCGACGTGTTGATCGAAGGTCGGCAGCACGTCGGTGTTCATCAGGTGCACGGCGGTGACCGGCAGCTTGTTGGGATAGAGCCTGGCCCAAGCGTGGCGCGAGTGGCAGTCGATCGCGGTCTGCAGATAGAGTTTGCCGACGCCCTTCAGCGTGCCGACGAAGAAGGTATCGACCGCGACCAGGCTCCCGGTATGCGGAGCCTCGATGTGACGCTCGCGGAACTCGGGCGAGAAGCGTTCCAGCAGTCTGGTCTGCTCCTCGGTGAGTTCGAGCGAGCGCTCGGCGGTCGCCTTCTCCAAGCGCAACAGGCGCTCATGCTTGGTCAGCAGGCCGTGGCGCTGCCACACGCCGCGCACCCCGCCCGAGGAGACCTGGATGCCCCTGAGGCGGAGTTCCTGCTCGACCCGCATCGCGCCGTGGCAGGGATGGACCATGGCGTGGTCGAGCACGGCTTGCTCGATCTCGGCCGACACTCGATTGGGATGGGGACCTTTGGCGCCGGGCAGGCGGTCGAGCAGCCCTGCGGCGCCGTAGGTCTGGAAGTTGCGCCTGATCTCATAGAACTGCTGGCGGGAATAGCCCATCACCTTGCAGGCGCGGCTCACGTTGGAAAGCTCCGAGGCCAGTTCCAGGAGCGGGAGCTTGCGGCGTGCTATCTTGTCCTTGGCGGTCATGATCGTCTTCCGTTCGGGTTGGATGGTTGTCTCGACAACGCCATCAAACCCGCTCGAAAGCGGCTCGGCCACCGGAACCGGGCGCTCGGACCCTTGCGGTCCGCGCCCGGTTCTGCGGTGGCCTACTGTCAGGTCAATACCGTCTCAGTACAGAAAACTCGCCGTAGGCGATTTGTCAACAGGCTGCGGTTCGTGCTTCGCACCCTTACCCGGCCCTCTCCCGCAAGCGGGAGAGGGTGAAATTGGTTCGGCACCACCTCTGCCGCGCAGCGGAAGAGGTCGGCGCGCATGCGCCAAGTGAGGGTGAACGGAATGTCGCGGAGTCCCGCTCTGAGCGGTCCAGGCTATACCGAATTGTTAGAAGCTAGATCAGCCCTTCGCGCTGGGCGCGCTTGCGCGCCAGCTTGCGGGCCCGGCGGATGCCTTCCGCCCGCTCGCGGGCCTTCTTCTCGGACGGCTTTTCGTAATGGTTTCGCAGCTTCATTTCGCGGAATACGCCCTCGCGCTGCATCTTCTTCTTGAGGGCGCGGAGCGCCTGATCGACGTTGTTGTCGCGAACAAGAACCTGTACCAGGGTCGCTCTCCCTCGTCCGTTGCCGACCGTGATGCAGCGAAAATGCGCACGCCGCCACCGGCCCAAGCCGCTGCCGGCCGCCAGCCGGGAAATCTGCCCGATCGGACCGCAAAAGGCAAGCGCTGGCCGGCCGTTGTCGAAAGCTTGGCATTCCGCCCGGCGCCAACCTAAATAGCCGACATGGCCATTCTGAAGATCGCCCGCATGGGTCACCCTGCCCTGCGCCGGCCGGCGAGCGCCGTCGACGACCCGACGGCGCCGACGGTGCATCAGCTCATCGCCGACATGTACGAAACCATGCTGGACGCCAACGGCGCCGGCTTGGCGGCGCCGCAGGTGCATGTGCCGTTGCGCCTGGTGATGTTCCGGATCACGGCCGAGCGGGCGGCGCGCGAGGGCGAGGCCGAGCAGCAGGAGTTGACCGTGCTGGTCAACCCGGTGATCGAGCCGCTCTCGGCCGACAAGGCCGATGGCTGGGAGGGCTGCTTGTCGGTGCCGGGCCTGCGCGGCCTGGTGCCGCGTTACACGCGCATCCGCTATCGCGGCCTGGCGCCAAGCGGCCAGCGCCTGGAGCGCGTCGCCGAGGGCTTTCATGCCCGGGTGGTACAGCACGAATGCGACCACCTGGACGGCATCCTCTACCCGCAACGCATGACCGATCTGACGAAACTGGTGTTCGAGAGCGAGTGGCGCCATATCCTGGCGGAACTGGGACCGCAGGACGAACGGGCGGCCGATTGATGGCGGACGCATTGCAGGCCGAACGGCGCGCGCTGCTGGCGGCGGCGCTGCCGCTGGTGCCGTTCGAGGGTTGGAACCGGCGCACGCTGCGGCGCGCCGCGGTGGCGGCCGGGCAGCCGGCCGGGATGGCCGAGCTGGCCTTTCCAGGCGGGCCCGGCGAACTGATCGCCTTCTGGGCGGCCGAAGCCGATCGCGTCATGTCGACGGCGTTGGCGGGCCACGATCTTGCCGCGCTCAAGGTGCGCGAACGGCTAGCGCTGGCGATCCGCTTGCGGCTGGAGGCGCTTGTCGGCCAGCGCGAGGCGCTGTGCCGGGCGCTGGCCTTGCAAATGCTGCCGGGCGAGCAGGCTCGTGCGGCGCGGACGATCTGGCGCACGGTCGACGCCATCTGGCGAGCGGCGGGCGACAGGTCGAGCGACTTCAACTTCTACAGCAAGCGCGGCCTGCTGGCCGGCGTCTATGCCGCGACGTTGGTGTTCTGGCTGGACGACCGCTCGCAGGCGCAGGTCGAGACGTGGGCGTTCCTCGAACGGCGGCTCTCAGACGTGCTGAGCGTGTTCGGGCGCCTGGGCCGGCTGGGCAAGCTGCGCCAACGCCTGCCCGAACCCTGGGCCTGGCTCAGTCGGCTTCGCTATGGTCGCGACGGGGCCAGAGCCGGGTGACGTGGCCCATCTTGCGCCCGGCACGAGGCTCATCCTTGCCATAGAGGTGCAGTGCCGCGCCTGGATCGCGCAGAATCGTCTGCCAACCCTCCGCTTCGCGTCCCACCAGGTTGGTCATCTCGGCATCCAACAGCGCCTCGGGCGAGCCGAGCGGCAGGCCGCAGATCGCCCGGATATGCTGCTCGAACTGGCTGGTGCGGCAGGCCTCGATCGTCCAGTGGCCTGAATTGTGGACCCGCGGCGCGATCTCGTTGAACAGCAGCCGGCCCTCGCGGGTCTCGAACAGTTCGACGGCCAGAATCCCGACATGGTCCAGGGCCTCCAGGACCGCGCGCGCGATCTCGCCGGCCGGGCCGCGCAGCCTCTCGGCATGCGGTGCCGGCGCTATGGTGCGCCGCAGGATGCCGTCCTGGTGGCGGTTCTCGGCCAGGTCGAAGGCCACGATCCGGCCGTCGAGCGACCGCGCGGCGATGACCGACAGTTCGCGGACAAAGTCGACATGCGCCTCCAGGATCGCCGGGGGCGAGCCCAGCCGGGCAAAAGCCTGGTCAGCGTCGCTTGCCGCGGCGATGGTGGCTTGTCCCTTGCCGTCATAGCCCAGGCGGCGCGCCTTGATGAGCGCCGGCAAGCCAACCTTCCGCAGCCCCGGCGCCAGATCGGCCGGACCTTCGACGGCGACGAAAGTCGCCGTGGCAATGCCGAGGCGGCAGGCGAGCTCTTTTTCCCGCAGCCGATCCTGGGCGACCGCCAGCGCCGTGGCGCCGGGCCGCACGGGCACGCGCTCCGCCAGGAAGGCAGCACAGGCCGCCGGCACGTTCTCGAACTCGAACGTCACGACGTCGACCGCGGCGGCAAAGCGCGCAAGCGCCTGGTCGTCCTCATAGCTCGCCCGGGTGTGCGCCGCCGCCACCGCGGCGGCGGGTGCCTGCGCTTCCGGGCAATAGATGTGGACGGCATAGCCCAGCCGCGCCGCGGCCATCGCCAGCATGCGTCCCAACTGCCCGCCGCCCAGGATGCCGACGCGGCTGCCAGGCGGCACCACGGCCATGGTCCTAGGCATGCGTGGCGGGCGTTCCTTCGGGATCCTCGGCCACCATCGCCGTCTGCCTTGCCCGCCACTCGGCCAGGCGGCCGGCGAGCGCGGGGTCGCCGAGCGCCAGCACCGCCACCGCCAGCAAACCGGCATTGGTGGCGCCGGCCTTGCCGATGGCCAGCGTGCCGACCGGCACGCCGGCCGGCATCTGCACGATCGACAGCAGGCTGTCCATGCCCTTCAGCGCGGCACTCTCCACCGGCACGCCCAGCACCGGCAAGACGGTCATCGCCGCCGCCATGCCCGGCAGATGTGCAGCGCCGCCCGCGCCGGCCACCAGCACCTTCAGGCCGCGCTCGGCAGCGCCGCGGGCATAGCGATAGAGCCGCTCGGGCGTCCGATGCGCCGATACCACCTTGGCCTCGTGCGGAACGCCGAGTTCCTCCAGCACCGCGGCCGCGTGCCGCAGCGTTTCCCAATCCGACCGGCTCCCCATGATGATGCCGACGACAGGTTGGCCCCTGGCCATTGCTTCCCCGATGGCTTGCGCCGCGATTATAGGGGCGCCGGGCCGCGCCAAGGCAACCGGCGCTGCCAATTGTTAACGGTTTTGGTAGAGTGTCTTGGCTGGAGACCGGCCGCCTTGGTGTGGCCCGGTCGGCAACTTGCGGTAGGGCATGAAGGTCGGCGACGGCAAGCGCGCGGGCATGATCTGCGGCAGCACGGCGGCCGGCGCGACGGATGGGGTACGACGCGAAGCCAAGGCGGCGGCGGCCAGCTATGCCCGGACGGCGCGACCGGCCGCGGCGACCGATACCGCCTCGGTCCTGGGCATCCCGGAAGCCGAACTCACCCCCAAGGTCAAGGCCGCCATTGCTACCTTGATGCGGGAAGTCGATCAGCTCAGGCGCGAGCTCACGGCGGCCCAGCAGCGGCTGGTCGACCTGGAACGGTTGGCCGATCAGGATGCGCTGGCGCCGATCCCCAATCGCCGCGCTTTCGTGCGCGAACTCAGCCGGCTGATCTCGTTCAGCCAGCGCTATGGCACGCCCGGCAGCCTGATCTACTTCGACATCAACGGCTTCAAGGCGATCAACGACGCCTATGGCCATGCCGCCGGCGACCGCGCCTTGCTGCATGTCGCCAATACGCTGATCGACAATGTCCGCGAATCGGACGTGGTGGGGCGGCTGGGCGGCGATGAGTTCGGCGTCATCCTGGCCAACGCCGACGAGGCGGCGACGCAAGAGAAGGCGCGCGGCCTGGCCGAGGCGATTCGTGCAACGCCGGTCATCTATGAAGGCCAACGCATCGTCGTGGTCGTGGCCTACGGCACCAGCACCTTCCGTTCCGGCAACAACGCGACCGAGGCAATGGCCGCCGCCGACCGGGCGATGTACGAGCACAAGGCCAGCCTGAAAGGCAGCGCGGCCGGAAAGCCCGGCGCCTAGGGCAGTTTCCGTTCCAATCGAACCGCCAGGTCCGGTCTGAACCGAAGCCTTTGGCCTGCAGCCATGACCGCAAGCGGCGGCCTGCGATCCGACGAATCGCGGATCGCGATGCCCTGCGACCGGACAGCGCGCCAGGGCGACCTGTCGTCAGGCGATGATGTCGGGGTGGAGCTGGCTTTCGAGCTTGGCGATGATGTCGCGCAACGCCAGCTTGCGTTTTTTCAGCCGCTGCAACTTCAACTGGTCGTAGGGGGCGCTCTGCGTCAGCGCCAGAATGGCATCGTCGAGATCGCGATGTTCCTGTTGCAAGGCCAGGAGCCGCGACTTCAATTCCTCGAGTTCCGTCATCCCGACCGCGCCATGGCTGGGCCACCAGCATAGCACCGATCGCAGGGCCGCCGATCACCGCTGACAAGTGCCGCGCCCGGTGATCTAATGGCGTGCTGCGTCAACCACGGAGGTGACAAATGTCGGTCGAAGGCAGTGTCGATCTGCTCCGCTCGCACCACCAGGATCTGGAGGCCGAGCTGGCGGAGGAGATGCGACGGCCGCACCCGGACGAGGCGCGAATCGCTGAGCTGAAAAAGAAGAAGCTGAGACTGAAGGACGAGATCGCCCGCCGGGCCATCACACCGGCGCACTGAGCGCCTGGACCGGCGGCCGGCACGATCGGGGCCGCCGGAAACCGCCGGCCGGCGGGCGAAACCGGTGTCCGGGCACCGAAAGGACGCTCGCTAGAGCGTCTGGTAGCGGGCACGGACCGTGCGCTCGATGGCCGCGGAAACGAGTTTGCCAAGCTTGAGACGGCTGCGCAGCATCTCCAGCAGGCGCAATTCCTCTTGGCTGAGCATCAGGTCGCCGGCGGCGATCTCGCAGGCCAGCAAATAGGCCGTCTCTCCGAGCCGGTCCGGCAACGAGGCGGCGATCACCGTGAAGATCTTGTCGAGACCGTCGGTTTCGCTCAGCCGGCGGGCGCAATCCTCGGCCACGGGAACAAGCTACTTGATATCGAAGTCGCGGAACGCCGGCAGTGTGCGCACGATGTCGCCGATTCGGTGCAGTTCCTCGTCCGCCATGCCGCGGTCGACGCCCGACATCATGACCATGACATAGATTAGCGCGTCGTGCGGATCGAGCACATCCCGGGTTGCATGGCGCATGCTTGGCCTCGCCCGCCTGTCGTAACAATGCGGGGGCGACCATAGGGAGGCGAGCGCAGGCGGGCAAGCTTCAACTGCGGGCGAGAAACTCCGCCGTCGCCTCGACGGTCTGCTTGAGGCCGAGCCGCGCGACGGCAACCTCCGGCGGAAAGGCGGTCAGCAGCCGGCTGGGCAGCATGGCATCCAGGATCACGAAGACGCCGCGGTCGTCGGCCCGGCGCAGCAGCCGACCGTAGGCCTGCTTCAGCCGCAGGCGCACCAGCAAGTCGTCATAGGCCCGGCCGCCGAAGGCGCCGCGCCGGGCCCGGTGCAGCAGGTCGGGCCTTGGCCACGGCACCCGGTCGAAGACGATCAGCCGCAGCGCCCGGCCGGGCACGTCCACGCCATCGCGCACCGCGTCGGTGCCCAGCAGGCAGGCATCGGTCTCGGCCCGGAAGATGTCGATCAGCGTGCCGACATCCATGGCATCGACATGTTGCGCCAGCAGCGTCAGGCCGGCCGCTTCCAGCGGAGCTTGGATGCGGGCGTGCACCCGGCGCAGCCGCTCGATGGCGGTGAACAGGCCGAGCGCGCCGCCCCCGGCCGCCAGGAACAGCTCGCGAAAGGCGGCCGCCACCTGCTCCGGCATGTCGCGGGCGACATCGGTGACGACGAAGACCCGGGCATGGGCCGCATGATCGAACGGCGAGGGCAGGCTGACGCGTTTCGCCGGCAGGGCGAGATGCTGGGCGCCGGTGCGCATCTCGGCGCCCTGCCAGTCATCAGGCGCTTCGGGCGGGCGGTCGCGCAGTGTGGCCGAAGTGATCACGGCGCCATGCGCGCGGGCCAGCAGGGCGACGGCGAAGGGGCGCGTTGGGTCGACGAAATGGCGATGCATGCCGATGTCGTTGGCGTGCCGCTCGCGCAAGTCGATGGCGAACCAATCGACAAACTCCTCCGGCGTGCCGGCGGAAAGCGCCGCCAGCATGGCCCGCCACGCGCCGAGCGGGCCGACGGCGCGGCGGCGCAGGCTGCGACAGGCGGCTTCCAGCCGGTTGCGTTCGCCGCTGTCCAGGCTGGCGGCCTCGTCGTCCAGCCGCCCCGCCAGGGCCGCCGAGAGACGCTGCAGCGGCACCTCCAGGTCCGCCAATGCCGCGTCCAGGGCTTCGGCCGCGGCCAGCAGGCCTGGCACCGGCTCGGCCGTCGCGGCTTCCAGGCTTTGCTCGGCAGCCCTTTGCTCGGCGCCACGTGCCAGCACCTGCTGACGGACGCGGGCCAGGAAGCTCTCGGTCGGACCGCTCGGCTGGTCGTTCTCCAGCCGGCCAAGCCAGCCTTCCGCCGGCAACGCGCGGGCCGCTTGCAGAACCTGACGCAAGGCGGCCTCCGCTTCCGCCAGGCCCGCGGTCAGATCGCCGTAGCGCCGTTCCAGGCCAAGCGCGCGGCCAACCCTCCGCCCGCCATCATGCCCGGCCAGCCAGCGCCTTAGCTCGGCGGCTTCGCGACCCGACAACTGGGCCGAGAACGCGCTGTCGGCTGCGTCGAACAGGTGGTGGCCTTCGTCGAACACATAGCGCAGCGGCAAACGGCCGCCCTCGCCGTCCTGGGCGGCGTTGATCAAGGTCAAGGCGTGGTTGGCGATCACCAAGTCGGCGCCGCGCGAGCGACGGATCGCCGCCTCGATGAAGCAACGACGATAATGCGGGCAGGCGGAATAGATGCACTCGCCGCGCTGGTCGGCCAGGTCCAGCGTGCGGCCGCGGCCCAGCAGATCGATCGCCCAGGCCGGGAAATCGCCGCCCACCATATCGCCGTCGCGGCTGGCCATCGCCCAGCGCGCCAGCAGCGCCAGGGCCACCAGATCGCCCGGACGCGACAGCGCGGCGGCGCGGGCCGCGTCCTCAAAGTTCAGCAGACAGAGATAGTTCTCCCGGCCCTTGCGCAACACCGCGCGGCGGTGCTTCTCGGCCGGCTCGGGGTAGAGCCGGTCGAGCTCGCGGTCGAGTTGGCGCTGGAGGTTCTTGGTGTAGGTGGACAGCCATACGGTGCCGCCGTTGCGCTCCGCCCACAGGCTGGCGGACGCCAGGTAGCCGACGGTCTTGCCAACCCCGGTGCCCGCCTCCGCCAGCACCAGGCGCGGTTCGCCCGCGCGGTCGCGCGGCCGGAAGGCTTCCGTCACCGCCTTGGCGTAATCGATCTGCGGCAGTCGTTCCTCGGCGCCGGGGCCGAGCAGTTGAGCGAGCCGGCCGGCCGCCTCGACCGGCGCGATGGGATGGTCCTCCGGCGGCGGCTCTGGCGCCGGCTCCTCCCACTTCGGCAGCCGGTTCCAAATGTCGAGGCCGGCAAGACTGGCGCCGTCGCGCGTTTCGCCTGCCAACGCGCCGCACACGGCAGCCGACCATGGCCAGTCGGCACCCGCCAGCGCGCCGGCCAGCCGCTCGGCATTCGGCCGGTCGACCGCTTGCCGCGACAGATCGCGCAACAGCGCCCGGGCAGCAGCCGCCAGCTGCTCGGCCGGGTCCGCCCCTTGCGGCAGCGCCAGCGCTTCGGCCAAGCCCCGCGGGGTCGGCACCACGAAGGCCGCGGGCCGCACGAAGGCGAACAGTTCCAGAAGGTCATAGGCGCGGAACGGCGGCACCGCCAGGCGGCGCGCCAGCGAGCGCGCATGGCAGACGATGGGCGGCTCGCCCTGCGCTCGTTTCGCCGCCTCCGCCAAGCCGAGCGACTGCGGCTTTCCGCCAGGCTCACACCACAGCGCGCGACCGCCGGCCAGCGCCAACACGGGCGCCTCCGGCAGTCGGGTGTCCCCGGGCGCGGAAGCCGGCTGGGGTTGGTTCGCCATCGCCTGACTGTAGCGGCGCCGGCGCCCGGCCACGATTGTTGACGGCCCACGCATCGGCGCTATGGTGCGCGACCAAGGCGACACTTGATCAGCATGCCATGACGCAACAGGCGGCACGACCGGCGCCGGCCGAACCGGCCGAGCGTGCCTGGCCCTTCCAGGAGGCCCGCAAGCTGCTCGATCGGCTGGCGCGCCAACCCGCCGACAAGAAGCAGGTGCTGTTCGAGACGGGTTACGGTCCGTCCGGCCTGCCGCACATCGGCACGTTCGGCGAGGTGGCGCGCACCAGCATGGTGCGGCACGCCTTCGCCGCGCTGTCCGACATGCCGACCCGGCTGATCGCCTTCTCCGACGACATGGACGGCTTGCGCAAGGTGCCGGACAACGTGCCGAACCGCGAGGCACTGGCGCGCCATCTGGGCAAGCCGCTGACCAGCGTGCCCGATCCGTTCGGCACGCATGACAGTTTCGGCGCGCACAACAACGCCCGCCTGCGCGCCTTTCTCGACGCCTTCGGCTTCGACTACGAATTCGCCAGTTCGACCGAATACTACCAGGCGGGCCGGTTCGACGCCGCCCTGCTGGCGGTGCTGAACCACTACGAGGCGATCCTCAAGGTCATCCTGCCGACCCTGGGGAGCGAACGCAGCGCCACCTACAGCCCCTTCTTGCCGCTCTGCCCGCGCAGCGGCCGGGTGCTGCAGGCGCCGGTGGTGGAACTGAAAGTCGCCACGGGCACCATCGTCTATCGCGACGAGGACGGGCGCCTGGAGGAAGTGCCGGTGACAGGCGGCCATTGCAAGCTGCAATGGAAGGCCGATTGGGCCATGCGGTGGGTTGCGCTCGATGTCGATTACGAGATGTCGGGCAAGGACCTGATCGATTCCGTCAAGCTGTCGAGCCAGATCTGCCGCATCCTGGGCGGCCGTCCGCCGGACGGCTTCACCTACGAACTCTTCCTCGACGAGAAAGGCGAGAAGATCTCGAAGTCGCGCGGCAACGGTCTGACGATCGAGGAATGGCTGCGTTACGCCTCGCCGGAGAGTCTGTCGCTCTACATGTATCAGCAGCCCCGGCGCGCCAAGCGGCTCTACTTCGACGTGATGCCACGCGCGGTCGACGACTATCTCGGAGAATTGGCGAAATATCCGGGCCAGGGCGAGGACGAGCGTAAAGCCAACCCGGTCTGGCACATCCATTCCGGCCGGCCGCCGGTCGAGGCGGTGCCGGTCAGCTTCGGGCTGCTGCTGAACCTCGCCGGCACCGCCGGCACCGAGGACAAGACCGTGCTCTGGGGCTTCATCCGCCGCTATGCGCCGGAGGCGACGCCCGAAACGCATCCCATTCTCGACCGCCTGGTCGGCTACGCCATCGCGTATTTTCGCGACATCGTGAAGCCCGCCCGACGCTTCCGCAGGGCGACGGCGCTCGAGCGCGCGGCCTTCGAGGAACTGGCGGCGGCGTTGGAGGCGATGCCGCCCGAAGCCGATGGCGAGGCGGTGCAGAACGAACTCTATGCGCTGGGCCGAAAGCACGGCTACGCCAACTTGCGCGACTGGTTCCGCGCGCTCTACGAGGTGCTGTTTGGCGACAGCCAGGGCCCGCGCATGGGCTCGTTCGCCGAGCTCTATGGCGTGAAGCAAACGGCGGCCCTGATTCGCGCCCGCCTGGCCGACGCCGCGCAGCCAGCAGCCTGAGCGAAGCGGCCTTGCTCGACCGCGCGGTTGTCAGGGGATTGCGCTGTCTGGAAGCGGAACGGGCGCACCGCTTGAGCCTGCGGCTGCTGCGAAGCGGCCTGGCGCCGCGGCGGGCGACCGGCGAACCGATCTTGGCGACGCACTGTCTCGGCTTGTCCTTCGCCAATCCGCTCGGCATCGCCGCCGGTTACGACAAGAACGCCGAAGTGCCGGAAGCGCTGGCGCGACTTGGCTTCGGCTTCGTCGAAGTCGGCACGGTGACGCCGCGTCCGCAAGCCGGCAATCCGCGGCCGCGCCTGTTCCGCCTGCCGGAGGACGGCGCGCTGATCAACCGCCTCGGATTCAACAACGACGGGCTGGACAGCGTGGTGCGCCGCCTTTCGACGCTGCCGAGACCGTTGGGCGTGCCGCTGGGCGTCAACGTCGGCGCCAATCGCGACAGCACCGATCCGATAGCCGATTACGTCACCGGCCTGGAGCGCGTCGCGCCGTTCGCCGACTATGTCATGGTCAACGTCTCCAGCCCCAATACGCCGGGCCTGCGCGACCTGCAAATGCGCTCGCGGCTGGAAGACCTGCTGCGGCGCCTGAACGCGGCGCGCGGTGCGTGCCGTCCGCCGCTGGTGCTGAAGATCGCTCCCGATCTCGACGAGGCGGGCTTGTCCGACGTGGCCGAGGCCGTGCTGGCGCATGGCATCGACGCGGTGGCGATCGGCAATACCACGATCGGCCGTCCCGCCGGCTTGCGCTCGCTCCGGCAGAGCGAAGCCGGCGGCCTCAGCGGCCGGCCGCTCTTCGCGCTTTCGACCGCCGTGCTGACGCGTTTCCACCGGCTGACGCAAGGCCGCGTGCCGCTGATCGGCATCGGCGGCATCGACAGCGCGGACACGGCCTATGCCAAGCTCCGCGCCGGTGCCAGCCTGTTGCAGCTCTATACCGGGCTTGTCTACGGCGGGCCGGGGTTGATTGGCCAGATTCTCGAGGGCTTGGCGACACGGCTGGCGCGCGACGGCTTTCGCCAACTCAAGCAGGCCGTCGGCGCCAACGGTTAGGCGGGCTTCGGCTTGGTCGTCCGGGTGGCCAGCGCCGCCACCACGCAGAGCAGCATGAAGCCGGCGGCGACGTAGAACAGCAGGCGCGGGTTGCCGCTGTCCATCAGCCAGCCGAACAGCGCCGGCGTCAGCGCCGCGCCAATGTTGAGGCCGGTCGAGACGAAGCCGAACACCGCGCCGATCTGGCCGGGCGGTGCCGCCTTGCGCACCAGCATGTCGCGGCTGGGCATGATCATGCCCCACAGCAGGCCTGCCACCGTCAGGGTGAGCGTCAGCAACCAGGGCGTCAGGCCGACCGTGCCGACGAACACCATCATGGCCGCCGACAGCACGAACCCCGCCGTCGCCACCAGCTCGTGATGGCGTGTGCGGTCGGCGATCTGGCCGCCGACCAGAATGCCGGCGGCGCTGCCGACCAGATAGCCGGTGAAGGCGGCGTTGGCGTCGATCAGGCTCAGGGCATAGAGGTCGTGGAAGGCCGACACGGCGAAACTGTTGACCCCACTGGAGGACATCGCCAACAGCACGAAGAAGACGAAGCACAGAAAGATCGGCGGCGAGATCAGCAACGCCCACGGTTTGCCGGCGCCGCGGGCCCTTGCCTTCGGCGGCTGGCTCGCCTGGTCGAACAGCATGTCGCGGCAGACGAACAGCACCGCCGCCAGCAGCAGGCCGCCGGCGCCGATGATCGCCAGTCCGCCGCGCCAGCCCCAGGCCGCGGCCAGCCCCACCATCAGCGCGGGCGTGATGGCGTTGCCGACGAAACCGGCGAAGGTATGCAGGCTGAACGCCCGGCCGATGCGCCGCTCGGCCACGCTGGCGTTGAGGATGGCATAGTCGGCCGGATGGTAGACGCTGTTGGCGACGCCGGCGATCGCCGCCATCGCCAGGATCGTGGCGTAGCTGCCCAAGAGGCCCATGCCGGTGAAGGCCAGCGCCTCGACCACGATGCCGCAGATCAGCAGGTTGCGCGCGCCGATGCGGTCGACCAGGAAACCGACCGGGGTCTGGGCCACCCCGGAAACGACGTTGAAGGTCGTCAGGATCAGTCCCAGCGCGGTGTAGCTTACGCCCAGATCCTCTTTCAGCAACGGGAACAGCGGCGGCAGCGACAAGATATACAGATGGCTCAAGAGATGCGTGACGGAAACCAGGCCGACCGCCCGGGCGCCCGTCGACACGTTCCTGGCCGCGACCGCCATGCCCGAACCCTTGCCTGCCCGCCCCGCTCGCCCCGCGGTCTTCTCTAGCATCGCCGGCTTCCGGCCGCCAATCGGCGCGTGCTGCCAATTGCCGCCGCCTTCGACTAGGATGGGTCGCACAGAGCAACGAGCGTCCGGCAAATGGGGAGGAGAACATGGACACGCGCGATGCGCCACGCCCGGTAGGAGTTAACCATGTCGTGCTGAACGTTCGGGACATCGAGGCATCGCACCGCTTCTGGACCGAGATCGTCGGCCTGAAGCAGGTGGGGGCGCTGCGCCCGCGGGCGGATATGGGGCCGATCCCGCGCATGCGCTTCTATAGCGGCGATCACGGCGGCAAGATGACCCACCATGACGTGGCACTGGTCGAGAACCCCAACCTGCCGCCGCCGAAAGACTGGGCTCTGTTCGGCGAGCCGGTGGCGATCAATCACGTTGCTATTGCCATGCCGGACCGCGAGAGCTGGTTGAAGCGGCTGGCCTTCATTCAGGCGCAAGGCGTCAAGTTCCACCTGCGCGTCAACCACGGCGTCACCCACAGCGTCTATATCAGCGATCCCAACGGCTATGGCGTCGAGTTGTTGTACGAGTTGCCCCGCGAGATGTGGGAAAATGACATCGATGCGGGGCTCAACTACCTGGCCCTGCTACCGACCGAAGGGCCGGACGCGCTCGTCGACGATCTGGCGCATTCACCCAGCTTCGGCAAGGCGGCGGAATAGCGCGGGACAGGGATGACGGCAGCTCAGACAACGGCCCCGCTGACTGGACGAGACTCCGCGGCAAAGGCGGACGAAGCAGCGCCCCAGCTCTTGCTGCTCCGCATCGCCTCGCCGTTCGCCGATGAGATCGCCAGCGAGGCGCGGGTGCGCCAAGCCCAGGATTGCGCGGCGGCCCTGGCCATTCTGACGCGCACGCCGATCGCCGCCGCGGTGGTCGATTTCGACGGCGATCGCGAGGCGGCGCCGGCCTTCCTGGCGGCGATCCGTGACCCCCACCAAACGCCCAGCAGCGGCCTTCCGGTGCTGGGCCTGCTGCGCCAGCATTCGGCCGAGGCGGTGCGTCGGGCGGTACGCGCGGGCATCGACCATGTGATGCTGACGCCGATCAGCGCCGCGACGCTGGTGCATCTCGCATTGCAACTGCGCAGTCGGCCGGCGAAGCAGATCCGCACCGTACACTATGTCGGTCCGGATCGCCGGCGGATCGCCGGACTGTCCTATTCGGGGCCCGATCGGCGCGAGCCCGCGGCCATTCTAGGTCGCTGGCGCTCCGGCGATTAGCGCCACGTTGCCGTGCAAGTGCAGCAGGCCGCCGGCCAGGCCGGCCGCACGGAACCACTCGGCATAGTCCACCAGCCGGGCGGGGTTGTTGTCGGGTCCCAGATCCGCCTGGTAGGCGACGAAATCGGCCGCTTCGCGCATGGCCTCGCCGTGCAGGCGCTGCAAGCGACGCCAGATCGCACGCTGCAGCGGAAACAGCGCCGACTCGGCGAGACGAATGCGGTCATAGAGCAGAAAGAAGCCGTCGCGCGTGAGTTGACGCGCCGCCCAGCCGATGACGCGGGCCTTGGCGGCATGCGACAGGTCATGGAACACCAGGGCCGCGACGATGAAGCGATAGGGGCCGACCGGCAGGCCGGCGGCATCGATGACATCGAGGTCGGCCGGCACGAGCCGCACACGGTCGACTTGCGGTGCCAGGTTCGCCCGGGCCTGGTCCAGGGCCGCGGTCGAGCGGTCGGCGCCGACATAGACCAGCCCGGCATGTCGGGCGAGCAGCAGGTGAGCGAGATAGCCCTGGCCGCAGCCGAGGTCGAGCAACCGGTCGCCGTCGACCGCCTGTTCGGCGACAATGCTGACCAACAGGTCGAGCTGTTCGGCCCGCGTCGGATGCCGGCGTACCGGATCTTGCATGCTCAAGCTCCGGGTGCGCGGAAGAAACGGTAGAGGCCGCGGCCCTGGCGCTTGGCCTCCAGCAGCGCCTGGCTCGCCGCGCGCATCAGTTCGGTGGCATTGCCGCCGGCTTCCGGATGCCTTGCGATGCCGACCGACACGCCAACCTGGCTCATCACCCGGTGCTCGTTGGAGAACGGCCGCACCAGCGAAGCCATGACCCGCTCGGCCACCCCGGCCACCTGGCGGTCATCGCCGGTGCCTTCCAGCAGCACCGCGAATTCGTCGCCGCCCAATCGCGCCACGGTATCGGCCGCCCCGATGCAATGGCGAATGCGTCGCCCAACCTGCAGCAGCAGCCAGTCGCCATAGCCGGAACCGTGCTGCTCGTTCACCGCACGGAAGCCGTCCAGGTCGATTGCCAGCAGGCTGACGCGATCGCCTTGGCCAGCGCTGGTCCGCAGCAGCGCCGTCGCCAGCCGGTCCTCGAAGACGCGGCCATTGGCAAGACCGGTCAACGGATCGAGGTCGCCGATGGTCCGCAGACGCTGCTCCAACTGGCGTCGTTCGGCGGTCTCGCGCCGCAGTGCCAAATTGCTCTGCCTGAGCTGCTCGGTGCGTTCGGCCAGTTGCCGGCCTAACACCGCCAGCGCCTCTTCGTCCGTCATCGCCCGCCTTGCCTTCGGCCAGCCGACCTTTGCACTGCCGCCGGCAGTGTAACGGATTCCCCCGCGCCGGCATGCCCGCCAGAAGCCGAATTGACAGCCCGCCGCCCGGCCGCCGAACCTGCCGACCCGCCAGACCGGCGGAGGATCCACCCATGCCGCACCCGAGCGCGCCGCCGCAGCCCGGTGCCCACCTCTACGACCCCGACGACCCCTTCGAAATGGGCAGTGGGCCATTTCATGCCGTTGACACGGCCAGCGGCGGGATGCGTTTCGTGCTGCTGGCTGAGCGGCGGCACTGCAACGCCTCCGGCGCGGTGCATGGCGGCCTGCTGATGACCATGGCCGATTTGACGCTTTGTGCCTGCGCAACGCGGGCGCTGGGGGACAAGGTGGTGACGGTCGCTTTCAACGCCGAGTTCCTCGCTGCCGGCCGGCCGGGTGAACTGCTAGAAGCGTCGGCGGACTTGCTGCGCCAGACCGGCAGCATGGCCTTCCTGCGGGGCGAGATCCGCGCCGCCGGCCGGCTGCTGTTCGTGGCCAGCGCCGTGGTCAAACGCCGCCGGCGCGGCGGCGGCGATAGCGAACGGGCGGTATAAAACATCTCGACCAATTGGACACCTCGAGAACCTCTGGCGTTGAGGGTCGCGGGTTGATTCTCTGACCTCTGGCGATGGCCGGAGGCGGGGATGGCGGGACAGGCTGGTTTCTTCGACACGGACGAGCGGCTGGCGTGGCTG
>Ga0194121_10005782_pt1 | contig 16924 bp, 16 predicted proteins | sample TA2MahCa50mmetaG_FD_148609 | JGI IMG/M metagenome (GOLD analysis project Ga0194121, IMG submission 148609) | Freshwater microbial communities from Lake Tanganyika, Tanzania - TA2015020 Mahale Deep Cast 50m | ecosystem: Environmental > Aquatic > Freshwater > Lake | place: Tanzania: Lake...
GCGAGACCTACGAGATCATCGACGCCAACGCGGTGGGGCAGACCGCCGCGCAGATCGTGCTGGGCAAGCACTCGGGGCGCCACGCGTTCTCCGACACGCTGGAGAAGATGGGTCTGCGCCTGCAGGGCGACGCGCTCAACCAGGCGTTCGTCCGCTTCAAGGAGCTGGCCGACCGCAAGGTGGAGATCACCGAGGCCGACCTCGAGGCGATCGTCGCCGAGGAGCTCGGCGCCGGCGCGGTGCACCGCTACGAGATCGTCTCGCTCGACGTGCACGGAGGGACGACCACGACCCCCACGGCCAAGGTCGTGCTGTCGGACGGCACCGAGAGGGTGGAAGCCGAGGCGAGCGGCAACGGCATGGTCGACGCCGCGTGCAGCGCCATCGCGGCTGCGACCGGCATCACCGGCACGGTGCTCGACTTCAGGGTCGCGTCGGTCACCGGCGGGCGCGACGCGCTGGGCGACGTCGTGATCCAGCTCGAGGCCGACGGCCGCAAGGCGTCGGGCCGGGGCGTGTCGACCGACATCGTCGAGGCGTCGGCCCGGGCCTACCTCAACGCGGTCAACAAGCTCGTCCGCTCCCGCGACCAGGAGCCCCGCGAACGCACCGTCGGCCCCTGACCCCAACCCCACCGATGCGTTTCTCACCGTCGATGGCGGGAAACCCATCGGCGTGGACCGACGGTGAGAAGCGCATCGGCGCGTCGCTTATCGACGGTGAGAAGCGCATCGGCGCGTGGGGCGGTCGAACGGTCAGGGGGCGGAGTGACCCGAGGTCTGGGGGAGCCAGGTGGGGCGGGTGGGCTCGTAGGCGGTGATGGCGTCGGCCTTCTGGAGGGTGAGGCCGATGTCGTCGAGGCCGTTGACCAGCCGGTGGTGGTGGAACGCGTCGAGGTGGAACGGCTCGTCGAAGTCGATCGCCGGGGCCGCGACCCGCAGGTTCTCGACGTCGACGATGATCTCGATGTTCGGGTCGTCGGTGACCGCCTGCATCAGCCGGGCCACCTCGTCCTCGGGCAGCTCCACCGGGACGAGGCCGATCTTCAGGCAGTTGTTGCGGAAGATGTCGGCGAAGCTCGGCGCGATGATCGCGTCGAACCCGTAGTCCTCGAGCGCCCACGGCGCGTGCTCGCGCGACGAGCCGCAGCCGAAGTTGGCCCCGGCCACCAGCACCCGCACGTCGTCGCCCTGGTACTCCTCCCGGTTGAGCACGAAGTCCGACGACTCGCGCCACTCGGAGAACAGCCCCTCGCCGAAGCCGGTGCGCTCCACCCGCTTGAGCCAGTCGCTCGGGATGATCTGGTCGGTGTCGACGTCGCGCCGGTCGAGCGGGACGGCGCGGCCCATGATCTCGGAGACGGCATCCATCAGTCGAGGTCCTCCGGTGCGGCGAAGTGGCCGGCGACCGCGGTGGCGGCGGCGACGGCGGGGGAGACGAGGTGGGTGCGCCCGCCCTTGCCCTGGCGGCCCTCGAAGTTGCGGTTCGAGGTCGACGCGGCCCGCTCGCCGGGCGCGAGCTTGTCGGGGTTCATCGCCAGACACATCGAGCAGCCGGGCTCGCGCCACTCGAAGCCGGCGGCGGAGAACACCGCGTCGAGGCCCTCGGCCTCGGCCTGGGCCTTCACCGCGAACGAGCCGGGCACCACCAGCGCCCGCAGGCCCGCCTTCACGGTGCGGCCGTCGAGCACGGCGGCCGCGGCCCGCAGGTCCTCGATGCGCGAGTTGGTGCACGACCCGATGAACACGGTGTCGACCGGCACCTCGCGCATCGGTGTGCCGGCCTTCAGCCCCATGTAGCGCAGCGCGAGCTCGGCGGCGTCGCGCTGGCCGGGGTCGGGGAACGAGTGCGGGTCGGGGACCACGTCGTCGATGTTCACCACCTGGGCGGGGTTGGTGCCCCAGCTCACCGACGGCCGCAGCCTCGCGGCGTCGATGAGGAACTCCTGGTCGAACACCGCACCGGCGTCGGTGACCAACCCCCGCCAGTCGTCGAGCGCGGCCTCCCACTCCTTGCCCTGCGGGGCGAACTGCCGACCCTCGAGGTAGGCGAACGTGGTGTCGTCGGGGGCGATCATCCCGGCCCGGGCGCCCGCCTCGATCGACATGTTGCAGACCGTCATCCGGCCTTCCATCGAGAGCGCCCGGATGGCCGAGCCGCGGAACTCGATGATCGAGCCCACGCCGCCGCCGGTGCCGATCCTGGCGATGATGGTGAGGACGACGTCCTTGGCGGTCACCCCGGCCGGCAACGCGCCGTCGACGGTGATGGCCAGCGACTTGGGCCGGGCCTGGGGCAGCGTCTGCGTGGCGAGGACGTGCTCGACCTCGCTGGTGCCGATGCCGAACGCCAGCGCCCCGAACGCGCCGTGGGTGGACGTGTGGCTGTCGCCGCAGACGATCGTCATGCCCGGCAGGGTGAGCCCCTGCTCGGGGCCGATCACGTGGACGATGCCGGTGCCCGGGTCGCCCATCGGGTACAGCCGGATCCCGAACTCGGCGCAGTTCGCGGCGAGCACCTCCACCTGCTTGCGGGAGATCGGGTCGGCGATCGGCTGGTCGATGTCGGTGGTCGGGACGTTGTGGTCCATCGTCGCCACCGTGAGGTCGGGGCGGCGGACCGGGCGCCCGTGCATCCGCAGGCCGTCGAAGGCCTGGGGCGAGGTGACCTCGTGCACGAGGTGCAGGTCGATGTACAGCAGGTCGGGCTGCCCGTCCTCACGGTGGACGACGTGGCGGTCCCAGACCTTCTCGGAGAGCGTCTGCGGCATGCCCCGATTCTGGCAGCCGGGGCGTCGGACCCGAGAAGGCGTTCTCGAACGGGGAGTGGAGAGGCGAGAGTGCGTGCGGCGGGGCCGGGCGGGACCCCGCCGCACGCGAACCGGCCCCGGCTGGGCCACGGGGCAGGGCGGGGCTACAGCGCCCGGATGTCGACGACCTCCACCGACATCGTCCGCTTGTCGCCGTTGCGGGTCTGGATCTCGTAGCTGACCTCGGCGCCCACCTCGGTGCCGATCAGCGCCTGACCGAGGGGCGACGACACCGACAGCACGTCGTAGGTGTCGTGGCGCTCCTCGATGGAGCCCACCAGGTACTCGATGGGCTCGTCGTCGCCGGCCATCAGGATCTTCACCACGGTGCCGGGGGCGACGACGTCGTCGCCCGCCCCCTCGACGATCACCGCGGTCTTCAGAAGGGCGTCGAGGTGGCGGATGCGGGCCTCGTTGTGGCCCTGCTCGTTCTTGGCCGCGTCGTAGTCGGCGTTCTCACGGATGTCGCCGTGCTCGCGCGCCCGCTCGATCCACTGGGAGATCTCCTGGCGGCGGGGGCCGCTGCGCCACGCCATCTCCTCCTGGAGACGCGCGTGGGCCTGGGGGGAAAGGTGCGTACCGTCCATCGCGGGTGAGGGTAGCGGTCCGGGGCCCCGAACGGGCCCGGACTCCGGGGCGGGTTTCCCGTTTGCCGCGCGGCCCCCTGACCTGCGAGAATGGGGGTCCGATGGACCGCCACTCCACCCCCTTCGTCGTCATTCCCTAGCGGACGCCGCACCCCGGCGTTCGTTCGACCGTCCACTTTGGTGGGCGGTTTTTCGTTGTCAGGAGAGAGGAAGCCCGTGACCCACCGCATCGGCATCATCGGCGGCGACGGCATCGGCCCCGAGGTGGTGGCCGAGGCCCTCAAGGTCGTCGACGCCGCCGGCGTGGCCTACGACCCGGTGCCGTTCGACCTGAGCGGGGCCCGGTACCTGCGCGACGGCGTGGTCATCCGCGACGAGGACGTCGAGGAGATCCGGGGCCTCGACGCCGTGCTCCTCGGCGCGGTCGGCACCCCCGACGTGCCTCCGGGCGTGATCGAACGGGGCCTGCTCCTGCGGCTGCGCTTCGACCTCGACCTCTACATCAACCAGCGGCCGTTCACCGCGGGCCCGAGCCGCTACAACGACGGCGTCGACTTCATCGTGATCCGCGAGAACACCGAGGGCACCTACGCGGGGGAGGGCGGCTTCCTGCGCAAGGGCACCCCCCACGAGGTGGCGACCCAGGGCTCGGTCAACACCTGGATGGGGGCCGAGCGGGCGATCCGCTACGCGTTCGAGCTGGCGCGGTCGCGTGAGCGCAAGCACGTGACGCTGGTCCACAAGACCAACGTGCTCACCTTCTCCGGCGACCTCTGGGAGCGGGCCTTCCGCCACGTCGCGGCCGACTTCCCCGAGGTGGGCACCGCCTACAACCACGTCGACGCCGCCTGCATCTACTTCGTGGAGGACCCCGCCCGCTACGACGTCATCGTCACCGACAACCTGTTCGGCGACATCCTCACCGACCTCGGCGGCGCCGTGGCCGGCGGGATCGGCCGGGCGGCCTCGGGCAACCTCAACCCGGCCCGCACCGGCCCGTCGCTGTTCGAGCCGGTCCACGGCTCGGCGCCCGACATCGCCGGCCAGAACAAGGCCGACCCCCGAGCCGCGATCATCTCCGCGGTGATGATGCTCGACTTCCTCGGAGAGGAGACCGCCGCCGGGCGGATCCGCACCGCCCTCGCCAAGACCGACGACCTCACCGGCTCCACCACCGAGCTGGGCGACGCGATCGCCGCGGCGCTCTAGCCCGTTCGACCCTCATCCCACTCGCACCCGCACGCCCGAAAGGCAGCTCCGATGCCCATCACCCCGACCGAGAAGATCTGGATGGACGGCGAGCTCGTCGACTGGGACAAGGCCCAGATCCACGTGCTCACCCACACGCTCCACTACGGCTGCGGCGTGTTCGAGGGCGTCCGCGCCTACGAGACCGCCGAGGGCCCCGCGGTGTTCCGGCTGCGTGACCACATCGAGCGGCTGTTCGACTCGGCGAAGATCTTCATGATCGACATCCCCTTCACGGTCGAGGACCTCGTCGAGGCCACCCGTGAGACGGTGCGGGTCAACGGCCTGCCGTCGTGCTACATCCGCCCGATCGTGTACCTGGGCTACGGCGAGATGGGCCTCAACCCGCTGCCGAGCCCGGTGCAGGTGTCGATCGCGGTGTGGCCGTGGGGCGCCTACCTCGGCGACGACGGCGTGGCCAACGGCGTGCGCATGAAGGTGTCGTCGTGGCAGCGCCACAGCCCCAACGCCATGCCTCCGGCGGCCAAGGGCACTGGCATGTACATCAACTCGTCGATGGCGAAGATCGAGGCGATCAAGTCGGGCTACGACGAGGCGATCCTGCTCTCACCCCAGGGCTACGTGAGCGAGTGCACCGGCGAGAACATCTTCTTGGTGCGCGACGGGGTCATCAACACCCCGCCGACCGCGGCGGGTGCGCTCGAGGGCATCACCCAGGACACCGTGGCGACCATCGCCCGCGACTTCGGCTACGAGGTGGTGCCCACCAACATCCTGCGCAGCGACCTCTACACGTGCGACGAGGCGTTCCTCACCGGCACCGCGGCCGAGGTGGTGCCGATCCGCTCGGTCGACGACCGCGAGATCGGGGAGCCCGGCCCGATCACCCGCAAGATCCAGGAGACCTACGCCGCCACCGTGCGCGGCCAGGTCGAGAGCTATCGAGGCTGGTTGGACTATGTCAACCACTGACGGCGCCACCGCGCCCCAGCCGCCGCCGGGCGCGCCGGCGCGGGTCGAGATCTACGACACCACGTTGCGCGACGGCTCCCAGCTCGAGGGCATCTCGCTCACGGTCGACGACAAGCTGCGCATCGCCGAGCAGCTCGACTGGCTGGGCGTCGACTACATCGAGGCGGGCTGGCCGGGCGCCAACCCGAAGGACGACGAGATGTTCCGGCGCGCCCGCTCCGAGCTGGCGCTCACCACGAGCACGCTGGTCGCGTTCGGCTCCACCCGGCGGGTCAAGGGCAAGGTCGACAGCGACGAGACCCTGCGCCACCTGATCGACGCCGAGACCGACGTGGTGTGCATCGTCGGCAAGTGCTGGGACTACCACGTCACGGAGGCGCTGCAGACCACGCTCGACGAAGGCGTGGCGATGGTGGCCGACTCGGTCGAGTTCCTCACGGCGTCGGGCCGCGAGGTGTTCTTCGACGCCGAGCACTTCTTCGACGGCTACAAGCGCAACCCGGAGTTCAGCCTGCACGTGCTCGAGGCCGCCGCACAGAAGGGCGCGACCCGCCTCGTGCTGTGCGACACCAACGGCGGCTCGCTGCCGCACGAGGTGCAGCGGATCGTGCGCGAGGTCGTCGACTACTTCGGCGACGACGTGGGCATCGCCGTCCACCTCCACGACGACGCCGGGACCGGCGTCGCGAACGCGCTCGCCGGCGTCCTCGGCGGCGCGCGCCAGGTGCAGGGGACGATCAACGGCTACGGCGAGCGCACCGGCAACTGCAACCTCACCACGATCATCCCGACGCTGACGCTCAAGATGGGGATCGAGACCATCCCCGCCGACCGGCTCGACCGGCTCACCCCGGTCGCGCACCACGTCGCCGAGCTGGTCAACATGGCCCTCAATCCGCAGGCGCCCTACGTCGGCGAGTCGGCGTTCGCGCACAAGGCCGGGCTGCACGTGAGCGCGATCGCCAAACGACCCGATGCCTACGAGCACGTGGCCCCCGCGTCGGTCGGCAACGGCACCCGGTTCCTCGTCTCCGAGCTCGCGGGCAAGTCGACCGTCGTCCTCAAGGCCCAGGAGCTCGGCATCGAGCTCGACGGTCCGCAGGTGAACGACGTGGTCGACCGGCTCAAGACGATGGAGCACGAGGGCTATCACTTCGAGGTCGCCGACGCGTCGCTCGAGCTGCTCATGCGGCGGACCACCGGCTGGCACCAGCCGTGGTTCGAGGTCGAGTCGTTCCGGGTGATCACCGACGACTTCGCACCCGATGCCACGGGAGCGAGCCCGTCGGGCACCGACGACGTGCTCCGCGGCGAGCGACCCGGCGGTGCGGGCGGCGTGTCCACCGAGGCCACGATCAAGGTGCACGTGGGGGGCGAGCGCGTGGTCGCGACGGCCGAGGGCAACGGCCCGGTCAACGCGCTCGACGGCGCGCTGCGCTCCGCGCTCGGCGGCCGGTTCCCGGGCCTCGAGCGGGTGCACCTCACCGACTACAAGGTGCGCGTCCTCGACACCGCCAAGGGCACGGGCGCGGTCACGCGCGTGCTGATCGACTCCACCAACGGCGACCGCACCTGGACCACCATCGGGGTGAGCGAGAACATCATCGAGGCCTCGTGGCAGGCCATGTACGACTCGCTCGTCTACGGCCTGCTGCTCGCCACCGAGCCCGCCTAGTCTCCGCACCGCGGGCGCTCCCGCCCCGTCGACCGTCACCGCCAGGAGCACCACCGATGCCGACCGACCCCTTCGTCAGCTCCGACACCCGCACCGCGCCCCGCAACGAGCCCACCCTCGCGCCCGGCGTGGTGCTCCCGCCGTCGCGGGCGTGGCGGGCCGACCGGCCGGGCGACCTGCCGGGTGGGGTGCAGCCGCGCGGCGACCTGTTCGGCACCCCGGGGCCCAACGTCGGGTACGCGCTGCTGCTCGTCCACCGGGCCGGCGCCGACTTCCAGCTCGCGCCGGGGGAGCACCGCGAGGACGCCGAGGCCGTGGTCGCGGCGGTGGCCATGAAGCGGGCGTCGTCGTTCGGGCGGGCCCCGATCGTCGCCGACGTCGAGCGGGCCGCGACGCTCCTGGGCTACCGCGGCGGCGCCGACCCCGCGACCGCCGCCCAGCGGGCCGACGCCGTGGCCGGCGCCCACCACGAGTACGGCCGCTGCCGGCAGGTCGCCGACCAGGTCGACCTCGAGGTCCTCCGCAACGTCTGAGATCTGACGGACGCGTCAGGGTCGGGGGCTACGCTCCTGATGCCTGGTCGCTTCGCCCCCTGGGCGGCGGGTGCTGTCTGACGGTGGCGTCAGGGTCGGGGGCTACGCTCCTGATGCCTGGTCGCTTCGCCCCCTGGGTGGCGGTTGCTGTCTGACGGTGGCGTCAGGGTCGGGGGCTACGCTCCTGATGCCTGGTCGCTTCGCCCCCTGGGTGGCGGTTGCTGTCTGACGGTGGCGTCAGGGTCGGGGGCTACGCTCCTGGCCGATGTCGAACTTCGTGTTGCCGCCCGAGTACGAGGAGCTGCGCGCGTCGCTGCGTCGCTTCGCCGAAGAGGGCATCGCGCCCCACGCCGCCGAGGCCGACGAGCGCTCGGAGTACCCGTGGAAATCCTTCGAGGCCTACCGCGACTCGGGGTTCATCCGGCTCCCCTATCCCGAGGAGTACGGCGGCGACGGCGGTGACCTCGTCGCCTACTGCATCCTCGTCGAGGAGGTGGCCCGGGTCTGCGGCGCGTCGTCGCTGTTCGTGATGATCCCCCGCCTCGCGATCGAGGCGATCCTCATGTTCGGCAGCGACGAGCTCAAGCAGCGCATCATCCCCAAGCTGGCCACGGGGGAGTGGCAGGGCAGCTACTGCCTGTCGGAGTCGCATGCCGGCAGCGACGTCGCGTGGATGCGCACCCGCGCCGTGCGCGACGGCGCCGACTACGTGCTCACCGGCTCCAAGGCGTGGATCACCAACGCGGGGATCTCCGACTTCTACACGGTCTTCGCGAAGACCGACCCCGAGGCCGGCGCGCGGGGCATCAGCGCGTTCGTGGTGGAGGCCGACCGACCCGGCTTCTCGGTGGCCAAGCTCGAGTCGAAGATGGGCATGCGGGGCTCGCCCACGGGCGAGATCCGCTTCGACGAGGTGCGCATCCCGGCCGAGAACCTCATCGGCGAGGAGCACCGTGGCTTCCAGTACGCGATGGCGGCGCTCGACGGCTCGCGACCGACCGTGGGCGCGCAGGCCGTCGGCCTCGCCCAGGGCGCGCTCGACGCCGCCACCCGCTACGTCACCGAGCGCCAGCAGTTCGGCCAGCCCGTCGCCGAGTTCCAGGGCGTGCAGTTCCTCCTCGCCGACATGGCCACGCGGGTGGAAGCGGCCCGGCTCCTCGTGTACAGCGCCTCCTCTCGGCTCGACGCGGGCATGCCGGGCACGTCGAAGGCGTCGGCGATGGCGAAGCTGTTCGCGAGCGACACCGCGATGCAGGTGACGACCGATGCCGTGCAGCTGTTCGGCGGCGTGGGCTACACCAAGGAGTTCCCGGTCGAGCGCATGATGCGCGACGCCAAGGTCACCCAGATCTACGAGGGAACCAACCAGATCCAGCGCATGGTGATCGGGCGCCGCCTGCTCGACGAGGTTGCCCCGGCGTGAGCTCGACGCCCGAGCGCGCCGCCCCATGGGGCGAGGAGTGGGGCGAGGAGCGGAGATGACGAGCACGGGGCTCGACGTCCGCAATGCGTACCTCGCATCCCTCGATCGAGCGCTGGTGGTCGTCGCCGCTCCCGAGGTCGCGGCCGCGTGGGACGCCGACAGCGTGCTGCGCGAGTTCACGGTGCGCGGCCTCGCCGGCCACCTGGCCCGCGCCGGCACGCTCGTGGAGGCGTACCTCGACGCCGGGTTCCCCGCCGAGACCCGCGACGTGCCCGACGCCGCCGAGTACTACCTCATCGCGGCGTTGTCGTCCGACGTCGACGATCCGATGAACGCGAGCATCCGCGAGCGCGGCGAGTCGGTGGCCGAGGGCGGCCACGCCGCGCTCGTCGAGATGGTGCGGACGGCGCGGGCACGGCTCGAGGTCCGCCTCGCGGCCGAGCCGGCCGACACCCCGATCGCGGTGATCGGCGGCATGGTGCTACCCCTCGACGAGTACCTCGTCACCCGCATCGTCGAGCTCACCACCCACACCGACGACCTCGCGGTGAGCGTGGGGATCCCGACACCCGAACCCGACCCGGCGGCCGCGACCCTCGTCACCCACTGCCTGGTGACCCTGGCCCGCCGCCGGCACGGTGACCTGGCCGTGCTCCGCGCGCTCACCCGTCGTGAGCGCGACGCCGCCGAGGTCCTGCGCGCATTCTGAGGCCGGGGTCCGGGCCCACCTTCCTAGACTGGCCCGTCCATGACCGAAGCCCCCCGCGTCCGCTTCTCGCCCGCGCCCACCGGCTCGCTCCACGTCGGATCGGCCCGTACGGCGCTGTTCAACTGGCTCTACGCCCGCCACCACGGCGGCACCTTCTGCCTCCGCATCGAGGACACCGACCGTGCACGCTCCAAGGAGGAGTGGGTGGTCGGCATCCAGGACACCCTGCGCTGGCTGGGTCTCGAGTGGGACGAGGGCCCGGTGCTCCAGAGCGCCCGGTTCCAGGAGTACCTGGCGGCGGCCGACGAGCTGCTCGGTGCCGGCAAGGCCTATGCGTGCTACTGCACCGAGGACGAGGTGAAGGCCCGCAACGACGCCGCGATGGCGGCCGGGCGGCCGCCCGGCTACGACGGGCACTGCCGCGACCTGTCGGCCGAGCAGCGGGCGAGCCTCGCGGCCGAGGGCCGGCCCCGCTCGATCCGCTTCCGCACCCCCGACGAGGGGACGAGCCACTTCGTCGACGCGGTGCGCGGCGACGTGCGCGTGGAGTGGACGCACATCCCCGACTTCGTGATCGTGCGCTCCGACGGCAATCCGATCTTCTTCCTCGCCAACGCGGTCGACGACATCGCGATGCACATCAGCCACGTGATCCGCGGCGAGGACCTCATCGACTCCACCCACCGGGTGCTCGCCCTCCGCGAAGCCCTCGGGGTGTCGGAACGACCGGTGTACGCCCATCTGCCCCTGATCCTGGGCACCGACCGGGCCAAGCTGTCGAAGCGCCATGGCGCGGTGGCGCTGGAGGACTTCCGCGACGCCGGCTACCTCCCCGAGGCCCTGGTCAACTACCTGTCGCTGCTCGGGTGGGCGCCCGACGACGGTCGCGAGGTGATGGACGCCGACGAGATCGTCGCCGCGTTCGACCTCGACCGGGTCACCCACGCGGCCGCGGCGTTCGACCACGCCAAGCTCGACTGGATGAACGGCGAGTGGATCCGGCGCATCACGCTGCCGGAGCTCGAGGCCCGGGCGCTGCCGATCGCGCGGACCGCGTACGGCGATGCGCTCGACGTCGACACGCTGCGCGACGCGCTGCGCATCGGTCAGGAGCGGGCGGTCAAGGTGTCCGACATCGTCGAGCAGGCCGACTTCCTGTTCGTCGACGATGCGGCGTTCACGATCGCCGCCGAGTCGTGGGAGCGGGTCGAGAAGACCGAGCGCATCGGTGAGGTGCTCGACGCCGTGATCGCGCACCTCGACGGCGCCGAGTGGACCACCGAGGGCGTCGATCCCCGCGGCGTGATCGACGGGCTGGGCCTCAAGGCCCGCAAGGTGATGCCGGCGCTGTACGCCTGCCTCGAGGGCCGCCACGCCGGGCTGCCGCTGTTCGACTCGATGGTGATCCTCGGGCGCGAGCGCACGCTGGCGCGCTTCCGGGCGGCCCGGGAGCGTCTGGGCGGGTGACGCCGTTGGTGCGACGCTCGCTCGTCGCACTCGCGGTGCTCGTCGCGGTCCTGCTCGGGTACTACGCCATCACGGTCTTCCAGGTGTGGCGGGCGGCGCGCGCCGACGACGCGCGGCCGTCCGACGCGATCGTCGTCCTCGGGGCCGCGCAGTACGACGGCACCCCGTCCCCTGCGTTCGCCGCCCGGCTCGACCACGCGAAGGAGCTCTATGGCGAGGGCATCGCGCCCCTCGTGGTGGTGACCGGCGGGAAGCAGCCCGGGGACCGGTTCACCGAGGCGACGGTGGGGGCCGACTACCTGATCGCGCGCGGTGTGCCGGAGGACGCGATCCTGCGCGAGACGACGAGTCGCAACTCGTGGGAGTCGCTCCAGGCGTCGGCGCGCTTCCTCTTCCCGCGCGGGGTGAAGGAGGTGGTGCTCGTCTCCGATCCGTTCCACTCGCTGCGCATCCGGCTGACCGCCGAGGAGATCGGCTTCGACGCGGTCACCTCGCCCACCCGCACCAGCCCGATCGGCGGGGTCGACGAATGGCGACGGTTCCTCGGAGAGGGCGCGCGGGTCGCCGTCGGGCGGATCTTCGGCTTCGGTCGGGCCACCCGGCTCCAGGAGCGCCGGGCCCTCGCGCCGCGTGTGGGAGGGCCGGCGTCGGAATCGCTATCCTGAGCACGCCCTTCGGGGGTGGTGTAATCGGCAACACAACAGGTTCTGGCCCTGTCATTGGGGGTTCGAGTCCTCCCCCCCGAGCCGGTCGGTATCCAGTCCGACACCCCGGCCCCGTCGTCTAGTGGCCTAGGACGCCGCCCTCTCAAGGCGGTAACGGCGGTTCGAATCCGCTCGGGGCTGCAGCAAGGCCCGCACTCGCCCGAGTGCGGGCCTTCTCGCGTGCGCGCTCGGCGCCCATTCGGCGCGCGTTCGGCGCGCGTTCGGCGCGCGTCGGGTCGCGAGCGTGGCATCGCCGGCGCGGTTCGTGCGCGTCGTGGCGCGCCGGTGGTCGTCGCGCGCATGGGTCGACCAGCGTCGCGTGCGCGGTCCTGTGGTGGACGTGGGCGTCGCGAGGTCGTGCAGATGTCGTGCACGGGACGTGCGCCATCGCGCGATATCCACCATGTGCGGCGCGAATTGGGTTACGGTCTTGTTGCGGGCTTCACGGTCGCGCACGTCCATGACGCGGCGGTCACTCGTTTACGCCGCGAAGCCGATGCACAACACAGTGCACACACGATCCTGGGAGGGAGCGTGAACAAGTCCGAGCTCATCGATGCGATCGCCGAGGGCAGTGGTCTCTCGAAGTCGCAGGCGGAGAACGCGCTGAACGCGACGATCGAAGCCATCCAGAACGCCGTTGCCGGCGGCGACAAGGTGACCCTGCCCGGGTTCGGGGCGTGGTCGCAGTCGCAGCGCTCTGCCCGGCAGGGGCGCAACCCGCGGACCGGTGAGATCGTCCAGATCCCCGCGTCGAAGGGTGTCAAGTTCTCGGCGGGCGCCAGGTTCAAGGCCGCCGTGAAGTAGGTCTCCTCCCGGGAGACCACACGTCCAAAACCACAGCAGAAAGAGAGGTGATTGTGCCTCCGGCAAAGCGACGCACCACACGGAAGGCCGCTCCGGCCAGGAAGACGGCGGCTCGCAAGACGGCCGCCAAGAAGGCGCCCGCGCGCAAGACCGCGGCGCGCAAGACGACGGCGCGGAAGACGGCGGCGAAGAAGGCTCCGGCCAAGCGCAAGGCAGCCGCGAAGAAGGCTCCCGCGAAGCGGGCTCCGGCCAAGCGCAAGGCGGCGGCGAAGAAGGCCCCCGCGAAGCGCAAGGCGGCGGCGAAGAAGGCTCCGGCCAAGCGCAAGGCAGCCGCGAAGAAGGCTCCCGCGAAGCGCAAGGCAGCCGCGAAGAAGGCTCCCGCGAAGCGCAAGGCAGCAGCGAAGAAGGCTCCCGCGAAGCGGGCTCCGGCCAAGCGCAAGGCAGCGGCGAAGAAGGCTCCGGCCAAGCGCAAGGCCGCGGCGAAGCGGGCTCCCGCGAAGCGCAAGGCGCCGGCACGGAAGACCGCGGCGAAGCGGGCTCCGGCCAAGCGCAAGGCCGCGGCGAAGCGGGCTCCCGCGAAGCGCAAGGCGCCGGCACGGAAGACCGCGGCAAAGCGGGCTCCGGCCAAGCGCAAGGCGCCGGCACGGAAGGCCGCTGCCCGGAAGGGCCGCTAGCTCAACCGGCACTGCTGTTCGAGGGGCCCCTCCGGGGGCCCCTCGTTCGCGTCCGGCCCCGATCCGGAGGCTGCGTCCGGGGCTCAGACCTCGTCGATGCGCTTGAAGCCCTCCGCGGCGGCGTCGCCGATCACCGCACCGTGGGCCGCCACCTCGCGGCGCAGCCGGTCGACGAAGGCGGCGCGCTGCGCGTCGGCGTCGGCGCTCTCGGCGTCGATGTCCATCGTCGACTGCCACTGGCTGCGATGGGCGAGCAGCGCGTCGACCTTGGTGCCGAAGGTGTCCGCGACCCGTTCGTAGTGATCGACGTCGTCGGCCTCGAACAGGAGGATCAGGGCGGGGCGGTGGGGGTCGAGCCCCTGCTCCGGGAAGAAGTGGGGATCCCGGGCGGCGACGGCGGCGTCGAGCACGAGGAAGCCGGCCGCCCGGTGGTCGGGGTGGAGGCGGTAGCGCTTCCACGGATCGTGGGTGAGCAGCACCGTTGGTCGGGTGCGACGGATCACCGCGCACACCGCCTCGCGCTCGGCGGGTCCGTCGACCAGCTCGCCGTCGACGTAGTCAGTGTGGTGCACCGCCACCGCGCCGAGATGCCGACGGGCGTCGTCCTGCTCCCGCACGCGGGTCGCCGCGAGCGCGGCCGGGTCGGTCGCGGGGTCCCAGGTGCCCTTCGACCCGTCGGTGAGGACCAGCAGGTGCACCTCGGCGCCGGCGGCGCCCCACTTCGCGAGCGTGGCGCCACACCCGAACTCGATGTCGTCGGGATGCGCACCGACGGCGAGCACGCGCGCGGGGGTGGGGAGGTCGACGGACGGACGGTCGCCGGGGCTCACGGGTGTGCCTCGATGACCGCGGGAAAGCCGGGAAGCGTGGGGTCGACCTGCCGGAGCGCGAGGAGGTCGTCGACGGTGTCGATGTCGGCGCCGAGCCGTCGGTCGCGCACGACCCGCACGCCGAGACCGGCCGCGTGGGCCGCGGCGGCGTGGCGGCGGAACGATCCGGGGCCGTAGGTGAACGCGAACTGGTCGACCATGGCGGTCGGGAGCGACAGCACGGGGGTGCCGTCGTCGTGGTGGCACGGCACGATCACCGCGATGGGTTGCTCGGCGTCGCGCACCACACGGTCGAAGCCGGTCGCGAGCGGGAGGTCCGCATGGGCGACGACGGCGCGTGCGACACCGATGCGGGCGAGTGCCTCCACGCCGACGCGCGCGGCGGCGTCGAGCGACCCCGGGTCGTCGACGACGCGCGCGCCGCGGGCGTCGGCCCACTCCGCGACCTCGTCGGCGCTGGACACGACCACGAGGGGCGCGTCGGCGGCGGCGTCGGCCACGCGGCCGGCGAGGTCGCGTGCCAATGATGCGCGCGTGGCGGCGTCGAGTCCGGCGGCGAGGCGGGTGTTGCCGAGCCGGAAGGCCCGCACCGGCACGACGACGCCGTGATCGCGGCGCAGGGCGGTTCCCATGGGGCTGCGTATGCTACCGGCCGTGCCGACCTCCGCTCCCGGAGCGCCCCGATGACGTCACCGGTGCGGTGCGCCGTGGTGGGGACCGGCTCCTGGGGGACCGTCGTGGCCGGCCTCGCCCGCGCGAACGCCGACGTGGTCCTGTGGGGTCGCAATGCGGAGGTCGTGGCGGCGATCAACGAACGCCATCAGAACCCCGTCTACCTGGAGGGGATCGCGCTCGATCCCGCCTTGCGGGCGACCGGCGACCTCGCCGCCGCCTGCACCGGTGCCGACGTCGTGGTGATGGCCGTGCCGTCGCACGGGTTCCGCGACGTGCTGCGGGCAGCGGCCCCGGCGATCGGCGCCGAGACCATCGTCGTGAGCCTCACCAAGGGGATCGAGCAGGGGACGCTCGCCCGCCCGAGCGAGATCGTCGCCGCCGAGCTCCCGGCGCGGGCACCGGGGCACATCGCGGTGCTGACCGGTCCCAACCTGGTGCGGGAGATCGCGGAGGGACAGCCCACCGCGTCGGTGGTGGCGACGCCCGATGGAGATGTCGCCGAGCGGCTCCAGCAGCTGTTCATGACGCCCGGGTTCCGGGTGTACACCAACCCCGACGTCGTGGGCTGCGAGATCGCGGGCGCCACCAAGAACGTGATCGCGATCGCGGTGGGGGCGGCCGCGGGGTTCGGGTTCGGTGACAACGCGCGCGCCGCGCTCATCACCCGCGGCCTGGCCGAGATGACCCGGTTGGGTGTGGCCCTCGGGGGGGACCCGCTCACCTTCGCCGGGCTCGCCGGGGTGGGCGACCTCGTCGCCACCTGCACGAGCGACCAGAGCCGCAACCGTCGGGTGGGCTACGAGTGGGGGCGGGGGCGCCCGCTCGAGGAGATCACCAGCGCCTCGCCCATGGTGGCCGAGGGCGTGCGCACCGCGAGCGGCGTCGTCGAGCTGGCGTCGCGTCACAGCGTCGACATGCCGATCGCGGCGATGGTCAGCGGGGTGATCGACGGCCGCTCGGCGCCCGAGGACGTCATCGGCACGTTCATGGGGCGCGCGGCCAAGTCCGAGCTCCACGGGATCAAGCCGTGACGGTCACCGCGGTCGGGGTGATGGGTGGCGGCCCTCCGGCCCTGGTCGACGAGGTGGGCACCCTCCACCCGTCGGGTGCCGGCTGGTCGTGCGAGTGGTGGATCGGCGGCGACGACCGCTGGCACCTGCCGGCCAACGAGGTGGCGGTGCGTCAGCAGCGGCTGCACAACGAGCCCGTGCTCGAGACCGCGATGCGGGTGCCGGGCGGCGACGCCGTGCAGCGCGTGTACGGCGCGGCGGCGCCGGGGAACCCGATCGTGGTGGAGGTCGAGAACCAGTCGCCGGCCCCGTTCGTCGTCGCGTTCGTGGTGCGCGGCGCCGTGCGCGCCGCGGCCGACGGCCCGCACGCGTCGATCGACAACGCGTTCGTGCTCTCGTGGCAGCGCGCACCGTCTCGATGGGCGCGGTCGGCGGGCAGCCCCGTGCAGATGCCGGTGGTCACCGGCCGCGCCCAGACCGGGCCGTTCCCGGCCGTGAAGGACCGTGCCGGGCGACTCGAGGTGGCGTTCCTCCATCCGGTCGCCCACCGGACCACCCTGCGGATGGCGATCACGCACTCGAAGCAGGCCCCGACTTTCGACGTGCGGGGCCTGGCCGACGCCGAGGAGGCCGCCACCGGGTGGCGGCGGGTGCTCGACCGCGGGATGCAGGTGCAGCTGCCCGACCGGCCGCTCGAAGCCCGGTTGCGGGCGGCCCGGGGCGAGGTGCTGCTGCGGGGCCAGTCGCTGCGTCCCGCGGCCGCGGTGGTCGCCGCGCTCGAGGACTGGGGCTTCGACGACGAGGCGGCCGAGGCGTGGAACCGGCTCGGCGGCCGTGAAC
>Ga0194121_10005786_pt1 | contig 16915 bp, 18 predicted proteins | sample TA2MahCa50mmetaG_FD_148609 | JGI IMG/M metagenome (GOLD analysis project Ga0194121, IMG submission 148609) | Freshwater microbial communities from Lake Tanganyika, Tanzania - TA2015020 Mahale Deep Cast 50m | ecosystem: Environmental > Aquatic > Freshwater > Lake | place: Tanzania: Lake...
TGCCCGATGCGGTGGTGGATGACTACCTCACCCTGCTCACCGATCTCGACCTGGCTGCCCTCCCCGCTAACCCCCGGGAGCGTCAGAAGGCCATGGCCCTGGAGGTGACCCGCCAGCGCCATGGCGCTGAGGCCGCCCGCCAGGCCCAGGCCGATGCCGCCACCCTGGTGGGGGGAGCCGCCGGTCGCGGGGCCGCGGCGGCGGAGGTGCCGGAGGCCTCCCTGGCGGCGGTGAACTTTCCGGCCAAGGCCTTCTACCTGCTCAGTGCGGTGGGCCTGTGCGCCAGCAGCAGTGACGCCCGCCGCCAGATTCAGGGCGGCGGCGTGAAGCTCGATGGCGAGCGGCTGGCGGACCCCAACCAGGAATTCGCCACGGCGGCCGCCCTGGAGGGCAAGGTGCTGCAGCTGGGCAAGAAGACCTTCCGGCGCCTGGTGGCGGGCTGATGCCAGTGAATCCTGCCGCCGCTGAAGCCCTGGATCCAGCCGAGCGCCTGATCGTGGCCCTCGATGGCATGGGGGCCGAGCAGGCCCTGGCCCTCGCCGCCGCCCTGCCCCAGCTGCGCTGGGTGAAGGTGGGTCTGGAGTTGTTCGTGGCGGCGGGGCCGCCGGTGGTGCAGCGGCTGCGGCAGCAGGGCCTGCGGGTGTTCCTGGATCTGAAGTTCCACGACATCCCCGCCACCATGGCCGGCGCCTGCCGCAGCGCCGCGGGGCTCGGGGCCGAGCTGATCACCGTGCATGCCTGTGCTGGGGCGGAGGCCCTCGCGGCCGCCCAGGCCGCTGCGGTGGAGGGGGCCGCCGCCGCTGGCCTGCCGGCCCCCACCCTGTTGGCGGTGACGGTGCTCACCAGTTGGGAGCAAGGGCGCTTTGCCCAGCAACTGGCCATCGCCGAGCCCCTGGAGCACTACGTGCCGCGGCTGGCCCAACTGGCGGCCCAGGCCGGCATCGGCGGCTGTGTGTGCTCACCCCTGGAGGTGGAGCAGCTGCGCCGCGCCCACCCCCAGCCCTTCCAGCTCGTGACCCCCGGCATTCGCCCCGCCGGCGCCCCCCTCGGTGACCAGCAGCGGGTGCTGACCCCCGCCCAGGCGCTGGCCGCCGGCGCCAGTCAGCTGGTGATCGGCCGCCCCATCACCGCCGCCCCGGATCCGGCCGCGGCCTTTGCGGCCTGCTGCGCCGAGCTGGTGGCGTGTTCCTGATCCACAGCGGCCCCGAGCAGGCTCCGCTGTTGGTGGCGGCGGTGACCGCCGCCTGCCGCTTGCCGGGGGGTTGGAGCTCGCCGCTGCAACCGCAGCTGCTGCAGCTGCTGGTGGAGCGGTTGCTGGGGGTGCCGGTCGACCTGGAGCAGCTGCCGGCGGTGGACCCCGCGGCCGTGGGGCAGGCCCTGCAGGACCCAGCCCAACGGCGCGAACTGGTGGACCTGATGGTGTTGCTGGAGATGGTCTGCCGGCCGATTCCGGAGCCGCTGCAGGCCTCGGTGGACCGCTGGGCTTCCGCCCTGGGGGTGGACGATCGGGCCCTGCTGCTGGCCCGGGACCTCACCCGCGGCGCCCAGGCCAGGGCCACCGCTGATTTCTATCGGCTCAATTGGATCGGCGAGGGGGATGACCAGCACGACGCCCACTTCCAGGCGCTGCTGGCCCACTACGGCACCTCCGCCTATGCCCTCACCCTGGAGCCGGATCCCCAGGAGCGGCAGCGTTGGGCGGCCCTGGCCCACTGCCCCGCGGGCAGCCTCGGCCGCGGCCTCTGGGACTTCTACCAACAGCGCGGCTTTCGCCTGCCCGGGGAGCCGGGAGCCGGCAATGCGGCCCTGGCCCACCACGACTGGGTGCACCTGGTGGCCGGCTACGACACCACCCCCATCGGTGAGCTGGAGGTGACCGCGTTCATGGCCGCCGCCAGCCGCGCCCCCGGGGCCATGCTCGGCTTCCTGGGGGCCGTGAGCATCTATGAAACCGGCCTGCTGCAGAGCGTGGTGCTGCAGCAGGCCTACCCCAAGACCCTGGAGGATCCCGTCAACCGAGAGCGGCTGGTGCAGGCGATCCGCCGGGGCCACTGCTGCCGCGTGGATCCCCTGCTGGGGGTGGACTACTTCCGCCTGGCCGCTGAGCCCCTGGAGGCGGTGCGGGCGGCCTGGGGCCTGGAGGCCGCAGAACCCTCGGCCTAGGCCGCCAGGCTCCCCTGGGGCACCAGCTCGGCGTAGAGCCGCTCCAGTTGGTCGATGTTGCGGCTGAGGGTGTAGCGCTCCAGGGCCCGCTGCCGGGCCCGGCGCCCCAGTTCTGCGCTGAGCACGGGCTGATCCCGCAGCACCGGCAGCAGGGTGCGCAGCTGGGTGGTGACCCCCTGGGTGCTGATCACGATGCCCGCGCCCCCCTCCAGCACTTCGCCATCGGCACCGGCATCGGTGGCCACGCAGGCGGTGCCGCTGGCCATGGCCTCCAGCAGCGCCAGGCTGAGCCCCTCCACCAGCGACGGCAGCAGGAACACCTCCGCCAGCTGCAGCAGGGCCGCCCGCCGCGCCTGGTCGGGCTCATGGCCCCACCAGTGCACGCCGATCTCGGGGCCGTAGGCCTGCATCAACGACTGGCGCACGGGCCCGTCCCCCACCACCACCAGGGTGCAGCCCTGGGGCTGCACCAGCCGCCAGGCCCGCAGCAGGGCCTCGACGTTTTTCTCGGTGGCGATGCGGCCCATGTACAGAAACACCCGCCGGCCGGCGAACCGCTGCTGGAGCTCCATCAGGTGCGGGGCGGAGCCGGGGGTGGGGGCTGGGCACCAGCGCTCCGGGTCGACGCCGTTGGGAATCACCGCCAGCCGCGATCCGGGCACCCCCAGCCGCATCAGCACATCGGCCTGGAGCTCGGAGAACACCACCACCCGGTCGTAGCGGGCCAGGGAGGGGGCATAGAGCTGGTAGGTGAGCTGCTGGGTGCCGGCGCTGAGGTTGCGCAGGGAGGCATCGAAGGGGGGGTGGAAGGTGGCCACCAGCGGCAGACCCAGCTGCTGGCAGAGATCCGGCAGGCGGAAATCCAGGGGGGAGAGGGTGAGGCTGGCGTGCACCAGATCGGGGCGCAGGCGTTCCAGGGATTCCCGCAGTTCCCGCTGGGCCCCCGGGGAGGGGATGGTGTACACCTGCGACTTCACCAGGTAGGGCAGGGCCACCTCCGGGCCGCCGCCCGTGCCGGCATCCGTGGCGATGCTGCCGACCGGGGTGTCGAAGTGGATGAAGCTGATCTCGTGGCCGCGCAGCCGCAGGGCTTCGGTGGTGGTGAGGCCGTAGGTGACGTTGCCGCAGAAGGGCGATTTCTTGCCCAGCCAGGCGATGTGGGTCACGCAGTGGCAGCACGGCCACTGGCGACGCTAGCAGCGTTTCCAGGGGCGCTCGAGCAGGGCCGCCGCCAGGGCCAGGGCCGCCAGGGCCCAGAGCACGGGCAGCAGTCCGTAGCGGCTCACCACCGTGCCCGCCAGCACCAGCGGCAGGCTCAGGGCGATGTTGATCAGGTTGTTCTGCAGGCCGAACACCTTGCCCCGCAGGGCCTCCGGCGTGTCCTCCTGGATGGTGGTCTGGGCGGGGATCGCCAGCAGGGCCGCCCCCACCCCCAGCACGGCGCAGAGCCCCAGGGTGCCCACCAGCTGACCCCGCAGCTGCCCGAGCAGCACCAGGCTCCAGGCGATGGTGCCCAGGCCGGCGGAGGCCAGGCGCCGGCGGTTGAAGCGATGGCCCACCTGGGCCACCGCCAGGGCCCCCGCGGCCAGCCCCACCCCGCTCATGGCCAGCAGGGTGCCGAACTGGGTGGGGCCAAGGCTGCCGATGGCCGAAGCCAGGCTGATGGCCAGCACGTAGAGGGCCGCCAGCAGGCTGTAAAGCAGCACCAGTTGCAGCAGGGCGCTGCGCACGCTGGGTTGCTGGCGCAGCACCTGCAGCCCATCGGCCATTTCCCGCCACACGTTGGCCTCCTCGTGGCGCTGCGGGGTTTCCTCCAGGCGGATCCAGGCGATGCAGAGGGCCGCCAGGCCGTAGCAGAGGGGCAGCAGGGCGAATTCGCCGTTGGCGATGCCCAGCCCCGCCAGGGCGTACTTCAGCAGCCGCAGGATCGGATCACCGAGGGCAAAGCCCACGATCGTGGCCCCCATGCTGGTGGCCTGGTAGAGCGAATTGGCCGCCAGCAGCTGCTGGCTGGGCACCAGCATCGGGATGGCCGCCTGCTCCGCCGGCGCGAAGAACTGGGTGAGCACCGATTCCAAGAAGGTGATCACCAGCAGGGCCCAGTAGCCCCAGCTGAGCCCCAGCCAGTGGGGGCCATCCAACAGGCAGAGGGGGGTGAGCAGCGCCAGGCCGGCGCGGATGGCGTTGCTGGCCACCATCACCTCGCGCTTGGGCCAGCGGTCGGCCCACACACCCGCCAGCAGCCCCAGCACCATCGCCGGGATCGTGTTGGCCACGTAGATGCCCGTGGCCAGCAGGGTGATCAGCTGGGCGCGGCTGTCGATGCTGAGCCGGAAGGCCCCCGCCGCCTCCGCCAGGGCGCCGCCGGCGGGGGGTGTCGCCGTCACCCAGTACTGGGCGATCAGGAACACCATCAACACGATGTAGAACTTGTCCGCCAGCTGGCTGAACACCTGCCCCAGCCAGAGCTTGCGGAATTCCGGCAGCGCCAGCACCCCCTGCAGGCCGGAGGGCACTCCGCTGGGCATTCCGCTGGGGCGTTGGGGCTCGCGCAAGGGCTGCAACGGCGGGGTCTGGGGCCGGCTCACGATGATGCCCCATCGCCAAAGCACTGGCGCAGCAGCCGCCAGGAGCGGGCGCCACGGCCCAGGTGCTCACGGCTCCATAGCTCCTGCAGCTGCAGCAGCCGCAGCCACACCGGTTCGGGGCCCATCAGTTCCCCATCGCGCCGACGCGGCAGCGCCGGCCGCAGCAGCCGCTGCAGCAGGGCCAATTCAGAGGCGTTGAGCACCATCTGGGCGCCCGCCACCGGCCCGATCACAAACCCCTCCGCCGGCAGCAGGCTGCAGCGCCACTCCCAATTGCCCAGGGGAGGGTCCAGGGGCTCGCCGCTGCGGGCGCAGCTGGCTAGGGGTAGGGCATAGCCCCCGAGGGCCAGCAGGTGCACGGCCCCTTGCACGGCGATGGCCAGGGCCTCCAGCGACCCCTGCCGTTCCTTCACCACCAGCTCCAGGCGGCTGAGCTGCAGCAGCAGATCCTCCAGCACCCCCTCCACCGCCACGTCGCTGGGCACCAGCTGCAGGGTGAGCTCCGCCAGCCCTTGGGCAGCCGCCAGGGTTTCCAGCCGCTCCGCCAGGGCGGAAAAATTGCGCAGCACCCGCAGCTGGCGCACGCGCCGCAGGCCGCTGCGGCCCCCCACCTGCAGGCTCAGCAGCGCCAGGGGCACCGCCGCCGCCAGGCTGCTTTTGGGTTTGCGGGCCCCGGGGGCCGCCAGGCGCGTCAGCCCCTCCCCGGCGGAGAGCAGGGTGAGCAGCCGGTCGCTTTCCCCCAGGGGGCTGCTGCGCAGCACCAGCCCCTCCAGCCGTTGCTCGCCGCTCACGGGCCGGCGCTCTCCCCCTGCCGCAGGGCCTGGATCAGGGCCACGCCCCGGCTGGTGCCCAGGCGGCCGGCGCCCGCTTCCACCAGATCGAAGGCCTGCTCCAGGCTGGCGATGCCGCCCGAGGCCTTGATGGCGGCCCGGCCGCGGGCCAGCTCCCGCAGCCGCTGCACCTGGGCGACGCTGGCCGCGGCGCCGAAGCCGCTGCCGGTTTTGAGCCACACGGCCCCCACATCGATGCTGGCCTCCACCGCCAGCTCCAGGGCGGCGGGCTCCAGCCGGCCCACCTCGAGGATCACTTTCACCGGCAGCCCCAGCTCCACGATCGGCGCCAGGTCGTTGCAGAAGGCTGTGCTGTCGCCGTCGGCCAGGGCGGCGAAATCGGGCACCACATCCAGTTCGTCGGCGCCGGCGGCGGCGGCCCATTCCGCTTCCGCCTGTTTCACGGCGGCTGGAACGGCGCCGAAGGGGAACCCCACCACGCTGATCAGCCGCGGGCCCCGGCCGCCGCTGGGGCCCAGCCGCTCCCGCGCCACCGGCAACCAGCGGGAGGCCAGGCACACCCCCGCGAAGCCGAAGTGGCGCGCCTCATCGCAGCAGCGCAGCACGGCCTCCTGGCCCTGGTGGGGATCCAGCAGGGCATGGTCGATCAGCGGGGCGAGATCGGGCAGGTCGCGCAAGCGGAGTGGGCGCGGGGGGCGCGGCGGGCTGGGGCCACTTTGGCCGGCTAGTCGTCAGCCCTTGGCCTGAATCACGCCGTAGCCGCCGTGGTTGCGCCGGTAGGCCACCTGCAGCTCACCGCTGGCGGCATCGCGGAAAAAGTAGAAGTCGTGGTCGATCAGCTCCAGTTGCTGCAGGGCCTGCTCCAGCTCCATGGCCGGCATGGCGAAATACTTGCGCCGCACGCCGCGGCTGGGGAGGGTGGCCTCCTTGCCTTCCACGAGGGAGCCATGCACGGCCTCCTCCCCGGCCAGTTCCGCCAGGCTGGGGGTCTGGCTGGCGTGGTGCCCGGCGCTGTGGTGGTGGTCGCCGTGGCGGTCCTTGTAGCGGCGCAGCTGGCGGGTGAGCTTGCCGGCCACCAGATCGATGCTGGCGTAGAGGTTTTCGCTGCGCTCCTGGGCCCGGATCACGGTGCCGTTGGCAAACACGGTGACCTCCGCGGTCTGCTGCGGCACCCGCGGGTTGCGGGCCACCGAGAGGTGCACATCCGCCTCCTTCACCATTCCGTCGAAATGGCCGATGGCGCGCGTGAGCTTGTCCTGCGTGTAATCGCGGATGGCTGGAGTCACCTCCAGATTGCGGCCGTGGATCAACAGCTTCATCCCGTGGCTCCCAAGGCGGTGGGGATGGCCAAACGCTAGGAACGGTGCGTGAGTTGCACCATGGGCGACGCAATCTGTTTCCAAGCGGAGCGGCCGGTGCCGTTCCCCGTGGCCTGGCGGTGGCAGCGGGAGCTGCAGCGGCGGCTGCTGGCGTCGCCGCAGGGGCCCGATGCGGTGCTGCTGCTGGAGCACGAGCCCTGTTACACCCTGGGCCGCGGCGCCGATGAGCGCTTCCTGGGGTTTGACCCCGCCGATCCGCCGGCTCCCCTGTTTCGCATCGACCGCGGCGGGGAGGTGACCTTCCACGCCCCCGGGCAGTTGGTGCTCTATCCGGTGCTCAACCTGCAGCGCCACGGCGCCGATCTGCATGGCTACCTACGGGCCCTGGAGGGGGTGGTGATCGATCTGCTGGCCCCCTTCGGCCTGCGGGGGGAGCGGATCGAGGGGCTCACCGGCGTGTGGGTGGAGGGCCGCAAGCTGGCGGCCATCGGCGTGGGCGGCCGCCGCTGGATCAGCCAGCACGGCCTGGCCCTCAATGTGGACCTGCCGCTCGAGGGCTTCAGCCGCGTGGTGCCCTGCGGCATCGCCGACCGGCCCGTGGGCCGCCTGCTGGATTGGTGCCCCGGCGTGACCAGCGCAGCGCTGCGGCAACCCCTGCTGGAGGCCTTCAGCCGGAGTTTTGGGTTGCAGCTGCGTGCCCCCAAGCCCCAAGAGGCCCTGCAGGGGTGGTAAGACCGGTGCCATCTGAGGCACCGCCGGCGTTCCATGGCCCCTTCCCTGACCCGCGCTGAGGTTGTCTGGCGGGGAGACCGCCGCGATCAGCGGGCGCTGGCCCAGCGCCACGACTGGAGTGCCCTCGGTGGCCTCGAGCAGTTGTGGGGAGACCTGGCCCATCGGTATGGCGATGCCCTGGCCCTGGATGCCCCCCATGCCAGCCCCCCTGAGCAGTTGAGCTTCCGCCAGCTGCACCAGCGCATCGAGCAGGCGGCTGCCGGCTTCGCCGCCCTGGGGATCCAAAGCGGTGAGGTGGTGGCGCTGTTTTCCGAAAACAGCCCCCGTTGGCTGGTGGCGGACCAGGGGCTGATGCGCCTGGGGGCCGCCGATGCGGTGCGGGGCAGCGGTGCCCCGATCGAGGAGCTGCGCTACATCGCCGCCGACAGCGGTGCCGTGGCCCTGGTGCTGGAGTCGGCGCAGCTGTTGCAGCAGCTCAACCCCAGTGGCCCACTGCTGGCCCAGCTGCGCTGTGTGGTGCTGCTGCAGGGGGAGTCGGATGCGACCCCGCCTGGGCTGCTCTGCATCACCTGGGATGAGCTGATGGCCCGCGGTGCCGCAGCGCCGCCGCCGCCCCTGCCGCAAGGGGGTGAGCAGCGCCTGGCCACCGTGCTCTACACCTCCGGCACCACCGGTGAGCCCAAGGGGGTGCCCCTCAGCCACGCCAACCTGCTGCACCAGCTGCGGCAGCTGGGGGTGGCGGTGGCCCCGCAGCCCGGCGATCGAGTGCTGAGCGTGCTGCCCATCTGGCATGCCTATGAGCGCAGCGCGGAGTACTTCCTGCTCTCCTGCGGCTGCGCGCAGACCTACACCACCCTCAAGCAGCTGCGGCCCGACCTGCAGCGGGTGCGCCCCCACTACCTGATCAGCGTGCCGCGGCTCTGGGAAGCGCTGCTGGGGGGCTTTGAGGATGCCCTGGCCGCCATGCCCGCCAGCCGCCAGCGCGTGCTGCGCTCGGCCCTGGCCCTGAGCCGCTTCCACGGCACCAGCCAGCGCACCGCCGCCGACCGCACCCTGGCCCCGGAACCCCTGCCCCGGCGCCTGGTGGCGGCGGCGGCGATGCTGCTGAGCTGGCCCCTGCACCGGCTGGCCTCGGCGCTGCTGTGGCCCAAGGTGCGCCAGCAGTTGATCGGCGGGCGCCTGCGCACGGCCATCAGCGGCGGCGGCGCCCTGGCGATCCACGTGGATGGCTTCTTTGAAGCCATCGGGATTGAGCTGCTGGTGGGCTACGGCCTCACCGAAACCAGCCCGGTGCTCACCTGCCGCCGCCGCTGGAATAACCGCCGCGGCAGCTCCGGCCAGCCCCTGCCGGGCACGGCCATCCGCATCGTGGATGCCGAGAGCGGCGCGCCCCTGGCGGTGGGTCAGCGGGGCCGGGTGCTGGCCCGCGGCCCCCAGGTGATGGGGGGCTACCTGGGCAAGCCGGAGGCCACCGCCAAGGTGCTCGATGGCGAGGGCTGGTTTGACACCGGCGACCTGGGGCAGCTGCTGGCCGACGGCACCCTGGTGCTCACCGGCCGCGCCAAGGACACGATCGTGCTCAGCAGCGGCGAGAACATTGAGCCGGGCCCCCTGGAGGAATGCCTGGTGGCCTGCAGCCTGGTGGAGCAGGTGATGCTGGTGGGGCAGGACCGCAAGGCCCTCGGAGCCCTGGTGGTGCCGAAGCCCGAGGCGCTGGCGGCCTACGCCCAGGAGCAGGGGCTGCAGATCGGCGATGCCGCCCTGCTCAAGGCCCTCACCGGCCGTCTCAATCGCCGTCTGCAGGCCCGCCCCGGCGCCCGGCCCGATGAACGGCTGGCGGGGGTGGCCCTGGTGGAGCCCTTCAGCCTCGAGAACGGCCTGCTCACCCAGACCCTCAAACAGAAGCGCGATCGCATCGCCGATCGCGATGCCGCGGCGATCGCTGCCATCTACGCCCCTGCGGGCCGCTGAGCCCGCGGCCGGAAACCCGCCCCGCCGCCGCGTTGCCGCCGGCGGGATCGCCTGAGAGGCTGTGGGTCTTCGATGCCCACCCATGGCCGACGGCAGCCTTTCGATCAAGCGTTCGATCACGGTGCGGGCCGTGGTGACCCCCCGCTGGAAGGAGGACGCCGAGCGGGAGATCAGCAACGCCATCGCCGGCAGTGATGGCCAACTGGCCCAACTGGAGCAGGAGGGTCAGCAGCTGGTGGATGCGATCCGCAGCCAGAGCGCCAACCCCCTCGACCCCCGGGTTCAGGACCAGGTGGCCTCCGTGCAGGAGCAGGTGGCGGCCAAGCGGGCTGAGCTGGAGGAGCAGAAGCGGCAGCTGCTGGAGCAGCAGGTGCAGGTGCGCGACCTGGAGATGGAGCAGATCGTGGAGCAGGGCCAGCTGGAGAGCTTCTGTGACGTGCGCGTGGGCGACAACCTGGTGGAGAAGTTGTCGGTGTCGGTGGTGGTGCGCGACGGCGTGATCGAGGCCATCGAGGGTCAGCTCTGACCCCAGGCCAAGGGCCGCGAGCCACGTAAAATCCGCCCCAATTGCGCGGCAGACCTCCGTTGGCCACCCACGAAATCTTCATGCCCGCCCTCTCCTCCACCATGACGGAGGGGAAGATCGTGGAGTGGCTCAAGAAGCCCGGCGACAAGGTGGAGCGTGGTGAGTCGGTGCTCGTGGTGGAGTCCGACAAGGCCGACATGGATGTGGAGTCCTTCAACGAGGGCTACTTGGCGGCGGTGCTGATGCCGGCCGGTGGCACGGCCCCAGTGGGCGAAACCATCGGCCTGATCGTGGAAACCGAGGCCGAGATCGCCGAGGCCCAGGCCAAGGCCCCTGTCGCCCCGGCCGCAGCAGCAGCGCCCGCCGCACCGGCACCCGCCGCGGCGGCACCAGCTCCGGTGGCGGCCGCTGCCGCACAGGCTCCCGTGGCCGCCCCCCCGGCACCGGTGAGCAACGGCCGGGTGGTGGCCAGCCCCCGCGCCAAGAAATTGGCCAGCCAACACGGCGTGGCGCTTGAGACCCTGCGGGGCAGTGGCCCCCACGGCCGCATTCAGGCGGAGGACGTGGAGCGGGCCCTGGGCCTCACCGTGGCGGTGCCGCGGGTGGCGGAGGGCGCGGGGCCGGCCGCCGTGGCTGCGGGTGCCGGTGGCGCTACGGCTGCACCCGCCCCCGCCGGTGAGGCCTTCGGGCGCCCCGGCGACAGCGTGAGCTTCAACACCCTGCAGAACGCGGTCAACCGCAACATGCTCGCCAGCCTGCAGGTGCCCTGCTTCCGGGTGGGCTACACGATCACCACCACCAAGCTCGACGCCTTCTACAAGCAGGTGAAGGGCAAGGGCGTCACCATGACCGCCCTGCTGGCCAAGGCGGTGGGTGTGGTGCTGGCCCGGCATCCCCAGGTGAATGCCGCCACCAGCGCCGATGGCAGCGCCATGGCCTTCCCGGCGGCGGTGAACGTGGCGGTGGCGGTGGCCATGGAGGACGGCGGCCTGATCACCCCCGTGCTCGCCAACGCCGACAAAACCGACATCTATTCCCTGGCGCGCAATTGGGCCGATCTGGTGAGCCGCGCCCGCAGCAAGCAGCTGCAGCCCGAGGAGTACAGCACCGGCACCTTCACCCTCTCCAACCTGGGGATGTTCGGGGTGGATCGGTTCGACGCCATCCTGCCCCCCGGCACCGGTGCCATCCTGGCGGTGGCCGCCTCCCGGCCCACGGTGGTGGCCGGCAAGGACGGCTCCATGCGGGTGGCCAGCCAGATGCAGGTGAACCTCACCTGTGACCACCGCGTGATCTACGGGGCCCACGCCGCCGCCTTCCTCAAGGATCTGGCGCAGCTGATCGAAACCAACCCCGAAAGCCTGGCGGTTTGACGCCAGACCCCACGGCCGCTGGCCCCCTCAGCAGCGACCAGCGGCTCTCGAGTTATGTCTTCGAGTTGCCCGAGGCGTTCATCGCCCAACGGCCCGTGGAGCCCCGTCATGCGGCCCGGCTGCTGGCGGTGGACCCCGCCGCCCCTGGGGGCTGCCGGCATCTGACGGTGTGGGATCTCCAGGGGGAGCTGGCCCCTGGTGATCTGCTGGTGGTGAACAACACCCGTGTGCTCAAGGCGCGTCTCCAGGTGCGCCGCGCCAGCGGCGGCCAGGTGGAGCTGCTGGTGCTGGAGCCCGTGGCCGGCTCCGACTGGCTCTGCCTGGCCCGTCCGGCTAAACGGCTCAAGCCCGGGGAGGTGCTGCAGCTGGAGCACCCTGGCCAACCGCCGCTGTCCCTGGAGGTGACGGCCGTGGATGCCGAGAGCGGCGGCCGGGTGGTGCGCTTTCCCCAGCCCTGCACCACCCCCGAGGCGATCGAGGCCCTGCTGGCCCGCTACGGCACCATGCCGCTGCCGCCCTACATCCAGCAGCACAGCGACGATGACGACAGTCGCTATCAAACCCGCTATGCCTCCCGGCCGGGAGCCGTGGCCGCCCCCACGGCGGGCCTGCACCTCAGCGATGCGCTGCTGGAGGCGATTCGAGGCCGCGGCGTGGAGATCGCTGAAACCACCCTGCACGTGGGCCTGGGCACCTTCCGCCCGGTGGACACCGAAGACCTCACCCAGCTGGAGCTGCACAGCGAATGGGTGGAGGTGAGCCCGGCCCTGGTGGAGGCGGTGCGGGCCTGCCGGGCCCGCGGCGGGCGGGTGATCGCGGTGGGCACCACCAGCGTGCGCAGCCTGGAGGCGGTGGCCCAGCTGCACGGCGGGCAACTGCGGCCCCACACGGGGCCGGTGAATCTGGTGATTCAACCGGGCTACCGCTTCGCGGTGGTGCAGGGCCTGCTCACCAACTTCCACCTGCCCAAAAGCTCGCTGCTGCTGCTGGTAAGTGCCCTGATCGGTCGGCGGCGGTTGCTGGCGCTCTACGAGGAGGCCAAGCACCAGGGCTATCGCTTCTTCTCCTACGGCGACGCCATGTGGATCGCCCCCGGGGCGGTGCTGGAGCAGGCCCGGCCTGCATGAAAAAGCCCCCGCCGGGGCGGGGGCTGATGGAATCCGGATCAAACCGGCCGTTGGTGTCAGGCGGCGGCCAGGTTGGCGGCCACGAAGTCCCAGTTCACCAGCTTGTCGAGGAAGGTGGTGATGTAGTCGGGGCGGCGGTTCTGGTAGTCGAGGTAGTAGGCGTGCTCCCACACATCCATGGTGAGCAGGGCCTTCTGGCCATGGGCCAGGGGCAGGTCGGCGTTGCCGGTCTTGGTCACCTTGAGGGTGCCGTTGTCGAGCACCAGCCAGGCCCAGCCGCTGCCGAACTGGGTGGCGCCGGCGGCCTTGAACTGCTCCACGAAGGCGTCGAAGCTGCCGAAGTCAGCGGTGATCTTGTCCAGCAGGGCGCCGCTGGGGCTGCCGCCGCCATTGGGCTTGATGCACTGCCAGTAGAAGCTGTGGTTCCACACCTGGGCCGCGTTGTTGAACACGCCGGCCTTGCCGGCATCGCCGGCCACGGCGGTGATGGTGTCCTCGAGGCTCTTGCCCTCCAGATCGGTGCCGGCCACCAGGTTGTTGAGGTTGGTCACGTAAGCGTTGTGGTGCTTGCCGTGGTGGAACTCCAGGGTCTGGCGGGAGATGTGGGGCTCGAGCGCATCGAGGCCGTAGGGCAGCGCGGGCAGCGTATGAGCCATGGCAGGGCGGTTGGTGGAAAGGCGTGCTGGATCGTTCCGGCATGGGCCGGAAAGCCGCGGCATCCTAACGATCGTGCCCGGATGGGCAGGTGACGAGAACCGCCCTGCCGGCGGGCTTCAGCCCTTGATCTCCAGCAGTTCCACCTCAAACACCAGCGTGGCGTTGGGGGGGATCACACCGCCGGCGCCGCGTTCGCCGTAGGCCAGATCAGGGGGGATCACCAGCTTGCGCTTGCCGCCCACCTGCATGCCGGCCACGCCCTCATCCCAGCCCTTGATCACGCGGCCGGCGCCGAGGGGGAAGGAGAAGGGGCCGCGGCCGTAGCTGCTGTCGAATTCCTTGCCGTTCTCAAGGGTGCCGCGGTAGTTCACCACCACGGTCTGCCCGGCCTTGGCTTCGGGGCCATTGCCCACGGTGATGTCGGTGATGCGGAGTCCGGAGGGGGTCATGCGTTCTTTGGCGATCACGAGCTCACCACCCAGGGCTGAGGCATTGGCGAGTTGATCGCCGCCGCGGTCCGAGGCCATGGTGAACAGGCTGGGGTTGGGGTCGTCCGGATCCAGTTCGAAGGCGCTGATGGCGCTGGCGGCCGCCGAGGGCCGGGCCGATGGGGTGCCGCTCGCCACCGCCTGTTGGGCCATGGGCGCCGCCGCCGCCACGGTGGAGGGGGCCACCAGCTGGCTCACCAGGGCGAGCAGCAGGCAGGCCACGCACACCGCCGAGCTGATCAGGATGTCGCGCATGCGGGTTCGAACCGGCCGTTGTCGCCGATTCTGCCCCAGCTGCCGCGGCTCAGTCGGGCACCTCGAAGCGCGCCTGGTTTTGGCGTAGCTGCTGCTCCAGCCGATCGATGCGGCCCCGCAGCTCATCCACCTCCCGCTGCCGGGCCAGCCCCAGCTCCAGGAGGAGGTGGTCGATGTTGCGCTCCATCTGCCGCTCCGCCTGCTTTTCCAGCTCCGGGTTGTCGCCCCGCAGGCTGGCCAGCACCTCCTCCACCAGGGCGCTGGCCTGGCTGGGGTCGAGGCGGCCGCTGCTCACCCAGGCCTGGGTCACCTGGCGCAGGCGATCGGCCACCAGGGACGTGGTGCTCAGGCCGCGCAGCAACAGCTGTTGCAGAGGGTTGGTGGAGTCCATGGCCAAACCATGGCGCTTCCTAGGGTTCGTGGCCATGGTGTGCAACCGGCCGTTGTGGTGGTGGAGCGTGGCCCTGGCCGGGGGCGCGTTGGCCGGTGCGGCCCTGCCGCCCCTGGGCTGCCCGCCCCTGCTGTGGCTGGCCCTGGTGCCGCTCTGGGGGCTGGGGCCGGCGGCGGCCTGCCTGTGGGCGGCCCTGGCGGTGCTGGTGAGCCACCGCTGGTTGCTGTGGTTGCACCCGCTCGATTGGGTGGGGGTGCCCCTGCCCCTGAGCCTGCCGCTGTGCGTGCTGCTCTGGGCCGGCTGTGGCCTGCTGGGGGCAGCCCTGGTGGGGGGCTGGCGCTGGTTGGTGCAGCGGTTGGGGCCGGAGCGCTGGGGCACCGCCCTGCTGGCGGCCGCCCTGTGGGGGTTGGTGGAGGTGGCGCTGGCCCGAGGCCCCCTCTTCTGGATTGGTCTGGGGTCGGCGGCCCTGCCGGGGGACCGTGCCCTGGCGGCCTGGGCCGGCTGGGTGGGGGCGGGCGGCCTGGCGGCCCTGCAGCTGTTGTTCGGTTGGAGTCTGTGGCGGTTGTGGGCGTTGGCCCGTGGCCGCCGGCGCCTGCTCTGGCGCGCGGGCTTGCTTTGGCTGGCGGTGGTGTTGGCGGTGCAGGGGCTGGGCTGGTGGCGCCTGGGTCAGGCGCAGCGTCCCGGCCTGGCCGTCGACGACCTGGCCCTGCTGGTGCTGCAGCCGGCCATTCCCACCCGGCGCAAGTTCGACTGGGATCAGCAGCAGGCGTTGCTCAGCCGCCTGGAGGGTGCCCTGGGTCAGGCGCAGCAGCTGCCGGTGCAGGCGGTCGTGCTGCCGGAGGGGGCCCTGCCCCTGGGCCAGGAGCTGCCCCAGCCCGCTGCTGTGCAGGTGCTCAGCGGTGGCTTCCGGCTGGTGGGGGAGCGGTTGCGCAGCGCTTTGCTGGTGTTTAACCCTGGAGCCCAGGCGGCCTCAGCGGCCCTCGACAAGCACCGGCTGGTGCCCCTGGGGGAGTGGATTCCGGGGGGTGAGCTGTTCGCCTGGGCGGGTCTCTCGGCGGTGGGGGGCGTGAGCCCTGGTGCCCCCTCGCGGCTGCTGCCCCGGCCCCAGGGGGGTATTGGCGTGGTGATCTGTTACGAGCTGGCGGATGGCACCGCGGTGGCGGCCGCCACCCGGGATGGCGCCGGCTGGCTGCTGGCCAGCGCCAACCTGGATCCCTATCCCCTGCTGTTGCAGCGGCAGTTCATGGCCCTGGCGCAGCTGCGGGCCCTGGAGGCCGACCGTTGGCTGGTGAGTGCGGCCAACACCGGCCCCAGCCTGGTGGTGGACCCCGCCGGCGTGGTGCGCCAGCAGCTGCCCCCCTTTGTGCCCGGCCGCCTGGTGGCGCAGCTGCAGGTGCGCCAGGGCCTCACCGGTTATGCCCGCTGGGGGGAGCTGCCCCTGCTGCTGCTGCTGGCGGCCGGCGCTGCACTCCTGTGGCGCGAGTCCAGGGTGCGACAATCTTGAGACTTTCTTCGGATTCTCCTTGGGTTGGCGGCGCTGGGGTGGATCGCTGGTCATGGCCCTGGCGGCCTGCCTGATGCCCGCGGCGCTCAGGGCGGCTCCTGCGGCGGAACCGCTGCCGGAGGCGGAGGTGTTGGAGCGCCTGCGTGGCCTCGGCGTCCAGGTGGACATTCGCGCCCAGTGTGGTGCCAAGGGGCAATTGGCGATCTACAACATGGGGGCCAACTGGCTGTGCCTGAACCAGGGGCTGAGCGATCGCCCTGCGGAGCGCAGCCGGGTGCTGCATCACGAGTTGGTGCATGTGGTGCAGGACTGTCTGGATGGCCTGGACACCCCCACCTCCTCCACCCTGGCGGAGGGCTTCCGGCGCGACGGCAGCCTCAGCGGCGCGCAGATCAACGGTTTTTTCCTGCGCTATCTGCAGCGGCAGAACAACCTGGAGCATGTGGTGGCCTCCACCGCCCTGCTCCCCCAGGAGAGCCGCCAGCGGGAGATTGAGGCCTACGCCCTCCAAAGCGATCCCGCCCTGGTGCAACGGCTGCTGCTGCTGAGCTGCCGGCCATGAAAAAAGCGCCCCGGTGGGGCGCTGGGTGCTGTGGGCCTTGATCAGAAGATCGGAGCCCAGCTCTTGCTCACGCTGGCGAGTTGGGCCTGATGGAGGCGCTGGGCCTTCAGGATCTGCGCGCGGATGAGGGCGAGGGTGTTCATGGCATGTGCCTGGTGCCGGCAGCCCCGTTCCCTGCTGCCTTGGCCTGCGTCCCACGGGGGGATGAACGTGCCAAAACCGTAGCAACGGCTACCAGCGCCTGGGTGTACACGGTGCACCGAAACCGTGTTTGCAGGGCGACAGGGTCCTGTATTCCAATAAAAAACCCGGCGCGGAGGCCGGGCTTGGGTGGATCTCGGATGGAGCCAAGGAGACTCGAACTCCTGACCCCCTGCATGCCATGCAGCCTGCTGAGTGGCTGAAATAGGTTGCAGTGCAGTTGATCTCGGTTTTTGTTACACCTTGTTTTGCGCCAAACCGTGCGCC
>Ga0194121_10005788_pt1 | contig 16906 bp, 16 predicted proteins | sample TA2MahCa50mmetaG_FD_148609 | JGI IMG/M metagenome (GOLD analysis project Ga0194121, IMG submission 148609) | Freshwater microbial communities from Lake Tanganyika, Tanzania - TA2015020 Mahale Deep Cast 50m | ecosystem: Environmental > Aquatic > Freshwater > Lake | place: Tanzania: Lake...
CGCGACCCGGGGGCGGCCCGGGCGCGCGCGGACGCGGCACGGCGTCACGCCGCGGAGGCGTTCTCACTCGAGGCGATGCTGCGCGCGGTGGACGGCGTCTACCGGGCGGCGCTCGCGGAGGGGGCAGTCGTGGCAGAATGACGTCGTGGTACGCCGCCTGCTCGACCGCGTACGCGGGGTCCTTCAGCTCGACGATGCGCCGTGGCGGATCGCGCTGGCGCTCGCGCTGGGCGTCTTCCTCAGCTGCACCCCGACCTTCGGCTTCCAGACGCTGCTCGCGCTGCTGCTCGCCACGGTCACCGGCCTCAACCGCGCGGCGATGGTGTGCGGGGTCTGGATCAACCTGCCGTGGGTCACGCCGTTCGTGTACGCGGGCGCGCTCACGCTCGGCGCGGCCCTGCTGCCGGACCTCACCGGCATCGGCGGGATGTCGCTGATGCTGCTCGTCGGCACCACGATCATCGGGGTGTGCGCGGGCGCGGTCACCTATCTCGTCTCCTACGGCGCGCTGTCCGTGCGGCGCGAACGGCGGCTCCGCGCCCAGGCCGCGGCGCCGGCAGCGACGCCGGCGCGGGCGCCCGCGCCCGCGGCGCGGGAGCCCGCGGCGTGAAGGTTCGCAAGGGCGTCTTCCCGGCGGCGGGCCTCGGCACCCGGTTCCTGCCCGCGACCAAGGCGCAGCCGAAGGAGATGCTCCCGATCGTCGACAAGCCGACCATCCAGTACGTGGTCGAGGAGGCGGTGGCGTCCGGGCTGAGCGAGATCGTGCTGGTGACCGGCCGCAACAAGCGCGCGATCGAGGATCACTTCGACGCGGCCTTCGAGCTCGAGTACTACCTGAACGACCGCGGCAAGGTCGACGAGCTCGCGCAGATCAAGACCATCTCGGAGCTGGCCTCCGTGAGCTACGTGCGCCAGAAGGAGCCGCTCGGGCTGGGGCACGCGATTCTCTGCGCGCGCCCGCTCGTGGGCGACGAGCCGTTCGGCGTGTTCCTGGGGGACGACATCATCGGCAACACCGCGGTGCCGTGCATGCGCCAGCTCCTCGACGTCTTCGAGCGCTACGACGCCCCCGTGCTCGCGATCGAGCACGTCGACCTCGCGCGCATCCACCAGTACGGCGTCGTCGCCGGCCGCAACGTGGGCGGCAACGTCTGGGAGATCGACGACCTGGTCGAGAAGCCGCGCGCGAAGGACGCCCCGTCGGACCTCGCGATCATCGGCCGCTACGTGCTCACGCCGGACATCTTCCCGATCCTCGCGGAGACGGCGGCGGACGCGCGCGGCGAGATCCAGCTCACCGACGCGCTGCGGACGCTGCGCCGCCAGCGCCCGATGTACGCGGTCGTCTTCGAGGGCACCCGCTACGACACCGGCGACAAGCTCGGCTTCCTGAAGGCGACCGTCGAGTTCGCGCTCGCGCGCCCCGACCTCGCCGACGAGTTCCGGGCGTACCTCCGCGCGCTGAACCCCTGAGGCCGAATTGACTTGCCTCGGGGATTCTGCCAGAATTCGCGGAACTTTACGGAGCACCGACCCCAGGTAGATGGCGCCCGCATCGAAGCGTCCTTTTCATACCGCCTCCGACGCCGACATCAAGAGCGGCGAGGTGTCGGACGTGTACTTCGTCCGCACCAGCGAGATCCTGCGTCACCGCAACGACCGCCGCAGCGTGAAGGCGGAGGTGTACCTGAAGTCCCTGCCGGACGACTGGCAGTGGGGCATCCTCGCCGGCATCGAAGAGGCCGCGCATCTCTTCGAGGGCGTCCCCGTCGACGTGCACGCGATGGACGAGGGCACCGTCTTCAATCCCTACCAGCCGGTCATCACGGTCGAGGGCGTCTATCTCGACTGGGCGCAGTACGAGACCGCGCTGCTCGGGTTCCTCTGCCAGGCCTCCGGCATCGCCACCAAGGCCGCGCGCTGCAAGAAGGCCGCGGGCGCCCGGCAGGTGATCTCGTTCGGCGCGCGCCGCATGCACCCGACCCTCGCGCCGATGATCGAGCGCAACGCGTTCATCGGGGGCTGCGACGGCGTCGCCGTGACCAAGTCCGCCGACCTCATCGACGCGGACCCCATGGGAACGATCCCGCACTCCCTCGTCCTCATGGTCGGCGACACCGTCGAAGCGCTCCGCGCGTTCAACGACGTCATCGACCCGAAGGTCCGGCGCGTGGCGCTCATCGACACGCTGCAGGACGAGAAGTTCGAGGCGATCCGCGTGGCGGACGCGCTCGGCGAGGACCTCTACGCGGTGCGCCTCGACACGCCGTCCTCCCGCCGGGGCGACTTCTACCGCATCCTGGAAGAGGTGCGCTGGGAGCTCGACCTGCGCGGCTACCAGCACGTGAAGCTCATCGCGTCCGGCGGCGTCGACGAGTACGAGATCCTGCACCTGAACCCGCTGTGCGACTCGTACGGCGTCGGCACCTCGATCGCGAACGCGCCGGTGCTGAACTTCGGCCTCGACATCATGGAGATCGAAGGCAAGCCCGTCGCCAAGCGCGGCAAATGGTCGGGCGCGAAGGACGTGCTGCGCTGCCAGCACTGCCGCGCCACCGTCGTGGTGCCGAAGGGGCGCGCGGCGGGCGCGTGCACCTGCGGGCTCACGCGCTGGGAGCCTTTGTTGAAGCCGCTCGTGCAGGGCGGGCGCATCGTGCGGGACCTGCCGCCGCCGCGCACGGTGCGCGACCACGTGATGGAGCAGCTCTCGCGCTTCCCGCTGGAGACGCTGCGGCGCCAGGGCACGCGCAAAGATTTCTGACGGTCGAGCGATGAACATCCTCGACGCCATCGTGCGCGACAAGCGCGACGAAGTGGCGCGGCGCCGCGCGGCGGCCTCGCGGGCCGAGCTCGAGGGCGCCTGCGCGGCCCTCCCGCCCGCGCGCGACTTCGCGGCGGCGCTGCGCGGGACGCCCGTGGCGCTCATCGCCGAGGTCAAGCGCGCGTCGCCCTCGCGCGGCGTCCTCGACCCCGATCGCCCGTGGGACCCGGTCGGCCTCGCGCGCACCTACGCGGAGAACGGCGCGGCGGCGATCTCCGTCCTCACCGACGAGAAGTACTTCCAGGGCCGGCTCGACTCCCTCGCGCGGATCCGCGCGGCCGTCGCGGTGCCGCTCTTGCGCAAGGACTTCACGATCGACGAGTACCAGCTCGTCGAGGCGCGGGCGGCGGGCGCCGACGCGGTGCTCCTGATCGTCGCGATCCTCGAGGCGCCGCTCCTGCGCGACCTGCTCGCCGCGGCCAAGGGCCTCGGGCTCGCCGCGCTCGTCGAGACCCACACGCGCGGCGAGCTGGATGTCGCCGTGAGCGCCGGCGCGACGATCGTCGGCATCAACAACCGCGACCTGACGACGTTCCAGACGCGGCTCGAGACGACGATCGGCCTGCTGCCGTCGATCCCGCCCGGCGTGACCGTCGTCAGCGAGAGCGGCTTCGACAACGCCGCGGACGTGCGGCGCGTCGTCGCCGCGGGCGCGCACGCGGTGCTGATCGGCGAGGGCCTGGTGAAGGCGCGCGACATCGGCGCGAAGGTGCGCGAGCTGGCGCTCGCGGAGGAACGGGATTCGTGACACGCGTGAAGGTCTGCGGGATCACGAGCCTCGAGGACGCGCGCGTGTGCGTGGACGCGGGCGCCGATGCGCTCGGCTTCATCTTCGTGGAGAGGACGCCGCGGTTCGTGACGCCGGAGATCGTGGCGCCGATCGTGCGCCGGCTCCCGCCGTTCGTCACGCCGGTCGGCGTCTTCTGGGACCACCCGTCGGGACACGTCAAGGCGGTCGCGGAGGCGTGCGGGCTCCGCGCGCTCCAGTTCCACGGTGACGAGTCCCCGGAGGACCTCGAGGGCTACGCGCTGCCGGTGATCAAGACGATCAAGATGCCGGGCATCTCGCCGATCGACGCCGCCTCGAGCTTCCAGCGGGTCGCGACGTCGGTCCTCCTCGACAGCGCCGCGCGCTGGAGCGAGGGCGAAGCGCGCGAGCCGGTGGCGTGGGCGACGGCCGCCTCGATCGTGCGCCAGTTCGCCGCGCGGCCGGCGCTGCCCCGCGTGATCCTCTCGGCCGGCCTCACGCCGGAGAGTGTCGCGCGCGCGATCGCGGTCGTGCAGCCGTACGCGGTGGACGTGAACTCCGGCGTCGAAGCCGCGCCGGGCCGCAAGGACGCCGACAAGGTCCGCCGCTTCGTGGCGGCGGCGAAGGCGGCCGCGTGAGCGCGCTTCCCGACGCGCTCGGCCACTTCGGCCGCTACGGCGGACGCTACGTCCCCGAGACGCTGATGAGCCCGCTGATCGAGCTCGAGAAGGCGTACGCGGCCGCGCGCAAGGACCCGAAGTTCCAGGCGCGGCTGCGCGAGCTGATGACGGACTTCGCGGGCCGGCCGACCCCGCTCTACCACGCCGCGCGCCTCACCGAGCACGCGGGCGGCGCGCGCATCTACCTCAAGCGCGAGGATCTCTGTCACACCGGCGCCCACAAGGTGAACAACGTCCTCGGGCAGGGGCTGCTCGCAGTGCGCATGAAGAAGAAGCGCGTGATCGCCGAGACCGGCGCCGGCCAGCACGGCGTGGCGACGGCGACGATCGCCGCCCTGCTCGGGCTCGAGTGCGAGGTGTACATGGGCGCCGAGGACGTCGAGCGCCAGGCGCCGAACGTGTTTCGCATGAAGCTGCTCGGCGCGAAGGTCATCCCCGTCGAGAGCGGCAGCCGCACGCTGAAGGACGCCGTGAACGAAGCGCTGCGCGACTGGGTCACCAACGTGCGCACGACGTACTACGTGCTCGGCTCCGCGCTCGGCCCCCACCCGTACCCGATGATGGTGCGCGACTTCCACACCGTGATCGGCAAGGAGGCGCGCGCGCAGGCGCGCAGGGCGCTCGGCCGGCTGCCGGACGTGGTGATGGCGTGCGTGGGCGGCGGCTCCAACGCGATCGGGCTCTTCCATCCGTTCATCGGCGACACGACGGTCCGCATCGTCGGGGTGGAGCCCGGCGGCCACGGGGTGCACACCGGCAGGCACGGCGCCACGCTGACGGCGGGCCGGCCCGGCATCCTGCACGGCAGCATGAGCTATCTGCTGCAGAACGACGACGGCCAGATCGCGATCGCGCACTCGATCTCCGCGGGCCTCGACTATCCCGGGGTGGGGCCCGAGCACGCGTACTACCGCGACCTCGGGCGCTTCGAGTTCACCTCGGTGACCGACGAGGAGGCGCTCGAAGGCTTCCAGGCGCTCACCAGGCTCGAGGGCATCATGCCCGCGCTGGAGTCCTCGCACGCGATCGCGCACGCGATGAAGCTCGCGAAGACGCTCCCGCGCGCGAAGGCGATCCTCGTCGGGCTCTCCGGCCGCGGCGACAAGGACGTGCACGTGGTCGCCAAGGCCCTCGGCCACGACGGAGCGGCGGGCGAGTGAGCCGCCTCGAAGCGACCTTCCGGGCGCTGCGCGCGCGCAACGAGCGCGCGCTGGTCACGTTCTGCATGGCGGGCGATCCGTCGCTCGACCTCACCGAGCGGCTCGTGCAGGAGATGGACGCGCGCGGGGCGGACGTGATCGAGCTCGGGGTGCCGTTCTCCGACCCGATCGGCGACGGCCCGGTGAACCAGCGCGCCGCCGACCGCGCGCTCGCGGCGGGCACCAGCGTCGTGCGCGTGCTGGAAACGGTCGCCCGCATCCGCACGCGGGTGAAGGCGCCGATCGTGCTGATGGGCTACTACAACCCCGTGCACGCGTTCGGGCTCAAGGCGTTCGCGCGCACCGCGGCGGACGCCGGCGTCGACGGCGCGATCATCGTCGACCTCCCGCCCGAGGAGGCCACCGAGCTCGCGGCGGAAGCCGACGTCGTCGGTCTCGATCTCGTCTACCTCGTCGCGCCGACCTCCACGCCGCCGCGCCTGCGCCTGATCGGGCGCAAGAGCCGCGGGTTCATCTACCTGGTGTCGCGCATGGGCGTGACCGGTGAGCGTGCGTCGCTGCCGCCGGACCTCGGCGCCCAGATCCGCGCGCTGCGGATGGTCACCACGAAGCCGATCTGCGTCGGCTTCGGGATCGCGAAACCGGAGCAGGTGGCCGAGGTCGGCGCGCTCGCCGACGGCGTCGTGGTCGGCTCGGCGATCGTGCGGCTGATCGAGGAGCGCGGCCGTGCCGCGAGCCTCGCCGAGGAAGTCGGCGCGTTCGTGGCGCGCCTGAAGGCGCCGCTCCGGCCATGAGCGCCTGGTTCAGCCGCAAGAAGTCGGACACCGCGCCGGCGCGGCCCGCCGTGCAGGTGTCCGAGGGGCTGTGGATCAAGTGCGACTCGTGCAAGGAGATCATCTATCGCGCGGAAGTCGAGCGCGCGGGCCGCGTGTGCCCGAAGTGCCGCTATCCGTTCCGCATCTCCGCGCGCGAGCGCATCACGCTGCTCACGGACGCCGGCAGCTTCGAGGAGCACCACGCCGGGCTCTCGAGCGGCGACCCGCTCGGCTTCAGGGACACCAGGCGCTATCGCGACCGCGTGAAGGCCGCGCAGCAGAAGACGGGCCTCGGCGACGCGGTGTTCTGCGGGCTGGCGCGCATCGGCGGCCATCCCACGGTGCTGTGCGCGTTCGAGTTCGGCTTCCTCGGCGGCAGCATGGGCTCGGTCGTCGGCGAGAAGCTCGCGCGCGCCATCGAGCTCGCGATCGCCAAGCACGTGCCGGTCGTCATCGTCGCCGCGTCGGGCGGGGCGCGCATGCAGGAAGGCATCCTGTCGCTCATGCAGATGGCGAAGACGGCCACCGCGCTCGAGCGCCTCGGCCGCGCCGGCCTGCCGTTCCTCTCGGTGCTCACGGACCCCACGACCGGCGGCGTCACCGCGAGCTTCGCGATGCTCGGCGACGTGATCCTCGCCGAGCCGCGCGCCCTCATCGGCTTCGCGGGCCCGCGCGTGATCGCGGAGACGATCCGCCAGCCGCTGCCCGAGGGCTTCCAGCGCTCGGAGTTCCTCCTGCAGCACGGCCAGATCGACATGGTCGTCGACCGGCGCGACCTGAAAGAGACGCTCCGCCGCCTGCTCGCGTTTTTCGCGGACTCCCCGCCGAGCGCATGACCTACGCGGAGGCGGTGGCCCGCCTCCTGGGTCTCCGCCGCGGCGAGATCACCGGCATGGCGCCCGGCCTCGAGCGGATCGAGGCGCTCCTCGCGGCGCTCGGCCACCCCGAATCGCGCTACACGCTCGTGCAGGTCGGCGGCACCAACGGCAAGGGCTCGGCGGCGGCGATGCTGGCGGGGATCCTGAAGGCCGCGGGCCGCCGCGTCGGGCTCTACACCTCGCCGCATCTCGTGAGCTTCCGCGAGCGCATCCGCGTGAACGGCGCGCCGATCGCCGAGGACGCGGTCGCCGACGGTGTCGACGCGCTCGGCACGCTGATCGCGCGCGAGGACGCGACGATGTTCGAGGCCGCCACCGCGCTCGCGCTCGATCACTTCGCGCACGAAGGCGTCGAGATCGCCGTTCTGGAAGTCGGCCTCGGCGGCCGCGGCGACGCCACGACCGTCGGGCGCCCGGCGGTGACCGTCCTCACGCGGATCGACATCGACCACGAGCGGTGGCTCGGGTCGACCATCGAGTCGATCGCCGACGCCAAGGCCGCGATCATCCGCTCGGGCACCGCCGTCGTCTCCGCGCAGCGCCCCGAGGCGCGCGCGATCATCGAGGCGCGCGCCGCCGAGGCCGGCGTGCCGCTCCTGCTCGAAGGCCGCGACCTGCGCGTCGAGGCGCGGGAGGCCGGCGTCGACGGCGCGCGCATCGACTGCACGGGCCCGGGCTTCCGCTTCACGGACCTCGCGCTGCCGCTGCCCGGCGTGCACCAGCCGGGCAACGCGCTCGCCGCCGTGACCGCGGCGCACGTGCTCGGGGTGGGGGAGCCCGCGATCCGGCAGGGGCTCGCGCGCACACGCTGGCCCGGGCGGCTTTCGATCGTGCGCCGCGATCCGTGGCTCGTGCTCGACGGCGCCCACAACCCCGACGGCGCGCGCGCGCTCGCGGCGTCGCTGCGCAGGATGTTCAACCTGGAGCACGTCAGGCGTGTCACCTTCGTGCTCGGCGTGTACGCCGACAAGGACGCGCGCGGGATCATCGAGGCGCTGCGCCCGCTCGCCGCGCGCTTCGTGCTCACGCGCGCGGCCGGCGAGCGCGCGGCCGATCCCGCGGCGCTGGCGACGCTGGTGGGGCCGGACACGCCGCTGGTCGTCACCGCTTCGGTGGCCGAGGCGCTAAGCGTGGCGGCGGCGCCGCCGGCGACCCCCATCGTTTGTGTCGCCGGCTCGCTCGCGGTGGTCGGCGAGGCGCTCTCGTCCCTGCACGGAACGGATAAACCTTGCCCCATCGAAAACGGGGCTGATAGCATGGATGCTCTTTCCTGACGGGGACTTTCGAGACACTTGATGACCGCTTCGACGCGCGCGCTGGCCCTGGCCGCCGGCCTCCTCCTGGGGGTCGTGAGCGCGGCTGCGGCCCAGCCCCGGTCGGCCACCGTCCCCACCGTCGGCGGTGACGTCAGCGTCCTCGCGGACCGCATCGAAGACCTCGGGCGCGACGGCCTCGTGGTCGCCACCGGCAACGTCGAGATCGTGCGCGGCCGCGCCCGGCTCACCGCCGACCGCGTCGAGATCAACCGCGAGTCCGGCGGCGCGGTCGCCACCGGGCGCGTGGTGTTCTACGACGGCGAGGACCGCCTCACCGGCGACCGGATCGACTACAACATCCGCAGCGGCACGGGCGTCGTCCATCACGGCGCCGCCCAGACGGCCCCGTACTACCGCCTCTCGGGCGAGCGCATGGAGCGGCTCGGCGGCAGCGTCTACCGCGTGCGCCGCGGCATCTTCACGACGTGCGAGGACGATCCGCCGGCGTGGTCGTTCCGGTTCGAGGAGGCCACCGCCGACCTCGAGGACTACGTCTACGGCACCGGCGCCTCGTTCTGGGTGAAGGACATCCCGCTGATCCCGTTCTTCCCGTTCTTCGCGGCGGCGATCCGGCGCGAGCGCCAGACGGGCTTCCTGTTTCCCGTCCTCGGCTCCTCGAGCCGCAAGGGCTTCTACGCGGAGATTCCGTTCTTCTGGGCGATCGACGAGAGCCAGGACCTCACGGCGGCCTTCCACGTCTACGAGGACCTCGGCGTCGGCGGGCGCGCGCAGTACCGCTATCGCCTGTCGGAGTCGCACGGCGGCGCCCTCGGCGGCTTCTACGTCCGCGAGACGCAGCTCAACGACGACGACCGCGGCTGGGGGAGCCTCCGCCACGAGTGGGCGCGACCGGGCTGGCGCGCGGTCGCCGACGTCAACATGGTCTCCGACGACTTCGTGCTGCGCGAGTACAGCACGCGGCTCAGCGAGCGGACGCTCCAGCGCGTCGACTCGAACGTGTTCGTGACGCGCAGCTTCGAGCACTGGAACCTCGTCGGCTCGGTCTTCTCCTACCAGGACCTCACCACGCCGCGCGGGACGGAGCTGCGGCGGCTGCCGGAGCTGCGGGCCGATCGCATCCGCGCGCCGGTGCCCGGCCTCCCGGGGCTGCTGTTCGACTTCGAGTCGAGCGCCACGTACTTCCAGCGCGACATCGGCGCCGACGGCTCGCGCATCGACCTGCATCCGCGCCTGTCCGCGCCGATCCGGCCCGGCGGGCTCGTCACGGTGACGCCGTTCCTCGGGGCGCGGCTCACCGCCTACGACCGCGTCTCGCGCGGCCGCCGCCGGTCCGCCGACGGGCTCACCGAGGTCGACGTCTTCGGCCACGACGCGCGTGTGCGGCGCTACGTCGAGGCGGGGGGCGCCGTCGAGGCGCCGTTCTCGCGCGTCTACGGCTTCGACCGCTGGGGCGTGGACGCGCTGCTCCATCGGGTCGAGCCGCGCGTGAGCTATGTCTACGTCACCGGCGACGAGATGACGCGGCTGCCGCTCTACACCGAGCGCATCGACCGGGTGGAGGAAGGCAGCAAGGTCATCTACTCGTTGACGAACCGCGTGCTCGCGCGCACCGCGGGCGGGCCCGACGGCGAGGCCGTCCGGTGGGAAGCCGTCCGCCTCATGGTCGGCCACGAGGTCGACCTGCGCTCGCGGAACCACACGGTCGGCGACCTGATCGGCGACCTCATCGTGCAGGCGCCGTCGATCTTCCGCGCGCGCGCGGAGGCGCGCTACAACACGAGCCGGGAGGACCTCGCCACCGTGACGACGGACGCGGCGATCACGCTCGAGCGCTTCACGGGCTCCGTGGGCACGCGCTTCGACGCCGAGCAGCGCGCGAACTTCCTGCAGGGCGGGCTGCGCGCCGAGCTCACGCGCCACGTGGTGGCGCACGCGGCCACGAACTGGGACATGCGGACCGACACCTTCGTGGAGACGCAGTACGGCCTCGACCTGCGCTTCCAGTGCTACGAGCTCTCCGTGGTGTACATCGACCGCGGCCGCGAGGTCGGCCGCAACCGCGGCGAGGACGAGCTGCGCTTCAGCGTGAACCTCCTCGGGCTGGGCGGCCCGCTCCGCACCGGCATCGGCCCGTGAGTCTCCCGCGTGTCGGCTTCCTCGACCTCACGCGCCAGCACCGCGCGCTCAAGGACGAGCTCCTCGCGGCCACCGAGCGTGTGCTCGAGAGTAGCCGCTTCATCCTCGGGGAGGAGGTCGCGTCGCTGGAGCGCGAGCTGGCCGAGCGCTGCGGCACCGCGCACGGCATCGGCGTCGCGTCCGGGACGGACGCGCTGCGCCTCGCCCTCGAGGCGCTCGGCATCGGCCCCGGCGACGAAGTGCTGACCCCGGCGTTCTCGTTCATCGCCTCGAGTACGACGATCGTGATGACCGGGGCGACGCCGGTGTTCGTCGACGTCGACCCCGTCACCTGCGCGATCGACCCGGCGCTCGCCTCCCGCGCGATCACCCCGCGCACGCGTGCGCTCGTGGCCGTGCATCTCTACGGACACCCGGCGCCGATGCCGGCGCTCGCGGCGCTCGCGCGCGAGCACCGCCTCGCGGTCATCGAGGATGCGGCGCAGGCCATCGGTGCCTCGGTGGGCGATCGCCCGGTGGGCGGCTGGAGCGACCTCGCGTGCCTGTCGTTCTACCCGACCAAGAACCTCGGCGCGTGCGGCGACGGCGGCATGGTGCTCACGCCGCGCGCCGACCTCGCGGAGCGGCTCCGCCGCCTGCGCCACCACGGCGACGTCGGACGGTATCAGCACGCGGAGCTCGGGACGTGCAGCCGGCTCGACGCGCTGCAGGCCGCGTACCTGCGCGTGAAGGCGAAGCACCTCGACGCGTGGACGGAGCGCCGGCGCGCGATCGCTGTGCGGTACGCGAAGGCGTTCGCGGGGCTGCCCCTCGACGTGCCGGGTGACGCGCCCGGCGCTCGCCACGTCTTTCACGTCTTCACGGTCCGCCACCGCGAGCGCGATGCGTTCGCGGCGCGCCTGCGGGAGCTCGGCATCGAGACCGCCGTCCACTACCCGGCCGCCGCGCCCCTGCAGCCGCTCTTCGCGGGCACGCCGGGGCGGTGGCCCGTGGCCGCGCAGCTCGCCCGCGAGGTGCTCTCGCTGCCATGCTACGCGGAGATGACCGACGCGGAGGTGGACGCGGTCGTCGCCGCCGTGCGCGCCGCGTGCTGATCGCGCTCCTCGTCTCGCTCCGGCCCCGCCAGTGGGTCAAGAACCTCTTCGTCTTCGCCGGCGTCATCTTCTCGCACAAGCTCTTCACCGCGGATGCCGGCCGCGCGCTCGCCGCCTTCGCCGTGTTCTGCGCGCTGTCGGGCGTGGTCTATCTCCTCAACGACGTCGCCGACCGCGAGCGCGACCGCGCGCACCCGAAGAAGCGCCTGCGGCCGATCGCCTCGGGCGCGCTCTCGGCGCGCGCCGGCATCGTCGCCGCCGTGGCCCTCGCGGTGCTCAGCCTCGGCGCCGCCGCGACGTTCGGCCCCGCGTTCCTCCTGACGTCGCTCGCGTACCTCGTGCTGCTCGCGGCGTACTCCGCGTGGCTCAAGCACGTGGTCATCGTGGACGTCATCACCGTCGCCACGGGGTTCGTGCTGCGCGCGGTGGCGGGCGCGGTGGCGATCGAGGTCGACATCTCCGGCTGGCTGCTCATCTGCACGGTGCTGATCGCGCTCTTCCTCGCGCTCGGCAAGCGGCGTCACGAGTACCTGACCCTCGACGCGGAGGCGGCGCGGCACCGGCCGGTCCTCGCGGAATACAGCGCGCCGCTGCTCGACCAGATGATCGCGGTGGTGACGGCGTCGACCGTCACGGCCTACGCGCTCTACACGATGTCGCCCGAGACGGTGGCGAAGTTCGGGACGCGGCTCCTGCCGGCGACGCTCCCGTTCGTGCTGTACGGCATCTTCCGCTACCTCTACCTGCTCTACCGCCGCCAGCTCGGCGGCAACCCGTCGGAGCTCTTCCTCAACGACCGCGCGCTGCTGCTCAACGCCTGCCTGTGGGCCGTCGCGGTGGTCGCGATCATCTACGGAGCCGGGCGGTGACGTCCGCCACGCTCGGCGGGTGGGGCCGCTTCCCCGTCGCGCGCTGCCAGGTCTTCCGGCCCGAGCGGCGCGCGGGGGTGGCCGGGACGCTCGCGGCGAAGGCGGCGCCCACGTTCATCGCCCGCGGTCTCGGCCGCAGCTACGGCGACGCCGCGCTGAACGCGGGCGCGGGCGTGGTCGTGCACGACCGCCTCGATCGCATGCGCGGCTTCGACCCGGCGACCGGCGTGCTCGACTGCGAGGCCGGCGTGAGCGTCGCCGACATCATCGACACGTGGCATCCGCGCGGGTGGTTCCCCTCCGTGACGCCGGGCACGAAGTTCGTCACGGTGGGCGGCGCGATCGCCGCCGACGTCCACGGCAAGAACCACCACGGCGACGGCACGCTCGCCAACGTCCTCGAGTCGCTCACGCTGCTCACGGCGGACGGCGAGGCGCTGCACTGCTCGCGCACGGAGCACGCGGACGTGTTCTGGGCGACGGTCGGCGGGCTCGGGCTCACCGGGATGATCCTCGACGCGCGGATGCGCCTGCGGCGGGTGGAGTCGTCGTGGCTGCGCGTCGACTACCGCCGCGCGCGGGACCTCGACGCCACGCTCGCGACATTCGAGGCGGCGGACGCCACCGCCCGGTACTCCGTCGCGTGGATCGACTGCCTCGGCCGCGGCCGGGCCATGGGCCGGGCGGTGATCATGCACGGCGACCACGCGACCGCTGCGGAGGCGACGGCGGCCGGCCGCACGCCCTTGACCGCCAGGCGTGCGGGCGCGCTCGCCGTGCCGTTCGACATGCCGGGCGCCCTGCTGAGCCCGCTCAGCGTGCGGCTCTTCAACGCGGCCTACTACGCGGCGCACCGCGACGGCGCGCGGCTGGTGCACTTCGAGCGGTTCTTCTATCCGCTCGACGGCATCGCACAGTGGAACCGGCTCTACGGGCGCCGCGGCTTCGCGCAGTACCAGGTCGCGCTCCCGCCCGAAGCCGGCGAGCGCGGGCTCGTGGCGCTGCTGGAGCGGCTGAGCGGCTCGGGACGGCCGTCGTTCCTCGCGGTGCTCAAGCGCTTCGGCCCGCAGGGGCCGGGCGTGCTGTCGTTCCCGCGCGAGGGTTACACGCTGGCCCTCGACCTGCCGGTGCGGCCGGGCCTGGTGGAGTTCCTCGCCGACCTCGACCGGCTCGTGCTCGCGCACGGTGGCCGCGTCTATCTCGCGAAGGACGCCACCACGACGGCGAAGGCGGTCCGCGCGATGTACCCGCGGCTGGACGAGTTCCGCGCGATCAAGGCGCGCCTCGATCCGCGCGGCGTGCTGTCGTCGTCGCTGGCGCGGCGCCTCGGGCTCGTCGCGTAGTGGCGCGCGCGCTCATCGTCGGGGGCACGTCCACCATCGCGCGCGCGATCGCGGGCGAGCTGGCCGCGCGCGGCTGGGACCTCGCGCTCGCGGGCCGCGACGCCGCCGAGCTCGAAGTCGTCGCCGCCGACTTCCGCGTGCGTCACGGGATCGACGTGACCACGTATCTCGTCGACGTGCTCGATCCCGGCGCGCCGGCGGCGCTCGCGCCGAGCCTCACCGCGGACGTGCGCGGCGTGGTGCTCGCGGTCGGCTATCTCGGCGATCACGCGCGCGCGCAGGCCGACCCGGTCGAGGCGCGGCGCATCCTCGATTCGAACCTCACGGGCTGCGTGGTGTGCCTCGATCTCGCCGCCGCGCATCTCGCGCGCACGGGCGGTGGCTTCGTCTGTGCGCTCTCGTCGGTGGCGGGCGACCGCGGCCGGCCCAGCAACTACGTGTACGGCGCCGCCAAGGCGGGACTGAACGCGTATCTGAGCGGGCTCCGCGCGCGTCTCGCGTCCTCCGGCGTGTCGGTGGTGACCGTGAAGGCCGGTCCCGTCGACACCCGGATGAGCGTGGGCATGCCGGGCGCGGGGCTCGCGATCTCGCCGCGGACGGCCGCGCGCGCGATCGTGCGGGCGATCGAGCGCAAGCGCGACGTCGTCTACGTCCCGTGGTTCTGGCGGTGGATCATGCTCGTGATCCGCATGATCCCCGAGCGGCTGTTCAAGCGGCTGACGCTCTGAGTCGGAGGGGGGCTTCGCCCCCCTTCCGAGCCTCGTCGCACGCCTTGCGGCGCGCTCCTCGGTGCCTCCCCCCAGGAGAGGATTGCGCCGGCAAAGCCGGCGCTCGGCCGATCATCGGCAGACGTTCGGCTTCGCTTTGCCGATCATACAGCCCCAGCGTGGGGCCGAGGCAAGGTCGCCGAAAGCGCTAAAGGTAACGCGGCGTAAGCCAACCCCGTGCGGTAGGATTTGACCGTGTATCGGCTGAGCCTTCGGATCGACGGTGACATCACCATCGAGGCGTTCCGCGACGCGGTGACGAACTTCCTGCGCCTTCTCCGTGAAGTTGAGGAATCCGTCGTCGGTGAATCTGCTGTCAGGTGGACGCTCGAGGAGCTTCGCCGCAGCAGTCCCGCGGTCATGACATGGCTCGGCAGCGAACGACCTCGACGACGACGCAGGAAGGCGGAAGTAGTCAGACCAGACTATGCACCGATCATTGGCAAAGCCGTTATCTCCGGAATCGGAAAGCTTGAGCGTGGTCAGGGACGACCGGAGTCGTTCTCGGACGAAGCATTGGAAGCAACTATGAATCTGGCGAAGGTGCGTACCCGTCGCGGTATCAGTGCGCTCGTGCTGGTCGGCGAGAATGGTGCGCCGCACGAGCCCCCAAGCGAAACGATGTTGACTGAACGCGCGGCGGCGTCGGTCAAAGAAATCGTCACCCCGCGCTACACGGCACCCGGTTCGATCGAGGGGCGACTGCAAGGCATCAACTCGCGAGGCATCCTCTACTTCGTCGTTTATGACAACGTGTATGGCTCGCGCGTTCGATGTGACATTCCTCCTGGGCTCAAGCGGGAAGCGCTGGAGGCGTTTGATCATCGCGTTGTCGTCACCGGGATGGTTGCACGTGACGCGGAAGGTCATCCTCGACACATCGCTGTCGAACGCATCGAGCCCATCATCGCGTCGAGCCTACCGCAGTCGATTCGCGGCCTCGATCCCGACTTCACGGGCAATTTGTCTACGGCGGAGTATCTAAAGCGTGGTTGGTCGAGCAATCCATAATGGCCCAGGCCGAGAAGAGATATTGGGATTCCAGTGTCTTTCTCGCTTCCATCAAGAACGAGGCCGGTCGCGCCGAGGTCTGCGAGAACATCCTCACTGATGCTCGCGGGGGTCGCTGCGAGATCTTCACCTCTATGCTTACGCTGACTGAGGTTGTCAAGCGTCGGCCACGCGAGATTCCGATCGACCCTGCCACAGAGCAGATCATCACCGACTTCTTTCGGAACGCATTCATCAAGGCGGTCCCGCTCGACCTCATAATTGCGGAGCGCGCCCGTCGCGTTATCTGGGATTTCCCGTGGCTTGGCGCCCGTGACGCGATCCACATAGCTACCGCGCTGCAACTTCAGATTCCGGTGCTCGAGCACTACGACGACGATGACCTTGGTCGAGTAGCCGGGAGAATCGCGCAGGACAATCTGGTCGGCTTTCCGGTAGTTCGCAATCCGTTGTGGACGGGCCAGGCACAGCTTCCGCTGGCGGAACTGCCAACTGCTATGCCAGAGGAACCGCCGCCATCGAGGCGTATCGTTCTGTCTGATGAGGAGATCGGTTAATCAACTCACGCGCCGCGAACAGTCCGACGCCGGTAAGGACCTTCGCCATCGAGGACGCGAGCCTGCCTAGCAGCCGCCCGTGAGATGGCGCGTCATCCTGAGCATCGTGCTTGTAGCTGTGGGTATACGAGCCCTCCGCGATCCCGTCGTCACTTCTGAAGCCATCGCCACGGTGTTCGCTGCCGCATGCCTCGTCGGTGGCGTCACCGGCCTCGTCATGGCGTGGCGCAGGCCCGCCGAGCGGCAATCCGCATTCCGATCACTGTTTGCTACCAGCGGATCACGGCTGTTGAAAGCGGTTGTCATCGCCGTCGTGATCTTCGCGGTCTTTGCCGCGTTGATGATGACTGGAGTGATCCATCCCTGACGATGCGCCAAGCGTGTTGGTGTCCGGGTCGGAGGTGAAACGCACTTCTTAGGTTTCGGGGATGGTCGATCGCGCGGTCTGATTTCTCGACAAGGGCGTCGAGCCAAACGCCGCGGCCACCGCGCGGCCGCGCGCTAGAATGTCATTCATGCCCGATCCCGCCGTCCGCGTCCGCTTCGCGCCCAGCCCCACCGGACACCTGCACGTCGGCGGCGCGCGCACCGCGCTCTTCAACTGGCTCTTCGCGCGGCGCCTCGGCGGCACCTTCATCCTCCGCATCGAGGACACCGACCGCTCGCGCTCGACCGACGAGAACATCGCGTTCATCGTCGACGCGCTGACCTGGCTCGGGCTCGACTGGGACGAGGGGCCGCCGGCGCCGG
>Ga0194121_10005799_pt1 | contig 16878 bp, 13 predicted proteins | sample TA2MahCa50mmetaG_FD_148609 | JGI IMG/M metagenome (GOLD analysis project Ga0194121, IMG submission 148609) | Freshwater microbial communities from Lake Tanganyika, Tanzania - TA2015020 Mahale Deep Cast 50m | ecosystem: Environmental > Aquatic > Freshwater > Lake | place: Tanzania: Lake...
TGAGGCATCTCGGTGGGGGATGTACCGTCCCTATCGCAGCCTTGGCTCAGTGTCAGGATACAGCACTGTCATTGCAGGGGCTCGTGAGCACACCAGATGGCACACAGTCCTTACGGCACACGCTGTGCGGCTCCATACAAGACCCTGAGCAGCTTGGTGAGCGCCTGGCTGCCCAGATGCGGGCCAATGGTGCGGAGGCGCTGCTGGCCGCGCTCGATCATGCTCGACCGCTGTAGCGAGGAGGAAAGACGTATGCGTTTCCCCAAATATCGCGCCCGGCGTCTCCGGGAGAGTACGGCCCTGCGTCGCCTGGTCCAGGAAACACGTCTGGCTCCCAGTGAGTTCATTCTGCCATTATTCGTGGTGCCAGGCCACGGCATCCGCCAAGAGATTACTTCCATGCCGGGGCAGTATCACCTGTCTGTGGACCAGACCGTTGAGGAGGCGAAGAGCGTCGTCGATCATGGTATCCCGGCGGTTTTGCTGTTCGGGCTGCCAGCAGTCAAAGATCCGCTGGGACAGGAAGCCTATAGCGCGACCGGGGCCGTGCAGCAGGCAATTCGTGCCCTCAAACAGGCTGTACCAACCCTCGTGGTAATTACCGATGTGTGTCTGTGTGAATATACAGACCACGGTCATTGTGGCGTCGTAGACGGCCACCACATTGTCAATGACCTCACCCTGGAGCTCCTGCAACGCACCGCTCTGTCGCATGTCGAAGCTGGTGTCGACATGGTAGCCCCATCCGACATGATGGACGGGCGGGTCGGAGCTATTCGGGAGTTCCTGGACGATAAAGGGTATCACAACACTCCCATCATGGCCTATGCGTCGAAATATGCGTCGAGCTTTTATGGTCCTTTCCGCGAGGCCGTGCAGTCAACGCCGCAATTTGGTGACCGGCGCTCCTATCAGATGGATCCAGCGAATGCCCGTGAGGCGGTGCGCGAGGTACAGCTCGACATCGAAGAAGGGGCAGACATCGTCATGGTCAAACCAGCGTTGCCCTATCTGGATGTCATTGCGCGCGTACGGGAGATGACCGATTTGCCCCTGGCGGCCTATAACGTCAGCGGTGAGTATGCCATGATTAAAGCCGCGGCACGTTTGGGTTGGCTGGACGAAGAGCGCGCCATGCTCGAAGCGCTCACGAGTATTAAACGGGCCGGCGCGGACATCATTATCACGTATTTCGCCAAAGATGCGGTACGTTTACTGCAGGGCGAGGGCCTGTAAGCAGGCTCCTGGCGCTGTGGCATACCACGGGTGGCCTGGTGATGGCAATGCAGATTGGCGGCGGTAATGCCAACCGGCGCGCGCTCCGTACAGTGGTAGGACAGGCGGTGCGTCCGACCAGTGGGCGCGTGCGGCAGGCATTGTTTAATATGTTGCGCGGGCTTGTCCAGGATGCTATCTTCGTAGACCTCTTCGCTGGGACCGGCAGCGTCGGGCTGGAGGCACTGAGCCATGGTGCCCGCCACGTCTATTTCGTCGAGCACGATCGCCGTGCCCTCATAACCTTGCAGGACAATATCCGTCGTTGTGAGATGCTGGAGCAGGCTACAGTCATTGCCGCCTCTTTACCCCAGGCGCTACAGCATTTACCGGCATCGCTGCATGCGGATATGGTATTCCTTGATCCTCCTTACGCTTCTGACCTGGCAGAGGTAACCCTGACAGCGCTGTGCGGGCGCCGCCTCCTGACAGCCCAGGGGATCCTGATCTGGCAGCACATGCTACGTCGTACGACCCCAGCAACCGCGCTTGAGCTGCCGCTGTGGAAAAGTCGGCGCTATGGGAATACGCAGCCCTCACTATATACAGCTCTCTCTACAACGTCGTCAGAGAAGCTGGAGGATGCGACATTGCAGCAGCACAAGGACAGTAACCGTGGCTGAACGTGTGGTCGTCGCCATGAGTGGCGGGGTGGACAGCTCTGTCACGGCAGCACTCTTGCAAGAACAGGGCTATGAGGTGATCGGTGTCACCATGAAACTCTGGGACGGTCCGGAGTCGACAGCAGCCCATCATAAGACGTGCTGCACGCTCGATGATGTGTCCGACGCACGTCGCGTCGCCGCCACACTCGGTATTCCGTTTTACGTGGTGAATTTCAAAGCCCAGTTTGCCCAGCACGTTATCGAGTATTTTGTCGAGACGTATCGTCAGGGGGCCACCCCCAACCCTTGCGTGCAGTGTAATCGCTATCTCAAATTTACGGCCTTGTTACAGCGCGCGCAGCAACTGGGCGCACGCTGGGTGGCCACTGGCCATTACGCCTCGATCTGGCAGGATCAAGGGGGACGTTTTTACGTCCAGCGCGGCCAGGATGTGGGGAAAGATCAATCGTACTTTCTCTTTGATCTTTCACAGGAGCAGTTACAACATACGTTATTACCGCTCGGCAATTATCGCAAAGACGAGGTCCGACAGCACGCTGCACGGCTAGGCTTACGGGTCGCTGAGAAGCCGGAAAGCCAGGAAATCTGTTTCATCCCGGACGGCGATTACCGGGCTTTTGTACGCCCGCGTCTGGCCCCAGAGGATGGGCAGCCAGGGCGCATGATCAATGCCGCTGGGGAGACCATAGGCACCCATCAGGGCCTGCCTTTCTACACCGTAGGACAACGGCGTGGCCTGGGAGTAGCAGCTGCTGAGCCGCTCTATGTGACACGGCTGAACCCTATGGCGAATACGGTCGAAGTGGGCCCTCGGCACATGGCCCTGTGCACCACGTTTACTGTCGAACGTCTGAACTGGATGTGCCTCCCTCCCAGCAGCTCCCTGCAGACCACCGTGCAGATTCGCTATCGGCATCAGCCGGTCGCGGCGGTCGTCTCACCGGAAGCGCCAGATCGAGTCAGAGTGGTATTACAGGAGCCTCAGTTTGCCGTCACGCCTGGCCAGGCAGCCGTATTTTATGCGGGACACACCGTGCTCGGTGGTGGCTGGATAACGCGCAATACCCCAGAGTAGTCCAGAAGGAGGAGCGATTGTATGGCGTCGGAACGACACGAGGAGGAACAAGCCGAGAAGGCTTTTACGATTTCCGATAAACGCCTTTTTACCAGAGAAGGGGCACGGCGCGATCCGGATACACCGCCTGAAACACCGGTGGCCAGTGCCCCTCCGCCCCCTCCTCCACCACGGCGTGAGGCCCCGCCAGCAGAAGCGCCGCCGCGTCCCCGCGCTGAGCCTGGTATGCCTCCAGGTCGGGACCTGCCCGCGGCTGATTTCTCAATGTTAGTCAACATGTTAGTAACAAACGCGATGGTGTTTCTCGGCCACATGCCGGCTCCTGGCTCGCAGCAATACCTACGCAACCTGCCGCAAGCCCAACATATGATCGACCTCCTGATGGTGTTACGGGAGAAAACCCAGGGGAATCTCTCACGGGAGGAAGACCAGATGATGCAAGACCTCCTCCCACAGCTGCAGATGGCCTACGTCAGTGCCAGTCGGCACGTTGGCTAGAGGCATGGGGCAGGCGCAGGCTTTACGAAACGGGGTAACCCATGGGGCGGGTGCACACACTGCCTGAGACGGTCATCAACCATATTGCCGCGGGTGAAGTGATCGAGCGTCCGGCGTCAGTGCTGAAGGAACTCCTGGAAAATGCGCTGGATGCTCAGGCGCGCCGGATTACAGTCATGGTGCAGGGCGGTGGCATCGAGCTCCTGCAGGTAGACGATGACGGTGTCGGGATGGACGCAGAGGATGCCGTGCACTGTTTTACACGGCATGCCACCAGTAAAATCAGCACACTCGGCGACCTCGATCAAATCTCCACCCTCGGTTTTCGTGGGGAAGCCCTCCCCAGCATTGCGACCGTATCCCGCTTGCAACTCGTGTCACGCTGTCCCCAGGCAGCTGCCGGCACCCGGGTGGTCTTCGCAGGTGGTGCCTTGTTGGAGGTCGAAACATGTGGCGCGGCACCTGGTACCTCAGTGCGTGTCAGTGACCTGTTCTACAATACCCCGGCACGGCTCAAGTTCTTAAAGCAACCGGCAACGGAGGCTGGGCATCTGACGCAATGCTTTACCACCCTGGCCTTAGCCGCGCCTGGCGTGCATATGACGCTGCAGATGCACGGGCGCGTCCATCTCCAGGCCCCGGCGGTATCCTCGCTGGGAGAACGCCTCAGCCTGTTGCTTGGTCTGGATTGCCAGGAGCAATTGCTGCCCGTAGACGACGAGGCATCGGAGGTACAGGTGAGTGGCTATATTGCCAAGGCCACCATGCACCGTGCCACGCGGCGTCAGCAGTTTTTCTTTGTCAACGGCCGGGCGGTGCAAAATCGTGTCTTGAGCCGTGCCCTATACGAAGCGTATCGCACCCTGTTACCGCGCGATCGTCATCCTGTCGCCTGTGTGTTTCTTACCCTGCCAGCAAACGAGGTGGACGTCAATGTGCATCCCGCCAAGCTGGAGGTACGCTTCCGACAGGAAGCACGCCTCTATGATCGCCTGCGGCGGCTCTTTCAACAACGTCTGCTGACGAGCGTGGCAGGCCCAACCATGTCGGCACAGCCCTCCGTGGCCCAGATCACTGCTCCAGAGGTTGCCTCTGCGCGCGCCGTGCCGATGTTGTGGCAGGCTCCACCCAGGCCAGCCGCCGTGCCAGCCGCGGTGCCGCCGCCGGGTTGGCCAGCCCCCGCAACCTCACCCACCCTGCAGCTCCACGCAGGGTATCCAGAAGCGGGGCGGACGATTCTCGAAGGTATGCCACTCGGACAACTGCACAACACGTATATTGTCTTGCAGTACACCGACGGGTTTTTTCTGGTGGATCAACATGCCGCTCATGAACGCGTGGTCTATGAGCGGTTGCGCGACCGCTTGCACAGCGGTCCCTTTGAGGCTCAACAGGTCCTCTTTCCGCGTATCCTGGAGCTCGGCGCCACCGATCCAGAGTGGATTGCCTCCTGCATGCCTCGGCTGGCGGGGCTCGGATTTACCCTGGAGCATTTCGGGGGTACTACGTACCGGCTTTCGAGCGTACCGGCCATCCTGGCGGAACGTGATTATACCGCGGCCTTGTTGGACATCCTGGAAGTGCTGCGTGCCCCAGTCGCGGACGACCTCCTGGAAGAAGGCTTGCCACGCGTCTTCCACCATTTGTTAACGGTCATGGCCTGTCACGGGGCGATTCGTGCCCACCAACGCCTCCATGAGGATGAAATACGGGCGTTGCTCCACGATCTCGCCCGTACGGCAATGCCCTTTACCTGTCCCCATGGTCGGCCGGTGCTGTTACATATTGCGCTGGCGGACATTGAAAAGAAGTTTCTGCGCTGTTAAGGTAAAAGATGCCTGCGTGCAGGCGGCACCCTCTCCTTCCACCCATAAGGGGATCCAGCATGCTTGAAGGACCACTGCCCGAGGGATTAACCTTTGATGATGTCCTGCTGCTCCCAGCGCGTTCTGATGTGTTGCCGCGCGATACCGATGTGTCGACGCTGCTCACCACTAGCTTGCCCCTCAATATCCCGCTCGTCAGTTCCGCGATGGATACCGTGACCGAGGCGGCGTTGGCCATTGCGCTGGCGCAGGAGGGGGGCATCGGGATTATCCACAAAAACCTGGGGATTGCCGAGCAAGCAGCGGAAGTGGACAAAGTCAAACGCTCGGAGAGCGGCATGATTGTCGACCCGATCACCATGGCGCCGCACCAGCCTGTGTACGAAGCCATTGAGATGATGACGCGGTACCGCATTTCGGGTATTCCCATCACGGAAGGCCCCAAACTGGTCGGTATCCTCACCAATCGCGATTTGCGCTTTGTCACCAATACCCAGCAGCCCATTGCTGCCCTGATGACCAAGGACGACCTCGTCACAGTGCCACAGGGTACCAGCCTGGGCGAGGCCCAGAAGTTACTGCATCAGCACCGGATTGAAAAGCTCCTGGTGGTGGACGAGGCGTTTCACCTCAAAGGACTGATCACTATCAAGGATATCGAAAAGCGCAAAAAATACCCGCGTGCCTGTAAAGATACCTTGGGACGTTTGCGCGTCGGAGCTGCGGTGGGCCTGACCCCGGATCGCCATGAACGCGTGGCCGAACTCGTGCGCTGTGGGGTCGATGTGATTATCGTTGACACGGCCCATGGGCATTCGTCGTATGTCTTAGCAGCGCTGGAAGATATCAAGAAGGCGTACGGAGACTTGCAGGTCATTGGTGGCAATGTAGCGACGGCCGAAGCCACGCGCGATTTAATCAACGCCGGGGCTGACGCCGTGAAAGTGGGCATGGGCCCCGCTTCGATTTGCACCACGCGCGTCGTTGCTGGCATTGGCGTCCCGCAGCTGACGGCCATTGCTGAATGCACCCGGGTGGCCCAGCAGTATGGCATTCCTATTATTGCTGACGGCGGCATCAAGTATTCTGGCGATGTCGTCAAGGCTCTGGCCGCCGGGGCGCACTCGGTGATGATCGGCAGCGTCTTTGCCGGGACGGAAGAGAGCCCTGGCGAACGTGTCCTGTATCAGGGACGTAGCTACAAAGTCTACCGGGGTATGGGCTCCCTCGGGGCCATGGCTGGTGGGAAAGGCGACCGCTATTTCCAGGGGGATGAAACGCAGACCAGCAAGCTCGTCCCGGAAGGCGTAGAAGGACGCATTCCCTATAAAGGGTCGCTGGCTGACGTGGTCTATCAGCTGGTCGGTGGCCTGCGCTCGGGTATGGGCTATTGCGGCTGCCGGACCATTGATGATCTACGCGCACGGGCGCGCTTCATCCGTATTACCAGTGCTGGCTTACGTGAGAGTCACGTACACGATGTCATCGTTACCCAGGAAGCCCCCAATTATCAAATGGACTGAAAGCGCAGGCGTGAACCGGCTGTGTACCGCAAGCGCCCCGTGCTGGGGCAGACGGAGACCCGATAGCCATGACGCATCCGAGTTTCGTGCATTTGCACTTGCATACCGAATTTAGCCTGCTGGACGGGGCGAACCGCATCGACGAATTGCTCGACCGCACGGAAGAGTTGCGTATGCCAGCGGTAGCCATGACCGATCATGGCAACATGTTTGGCGCTATGAAATTTTACAAAGCGGCACGCGAGCGAGGTATCAATCCTATTCTAGGGTGCGAAGCCTATATCTCGCCCACGACCCGCTTTGATCGCTCCAAGCAAGGTATTGGGAGTGCAGCACATCATATCACGCTGCTCGCGACCAATTACGAGGGCTATCAAAATCTGGCCCGGCTGGTCAGTAAAGCCCACCTGGAAGGGTTTTATTATCGGCCCCGTATCGATAAAGAACTCCTGGCGCAGTACGCCGGGGGCTTGATCGGACTCACCGGCTGTCTGAAAGGTGAGGTGAACGGGCATATTCTGGGCGAGGATCTCCGGAAAGCGGCGGATGCCCTGGACAGCTATCGCCAGATTTTTGGTCCAGAAAATCTCTATATCGAACTCATGTCGCACGGCGTTGACGGCCAGTCCCAGGCCAATCGCCAGTTGCTGGCCTTTAGTCAGGATTTTGGCCTACCGGTCGTCGCGACCAATGACTGCCATTATCTGCGACGCGATGACGCAGCGCCCCATGACGTGTTACTGTGTATTGGCACCGGCAAGACCCTCAATGATCCGCAGCGCATGCGTTATGGCCCGCAGGAATTTTATTTCAAGAGCGCTGAGGAAATGTACCAGGTTTTCGCTGAAGTCCCGGAAGCCTGTACGAATACCCTGCGCATTGCCGAGCGCTGCAACATCCAGTTGCCGTTTGACACCATGCTCTTGCCACGCTATCAAACCCCGGATGGCCTCTCGCTGGACACGTACCTCGACCAGGTGGCACGTGCTGGCCTGCAAGAACGCCTGCGCCGTCGTCCAGTGGCTGACGAAGCCGCCTACTGGCAGCGCCTGGACCAGGAGCTCGGCATTATTCGCACCACCGGGTATTCGGGCTATTTTCTGATTGTCTGGGATTTTATCCGCTACGCCCGTGAACACGACATCCCGGTAGGCCCTGGGCGTGGTTCCGCCGCGGGGAGCCTGGTGGCTTACGCGTTGCGCATTACCGATGTGGACCCGCTGGAATATCAGCTCCTATTCGAGCGCTTCCTCAATCCCGAGCGCGTCACCATGCCGGATATTGATATCGATTTCTGCATGGATCGGCGCGATGAAGTCATTCGCTACGTCACCGACAAATACGGCTCGGAGAATGTGTCACAAATTATCACCTTTGGCTCCATGCTCGCCAAGGGTGTCTTGCGTGACGTTGGCCGCGCCCTCGATATGCCCTACAACGAGGTGGACCGGATTGCGAAATTAGTCCCCAATCGCCCCAACATCTCCCTGGATGAAGCGCTCGAAGAAGAGCCGCGGCTGCGCGAGATCCAGACACAAGACCCACGTGTCGAACGCCTCATTGACACGGCCCGGCGTCTGGAAGGGTTGTCCCGGCACGCCTCGGTACATGCAGCCGGCGTAGTGATTTCCCCCGAACCACTGCAGAACATTGTGCCGCTCTCCAAAGGGGCGAAAGGTGAAGTCGTCACGCAGTATGCCATGGATGACATCGAGGCCATGGGTTTACTGAAGATGGACTTTCTTGGCTTGCGGACGCTCACCGTCATTCATAATGCCCTGCGTTTCATCAAGGAAAATCAGGATATCACGCTGGACATTGAGCACATCCCCTTCGATGACCCAGCCACCTATCGCCTCCTCTCCGAAGCCCGCACCAATGGCGTCTTCCAGCTGGAAGGGCGGGGGCTCCGGGATTTATTACGGAAGTTACAGCCCCACGTGTTCGAGGACCTCGTGGCGCTCGTAGCGCTGTATCGACCGGGGCCGTTAGGTAGCGGCATGGTCGACGATTTTATTGAACGTCGGCATGGACGGCGCGCCATTACCTATGAATTGTCAGAACTCGAGCCCATTTTGCGTTCGACCTATGGCGTGATCGTCTTCCAAGAACAGGTCATGCAAATTGCCACCACTCTGGCAGGTTTCACGCTCGGCGGGGCCGATCTCTTACGGCGGGCCATGGGTAAGAAAAAACCGGAAGTCATGGCAGAGCAACGCGAGCATTTCGTGCGGGGCGCCGTGCAGAACGGGTATCCGGAAGAGCCGGCTGCCAAAATTTTTGATCTCATTGCCTACTTTGCTGGGTATGGCTTCAATCGGAGCCATAGCGTCGCCTATGCCCTCATTGCCTATCGCACCGCCTATCTCAAGGCGCATTTCCCACGCGAATTCATGGCGGCGTTGATCTCCAGCGATATGGACAACACCGACAAAGTCATGCGCTATATTGGTGATTGCCGCGACATGGGCATTGCCGTGCTCCCCCCTGATGTGAATGAAGGGGCCTATGGCTTTACAGTCCCCGGTGAGACCATTCGTTTCGGCCTTGGCGCCATCAAAGGCGTAGGGGAGCAAGCCATTACGGCTCTCATGAAAGAGCGCGAAGAACACGGACGTTTTCACTCTTTCTGTGACCTGTGCGAACGCGTGGATACTCGGCAGGTCAACAAAAAGGTCCTGGAGAGTTTGATCAAAGGCGGCGCGCTCGATTCGCTCGGCTTGTCACGGGCCCAGATGCTCGGCAATATGGCGCGCGTCACCGAATGGGCGCAGCGTCAGCAAGAGGACCGCCAGCAAGGGCAGTTCAGCCTGTTTGGCAACAGCAGTAGCGCTGGCACCAGTGTCGATACGCCAAGCCTGGAGCCTGTCGCCCCCTGGAGTGACAGTGAACAGCTCGCATATGAGAAAGAAGCGTTGGGGTTTTATATCAGCAGTCATCCCCTCATGAGCGTGCAACCGCAGATGCGTCGCCTGGTCACGGCTACCAGCCAGAGCCTGGTGGATTTTCAGGGCGAGCAGACGGTCACTCTGGGCGGCATCATTACGCAGCACCGGGCCCAGCTCACCAAGAATGGTGACCGGATGGCCTTTTTAACCCTTGAAGATCTCTATGGCAGTCTGGAAGTCATTGTCTTTCCAGAGACGTACCGCCAGCATATTGCCGCCTGCGAGAGCGAAGAACCCGTCATTGTCTGGGGCAAAGCCAAAATCGAAGGCGAAGGGGGTGAGGCCAAGATCATTGCGCAACGCATTTTGCTGCTCAAAGACGCCCTGGCCCTGGGAGAGTTCCGGCGTCTGAACCTGACAGTGTTGCCGCAGCATGATCGTCAGACGCTGCTCCAGGTGCGCGAGCTGCTAGGCAGCGCTCCTGGGGCGTGCCATGTAGTCTTGGGAGTGCAGTTCCCTGATGGAGAGCGTGTACTCCTGCGTGCTGCAGAGCGTCTCAACATAGCGCCATCGGTAGCCCTGCTGACCGGCTTAGAAGATCTGTTAGGCGCAGAAAACGTGCGGGTAGCCTGAACGCCCGCACGTCTGCACGGTCATATTTGCGCTTGCTTTTGCGCCCGTGGCCGCATAAGATAGAATCTTGTTTCCCAGATGAGCTATCGACAATGCCTCACGAGCATGCAGGAAGAGTCATGACTCCCAGGCCGCAGCGTCCTGTGGGGATACGTCTGGTTATCTATTGGTGTGGCCGAATGCTCCAGCTCCTAGGGTTGTTGCTGATCTGGTGGGCGCTTTTACTCCTTGCTGGCACGGCTATGCTGTACTGGAGTCTCGCAGCCGCGCTCCTCTTTTATGCTGGCTGGGGATGTACCACCTGGGCGACACGGCCTCAGAATGCTGGTCCGTAATGGCTGGAGTCAATGATGGAAAGTGCACCAGAGCCAGATGTGCCCGAACCCTCGACGCATCAGGAGTACCTGGCTGAACGTTTGCAGCCGGAAAGCGACCTGGAAGAACGCCTGGTACGTCAACTCACGCTCTGTAGCGTGAAACTTGGCCATATTGAGGCATTGCTGGCGCGGGCAGGCACACAGTTGCAGGGTGTCTTACAGGACGTACACGATACACCATTACCATGAGATGCACGCCTCTGGACCTGGGGGAACAGGAGCGCTGCACCCGGAGAAGAGCTGGCCATGGGATGGCTGTTCGCTGAAAAAACTTTGTGCTTATTTGAAGTTGACCTCAAGGGGGGCATAGCCGCGGACACATCAGCGCGGCTGGCGGTGGAATATCGTTGTCTGGACGCAGCGTCATGGGTGGCACAGCGGCACACCGGCCACATTGGTGACCGGTATTTATTCCCGGCACGCTTTGCCCGTGGCGAACAATTTTGGACGGTCCAGCAGGATGACAAAATTCTTGCCTATTGCTGGGCGACCCAGGAGCCAGTCGAGATTGGCGAAATTCGTTGCACGATGCATCCGCGCAGCGACGAGACATATTTTTATGATGCCTTTACGTTTGCCGACTATCGGGGGCAGAACCTCTATCCAGCGCTCCTACAACGGATGCTCCAGGCGAGTCGTCAACACGGCCTCCGACGGGCCCTTATCTTCGTCATGAGCGACAATATGGCGTCGATTCGTGGGGTACACAAAGCGGGCTTTCACGAGTTTCAACGTGTCACCTATCGTCATATCTTTGGGTTCGGTCGGTATACGTATCGGCCGCAGCTCCAGGCTACTGCAGGGGTGGATCTCCGCCATGTGTAAGCCTGCGTTCGTCGCATTGTGGCAGATGTAGTCGCCTGGCAGTTAGCTTCCGTGGACGAGGGCTCTCCATGCATGTTGAGGTTTTCTCGACGGTTTCGGCCTTTCACGAGTTGCGTACTGAGTGGGGCCAGTTGTTAGCGCAATTACCCGGGCAGAACGTGTTTCTGACCCCGCAGTGGCAGGAAACCTGGTGGCGGCACTTTGGTGCCTCTCGTCTTCTCGAACTGCTGGCAGTGCGCTCCGAGGCGGGGATATTACAGGGCCTGGCTCCCCTGACGCGGAGCAGCGGTAGCGAGGGAGGCTCCTATGTGGAACTCCTCGGCGACCTGGAAGTCTGTGACTATCTCGATGTATTAATCGCGCCGTCCCAGCAGCAAGCAGTCACGCAGGCCCTGGTCACGCATCTTCTTGCCCAGCGTGAGGACCCCTTCGATCTCCGTCTGGCGAATCTCGCTCAGCACTCGGCGACCCCCGGTCTCCTCCATGACCAGCTGGTGAGTCACGGTCTGAAGGTCGAGATCCAGCAAATTGAGACGTGTCCGACCATCAACCTCCCCACCGAGTGGGAGGCATACCTGGCGCTGTTACGTGGCAAGGATCGCCATGAATTGCGTCGGAAGATTCGGCGCGCGCACGCGGCAGCCCACCTGGAATACCGTGTCACCAGTGATGTAGCGCAGCTTGATGCAGACGTGGATACCTTTGTCACCCTGCATCGGATGAGCCAGCAAGACGCCAAGCAGGGCTTTATGACGCCGGTCAAAGAGGCGTTCTTTCGCGATATGGCACACCAGCTGTGGAGGCAGGGCTGGCTTGATCTGGCCTTTCTGTCGGCCGACGGTACTCCCATAGCTACCCTGTGTTGCTTCACCTACGGCCCGGCCTATGCGGCGTATAATTCTGGCTATCACCCCGCCTATGCCGAATTAAGCGCTGGTATTGTCCTCTTTGCGGAATGTATCCGCACGGCGATTGCGCGAGGCTTCACAGCGTTTGATTTTATGCGTGGTAATGAGCCCTACAAGTACCGTTTTGGGGCCACAGATCGCCCGCTCTATCAGTTGCTGGCAAGCACGGCCTGTCCAGCGCAGGAGGCGCGGTTATGAGCTGTGCACCCACCCCCAGACAGTCGCTCCGTCGGATTGCCATGTTCAGTGTCCATAGCTGTCCGCTTGCTCCCTTGGGGGGGCGCGAGACCGGGGGCATGAACGTGTATGTACGCGAGCTGAGCCGCTTGTTGGGCCAACAGGGTATTGCCGTCGATGTCTATACCCGCCGCCAGGATCCCTGGGAGCCTACTGTGGTGCCTTTTGGGTTGCAGGCTCGCGTCATTCATCTGCACGCCGGCCCTGCAGCACCCTATGCCAAACATCAGGTGTGGGATCATCTGCCAGAGTTCGTCGAAGGCGTGCTGACCTTCGCCAGGAGCCAGGAGCTCCAGTACGATGTCTTGCACAGTCATTACTGGCTCTCCGGCTGGGTTGCGCTGCAGTTGCGCCAGCGCTGGTCGCTGCCCATGGTCCATATGTCGCACACCCTGGGGTATCCCAAGAATGCCGCGGCCCAGCAAGTCTGGGAACAAGAGCCACCGCGGCGTTTACAAGTCGAATACGAAGTCCTCAAACACAGCGATGCGCTGGTGGCAGAAAGCCCGGCTAGCCGGCAGCATATGGTCCAGGAGTACGGTGTGGATCCAGCGCGGGTGCAGGTGATCCCCTGCGGGGTGGACACGACCCTCTTTCAGCCGCACGATCGGCTGCAGGCGCGCCAAGCGCTGGCCCTGCCAGCGTCAGCACCATGCGTACTCTTCGTCGGACGCTTGCAGCCCTTGAAAGGGCTTGATACGCTTTTACGAGCTGTCGATCGTGCCCGCCAACAGTATCCGACGCTGCGGGCTCTCATTGTAGGTGGGGGCGTCGATGTGGATGATCCCCACGAAGCGGAAGAACTCGGGCGCTTGCGGGCGCTGGCCGAGGCGTTGCACTTGACCTCGCACATCACGTTTCTGAAAGCCCAGCCGCAAGAGCGCTTAGCGCAGTACTATGCGGCGGCTGACGTCTTTGTGATGCCATCACACTATGAGTCCTTCGGCATGGTCGTGCTGGAAGCGATGGCCTGTGGCACCCCTGTGGTGGCCTCTCGTGTCGGTGGCCTGGCCTCCACCGTGCTGCACGAGCGCACAGGACTGCTGGCGCCTGTTGGCGACTGGCAGGGCTTTGCAGAGGCTATTGTGCGGTTACTCGCGTCTCCATCGTTACACGCGCTGTGTGCGCAGGCCAGTGTCCAACGGGCCCAGGCGTATGCCTGGCCGCGTGTTGTGGAGCGTAATGTCCAACTCTATCATCGCCTGACACGGCAGCAAAACACCGCACGTTGCGGACTCGCAGCCAGTGGCTAGGAGCTGTTTGCCTGCACGTTGCTTGGTGCATTCAGAGTGACCAGTGTAAGCGCGAGGGGAGAGAGCATGCAGGTCAGGTTCTGGGGGACACGCGGATCTATTGCCGCACCAGGCCCCACTACCATGCGCTATGGTGGGAATACCTCGTGCGTTGAGGTGCGCCTGGCAGATGGCACCCTGCTCATCTTTGATGCCGGCACTGGTCTCCACGTACTAGGCCAGGCTTTGCTCACGCAGCCTGGTCCGGTGCGGGCCTATCTCTTTCTCAGCCACGCCCATTGGGATCATATTCAAGGGATTCCTTTTTTTATCCCAGCCTACATAGCCGGGACTGAGTTGACGATTCTGGGGCCAGAGCACGGCCATTTGACGCTCGAAAAGATTGTCACAGGCCAGATGCGCAGCCCGTATTTTCCTATCCCCATGCACGCCATGGCCGCCAAAATCACCTTCCATAAACTCACAGAAGGGAGCGTGATCACGTTGCCCAATGGGGCAACGGTCGAGTCGAGGCTCGTCAACCATCCGGGTTGTACCCTGGGCTATCGTCTCACAGCCGATGGCAAGGTCCTCGCGTATACGACTGACAATGAGCCATTTGGCGCTGCGGAAGCGTCGCGGCATCTCGTGCAACCCTCCCAACAGTTATCCCTCATTCACGAGGCCGATCTGATGATCCAGGACGCCCAGTACACGCCAGAGGAATATGCCCCGCACCGCATTGGTTGGGGACATTCCACGTACCTCGACGCCCTGCAGCTGGCCGAGCAGGGGCGCGTGAAACGTCTAGTCCTCTTCCATCACGATCCGAGCCATTCGGACGCTGACATTGATGAGATTGTCGCCCGGTGCCAGGCGCAGATCGTGCAGCGCGGTCTCCAGATGGAATGTCTAGGCGCAGCGGAAGGCGCGGTACTGGTGCTCTAATGTCCATCGCTGTGTTGGTAAAAGGATAATGCTGTGTCACGAGATCACCCTGTAAGCCTCGATCGCTTACTGGTAGTATGCCTGTGTCTGTGGGGCAGCCTCGTAGGACTGCCATGGTTAGGCCAGGCCCAACAACTCCCGACCCCAGGCGTTCTCCCATCCACGACAACCCCCAGTCCTGGCTTGCGTACCGACCCAGGTGGGCAGAGCCCTGCTGGTACACGCCGTCCGTCAGCCTCAGGGCTGCCGTCCAGTCTCACCACGGCACCTGTGCCCAGCCCACAGCCAGCCACGGCTTTGCCGCCAGCAGTTCCTGCGACGGGTGTGGCACCGCGTGCTCCGGTGTCTGCCGAACCAGCGGAGGCTGCGACCGTGCTCCCTCCCCAACCTGGGGTTCCAGAGGAGCTCTCGGCCATTGAACGGTTAATCGCGGGGAATACCCCGGATCCCAATACATTCCTACGGCAATTTGGCTATGACCTCTTTACCCGTCCGCCCACCACGTTTGCGCCCGTGACTGACGTTCCAGTCGGGCCAGAATACGTCCTGGGGCCAGGTGATAATCTCAACATCATCCTCTGGGGGGGCGTACAGGAGAGCTATCAACTGGAGGTCGACCGGAATGGCGCCATCGCTTTTCCGCGCCTGGGGGTGGTACAGGTCTGGGGCTTGACTATTGAGCAGGCGCAGCGACTTCTCCAACAGCGTTTTAGTGAGTTTTATACAGATTTCCGCATGGCGGTGACGCTGGGAAGATTGCGCACCATCCTCGTCTATGTCGTCGGCGAGGTCCGCCAGCCAGGAGCTTACACGGTCAGCTCACTGTCTACTATCATCAATGCACTGTTTGCCTCAGGCGGTCCGACGAAAAATGGCTCACTTCGACGAATTCAACTGGTGCGCCAAGGGCGTCCGGCCCATACATTAGACCTCTATGACTTACTACTCCAGGGGAATAAAGGCCAGGACAAGGCTCTGCAATCGGGCGACACTATTCTCGTACCGCTGATTGGCCCGGTCGCCGGAGTTGCCGGGAATGTCAAACGCCCGGCCATTTATGAATTAGAGGCCGGGGCCACATTGCAACGTCTGCTCGATCTCGCTGGGGGGGCGACAGCCCTAGGGTATCTGCAGCGCGTGCAAGTCGAGCGGGCGGTCGCCAATGAACGCAAGATGGTCGCCGATTTCGATCTCTCGGGAGCTCGTCCTAAAGTTGCAGCAGCAGATGTCTGGAAAACGCGGGTGACTGACGGCGATCTCGTGCGTATCTTTTCCATTCTCACCGGACTGGAAAACTTTGTGCAACTGGAAGGGCATACAGCCCGCCCAGGTCGCTATGAACTGAAGCCAGGTATGCGCTTACGCGATTTGTTGCCATCATATGAGATGGTATTGCCGGAGCCATATCTCGAATACGGCGAGATTGTGCGCTATCTCGGAGCCAATTTACGCCGTACAACGGTACATTTCCATCTGGGTTCCCTCCTAGCCGGCGATCAGACACAGAACCTGGCATTACAACCCCAGGACATCGTGCGCGTCTTTGCACGAGCCGATTTTGTCGATCCAGCACAGGTACGGATCTCAGGCTTAGTGCACCGCCCTGGGCTCTATCCGTTGACGGAGCGTATGCGCATCAGTGATCTGGTGTTTCGTGCTGGCAACGTATTAAAGTTTGCCTATCTCGAACGAGCGGAATTATCACGCCGTACGCTTGGACAGGAAGGAGAAACGGCGATCCGTGTAGAAATTGATTTGGGGAAGGCCCTGGCTGGAGATGTCGAGCATAACCTGCCCCTGCAGGACTTTGATCATCTCGTGGTTCGCCAGGTGCCTGACATCGAACTGCATAGAGATCTCGACCTGGCAGAGGATGAGCGCTTTCCCAGTGCCCGCTTCAGGGAGTTCCCAAGGGGACGTGCAGACGAATTTGCTGGTGGTCGGCCCGGTGAGTTTCCCAGTGGTCGGCCCGGTGAGTTTCCCAGTGGTCGAACGGGTGAAGTGGCC
>Ga0194121_10005800_pt1 | contig 16877 bp, 19 predicted proteins | sample TA2MahCa50mmetaG_FD_148609 | JGI IMG/M metagenome (GOLD analysis project Ga0194121, IMG submission 148609) | Freshwater microbial communities from Lake Tanganyika, Tanzania - TA2015020 Mahale Deep Cast 50m | ecosystem: Environmental > Aquatic > Freshwater > Lake | place: Tanzania: Lake...
AACACCCGTTCCCTCAATCCCAAACCAATAACCCGACACCCGACAAACCAACCCGCGATGAAAAAGGCGCAACGACAAAGCATGCCATCTGATCGCCTTCCATCGCCGCAATTCAAATCATGCTCGCCCGTGAATAGGCCGGGCTAGCCCGGGGGTCCAAAGGACATCACCCCAGTATGACTGTTTGGTCCGGCCCGCCTCTTCGAAGCGTTCACGCACCATGTCCTCGTCGGTCCAGTCGTGGGCATGAACTTCGCCGCCCCGGGAGACGACCATCGCCTGAAACGCTGTGTCGACAAGTATCAAGCTATTGATCTCGGGCGTCGCGGCCTGAGCTGCGTAAAGCGCTTCAGCGACCTGGGAGCGATTGGCGAGATCGAGCTCGCGCGCCGCCACCATACGCGCAAGGAACTCCGCCTGATGACGTGGTGGCTCGAGATGCAGCCGGATCTGCTGCTCGACCGAGCTCATCACCAGATCCGCTTTGTCGGCGAGCAGATCGTACGTATTGCGCGTGCTGGAGCCGAGGCCGATTGCAAGCACGCTGAGTACCGCTGCGGCGACGAGCCCGCCAATGCCGAGCAGCAGCACGACGAGGATCGGTATACGCAGCCGCCAGGAGCGCCGCCGAGGCGAAGAGGGCAGCTGCAGGCTCACTCGGCGACGACCTTGACCAGGCTGCTGGCGGCCGGCATTGCGCCTTCCGCCAACCCGTTCATGATGTCGAAACGGCGCTCGCGCCCGCGTTCATGCGCCATGTAGTCGATCAGCTGCGCCCGGGTCTCGCCGGGGCGAACGACGTGCAGGCGTATCCGCTGCGGCCTGACGGCGGCGACCTCGCCGGGCGTGAGGCGGCGGAAGCTGCTCTCGACCTTCCGCAGGTCGGGGGCGAGCGCCGCCGTGAGATGCGTCGGCGTCAGGAACAGGAAGCGGTTGATCGCGGTCTCCGTGCGGACGGCGAGCAAGCGAAGATCCAGCGGTCCGCGCCGAGCCTGGATTCTCGCCGACGCGGTTGCGGCGTCAAAACCGGCCATGTCGAGCTTGACGACGTCATTGACGGCAAGGCTCCGACCCCAGACGTCGCGGACGTAGTCGGTCATCATGAGCGGCTCGGCGCGCACCGAGTCGAAGGCGATGGAAGCGCCGTTCCGGTTCTGCGCGACGACCTGACGGGCGCCGTTCACAATCTCGAACCCGGTCGGAACGTCGAATCGGATGCCGCGGCCGGCATGAACGAAGGTCTGTCCGCGCACGAAGCCACGATCAGGATCGTCGCCATAGACGAGCCCGTCGATCATCTGAAGGTAGGTTTCGCGTTCGCGGCGGCCCGAACCCGCGCCGGCAACGGTTGCCGCACGTTGGACCCGGTCGAGCGTACGCGGATGCGTCGCCATGATGTTGCGGGCGTCGATCTGGCCGGCAGGTTGGCCCGAGAGTTCGGCCTCAAAGCGCGAGTGCCTGTCGAGCTTCTCCAGAAGACCCGCCATAGCGTCGAGCGCGTAGCCGGCACGGCCGAGATAGCGAACGCCGAGCGTGTCGGCCTCAAATTCCTGGTCACGCGAATAGCTCTGCAGGACGGTCGCGGCGCCGAATGAGAAGGCATCGGCGACCTCGTCGGACCCGGTGATCGCGCCGACCACGGTAGCGCCGAGCTCAGCCACCACCTGCTGGCTGTAGCGCTGGGCCGAGTGCCAGGCGGTAATGTGGCCGATCTCGTGCGCGACCACGCCGGCGAGCTCGGCCTCGTCCGAGGCGAGCGCCAGCAGTCCCCGCGTCACATAGACGTAGCCGCCGGGAAGGGCGAAGGCGTTGACGGCGGGCGTGTCGAGAATGGTGAAAGTGAACTCGAGGTCTGGCATCTCGGTTACGCGCGCCAGCCTCTGGCCGAGACGGCTGACATAGTCCTGCAGCCGGCGGTCGGGATAGGCACCGCCGAAGGCTCGGACAATCTGCGGATGCTGCTCGCGGCCGATGCGGCTCTCGCTTTCCGGCCCCATGAAGGTCGTGAAGCTCCGCTCCCCGGTCGCCGGATTGACCGAGCAACCCGCGAGCGCAGGCAGAAGCAGAAGGGCGGCGAAGGCGAGAGCGCGAATCATCGGCGTTTCCGCCAGCATCATGCGGGTGAGACGCGTTCTTTGCCAAGCCGCCGCTCCCGTCGTTATGATCCGCGCCCCATGACCCAAGCCGAGCTCTACCCTGAGGTCGACCCGCACGCGCATGGCAGGCTCGACCTCGATGCCGGCCATGTCATGTATTGGGAGGTTTCAGGCAACCCAGACGGCCTTCCGGTGCTGTTCCTTCACGGCGGGCCAGGTGCCGGCGCCTCGCCCACCCATCGGCGATTCTTCGATCCGCGCGTCTATCGCATCGTCATCTTCGATCAGCGCGGCTCCGGGCGCTCGATGCCCTTGGGCTCGCTCGACGCCAACACGACCCCGCACCTGGTCCGCGATATCGAAAAGCTCCGACGCCATCTCCGCATCGACCGCTGGGTTGTGTTCGGCGGCTCCTGGGGCTCGACCCTGGCGCTCGCCTATGGCCAATCGCACCCGGAGCGTTGCCTCGCCTTCGTGTTGCGCGGCATCTTTCTCGCACGCGACAGCGAGATCGACTGGTTCATCAATGGCATCCGCGCGATCTACCCCGAGGCTTGGCGAGCCTTCGCCGAACCGATTCCAGAGGCGGAGTGCGGCGAACTCCTGCACGCCTATCACCGGCGGCTTGTTCATCCCGATCCGTCGGTACATCTGCCCTACGCACGTGCATGGAGCCGCTACGAGGGCGCTTGCTCGACGCTGCTTCCCAATCCGGAGCTGGTGGCGCAGTTTTCTTCCGACAGCCACGCGCTCGGTCTTGCGCGCATCGAGGCGCACTACTTCGTCAACGGCTCGTTCCTGCCTGAGGAAGGACTCCTTGCCGGGATCGACAAGATCCGCCGGATTCCGACCGTCATCGTGCAGGGTCGCTACGACATGGTCTGCCCGATCGTGACCGCCGACGAGCTGACGCGTGCCTGGCCCGAGGCCGAGTATGTTGTCGTACCCGATGCAGGTCACTCCGCGCTCGAGCCCGGCGTCAGAGGCCAGCTCATCCGCGCCACCGACCGCTTCCGAAGCTTTGCCGAAGAGAAGGTGATGTCATGACCAAGAAGAATCTGGCGCCGCTCATGCCGGACACCAAGAAATTGCTGACGCAATGCTCGTCGGCGACGCTGACGACGCAGCTCTTCAAGCGCGGCTTCCGCAACGTCTTCCTGATCGGCCTCAATCCGCTCAATCCCAACGCTCCGGTCATGGTCGGAGAGGCCTACACGCTCCGCTACATCCCGGCGCGCGAGGATCTCGACCACCTCGGCGTCTTCGAAGACTGGGAGCACCCGCAGCGAAAGGCGGTCGAGGAGATCCCGCCCGGCCATGTGCTGGTGATGGATTGCCGCGGCGACATGCGCGCGGCCTCTGCCGGCTCGATCCTGGTGACCCGCATGATGAAGCGCGGGGCCGCCGGCGTCGTCACCGATGGCGGGCTTCGCGACTCGCCGGGCATCGCCGCGCTTCCGTTCCCCACCTATGCGCAGGGCCCGTCGGCACCGACCAACCTCATCCACCATCACGCGGTCGATCTCAACGTGCCGATCGCCTGCGCCAACGTCGCTGTCTATCCGGGCGACGTGATCTTCGGCGACCAGGAGGGCGTGGTCGTGATCCCGCGGCATCTGGCCGACGAGGTCGCCAAGGATGCAGCCGCGCAGGAGCGCTTCGAGCAGTTCGTCACCGAGAAGGTCTGGGAAGGCCGCTCGATCTTCGGCCTCTATCCGCCGCGCGACGCAGCCAAGGCCGAATATGCCAGGTGGAAGCCGAAGGCCGGAAAGGCGAAGAGGGGGAAGAGGCAATGAAACAGATCGCTCCGGCGCTGATCGCCGCGACTCTGTTGGCGGCCGCCCCGGCGAAGGCGGCGGAGACGGGCAATCTGCTCGACGTCTCGATGGGCATCTTCGACATGCTGGACGATGGGTCCGCGGGAGAGGTTCGCCTCGAATGGCGCGGCAAGCCCGTGCTGTGGTGGCTCCGGCCGATGGCCGGCGCGATGGCGACGACCGACAGCGCCGTCTACGGCTATGCCGGGCTCGCTTTGGAGATCTGGTGGCTCGACAAGCGCGTGGTGCTGACGCCGAGCGCCGCGGTTGGCGCCTACAGCCGAGGCAATGGCAAGGATCTGGGCCACACGCTGGAGTTCCGTACCGGCGTGGCGCTCCAGTACCGGCTCGACAGCGACGCCCGTATCGGCATCGCCTTCCATCACCTCTCCAATGCCGGGATCGGCAAGAACAAGAAGAACCCGGGGGCGGAGTCGTTGATGCTGACCTATTCCTGGCCGATCGGGCCGAAGTAAGCCTCAGATCGTGAAGAGGCCGATGGCGAGCGCCGCGCCGCCGGACGCGAAGGTCACCTGGGCTGCGCCGTCGGCGATGACCGTGTCGCGCTCGCCGATTTGAACTGTCTCGCCATCGATCGTGGCGCGGCCGCCGGCCGGCGCGAAGATCGCGAGCGTCGGCGCGACCTTCGCCGTCCTTCCGGCCGTGCTCGGCTCAATGAGCTGGACCTGGTGGCGGACGCGCGCGCGATCCGTCATCACGTTGAGATCTTCGGTCGGCCCCTCGACGAGGGCGCAGCCGGGCGCCCATTCGCCGGAGAAGGCGAGGAGCTGGAGCGGTTTGTCGATACGCGCCGAACCGCGCTCACGGAAGTTCAGCACCATGCCCGCGCCGGAGACCAGCGCAATGGTGCGATCATAGCCGTCGAAGGGCGAGAACGGCCCCCCGCGGTCGATCCGCGCGAGCGAAATACGCCAGAGGAACTTGGAATCGACAGCCGCGCCTTCCGGCTCGATCGCGATCTCGGCGGTCATGCCGCCGCCGTTCCGCCAGGGGACCGTCTTGTACCGGGAGGCGGCCACATGACGGATTCGCCCAGCCATGATCTCATCCTCCGATGACGAACGCGCCCGACGATAGCACGCGCGACGACTTCAAGGACTACTACGAGGGCGTCAAGGGACGGCCGCCGCGACCGACCCTTGTCCAGGCGGCCGATGCCTTCGCCGCCCCCGGCTTCGCCGTCGATCTCGGCTGCGGCGACGGGCGCGACACGGTCGAGCTTCTGCGTCGTGGCTGGCGCGTGCTCGCCATCGATTCGAGCGAGGAGGGGGTGGCCCGCCTACGCCGCCGCGACGGCATGCTGGAAAACACCGCGCTCAAGGCGCGTGTTGCACGAATCGAGGATGCGGATTGGCCCGAGGCCGATCTGATCAACGCCAGCTTCGTGCTGCCGTTGCTCGATGCGGAGGCCTTCGGCCGGACCTGGACCAGGATCGGCCTACGTCTGAGGCCTGGCGGCCGCTTTGCAGGCCAGCTTTACGGACCGAAGGATGGATGGGCGGATCGTCCGGGCATGACAACCCATGACCGCGCGGCTGTTGAAAGGCTGGCCTCCGGCTTCATCGTAGAGCGCCTCGACGAGGTCGAGACCGACGAGCCGACGGCGCGCGGTAAGCCGAAGCACTGGCATGTCTTCCACCTGGTGCTCAGGAAACGCTAATCGGCGGCCGTCCACTTGGCCTCAGGGTCCATCGGGTAGACCGGCCGCGGCAGGCCCTTCCACGGATAGCGCGAGAGGATCGGCGAGACGAGGCCGGGACAGTCGACCTCGATCACGCGATCGGGGGTGAACAGATGGTCGAAGCCGGAGCGGAAGTGACCGCGCGACTTCACGACGAGTGAGCGCATCTGGTCGACCGGCAGGCCGAAGCTCTCGAAATAGCCGTAGTCGAGCGCCTGGGTGCGGTTGGAGATCACCACGACGCGGATCCCGCCGAGCTGAAGCGTCGCCGTGGGACCGAGGTTCATCGTGGTGCCGGCGCCGGTGCCGCGGCGGCCGACGATGACGCCGTCGGAGAGGTTGCGCACGACCGCTTCGGCCTCGAAGGGCTTCGAGAACTCGTTGGTCTCCGAGCGGTTGAAGCGGGCCTTGAACTTGGCGCCGCAGCCGAGCTTGTGCGCTTCGGCCGCGAGGTCTTCGTCATAGAAGGGCGTGATCGCCATGTCCTCGACGCCGGCGTCATGGGCCGCCCTCAGGATCCAGGTGGTGTTGCCGCGCGCGCCGCCGCCGGGGTTGTCGGCGACATCGGCAAAGAGGAGCGGCGGCTTGGCCTTGTCGCGGTTCAGCTCCTTCATCATGCGGATCGCATCGTCGAGCGGCGTCAGCTTTACCTGATAGCGGGCGCGGTCGGCCCAGCAGGACTTGGCGAGGTCGCGGGCAAGCCGCTGGCCGGGCTCGGCCGAGCCGCGCGAGGTGACGACGATCGCCATGCCGTTGTCCGGGGTATCTGCCCAGGCGAAGCCGCCCATGATCGTCACGTTGGCGATCGCATTCTCCTTCTTCTGCCGGGCCTGGCCGAGATTGATCAGGTCGCCATAGGGGCCGCGGGCGGTCAGCATGGTGACCGAGGGTGCAACCAGCGGCAGGCGGATGAAGGTCGGGTAGTAGCGCACGCCGGCCAGCAGCTCGCGCATCGCCTTTGCCGCCTCGACGCCGCGGTCGCGCATGTCGACATGCGGGTTAGTAATGTAGCCGCAGAGCATGTTGGTCGCCGAGACCATCAGCTCGGAGATGTTGGAGTGGAGATCGAGCGTGGCGATGATCGGAACGCCTGGGCCTGCGACCTCGCGCGCCATCTGGAACATCAGCCCGTCGGGGTCGTGGTGCTCGGTCGTGATCGCCGCGCCGTGCTGGCAGAAATAGATGCCGTCGAGAGGCATGGCTGCCTTCAGACCTTTCTTCATCGTCGCCATCAGCTCGAGGAAGAAGGCATGATCGCAAGGACCTGCGGCTGCGCCGTTAGCGAAGACCACCGGCGCCGGCTCCCAGTCGCCTGACTCGTCCATCGTCTTGACGAAGGCGGTAAGACTCTCGTCGATCGCCGGGTAGGGTTTCCTCACTTCATCAAGGATCGCCTGTCCCTCGAAGTAGCCGACGCGCTCGAAATCCGGTCGCTTGATCGCCGGCGCGAAGCGGTTGCTTTCGAGAATGAAGCCGAGAATCGCGATGCGTGGACGCTTGGGCATGCAGGGCTCCGGGGAATAGCGCGGCCATCGTCGCGTTGATTGGTCGTCGAAGCAAGATTGCAGCAGTACCTACTATCGGGATAACGTTGCCGCCGCGCAGGGAGGGTCCATGACCTGGTCGATCGTCGCGCGCGACCCGAAAACGGGCGCGTTCGGTGTGGCTGTCGCCACCAAGTTCTTCGCCGTGGGTTCGATCTGTCCCTACGGCAAGAGCGAGGTCGGTGCCGCCTCGACGCAGGCGCTGGTCAATCCCTTCTATGGCATCAACGGTTTGAAGATGTTGGGCGCTGGCGTGCCGGCGCCTGGTGCTCTGCGGCTCCTGACCGGTGCGGATGAGGGGCGCGAGACACGACAGTTCCACATCATCGATGCCGTAGGCCGCAATGCCGCGCACACGGGCCGCGACTGCGTCGAGTGGAGCGGGCATGTGCTGGCCGAAAGCGTCTCTGTCGCCGGCAATATGCTGGCAGGGCCCCAGGTGATCCACGAGACGCTGAGAGCCTATCAGGCGAACCTGGATCAGCCTTTGGATGAACGTCTGCTGCGCGCATTGGAGGCCGGCGATACCGCCGGCGGCGACAAGCGCGGCCGGCAATCCGCCTGCCTCGTCATTCATGCGGGCGAGGAGTATTCGCAACTCGACATCAGGGTCGACGACCACGCCCAGCCGTTGCCCGAGCTGCGGCGGCTGCGGGATGTCGCAAGGACCCACTACCTGCCGTTCAAGAGCTGCCTCGCCAAGAAGGGCGACCCCGTCGGCATCTACGACCGTGCCAAAGTCATGGACGCCGTCGCCAGGGCGCAGGCGGCTCTCACGTGAGCGAGCCGCTTCTCGCTGTCGGCAGTCTCTCGACCGAATTCAAGACCGATCACGGCCGCTTCCGCGCCGTCGACGAGGTCTCCTTCTCGATCGAGAAGGGAAAAACGCTTGGCGTCGTCGGTGAGTCCGGCTGCGGCAAGAGCGTGACCGCGCTCTCGATCATGGGGCTCGTGCCGAGTCCGCCCGGCAACATCGTCGGCGGCTCGATTCGGTTTGAAGGGCAGGAGCTGGTCGGCCTCGCCCCGGAGCGCTACCAAGGCCTCCGCGGCAATCGAATGGGAATGATCTTCCAGGAGCCGATGACATCGCTCAATCCTGCCTTCACCATCGGCGACCAGATTAGCGAGGCGATCCTCCGCCACGAGGAGGTAGGCCCGGCCGAGGCGAAGGCGCGCACGATCGAGCTTCTCCGCCGCGTGCGCATCCCGAGCCCCGAGAGACGTTTCGACGACTATCCGCACAAGCTCTCGGGCGGCATGCGCCAGCGCGCGATGATCGCGATGGCGCTTTCTTGCTCGCCTGACCTCCTGATCGCCGACGAGCCGACCACCGCGCTCGACGTCACCATCCAGGCGCAGATCCTCGACCTGCTCACCGAGCTCCGCGCCGAGAGCGGCATGGCGATCATGCTGATCACGCATGACCTCGGCGTCATCGCCGAGATGGCCGACGAGGTCCTGGTCATGTATGCCGGCCGCGTCATCGAGCGCGCGCCGGCCGAGGCGTTATTCGCGACGCCGCAGCACCCCTACACGATCGGCCTGATGGGTTCGATCCCGCGCCTCGACCAGGAGCAGGAGCGGCTGGCCGCGATCGAGGGCCAGGTGCCGAACCTGACCCAGCTGCCGCAGGGATGTCGCTTCCGCGCGCGTTGTCCCTTCGCCGTCGCCGCCTGCGCCGAGGCCGATCCGCCGCTGATCGAGGTGACGCCCGGCCATCTTGCCGCCTGCATCCGCGCGCCGCTGGAGATCGGCTGATGGCCGAGCCTATCCTCACCGTCGAAGGCCTGGTCAAGCACTTCCCGATCAAGCGGGGCGTGCTGCAGCGGACCGTGGGCCAGGTCCGCGCCGTCGACGGCATCGACTTCGCCCTCGCCAAGGGCGAGACGCTGGGGCTGGTCGGCGAGTCCGGCTGCGGCAAGTCGACGACGGGCCGCCTCGTGCTCCGGCTGATCGAGCCGACCGAGGGTCGTGTCACCTATGACGGCCGAGAGGTCTTCCGCCTCTCCGGGTCGGCGATGCGAATGCTCCGCAGCGAGCTGCAGATCGTCTTCCAGGACCCTTATGCGTCGCTTAACCCGACCATGACGGTCGGCGCCATGCTGCGCGAGCCGCTGGAGCTGCACGGCATCGCCTCGGGCCAGGCGGCGGAAGCGCGGATTCGCGACCTCCTCGGCCTGGTCGGCCTCGCGCCCTATCACGCGCTCCGCTATCCGCACGAATTCTCCGGCGGTCAGCGCCAGCGCCTGGGCATCGCCCGCGCTCTCGCGGTCGAGCCCAAGGTCATCATCGGCGACGAGCCGGTTTCGGCGCTCGACGTCTCGATCCGCGCCCAGGTCATCAACCTGATGCAGGACCTGCAGCGGCGGCTCGGACTCTCCTACATCCTGATCGCGCACGACCTCGCCGTGGTGAAGCACATCGCCGATCGCGTCGCAGTCATGTACCTCGGCAAGATCGTCGAGCTGGCGCCGACCCGTACCCTGTTCCGCCGTCCGCGCCACCCCTACACGCGTGCTCTGCTGAATGCGATCCCGGCCCCCGATCCACGCCTTCGGCGGCCGCGCGCCCTGCTTCAAGGCGACGTCCCGAGCCCGATCAACCCGCCGCCGGGCTGCCGCTTCCATACACGCTGCGCTTTCGCCGTCGAACGCTGCAAGGTCGAGGAACCGGCGCTGATCGCCGACAAGGACGGGCATGCCACGGCCTGCCATCTCTGGCCCGAGATCGCCGATCGCGTCGGTGCGGGGGTCGACAGCCACCGCCTGCCTGAGAACCCGAGGCTGGAGCGGCTCAAAGCTGCCTTCCGCCCGGCTTGATAGGTAGTCTTACTAACGATAGAGTTGTGTCAACGTGGCGTCGGGGCGGGCCACGGCAAATCAATCGAACCTGGGAGACCGATCATGAAGCGCGTCGTTCTGCCGCTGCTGGCGCTCGGATTGCTCACAAGCGCCGCATCGGCGCAGACTCTGCGAATCGGCCTGGCCGAAGATCCGGACATTCTGGATCCGACGCTGGCCCGAACCTTCGTCGGCCGCATCGTGTTCATGGGGCTGTGCGACAAGCTCCTCGACATCGACAAGGACCTGAAGCTGGTGCCGCAGCTCGCGACCGAGTGGTCGTGGTCGCCCGACCAGAAGTCGGTCACCTTCAAGATTCGTCCGAACGTCAAGTTCCATGACGGCGAGAAGCTGGACGCCGAAGCGGTCCGCTACTCGATCGACCGGCACCTGAATCTCCAGGGCTCCTTCCGCCGGTCGGAGATCAATGTCGTCAAGGCGATCGACGTCGTCGATCCTCAGACCGTCAAGGTCAGCATGGATGCGCCGTTCTCGCCGTTGCTGGCGCAGTTCACCGACCGTGCCGGAATGGTGCTCTCGCCCAAGGCGGCGAAGGAAGCCGGGCCCAATTTCGGCGCGAAGCCGATCTGCTCCGGCCCCTACAAGTTCGTCGAGCGCGTCCAGCAGGACCGCATCGTGCTCGAGAAGTTCAAGGAGCACTGGAACGCCGGTGCCTACGGCTTCGAGCGGGTCACCTATCTTCCGATCGTCGACGGCACCGTGCGCCTCGCCAACCTGCGTTCCGGCCAGCTCGACATGATCGAGCGCCTGCAGGCGAGCGACGTCGCCGAGGTCAAGAAGGACGCCCGCCTCAAGTTCGTCTCGCAGACGGGCCTGGGCTATACCGGCATAACCATCAACGTCGCCAACAGCGATCGCGCCAAGTCGAACGTGCTGGCGAAGGACAAGCGTATCCGCCAGGCGCTCGAGCTCTCGCTCGATCGCGATGCGATCAACCAGGTCGTGTTCAACGGCGAGTTCCGTACCGGCAACCAGTGGGTGCCGCCGACCAATCCCTGGTACGTGAAGTCCGTTCCGACGCCGAAGCGCGACGTCGCCAAGGCGAAGGAGCTTCTCAAGGCCGCAGGCGTCACCAACCCGTCCTTCACCCTCATGGTCCCGACCGGTAACGAAGCGCAGCAGGTCTCGCAGGTCGTCCAGGCGATGGCCAAGGAATCCGGCTTCGACGTCAAGATCCAGCAGGTCGAGTTCGCGACCTCGCTGCAGGCGGCGCAGAAGGGCGACTTCGAGGCCTTCTTCATCGGCTGGTCCGGCCGCGTCGATCCGGACGGAAACCTGACCTCGTTCATCGCCTGCGATGGCGGCAATAACGACGGCAAGTTCTGTAACCCGCAGGTGACCGCGGCTCTTGCCGAGACGCGTTCGACCAGCAATTTCGAGCAGCGCGCGCTCGCCTACGAGAAGATCGCCAAGGTCAACGCAGACGAGATGCCGCGCATCTATCTCTATCACGCGACCCTGTTCTACGCGATGAACCCGAAGGTGGATGGCTTCGTCGCCGTACCGGATGGCCTCATCCGACTGAGCGGCATGAAGATGAACTGATCGCTAACGAGAAAGACGAGGGGGCGAGCCGTGCTCACCTACATCGTCCGTCGTATCCTGATCAGCATTCCTACGATCGTGTTCGTCTCGATCGTGGTGTTCGGTCTGCAGCTCCTCCTCCCCGGCGATCCGGCGCTTGCCCTCGCCGGGGAGGAGCGCGACCCGGCGGTGATCGCCGAGCTCCGGCGCATCTATCACCTCGATGAGCCGATCTGGAAGCAGTACCTGATCTGGGTCGGCAACGTGCTTCAGGGCGACCTCGGCGAGTCGATCCGGCTCAAGCTGCCGGTCGGCGATCTGGTCACGGCCAAGCTGCCGGTAACCATGCAGCTCGCTTCGATGGCGATCCTGATCGCGATCTGCATCGGCATCCCCATGGGGATCATCTCGGCGGTCAAGAAGGAGACGCCGCTCGACTACGCCGCCAATGTCGTGGCGCTCTCCGGCATCTCGGTGCCGAGTTTCTGGCTCGGCATCATGATGATCCTGCTCTTCTCGGTGCATCTCGGCTGGCTTCCGGCCTCGGGCTTCGTCAAGCCGACCGAGAGCCTGTCGCAGAACCTTCAGACGATGATCATGCCGGCCTTCGTCTTGAGCAGCGTGACCACAGCGATCTTCATGCGGCATACACGCTCGGCGATGCTGGCCGTGCTGCGCTCCGACTATGTACGCACGGCGCGCGCGAAAGGCTTGCGCGAGCCGCGCGTGATCTTCCGGCATGCGCTCCGCAACGCCATCATCCCGGTCGTCACGCTCGGCGCGATCCAGCTCGGCGAGCTGATGAGCGGCGCGGTCCTGACCGAGCAGATCTTTACCATCCCCGGTTTCGGCAAGCTGATCGTGGATGCCGTCTTCAATCGCGACTACGCGGTGGTGCAGGGCGTCGTCCTCTGCACCGCGACCGGCTTCATCTTCCTCAACCTCTGCGCCGACCTGATCTACTTCCTGGTCAATCCGCGGATGCGGGGCTGAAGCCATGGTCGCAGCCTCTGTCGCCGACGACAGCACGCTGATCAAGCGGCCGAACGCATTCCGCCGGCTGCTGCGCCGGAAGGGCGCAGTCGTCGGCCTCTGCGTCGTCGCGATCTTCGTCACCATCGCGATCCTGGCACCGTGGCTGGCGCCCTACGATCCGATCGCGACCAACTTCCTCCAGGTACGAAAGCCGCCGAGCAGCCAATACTGGATGGGCACCGACGAGATCGGCCGCGACCTGATGAGTCGGATGATCTACGGCGCCCGTGCCTCGCTGCAGGCGGGCGTGATCTCGGTGGCGATCGCCGTCTGCCTCGGCGTGCCGCTCGGGCTTCTCTCCGGATACTGCAAGGGTTGGGTCGACTCGCTGATGATGCGTGTCGTCGATGCGCTGCTCGCCTGTCCCTTCCTGATCCTCGCCATCGCCATGGCCGCCTTCCTCGGACCCAGCCTGACCAACGCGATGATCGCGATCGGGCTCACGGCGATGCCGATCTTCATCCGCCTCGTGCGCGGCCAGGTGCTGGCGGTGACCGTGGAGGACTATGTCGAGGCCGCGCGCGCGCTCGGCAACCCGCATTTGAGAATCGCGATACGGCATGTGCTGCCGAACGTCGTTGCCGTCGTGCTCGTGCATTCGACTCTGGCGATCGCGCAGGCGACGCTGGCTGAAGCCGCCCTTTCTTTCCTCGGTCTCGGCCAGCAGCCGCCGGCGCCGAGCTGGGGCAGCATGCTGAATGTCGCGCGCCAGTTCATCAGCCAGGCGCCGTGGATGGCCTGGTGGCCGGGCCTTGCGATCGCCACCGTCGTGCTCGCTTTCAACTTGCTCGGCGACGGCCTCCGCGACGCCCTCGATCCGAAGGAAAGCTAAGCTCTGCTCCAAACGAAGAGGGCGGCACCGACGGTGCCGCCCTCTCGCGTCGATGATCTTGAAGAGATCAGGAACTCTTGGACATCGCCGGCTTCTTCGCCGCCGTCTTCTTGGCGGCTGGCTTCTTCTTGGCCTTCTTTGACGCGGCCTTCTTTGCCGCCGGCTTGCTCGTCGTCGTCTGGGTCGAGGAGGTCTGCGCATAGGCAGCGTTGGTCAGCGCCGGCTGCACTGCGAACATACCGAGAACAAACGCCATCGGGAGGAGGATCTTGAGACGCATCGGGGGTACTCTTTGGAAGGATGTTGCTGGAAACCCCAAAATACGCGCGCGACCTAAACAAACGCAAGATTTCTAAGAATTCGTTGAAGCATTTCCTTTGAGTGTTACACGGCAGCCTCAGCCGGCGCCGGCAGGTCGAGCGTCGCGGCAAGGCCGCCGAGATGTGAACGCCCGAGCGTGACCCGGCCGCCATAAAGCTGCGTAAGGTCGCGCACGATCGCGAGGCCGTGACCGCTTCCCGGCACCGACTCGTCAAGGCGGCGCCCGCGCTGGAAGGCCTCGCCGTGAAAGGCCTCGGGCATGCCCGGACCATCATCCTCGACCACGAGCAAAAGGCGCCCGCCATCGCTCTTCGCTGTCACCCGAACGCGGCTCCCTGCCCATTTGCAGGCGTTGTCCATCAGGTTCCCGACCATCTCCTCGAGGTCCTGGCGTTCGCCACGGAACAGCACCTGGTCGGTAACATCGACATCGATCTCGATGTCGCGCCGAGCATGGATCTGCGCCAGCGTGCGGGCGAGATCGCCGATGACGTCGCCGACCGGCGTGCGGCGATAGACGCCGCCCTCGGGCCCGGCCATGCTCGCGCGTGCCAGGTGATGCTCGACATGCTTGCTCATGATTGTCGTCTGGGTGCGGACGACGTCGGCCAGCGCTCCCTTGTCGATGCTGGCGCGCGCCGCGAGCACCGAGATCGGCGTTTTCAACGCGTGCGCAAGATTGCCGACATGGGTGCGGGCGCGCTCCATCACCGTCGCGTTGTGGCGGACGAGCTGGTTGATCTCGTCGACCAAGGGCTGGAGCTCGCCCGGATAGTTGCCGGGGATCTCGGCGGCCTGGCCGGCACGCACTTGCGCGAGCGCGCGACCGACGGCGGCGAGCGGTCGCAGGCCTATGCGGATTTGCACGACGACTGCAACGAGGAGTCCGACGCCGAGAAGCGCCAAGGCGGCGCTCACCGATCCGGCGAAGCGGCTTGCATATTCCTCGATCTCGGTCCGGTCGACGGCAACAGAGAAAGTGAAAGGCGTCTGCGCGCCGGGCAAGAGCAGCGTGCGCGTCATCACGACGAGCTGCTGCTCGTCCGGGCCTTCGATCTGCAGCGGATCGGGGTTCGGTGCCGCCGGCAGGGTCTCGTTGCCGAGCGAGCGCGAGCGCAGCGTGTCGCCGTCGGGAAAGTGGATCTGCCAGTAGACACCCGACCGTGCCTCTTGGTAACGGATATCGCCGTGCGGGCGCTGCAGGATAGGCTTGCCATCGGCGCCGACCGAGGTGGCGCCGATGAGCGCGCCAAGGCGTGCCTCGGCATCACGGCGTACGTCATAGTCGACACGGTCGCTGAGCGCTGCGTCAAGGAGCACGCCGGCGGCGACGAGGCTGACGACAATCCAGATTCCGGCGGCAAGGACGAGCCGGCCGACCAGAGATCTAGGCAGTGCCCGCCACACCGCGTTCGGTCGGGTGAGAGATCAGGTAGCCCTGCCCGCGAACGGTCGTGATCAGGTCGGAGCCGAGCTTCTTGCGCAGGCGGCCGATGAACACCTCGATCAGGTTCGAGTCCTTGTCGTAGGCATGATCGTAGATATGCTCGGCCAGCGCCGAGCGCGACACGGTTCGGCCCATGTTGCGCATCAGATAGGAGAGGATCTTGTACTCCTGGCCGGAAAGCCGGACGAGATCGCCGGCATTCATCACTCGGTGGCTCTGGGTGTCGAGTACGACGTCGTTCCAGCGCAACACCGCCTTGGCGCCGCCCACCGTCCGTCTGAGGATCGCCCGGAGCCGGACCAGAACTTCTTCAACCTGGAAGGGCTTGGTGACGTAGTCGTCGGCGCCAGCTTCGAAGCCGGCGATCTTGTCGCCCCAGCGCGAGCGCGCGGTCAGCACTAGGACCGGCATTTCGCGACGCTCTGCTCGCCAGCGCTTCAAGACCGAAAGACCGTCGACCGTAGGTACGCCGAGATCGAGCACCACCGCGTCGAAATCGTCATCGGCGCCGCGAGCCAGTGCCTCGGCGCCATCGGTCGAGAGCTCGACCTGGTAGGCGTCGCGACGGAGCGCTTCGGCGAGATGGGGGCCGAGCTCCGGATCGTCTTCGACAACGAGGATCCGCATGGCTTTTCCGGGTCCTAGTGGGCCAAGAGTCCGGCGATCACGGCTGCAACCATCCCGCCGGCGGCGAAAACCCCCATCAGTCCAGCAGTATCCTTGAGCATACTCAGCATTTGTCAGATCCAGTGAGTCGACTGCAAATTTCTGTGAACTCTATCATAGTCCTTCCGCTCTCTGGAACCCTGGGGACCGCCTGGCAGATCCTTTGTCTTGGCCTTGGGCGACCGGGGTGACGGCACCGCAAAGGTGTGGTGTTTATCGATATTTCCGTGATATGAGCGAAGGTTAGGGGCGGAATCGCAGAAGGCGCCAAAGCCAGAATAGGGCGAGTGGATGCGCGCGCAGCTCACGAATACAAGCGTGGTCGACGTATTTGCGAAGGAATTCGCTAAGTTTCTGAACCGCGTGCAGAACCAGCACGCGGACATGCTCGGTTCGTTCCTGATCGACAGCGAATGGGAAAAGTACAAGCCCGACGCGAGCACGGTGGTTAAGTCCTTCGAACTCTCGGGCTACGCTATTGCACCCCGCGATCCGGCCGAGGCGATGATCGGCAAGGCCGACTCGTCCTTCCAGGCGAACCTGTACCGGGGCACGGTTATGAGACAGTTCGCTGCGCCGGTTACGCTGCCAATTTGAACTCCGTGGCGGCTTCGGATGCAAGAGCCTTATGTTCGGCCCTGATCTGATTGGGCGTCTTGTGCCCATGGCGCTCCCGCAGCCACGAGGCGTTATAGAGATCGGCGAACTCGGCGAGCCCCTTGCGAAGTGCCTCAACGGTCGGGAAGTACCGGACCCATAGCAGTTGCTCCTTCAGCGTCTTGATGATCCTCTCCGCCACGCCGTTGCCCTCTGGCTGGCGCACGAAGGCGGGCGAACTTTCGATCCCGAGGAATTCGATCTCGTCCTGGAAGTCATCGGCGAGGTAGTTAGAACCGTTGTCGTGGCGAAGGATCAGACCGGCCGCAACGTTTTCCTTCACCGCACCAAAGTGCTTCGCCACCCCCTGCCGGATTGGCTCGAGGGCCTCCCAGCGGCTGGCGCTGGAAGAGGCGTGGGTTCCGACCAGCTCGC
>Ga0194121_10005812_pt1 | contig 16854 bp, 15 predicted proteins | sample TA2MahCa50mmetaG_FD_148609 | JGI IMG/M metagenome (GOLD analysis project Ga0194121, IMG submission 148609) | Freshwater microbial communities from Lake Tanganyika, Tanzania - TA2015020 Mahale Deep Cast 50m | ecosystem: Environmental > Aquatic > Freshwater > Lake | place: Tanzania: Lake...
AACGGAAACCGTCATGGGATCTTGCCTGGCGGAGCTGGTCCTATTTTGATTCCTGCGGCGAACGCTATGGACGCGTTTCACCTCACTCCGGAGCGGGCAGATCGAGCTGGCGTGGCGACAAACTCAGCTTTTGTTTTGAAGACAAACGTCGCGGTTTCTGCAGATCAGATCAAAAAAGCAATCGTGGTGGAGCCGGCCATCGAGGTACAGGTAGAACCCACTTCTAAAGATACGTTCCGCGTTATTCCCACCGCTCCTTTGGCGACCGGAAAAATTTATCGCGTAAAGTTAGCGACAGCGGTGACTGGGGAAGGAGGAAAGATTGAGGGGGCGCGTACATTTTCTTGGGCTTTGCAAACGAAAAATGATTTTCGGATTTTATCGACCATTCCTGGTGATTTGAGTTCACGCGTGCCGATCAACACTGGCATTGAATTTAAGATGACCATGGAAAAGTGGCAGAATCCAGAAAAATATTTTTCCATCACACCAAAAGTTGCCGGCCGTTTTGAAACGCATGGCCGAACGCTGGTCTTTGTACCAAGCAAGCCACTGGCTCATGGTACGCGTTATACCGTCGTACTGAAAAAGGGATTGCAACTTGAGGGTAGTGATTTGAAGTTGGAGGAAGAGCGCAAGATTCGATTTGAAACAGATGTTCCTCCACCCCCGCCAATCGTGAAGCCTACTATCAACGTCGGCGAGTTTTATGAAATCGCACCTGGGAAGACCCTCGATCTCTTCTTTTACAACTATGGTAGTAACGGATTGACCACGGCGACCCCTATTGAGGTCACGGGTTATGCTTTGTCTCAAGCACAGGCCAAACATCTGCTCGAGGCACGCATGAAGCTACCTGGATGGGCCTGGGCAGAGCAAAATCGCTACGAAGCCTATCGTGGTTTGAAAGCGGAAGAGGCGTTTAAACTCACCCTGAATATTGTGAAGCCAGATGATTACAGCTCGATCCTCTCTCTTCCAAAACAAGATCGTGCTGGATACTACGCCATCAAGTTATTACCAAAAGATGGCGAAGCATCATGGATTTTTGTTCAGGTGACCAATGTGGCGACGTATACCGTGGCGGACCAAGATCAGCTGACGATTTGGACGGTGAATGCCGACACCAAACGTCCATTGGGCAGTGTCGCTCTTGCGCTCAATGGCTCTAAATCACAAACCAATGAGCAGGGTTTGGGTACGCTGCGAGCACCGGAATTCTTTAAACAACCCGTTGACTTAGGCGAAGAAACGGCTGTACAGATCGTGGAGGTGGGCTCTGGTGCCCTGCAATCCTTGGTTGCTGTTTCTCAAAGCGGGCGTCCGATGTATTTTGACTACGGGAACATGACGGATGCGTGGAATACGACCTGGGGCTATCTCTATTTGGACCGCCCACTGTATCACCCACAAGATCAAATCGAATTTTTTGGCTTGGTCCAAGATCGTGCATCTAAAAAAGGACTTGGTTCAGTCAACGTCAAGCTCACACGTCAGAGTTATTTCTACGATTACTTCACGGGCGAAGAAAAAGTTTATCAAGAGCAGACTATACAAGCAGATGACGCGGGTCGCTTCCAAGGGAAAATGTCTTGGGATGCATTAGCCACGGGAAATTATCAAATCTCCATCTATCGCGATAACAAACTCGTGACGAAGCGCGTGTTTGAGGTGCGTGAATTTATCAAACCAGCGTATGCAGCCAGCATGCAGGTGGAGGCGGCGAGAGTGTTTGCTGGAGATCCAGTCAAAGGATCGGTGCAAGCCAGCTTTTTTGAAGGAACACCTGTGCCAAAATTAGGCGTGAATCTGAAGAACGATTTTTCCTATCGTTATGAGCCAACCAATCGTGTTCCAACTCAAGAATTGATTACGGATATAAACGGCACGGCCGCATTCACCATCCCAACCCAACCGCCTTCTTGTGTCAGTGATTATTTAGGAGCGTGTGAGCAGTGGACCTCACCATTGTATTTGGAAGTCACGCCTAAGGGTGGGGAAGAGGCGGAGATTTTAGCGAGCGATCATGTCGAGCTATTTGCTTCACGAGCTTTGATCGACACCGATATTTATACGACCGGAACCTCAGCCACGGTGCGCATGACCACGTATCACGTAGATCTGTCCAAGGACGATGCTCAAGGTGAACCATGGGCCGGACGCAATGTACAAATGGATGTTCAGTCGTATCGCTGGGAGGCGCGTGAAGAGGGAACGTATTATGACTTTATCCAAAAGTTGACCTTCCCTCGCATTCGTTATGAGCAGGTCTGGGACCCGACCGTGACGACGAATCTTGTGACCGACGCCTCGGGTCGTGCTTCTGCTACGTTTACCATGGATCGTACTAAGAACTATCGCATCTATTTCATCACCGCAGATGATCAGGGGCGCAGAATTTCTACTTCACGTTGGGCTTCTTATGGATGGTATAACTATGATCGCGATCCCTATTACAGTCCGAACGAGTACTCGTATCCAAATCTGCACTTTACGTCTGTCACGACGAGCAACATGGCACCTTCTGCAGATTTTTCACTGGATCAAACGGCCGAGGTTCGGATGCAAATGGGAACAAATGCGTATGATTTGTCCAAAACACCGGGTGCGCTCTTTATCGTGGCCAGTCGAGGAATTCGAAAAACGCAAGTTCAAGACACAGCGACTTTCCGTTTTGGTTTCACCGAAGACTTGGTACCGAATGCAGAGGTGCGCGCTGTGACGTTTGATAAAGGACGATTTGTAGAAATGGTTGGTTCCGCGTTCTTAAAACAGGAGGATCGCGCATTACAGCTTGAGCTCGCACCACAGAAAAAAGCCTTTGCTCCAGGTGAAACAGTGCGTGTTAAGGTCACGGCAAAAGATGGTCATGGCCGCGTTATCCCAAATACCAAGGTCGCCTATGGTGCGGTAGATAAAGCATTATTGGCGTTGACCTATGACTCGCCAGAAGCGCCGCTTAGCTCCATATATCAATATGTAGGTTCAGGAATCTTATTCAGTCTGTCTTCTCACGAAGCGCGTAGTGGAGACATGACGGGTGGCGCGGAAAAAGGGGGAGGAGGCGGCGATGCCTCGGGTCAATCCGCGCGTCGCATCTTTAAAGACACCGCGTCCTTTGGAGTCGTGAGTATTGATGAGCGTGGCGAGGGCGAGATCATCTTTAAGGCACCGGACAACATTACCGGATGGCGTTTGGAGGCCGTTGGTCTCTCAGGCGGTTTGTATGCCGGAGCGGCGCGGATTGATGTGCCTGTAACTAAGCCGGTTTTCGTTCAAGTCGTGGCTCCATCGCGTGTGTTAGCGAGCGATAAACCTGTCATCAAAGTTCGTGCTTATGGAGCGGCCCTGGCTCAAAATACGCCCGTGACATTTGTGATGGAAAGTCCATCGCTTGGAGTGCGTCAGACCGTGACCAGTACTGGGAGTGCGCCAGTGTATCTGGCCCTGTCTGCGGTTTCCGCTGGTCGCCACACGATGACCTTCCGTGTTCAATCGTCTCAGGGTAATGATGCATTGGAGCGAGTGATGGATGTGGTGGCAACGCGCTTTACCAAAGATGAATTTGTGAAAGTGGATGCCGTCGCCGGAGCGAGCTTACCGGACATCGGCGTGCCAGAGGTTGATGTCTATTTCACCAATGCTGGACGCGCGATGTTACTGCCAGAAATTCGCAGTTTGGCCCATCGTTCATACGCACGTATTGATTCGCAGGTGGCCTCAGCACTCATGACGCAGGTTCTGTCTCGCGAATTTGGAGAAACAGCTGAGTATGGAGCGAGCACTTCTTCCTTCGGTGATTACCAGACAGGCGATGGGGGAATAAAACTTTTGCCCTATGCGAGTTCGGATATTGAATTAACGACAGAAGTTGCGGCAACCGCGCCGGAATTATTTGATCGTGCGAATCTCGCCAACTACCTCTGGCAAGAATTGGAAATGATCGGGACCTCCTCAAGTGCACGAACGATTCAAATCTCCGCTGTTTCTGGGTTGGCCGCGCTGGACCAGCCGGTCCTCATCCAACTGCAGGCATTTGCCGATCAAAAGAATTTAACTTGGCGCGAGCAAATAACGATTGCACGAGGACTTGTTGCCGCGGGGGATCAAGAGCGGGCTTCCAAGATGTTGGAACAGCTTTTGAAAAAGAGTGAAGAGCGTAGCGGTGTGCGGAGTTTAAAGGTGTCAGATGATCGCTCAGATGATTATGAGGCGACCGCAGAAGCCGCTGCCTTGGCCGCCCGTCTCCATCATCCAGCCGCGGATTCGCTCAAGAAATATATTGATTCCAACTGGCATTTGGACGCTTTCCCGGTGTTGGCGCAAGTGCGCTACATCCAAGCGGTCTTGCCAACCTACAAGACGGTTGATGCGAGCGTCACGTATAAAATTGGGAATGGTAAGCCTGAGACGCTTCACCTCAAGGACTATTCCAAGAGTATGACGTTGACCGCGGCAGAGGCCAAAGCCTTCCAGATTACAAAGGTGGATGGGTTGGCACAGATTACGTTTGTTCGCCGTGTCCCAGGTCGGCCAACCAATGCGCCAAGTGTTGCCATCAATCGTTTCTACGAAACCGACAAGCCACTCGATCAATTGCAAGAAGGAGACGTGGTGACGGTTAAATTGCGCGTGGAGTTTGACCCCAAAGCTCAAGATGGGTGTTATCAGATTTACGACCATCTTCCAGGTGGATGGGAAGCGGTGTTAAATCGAATGGATTCGGATATTGGTTGGTGGATGATTGATTCAAGTTTAGCCAGTGGAGAAGTGAGTTTTGGCGCGTGTCAGTATGGTTCCTATCCAAAATTGCGCGAACGTTCCTATACGGCACGCGTGGTTACGCGCGGAACATTTACCGCAGAAGCTCCATTTATTCAACATACCGTATTCACGTCGATCTCGGCGATTGGGCAGGATCAACAGGTGGTGGTGAAATAAGTATGAAAAAGAGCGTCTGGATTCTTTTAGGGTTGGGCGCTCTTTTGATCGTTGCGTTAATTATTTGTTTTGCTCGCTGGCTGGGTCCTGCCGCGTCGGCACCCCGTGCGTCCTCGCTGGCTGACTGTGGGCGGCACGGGGTCCCCGCCTGTGCGTCACCCTTCCAGCGAGCGGATTTAAGGATTAACGCAGATGTTTTTTTAGATCAAAAAAGTCTAATCGAGGCATTCGCGACGACCAAGCCTGCGGTAAGCGACTGCCCAAACTATCGTGGAGGAATCGTGAATCACCACGTCTTGGCCGCGGACTTGCTTGCAAAATTTTTTATGGAAATGCAACGTTGTCGTCCGGATGTCACGCGCATCGTTATTCTTTCCCCTGATCATTATCAACAATCCTTAAAACCGTTTGCCACGTTTCGTGATGGGTATACGAGTGAAGGGGATGCGATCGCCATGGATACAGAAGCGATCGATCAATTGTTGAAGAATTCGAGCGTGACAGAAGATGCGCGTTTGTTTAAAGGGGAACACGGCATTGCCGCGCTCATCCCGTTTTTGCATCGCGTATATCCAGGGGTCAAGGTTATACCGCTTGTGGTTCGCATCCAACTTCTTCGCAAAGATGCAGAGGGGATGGTAAAAATGCTCAAACCATTGATCGATGAAAAAACAGTGTTGATTGTTTCGTCGGATATGTCGCATTATTTGACCGAGTTAAAAGCGGTGCAAAATGATGAGGTGACGAAAAAGGCGCTGGTCAATCGCGACGCCGACTTTTTCTGGAGCGCCAATGACGATTTTACCGACAACGGAAAAAGTATCTGGATCGCACAGACGCTTTTCCCCGATTCCACCTGGACCCTCCAATCCCAAAACATTTCTTCCCGCTATGATGGGACACCGGCTTATACCACGACCTATTTGAATGGATTTTGGGCTATTTCCACGCCTTGAGTAGGCGATCAACGACATCAAAAATATCTTCTTTCATCAAATCTGCATCAAGTCGTCGGTTGATGAGTTCGGTGGTTTGTTTCGGTAGGTGTTCTTCGACGGGATGCATCAACTCTTTTTTCATCGTGAGATAGATATGAGCTCCTTTTTCCTGTTCGATTTTTTCTGCAATCTCTTTGGCAAATTTTTTTAGACGCTCTTGTTCGGTTTTTGGCTCTGATCCCAACTGGGATTCATTGTCTGATTTCATTTCGCGGGGATGTTCGATTTCTCCCACTTGATTCAACTCTTCCCCTTGAGCCAAAAAGAATTTTGCGTGTACATGATTTCCCACCACGATTAACGTCGCATGAGAAAATTTTTGGAGATGTTCGGGTAGATTCATACATTACTCATTACTCATTACTCATTACTCATTACTCATTACTTTTATTAAATTTGATGGTGTTCAAGGCATCGTGCCTCATACGTAATAATATCATTCGCGTGTTCCACGACAACCACTGGATCGTCTTTACCCACGGGCTGGCCGTTTTTTAATCGTTGAGTCCTCGTCGCATTATATTGATGACACACGCTGCAGACGGCGCGTGAGCGTTGGATGATGGTTTCGGGGAGCGCGAGGACTGCCTGCGAGGAGGGGAAAAGGATTCCACGAAAGTCGGTATCAAGCCCAGAAAGGAGAATTGTCTTCCCTTTACGAAGTTCTTGTTCCAACACGGAGACAATTTCTGCTGGAAAGAACTGGAATTCATCGATCGCAATGACGACTTTTCCCACCATGGCTTCCGTGAGCGCCAACAGATCGCTTGTGACAATGGCGACGGCATCGTGCAGTAATCCTGAACGTGATTGAACGGTCGGCGTACGTGTGTCGATCGCCGGACGGATACACACGAGCGGAATCTGTTGCTCGCGAAAGATATGAAGGTGACGCACGAGCTCAAGAGTCTTTCCGCAGGCCATGGGTCCGGTAAAAAAGGTCAGCGATCCAGATTGAGTCGCCGCGAACGGGGTCGTTACCATAGGTCGCGCTTCAGAATAGCACATGAGAGAAATATCGGTCATTTTCCAGATTCGGTGATAATGCTCTAATATGGTTTAGGTTGAAAATCGTGATAAACCATATTAAGGCACCGCATTTGCCAATCGTTATGAATCGAATCGAAAAAGAAAGAGATGAAAGATGACTTGTTTAGCTAACCGAACCCTATGAATAGAAAATATAAATTTGTTGAATACGCCGATATCTGGACAAGGGCATTCGATAGAGAAGAAAAAATCATACGCGATATTTTCGGTGATGAAGTTTTAGAAACCCATCACATTGGCAGTACGTCTGTCCCAGGTCTTGGCGGCAAACCAACATTGGATGTGATGATTGTTGTGCGCGACATGTCTAAAGTGGATTCATTTAACAACAAAATGAAAGCGGCTGGATATGAACCGATGGGAGCGTATGTGACGCCAACGACTCGTCTTTTCACGAAAACCAAGGATGGAGAACGGACGCGCAATATCCATGTAGTCGGAATGGATGACCCGAAGCTGGAAGAATCACTCGCTTTCAGAGACTATCTCCGTTCACATCCAAAAGAGGCGAAAGTGTATAACGATTTCAAACAGGCATTGGCTACGGAGCATCCCGATGATTATTTTACTTATCGCCGGAAGAAAGATCCTTTTATCCAAGACATGCTGGAGCGTGTGAGAAAATGGCGAAAGAAGAATCCTCAATCAAGTTAGTTTTCATTAGTTTTTACTTAATGTTAGCCAAAATAGTGCATGAAATCCTTGACAAAAGGCTCTTTTTGCGTTATTCTATTTCTTCAAACTACCACAGGAAGCAAAGAAATTTGTATCTTTTGGTAGCATCGAGACCGGCGAGTCACTATCTTTTTCCTGAATGATCAGGATCAAGAAAATTGACGCTGTGTCGCGGTGTGGGAGAGCAAACCATGGACAAGGAGTTGGTGCAGCGCCTGAAGGAGGAAATCGATAACCTCGGACAGAAGCTCAAGATCGGACAGAGGGTTCTGTCCAGGATGCGGAAGTCGCTGGCCGAGGAGACGGCGGAGATGTGGGTCGCCAACTTCTCCCTCGATGATGGAGGCGAGCGACTGATCGCCGTTTCCCGCGAGGTCAAGTCGGCCGGCTTCATGGGCTGGAACTTCGGCTTCAACAAGTCGGGTGCCATTGTCATGACTCGCCTCGGCGAGCACGGCGAGGACATCCACGTGCGCGAGCTCGGCGACGGAGACGTCTTCACGGCGGTGGATGATCTGGATGGGTACATCTATCACTTCTACACCTCCTTCGAGCGCGGCCGGTGTGACGCCTGGTTGCTCGAGCAGCGCGTCAAGTACATCGAGTCGATCGAGCTCCCACCGGGCAGCGACATCGAGTAGCAAGATCAGCCGCACCTTCGCTTCATGCTTCAACGAACGCCCTCGGGATCTCCTCGGGGGCGTTCATAATTTTATTACAACCAATTCAAATTACCATCATTTATGATAGGTCTTGTGAGCGAGAATCGTCTCTGCGCGATAGAGTTGTTCGAGGAGGGTGATGCGCGCGAGAAGATGGGGGAGGGTTTGTCGACCTAAGGATAGAACAAAATCCGCTCGCTGTCGTACGGATTTGTCGAGACCCCACGAGCCGCCAATCAGAAAGACGATCGCTCGACCGCCCTGGGTCCAGTCATCGAGTTTGGAGGCGAATTCCATCGAAGCTAAATTTTTTCCTGTTTCATCCAAAACAACGACGGTTGATCCATCCGGAATGGCTTTGAGTAGTTGCTCAGCTTCGATCATCTTTGTCTTATTCTCATCAGGCTTGGCTGACCCGCCATGCCCCTCTTTCAATTCAGAGATTTCGATTTTGGCAAACGGTCCAAGGCGTTTGAGGTAACTGTGGATAGCTTGTGGATGCCAATCCTCGTGCGCAGATCCAATAGCTCGAATATATAGGCGGTGCATAGGCATTTTTATTGATGTTTTTTGCCTACCCAGCCCTTCGCGAAGGGCGGGGTTGACAGGGTTTTCTGATTCGTATAAACTCGTGACACTTAAATACGCCATCTCCCAGGAATGTGGATAGATTATCACACGGGAGCACTGGAGATTCCAAACAGCTTTTTACCCTTGATGTTTACCTCATCAACTTCTCGACTAAGCTAAATTCGGATCTCCGTTAGAGACTTCGAGTGCTTGGTCGCAGAAAGAAGCGATCAAGCACTTTTTCGTTTCAAGGTTAGTCAGACAGTGATGGAGCCTGATGCTCATGAGCCTCTATCATTGTCTGTCTCTTATCTCTCGCACTGGACGCCCCGGAGAGGCAGATCGAACTTCGACAACAGAAGATGTCAGTACATAATATGTGCAAGGCATAAAAACACATATTGCAATTTCAAGTAAAGCGTAAAAAAGAAATACACCTTAAGTATCTGTCATTTGGATCCGACTCTGTCGGAGATCTGAATGGCCGAAGCACGTAAGGGCGTACGGTGGATGGCTAGGCAGCGAGGAGCCGATGAAGGACGTGGCAGCCTGCGATAAGTCTCGGGGAGGTGGCAAGCAACCTGTGATCCGAGAATGTCCGAATGGGGAAACCTTTGCTGATGAACTCAGCAAGCTCACATCTGAATACATAGGATGTGAACGGGAACTTGGCGAAGTGAAACATCTCAGTAGCCAAAGGAAAAGAAAAAAAGTATACGCAGATTTTTGTCATTGGGCACTGGGGTCTGGTCTCTCCGGAGACCTGACCCCTCCAATGACAAAAATCTGCATGATTCCCTTAGTAGCGGCGAGCGAAACGGGACGAGCCAAAACCAATATCATTAACTTCTGTCAGGGGTTAGACGCAAGTTTAACAACGAACGGGAGGGCGAGCTTGGGCTTTCGTGATGTTGGTGTTGCGGGACGGGACACGTACTCCCCAAGGAGTGCAGAGGGATGAATAGTCGTTAGCCCAATCCGCTGGAAAGCGGAACCAAAGACGGTGATAGTCCGGTAAGCGACAACCATTATTCTCTTTCGTTCTAGATCCAAAGTACTACGAGGCCCGAGAAACCTCGTAGGAAGCAGCCACGACGATGTGGCAAGGCTAAATACTCCTCCTGACCGATAGTGAACAAGTACAGTGATGGAAAGCTGAAAAGCAGCCCGGGAGGGCGATGAAACAGTATCTGAAACCGTACGCTTACAAGGAGTTGGAGCGGGTAGCAATATCCGTTACAGCGTTCCTATTGAAGAATGAGCCAACGAGTGTGCTATACGTCGCTTGGTTAATCCCCCGAGGGGGAGGAGCCACAGTGAAAGCGAGCCTGAATAGGGCGTCGCGACTGCCTCTGGTAGTCGCAACGGTGGCGTATACACGACCCGAAACCCGGTGATCTATCCATGCCCAGGATGAAGTCTGGCGAAAGCCAGATGGAGGTCCGAACCCACGAGCCGTGCGACACTCGGGGATGAGGTGTGGATAGCGGTGAAATTCCAATCGAACTGGGTGATAGCTGGTTCTCCCTGAAATAGATTTTGGTCTAGCGCTGATACATAGCTTCGTGGAGGTAGAGCACTGAATGGAACCTGGGGCGCAAGCCTACAGTTTCCAACCAAACTCCGAATGCCACGAAGTGTTCCCAGCAGTCAGTCCTTGGGGGCTAAGCTCCAATGGACAAAAGGGAAACAGCCCTTGATCGCAGACTAAGGTCCCTAAATGTATGCTCAGTGTAAAAGGTGGTTGGGTGACTTATACAACCAGGAGGTTGGCTTAGAAGCAGCCATCCTTTAAAGAAAGCGTAACAGCTCACTGGTCAAGTTACTCAGCGCCGAAAACTTATCGGGGCTCAAGCATACTACCGAAGTCGCGGAATGTGAGTGTTCTTCGGAACACTGCATTGGTAAGGGAGCATTCTGATCGCGCAGAAGCGAAAGGCGTGAGCCATCGTGGAGCGTTCAGAAGTGAGAATGTTGGCATAAGTAGCAAAAAGAAAGGTGAGAATCCTTTCCACCATAAACCCAAGGTTTCCAGGGCAACGCGAATCGTCCCTGGGTTAGTCGGTCCTAAGGCGAGGCCGAAAGGCGTAGTCGATGGACAGCAGGTTAATATTCCTGCACTTCTGTATTTTTTCGACGGAGTGACACATCGTTCAACTGGTCGAGTCTCCTGGAATGAGACTTCGGGCGCGTAGGGGTGATCTGTAGGTAAATCCGCAGGTCATACACCTCGACGTGAGCGCAAGTCTGCCGAAAGGCGGGCAAGGATTGGGACTGCGGTGTCGAGAAAACCTTCTAGAGTTAAGGATACAGAAACCGTACCGTAAACCGACACAGGTGGGTGGGCATACGTGTGCCAAGGTGTACGAGAGAACCCATGTTTAGGAACTCGGCAATACAACGGCCGTACCTTCGGTATAAGGCCTGCCCATCGCAAGATGGGCCGCAGCTAAAGACGCTTTCCGACTGTTTACCAAAAACACAGCTTCCTGCAAAACCGCAAGGTGAGGTATAGGAAGTGATGCCTGGCCAGTGTCAGAACGTTAAGGGGAGGGGTCATCCCCGCAGCAATGCGGGGGGCAGCCCTGAACTTAAGCGCTGATGAACGCCGGCGATAACTATAATCGTCCTAAGGTAGCGAAATTCCTTGTCGGGTGAGTTCCGACCCGCACGAATGGCATAACGAGAGAGCGACTGTCTCAACATGGGACTCGGCGAAATTGCAAGTGGGGTGAAGATGCCCTGTACGCGCAGTCAGACGAAAAGACCCCGTGAAGCTTTACTACAACTTGATATTGGGTATTGTCCTAGCATGTTCAGTGTAGGTGGGAGCCGCAAGGCAACGATGAGACACCACCCTTACTCTGATAATATTCTTATCATGACCCATGAATCTGGGTTGTGAGACAGTATCTGGTGGGTAGTTTAACTGGGGCGGTTGCCTCCCAAACAGTAACGGAGGCGTTCACAAAGGTCAGCTAGGCGCGGATGGAAATCGCGCTGATCCCGCAATGGGACAAGCTGGCTTAACTGCAAGACCAACAAGTCGAGCAGATGCGAAAGCAGGACATAGTGATCCGACCGTACGATATCGGACGGCGGAAGCTCAACGGATAAAAGCTACTCCGGGGATAACAGGCTGATCTGGTCCAAGAGTCCACATCGACGACCAGGTTTGGCACCTCGATGTCGGCCCATCGCATCCTGGGGCTGGAGAAGGTCCCAAGGGTTAGGCTGTTCGCCTATTAAAGCGGTACGCGAGCTGGGTTCAGAACGTCGTGAGACAGTAGAATCGTGCTGTCTATAAATTCGACTATATGCTGGAAACTCTGAATGTTTCTTTCGGAGAAAGAAACGAAGTATCTCAAGCTACGTGGAATAATTCATCTACGTGAAAATGCTATGAGTGCAGACAATCAGCAGGGAAGAGTACAACTTGAACCGTGGTACATCAGTGGGTTTGTGGATGGGGAAGGAAGTTTTCACATTGCGTTATATCAGGATTCGGGAGTTCGATCCGGCTGGCGGGTCATTCCAGAATTTCATGTATCGCAACGTGAATCGAGTAAGCATGTATTGGAAGAGGTTAAAAACTTTTTTCAGTGCGGCAATCTCAAACCAAACCATCGAACAAATCCAAAAGATGTTACGTACGTGTATGTGGTGCGAAATCGTGAAGATCTTCTTCACAAGATTGTTCCATTTTTCTTTCAATATCCTTTGCGAACAGAAAAGTCGAAAGATTTTCTTTTGTTCGTTGAAGTAATGAAGAGGATGGAGAACAATGACCACATAACAAAGGAAGGAGTAAAAGAAATTATCAACTTGGCCTATCAAATGAATGGCCAGGGGAGATATCGAAGGAAACTTCATCAAGTGTAAAACCCTCAGAGACTATATGTCGAACGTCCCGCAGGATTGCGGGAATGAAGATATAGTCCGAACTGCATGGCGACATGCAGAACCCCGCAGAAATGCGGGGTCGCCGCAGAACACAATTACAGATTTCAGACGCGGTTTGTGTAAGTAACAATTTGTCGGTCTCCTGTCTACTGCGCGCGTGGAATGTTGCGGAGGCTCATCTCTAGTACGAGAGGACCGAGATGGATAGACCTCTAGTGCGCCTGCTGTCCTACCAAGGGCACCGCAGGGTAGCTACGTCTAGCACGGATAAACGCTGAAAGCATCTAAGCGTGAAGCCGTCTCCAAGATTAACATTCGTCATAGGACCCTCCGAGACGAGGAGGTTGATAGGTGGTAGGTGGAAGAGCCGCAAGGCTTGTAGCCGAGCCATACTAATAGTCCAATGCTTCGGCCATTCAGCTTGCCCCGTGATCACAAAGTGATTGTACGGGGATTGAATGGCGAAGAAAAATTAACGTGTATTTCTAGCGTATAGCAAGTGTGTCTAACGTGCCTTGCACATATGATGTACTGACAAAAAATTGAGCCCTCGATTTTATTTAGGATTTATTTGCTACTGGCCTACCGGCCTACTAGCCTACATCCTGGATGAGGCCGGTGGCCCAAGCGACAAGGATACACCCGTTCCCATCCCGAACACGGAAGTTAAGCTTGTCAGCAGCGATGGTACTTGGACCCAACCCGGTCCTGGGAGAGTAGCCCGCTGCCGGATTACGTAAAAAACCGCTTAAAAGGCGGTTTTTTGCTTACGTGATAGCATTGACGAATATAGCTAGAAATAGGTAACTCATAAAATGCATCCGATGGTAATTTTAGATTTTTTAAAGAAACCACCCCCCGGCCTTGCGGTCGGAGGGTGGGGAGAGAGGGGGAGTCAGGCGACGACTTCTTCCGAGGTCACGAGCGAGCCGATGTCGGCGCCGGTCAGGGCGGCGGTGATGGCTCCCTCCTCGAGCAGAGAGAACACCCGGATGGGTATGCGCTGGGTGCGGCATAGCGCGAATGCCTCCGTGTCCATCACGTGGAGATCGTCGTGAATACAGCGGTTGTAGGACACCCGCGACAGGCGCTTGGCGTCACCGTGCTTCCTCGGATCCTTGTCGTACACGCCGTCGGTGTTGGTGGCCTTGAAGATCACGCCTGCCTGGGTCTCGCAGGCGCGCAGGGCCGCAGCGTAGTCGGTCGTGCAGTAGGGGTGACCCGTTCCACCGACCAGGAGGATGACACGCCCCTTCTCCAGGTGTCGTCGCGCTCGCTGGATGATGTACGGTTCACCAACTGCCCGGATCTCCACACCCGACATGAGTCGCGTCTCGACCCGATGACAGCGCTTGAGCAGGTCTCGCAGGACGATGCCGTTCTGGACGGTGGCGAGCATGCCGAAGTTGTCGGCCTCGGTGCGATCCATCCCGTGGCTCGCCCCATTAGCCCCACGGAAGATGTTGCCGCCTCCGAGGACGACGCCGATCTCGACTCCTTTGTCGTGTGCCATCTTGATCTCGTGGGCGATACGATCGAGAGTGCTGGGATCGTAGGGGAAGGTATTGCTCGGGCCGAGGAGCGCCTCCCCGGAGAGTTTGAGCAAAATGCGCGAAACAGGCATGGGACCCTCCTTGAAGGTTCGTGTCTAACCACAAGAGTGTTTATCAGATACGGAAAGAAAGGTAAAATATCCTTTATTTCGCTGGTAGATCACTGGGTGGAGTATGGAGAGAGGGCGGTGGAGTTGTTGAAGTAAGCTTTAACGTTGTTTTAACAGTAACCTATTTCTAGCTATAGCTAGAAATAGGTTACTGGTATTTTGCTTTGTTTGTATTGGTCAGATATCCTGTTGTGAACATCAGTTTGTATGAAACCAAAAACAGCTTTTAAAAAAGATGTCTTTAAAAAAGCGCGCGGTGGGCGATCGCGATTAATGGATATTCGCTGTGTTAAATGTGAGCAGCATCTTTGTTTCTATCAAAAAGATGGGCCAGGAATGTTAAAACGGATGTATCTTGATCGCATCCATGATTCCAAAAAGTGGAGTGATCTTCAGCACCTCCCTTTTAAGAACCTCCCCCAATTTGTTTGTGATAACTGCCATGAAGTTTTAGGGGTTCCCATGATATATAAAAAGGAACATCGACTTGCGTTTAGGTTGTTTCAGGGATCTGTTCAGAAAAAGATTACAAAGGCTGTTTAATCTTGTTTAAAGCAGTACTTTCTTTAAAAGTATTCAAAACCGCTGACCGAGAATCCAAAACGTTCCTCCGACAAGGATGACGGCCATGAGAGGCTTGCGATCCAAAAAAGTCACACGACACCCTGTTTCTTGACGATTGTTCATAAAGAGGAATATCCTGTTTTAGTGTGTTAAAGCGTAGTGTATCTTGTTTCCTGTCGTTTCTCCTTCTTTTGATGGCGGTGGTGACGATTTGTCAACAAATGTCGGCCATGCACGTCATGGATCCTCTCACCATCTCGTTTGGTCATAAGATGGATGGTGACATGGGTATGACCGAATCATCTTCTCCAGACCACATTCAGTTTTTTTGGAGTTTGATGCCGGGGCTTGTCCAAAGCCTCGATTTCCTTTCCTTCTTGTTAATCCTAGGAGCGTTTTTTTTCACGATATTCCGTGTAGACGCTTTTTCCAAAACGGTTGCTTATGGTGTAAAACAAAAACTCCATCGGTGGATGTATTTTGAATCATTTCCCGCTCTTCTTTTTGCGTTTCAAAACGGTATTATCCATCCAAAACGTTTTTCCTAATTCTTGAATGAGAAAGGCATTATTCATTCTAAGAATTATTTGATATGTCAGAACAAAAAAAGATTCATATCTGTGTACAGGGGATGACCTGTCACGCGTGTGAAGTAAACATTGAGCGTGCCTGGAAAAAAATACCAAACACCAAGGAAGTCCACGCGCATGCTTCTACGGGAAAGGCAGAATTGATCGTTGAAGGAGATCTTCCTCTCGAGGCATTACAAGCGGCGCTTCCTGACTCTCGATATACAATTTCTGAAGATGATCCCAATTCGCCCACGGATGGCTCATCAGACAAACGACCGTCTTGGTTTCGATTACTTGGTTTGTTTGCACTGGTGTTATTGATCGGTTCGCTCTTTTCGAAATTAGGATTGATTCAATCTAACTTTTCCGTGGGGGCGAGCATGGGGTTCATCGCCATCTTTTTGATCGGATTGGTCGCGGCAAGTTCATCCTGTATGGCCGTTACCGGCGGGCTCTTGCTCTCATCTGTTGGAAAGTACAACGAGCGATATCCAAACGCTTCTCGCTTCCAAAAAATGCGACCGGTTTTGTGGTTTGTTTTTGGGCGTGTTGCGAGCTATGCCATGCTTGGCGGATTGCTTGGATTGATTGGAAAAACGTTCTCTCCTTCGCCCATCGTAACGGGGATCATCACTATCGTAGCGGCGTTGTATATGTTTGTGATGGGGTTGGAAATGCTTCATATTGCTCCACGTTGGCTAAAGAACCTTCTGCCTCGGTTCATGCCAAAGTCATTGTCTCACCGCGTGCTTGATGCAGACAAAAAAGAGCATCCAGCGATGCCCGTGATTCTTGGCGCGGCAACGTTTTTTCTTCCCTGTGGTTTTACCCAAGCACTCCAGCTGTATGCATTGACAACGGGAAGCTTCCTCGCTGGATTCTCAACGATGTTTGCATTTGCCCTGGGGACGGCTCCCGCTCTCTTATTGCTTGGATTTGCGACGAATGCCATCAAGGGGAAGCTTGGACGATGGTTTTTTCAGTTTTCGGGAGCACTGGTTATTATATTAGGTGTCTGGAATGTCCAAAATGGTCTTACCATCATAGGATATCCAATTTCTCTTCCCTCGTTTATGGTTAAGGTGGCACCTGTTCAGAATACACAGGGATTTGTGTCGATGGAGAATGGCGTTCAGATCGTTCGCATGATCGTTCAGCCTACGGGGTACCGTCCATCGCGTTTTGTTCTTCGGGCTGGAGTACCGGTGCGTTGGGAAGTAGAGGGTACGCACGCCAGCGGATGCGCCAATATGCTG